>BNJS01001102.1_pt1 | contig 379164 bp, 429 predicted proteins | sample 8540461 | NCBI WGS metagenome assembly BNJS01 (sample SAMD00202454, study PRJDB9452) | human saliva metagenome | isolation source: human saliva | place: Japan
TCGGCATGCGACGCGAGACAATTCTGCACTTGGAAAATAACCGTTACAACCCTTCGCTGGAAATGGCTCTTAAAATTGCTCAAGTTTTTAATCTGAAAGTAGAAGACCTCTTTGAACTCAGACAAAAAGAGGAAGCATAATTCTTTTCGAGACCTAGTATTAAGTTCATTGATTAGTTAGAAATTGAAGCCAAAAGAAAAAATCCTTTGAAATGTGCTCTTTTAAAATATAGTAATTCTTTGGAATTAACGTTTACTAATTGTGATGCTTTAAGAGCCTTCTTAAGACCTGTTTTCCAAGTTACTTCGAATACACTTATTGTATTGATGCTACATAACATCTAAAAACTCTGGTAGAAAAAGATTATTCTCTGTCGAAACTACTTTTGATTCACTTGACCATCTCAATGCTACCATGAAAAGAATATTCTGAAAAGCAAGGGAATTACAGAACTATCTAAGATGAAGGCTACATTTGAACCAAGCCTTTCATGACCATTTTTTAGAAGAGGAATTAGCTAGTTTCTTTTCGATTCGTGGCTACAAATTGACTCCAAAAGGAGAGCGGATACTGGAACAATACCAGGACATTATCGACCGTCATCCAAAGAAAAAATCTCTAATCAAGTGATTTTTTTGTTGATTTTCTCTAAAACTACCTTATCACTAACATTTGAAATCCCCTTCCTTTTAGGGTACAATGGTAGAAATGAATTTTTGAAAGGATCAGAATGAAAAAACTAGCAACCCTTCTTTTACTATCCACTGTAGCTCTAGCTGGATGTAGCAACATCCAACGTAGTTTGCGTGGTGATGACTATGTAGATTCTAGCTTGGCTGCTGAGGAAAGCTCCAAAGCAGCAGCCCAATCTGCCAAGGAGTTAAACGATGCTTTAACAAACGAAAACGCCAATTTCCCACAACTATCTAAAGAAGTTGCTGAAGACGAGGCTGAAGTGATTCTACACACAAGTCAAGGCATTATCCGTATCAAACTCTTCCCTAAACTCGCTCCTCTAGCAGTTGAAAACTTCCTCACTCATGCCAAAGAAGGCTACTATAACGGTATTACCTTCCACCGTGTCATTGATGGCTTCATGGTTCAAACTGGAGATCCAAAAGGGGACGGTACAGGTGGTCAGTCCATCTGGCATGACAAGGATAAGACTAAAGACAAGGGAACTGGTTTCAAGAACGAGATTACTCCTTATCTCTATAACATCCGTGGTGCTCTTGCTATGGCTAATACTGGTCAACCAAACACCAATGGCAGCCAGTTCTTCATCAACCAAAACTCTACAGATACCTCTGCTAAACTCCCTAAAGCAAGTATCCAAAGAAAATCATCGAAGCCTACAAAGAAGGTGGAAATCCTAGTCTAGATGGCAAACACCCAGTCTTTGGTCAAGTGATTGACGGTATGGATGTTGTAGATAAGATTGCTAAAGCCGAAAAAGATGAAAAAGACAAGCCAACTACTGCTATCACAATAGATAGCATCGAAGTAGTAAAAGACTACGATTTTAAATCTTAAAAACCAAAAAAATACAGTATCCACATTCGGTACTGTATTTCTTTTACTCTCATTCTTAAGTTAAATTATTAAAATCCCATATTTGGTCCATCCAGCCTTCATAAAAGTCTGGTTCGTGACAGACCATAAGGATAGACCCCTTGTATTCTTTGAGAGCGCGTTTGAGTTCATCCTTGGCATCCACATCCAAGTGGTTGGTCGGCTCGTCCAGCACTAAAACATTGTTTTCACGATTCATCAAGAGACAGAAACGAACCTTGGCTTGTTCCCCACCTGACAAGACCTGAATTTGGCTTTCAATATGCTTGGTTGTCAAACCACAACGGGCAAGAGCTGCACGAACTTCTGCTTGGTTGAGAGCTGGAAAGGCATTCCAGACAGCTTCAAGAGGAGTTTGGCGATTACCGCCTTCTACTTCTTGTTCAAAGTAGCCAAGTTCTAGATAATCTCCACGCTCCACTTCCCCAGCGATTGGCGGGATAATTCCCAAGAGAGACTTCAAGAGAGTTGTTTTCCCGATACCATTTGCCCCGATAATAGCAACCTTTTGATTGCGTTCAAAGGTAAGATTTAAAGGCTTGGTCAGAGGACGGTCGTAACCAATCTGCAAATCCTTGGCTTGGAAGATAAAGCGCCCAGGTGTACGAGCTGGTTTGAAATCAAAGGATGGTTTTGGTTTCTCACTTTTGCAACTCGATAATATCCATCTTATCCAATTTCTTCTGACGAGACATGGCCATGTTTCGTGTTGCAACACGCGCTTTGTTTCGAGCCACAAAGTCCTTGAGGTCCGCAATTTCTTTTTTTTGCTGACGTTCGTAGGCTGCCTCTAGCTGAGATTTCTTCATAGCATAGACTTCTTGGAACTGGTAGTAGTCACCAGAGTAACGCGTCAGTTGTTGATTTTTCCACATGGTAGACGATATTAATCACATCGTTCAGGAATGGAATATCATGTGAAATGAGGACAAAGGCATTCTCATAGTTTTGGAGATAGCGCTTGAGCCAGTCAATATGCTCAGCATCCAAGTAGTTGGTCGGCTCGTCCAAAAGCAAGATATCGGGCTTTTCAAGGAGGAGTTTAGCCAAAAGTACCTTGGTTCTTTGTCCACCTGACAAAGAAGTTACATCCGTATCCATGCCAAAGTCCATAACACCAAGGGCACGCGCCACTTCATCAATCTTTGCATCCAAGGTATAGAAATCACGACTCTCCAAACGGTCTTGAAGTTCTCCAACTTCTTCCATAAGTGCATCAACATCCGCTCCATCTTCAGCCATTTCCATATAGAGGTCATTGATACGAGCTTCTGCTTTAAAAAGCTCATCAAAGGCCGTACGGAGAACATCACGCACCGACTGGCCTTCAGCAAGGACAGAGTGCTGATCCAAGTAACCGGCAGTCACATATTTGGACCACTCAACCTTCCCTTCATCTGGCAACATCTTACCAGTTACGATGCTCATAAAGGTTGATTTCCCTTCACCATTAGCACCGACCAAACCGATATGTTCCCCCTTGAGAAGACGGAAGGACACATCTTCAAAAATTGCACGGTCACCAAAACCGTGACTCAGATTTTTAACTTCTAAAATACTCATTTTAATTCCTTATCTTGTTTTTATGTAATCGTTTATAGAGGAGCCAAGCCAGATAGCCACCCAAGGTATTGGTCCACAAATCATCAATCTCAAAGACGCGATTAAAATCAAAGAAAAAGTCCAAGACTAACTGCGTACACTCAATTCCAAAACTCACTAGAAAACTAAAAAGAAGGACCTTTTTTGTTTTCCGCAAGTTTGGAAGGAGATAAAGGAGTTGGAACACCAAAGGAAAAAGCAAGAAGACATTGAGGATATTTTGTAAAAAAATCCAACATAATTGTCCTACATCACTCACTTCGCCCAGTTTCCAGAGAGAATTGAAAGGAGTCAAAAGAAACCAGGCGTCCAAGATGCTGAATACCTGGAGTTTCAACTCCTACAGGAGATTGTTCTTGAGGAGTAAAGCAAAAGTAGACAATGCAAATGTTATAGAAAATAACTCCCCAGACCAAAACATGATTATAAGTTTTCTTCATCATTAAGGATTGACTGCTGCGACTGCTTTCTGGCGGTCGCGTTTCATTGTATTAGAACGCAATTGTCCACAAGCTGCATCAATATCTGTACCATGTTCTTGACGAACGACACAGTTGACCCCTTTTTTCTTAAGCGTATCATAGAAAGCCATGACGCGCTCTTTGGGACTACGGCTATATTGGTCATGCTCACTAACTGGGTTATAAGGAATCAAGTTTACATAAGACAATTTCTTGATATTCTTGAGCAATTCAGCCAATTCCAAGGCTTGTTCTACACCGTCATTAACTTCATTGAGCATGATATACTCAAAGGTCACACGACGATTTGTTGTTTCGATATAATACTCAATAGCTGCAAAGAGTTTTTCAATTGGAAAGGCACGGTTAATCTTCATGATGCTTGAGCGTAATTCATTGTTGGGTGCGTGAAGGGAAACGGCAAGATTGACCTGAACTCCTTCATTAGCAAAGTCACGAATTTTATGGGCCAAACCTGAAGTTGAAACCGTAATATGACGAGCACCGATGGCCATTCCCTTGTCATCATTAATGGTACGAACGAAATTTAAGACATTGTTATAGTTATCAAAAGGCTCACCGATACCCATGACAACGATATGGCTGACGCGTTCGTCCTGACCACGCTCATCAAAGTACTTCTGAACCAGCATAATTTGCGCTACAATTTCCCCATTGTTAAGGTCACGTTGTTTCTTAATCAAACCAGAAGCGCAGAAGGTACAACCGATATTACAGCCGACCTGAGTGGTCACACAGACAGATAAACCGTAGTGTTGACGCATGAGTACTGTCTCAATCAGCATTCCATCTGGCAATTCAAAAAGATATTTAACTGTCCCATCAGCAGACTCTTGAACGATACGCTGTTTCAAGGGATTGACCACAAATTGGTCATTGAGTTTAGCAATCAAATCTTTTGAAAGGTTGGTCATTTCCTCAAATGACTGGACACGTTTACGGTAGAGCCATTCCCAGATTTGATCTGCACGGAATTTCTTTTCTCCCTGCTCCAAAACCCATTCCTGCATGGTTTGACGTGTTAAACTATAAATTGACGGTTTCATTTCTACTCCTTATTCTCTACTCACTTCTGACGAATGACAAAATGACGTTGTCCCTTGTCCTCTTTCTGAGAATGCTGGTCTTTCTGACGACGTCTATTTTTCTTATCTGCATTCGGTTTTCGTTTGGTTTGAGTCGGTTTCTTTCCTTTTCTAGAAGGTAGTTCTTCTTCCTTTTTACGCATTTTCTTGTCAAATGATGCGCGTTTAGGTGCTTCATTTTCTAGAACAAAATAGGCACAACCATAACTACAATACTCTAAAAGATAGTCTTGTAAACGACTGATTTTTTCAAGTTTTTCTTCTGTTCGATCATCCTTGTAAAAACCTCGTAAGCGAAGCTGTTCGTTGCTCCAGTCTCCCACGATATAATCAAACTTTGTTAAGACTTCTGAAAAACGCTGATTAAAAGCCGTCACATTAAAGGCATCCTTGATATTTTCCACCAAGGAAAAAGCTATCCCTTCCGTTTCGACCTTGTCCCCGTGTAAATGGAACTCAGGACCAGGAAACTTGTTATAGTTGTATAATTCAGGTGCAATTTCTTTTCGCATAGATATCCTTTTTTCACGATTACTTAATACTTTATTCTACCATAATTTCTAGCAGTTAGCACGTTTCTCATAAAAATGAAAAAAGTCTGACGATTTTGTCAGACCAAAAATAATATAACCTTAAAAAAAGAGAAGAACAATTCTTCCCTCCAACTATCATTATTTAGGCTGCGCGTACAATTCATCTACTTTGTTCCAGTTGATCACTGAGAAGAAAGCTTTGATGTAGTCAGGACGCACGTTGCGGTATTTCACGTAGTAAGCATGTTCCCAAACGTCCAAGCCCAAGATTGGTTTTTTACCTTCTGAGATTGGTGTATCTTGATTTGCTGTTGAAGTCACTTCAAGTTTACCTTCTTTGTTGACAACCAACCATGCCCAGCCAGAACCAAAACGAGTTGTTCTGCTCTGCAGTGAAGGTTGCTTGGAATTCTTCAAATGAACCAAATGTTGCATCGATTGTCTGCTGCAAGTTCTGCTGATGGAGCTGTTTTTTTCAGGAGTCATCAATTCCCAGAAAAGAGCGTGGTTCAAGTGTCCACCACCGTTGTTGATAAGTGCTTGACGGATATCAGCTGGGATAGATTCTACATCAGCAAGCAAGGCTTCAAGGTCTTCACCGATTTCAGGGTGTTTTTCAAGAGCTGCATTGGCATTGTTGACATAAGTTTGATGGTGTTTGTCATGGTGCAAGTGCATTGTTTCCGCATCGATGTATGGTTCCAAAGCGTCGTATGCATATGGAAGATCTGGTAAGATAATAGCCATCTGTAATACCTCTTTTTCTTTCTATATGAAAATGATAACGTAAACATTCACTTTTTTCAAGTTTTTTGCTTATAGATGAAGAAATCACTGAAATACTTTCTAGTCATACTCTTCGAAAATCTCTTTAAACCGCGTCAACGTCGCCTTACCGTAGATATATGTAACTGACTTCGTCAGTTCTATCCACAACCTCAAAACAGTGTTTTGAGCTGACTTCGTCAGTCTTATCTACAATCTCAAAGTAGTGCTTTGAGCAGCCTGCAGCTAGTTTTCTAGTTTGCTCTTTGATTTTCATTGAGTATAAAACAAGAAAATCACTAAGAAACCCATGACAAGATAATCTTGACGCGGGTTGTAGTTTCAAAAAATATCAATTTACCTGACTAGCAATCTGTAAGAGTGCCTTTTCAAAAAGGAAACTCTTTTCATAAAGACCTGTTTTAATCTGATAATCTGTCTCAATCAAGTAGGAAATAGCTTGCTTCAAAAAGCTCAAGGAAAGTCCTCGTGAATCCCTCAGCGCAAACTTGATTTGATAGGGATTTGGATTGCGTCCGAGAAAACTGCCTAAACTACTTGCTATCTGCGATTCTGTTTGCCCAGACTCTGACAAAATTTTCACCTGAGTAAAAGTCCGAAATTGTCCTAGCATAACTGCAATCAACTTGATTTCATCTTCCCCTTGCAAGGTCAAGTCTCTAACCAAATCGCGCGCCTGGTCCATCTTTTTAGTCAGAATAAACTGAGTTAAATCAAAAATATTGTCTTGCAAGGTCTTGGGAATAGCATTGACAATATCCTCTTCCTCGATAACAGAGTCTTCCTTATAGGACTGTAAAAAGAGGAGATTTTTCTGGATTTCGCTAAATTGAAAACCCGACTTGACGAGAAGATTTTCAAAAGAACGATTGGCAAACTGCAGACCTTGTTTCTGACTCCACTTTTGGAAATACTGGCGCAATTCTTGTTCTTTGGCTTCTACTGCATCAAAAACCTTGGCATCACGCTTAAGTAATTTAACCAACCGTCTCTTGCTATCCAGTTTTCCTTCTGCAAAGATTAACAACTTGGTTGTTGGCGAAGGATTGTCAAGGTATTCCTCAAACGACTTAAGCTCATCATCTGTTAAAGCGTTTCTTGGCTGTTGTCATATCGACAAAATGGTCTAATATCAAGATTTTTTCATCCGCAAAGAAAGGAAGGCTGACCAACTCCAGTTCCACATCCTTGTATACTACTTCTTTCATATCAAAGTAGGCAAAGTTGAGGTCAGCAGAATCATAACCAATCTGTTTCAACACTTGACTCTTCATCACTTCAAACTGGCCCTGATCTGTCCCTGTAAAAAGGCTCAGGTTAGGTAAATTTGCTAAAGTCAACTTCTGACTTTCTTCAATGGCTAGCATCCTCTCTCCTTTCTTCTGATTTTTCGATTTAATTTAGTCAATATAGCGCAATTTCCCACGGAAATCTTCTAAGCTCTCGTACCCTTTTTCCGCCATGATTGCTTTCAGTTCATTGGTAATGCGGTCAAAAGTATCAACCCCTTCTTTGTGAAGGGTGGTTCCCACCTGCACCATACTCGCTCCACAGAGGATATGTTCAAAGGCGTCACGACCAGTCAAAACGCCACCTGTTCCGATGATTTGAATTTGAGGGTTTAAGCGTTGATAAAATGCGTGAACATTAGCAAGAGCAGTCGGTTTGATATACTCTCCACCTATGCCACCGAAACCATTTTTAGGACGGATAACGACAGACTCATCTTCTATATAGAGGCCGTTTCCGATAGAGTTGACGCAGTTGACAAACTTGAGCGGATACTTGTTAAAAATAGCTGCTGCTTGGTCAAAGTGAACAATATCAAAATATGGTGGCAATTTAATTCCAAGAGGTTTTGTAAAGTAATCAAATACTTCTGCCAAAATCCGGTCAGTTGTCTCAAAATCATAGGCAATCTGAGGTTTACCTGGAACATTTGGACAGGAGAGGTTTAGCTCAGTCAGACCACGAAACTCACTCTCTTGGACTTTTTTCAAGATAGTATGGGTTTCCTCTGGAAACATGCCGACTAGAGATAGAAAGAAAGTTCGGTTTGGCTCTTTTTCTTGCAGATCCAAAAGATAATCCAAATAATAGTCTAAGCCATTATTTGGCAAGCCCATAGAGTTGATAGAACCAAGTGGAACATCTTGATAGCGTGGCTCAGGATTCCCCTGACGGAAGTCCAAGGTCGCGGTCTTGGTCACAAAAGTTCCTGCCGCTGAGTTTTTGACTCCTTCAAGCTCCTCTATCGTCATACAAGCTACACCTGCTGCATTCATCAAACAATTGTCAAACTCAAAACCAGCAATTTGTGTTTTCGTTGATACCATGATTCTAGTCCTCCAGATTCCATTTATTTCTAATATTATACCATATTTTCAGCTTTTCTCTTTGAGAAACTAATTTCTATCTAAAACGTTCGGTTTTATAAATTGAAAGAATTTTTAGAAAATTTCTGTTTTTTTCTTTACACTCAAAAAAAATTCTGCTATAATGGCTCATGTAATAAAATATAACAACAAAAGGAGAACGATATGACATCTGCTAAAGAATATATCCAAAGCGTGTTTGAAACTGTGAAAGCTCGTAACGGTCACGAGGCTGAGTTCCTCCAAGCTGTTGAAGAATTTTTCAACACTTTGGAACCTGTATTTGAAAAACACCCTGAGTATATCGAAGAAAATATCTTAGCACGTATTACTGAGCCTGAGCGTGTGATTTCTTTCCGTGTTCCTTGGGTTGACCGTGATGGAAAAGTTCAAGTAAACCGCGGTTACCGTGTTCAATTCAACTCAGCTGTTGGACCATACAAAGGCGGACTTCGTTTCCACCCAACTGTAAACCAAGGGATCTTGAAATTCCTCGGATTTGAACAAATCTTTAAAAATGTCTTAACTGGACTTCCTATCGGTGGAGGTAAAGGTGGATCAGACTTCGATCCTAAAGGTAAAACAGATGCTGAAGTGATGCGCTTCTGCCAAAGCTTCATGACTGAATTACAAAAATACATCGGCCCATCACTTGACGTACCTGCTGGTGATATCGGTGTTGGTGGACGTGAGATTGGTTATCTTTACGGACAGTACAAACGCCTTAACCAATTTGATGCTGGTGTCTTGACTGGTAAACCTCTTCCATTCGGTGGTAGCTTAATCCGTCCAGAAGCGACTGGCTACGGTTTGGTATATTACACTGAAGAAATGCTCAAAGCTAACGGTAATTGCTTCGCTGGTAAGAAAGTGGTCATTTCAGGTTCTGGTAACGTTGCTCAATACGCTCTTCAAAAAGCAACTGAACTTGGTGCAACTGTTATCTCTGTATCTGATTCGAATGGTTATGTCATCGATGAAAATGGTATCGACTTCGATCTCTTGGTAGATGTTAAAGAAAAACGTCGTGCTCGCTTGACTGAGTATGCAGCTGAGAAAGCAACCGCTACTTATCATGAAGGTTCTGTATGGACTTACGCTGGAAACTATGACATCGCTCTTCCATGTGCGACTCAAAACGAAATCAACGGTGAAGCAGCTAAACGCTTAGTTGCTCAAGGCATTATCTGTGTATCTGAAGGTGCCAACATGCCAAGCGACCTTGATGCCATCAAAGTTTACAAAGAAAATGGTATCTTCTACGGACCTGCCAAAGCTGCCAACGCTGGTGGTGTAGCCGTTTCAGCCCTTGAAATGAGCCAAAACAGTCTTCGTCTCTCATGGACTCGTGAAGAAGTTGATGGACGTCTCAAAGACATCATGACAAACATCTTCAACACAGCTAAAACAACTTCAGAAATATACGGTCTTGATAAAGACTACCTTGCAGGAGCAAACATTGCTGCCTTTGAAAATGTAGCAAACGCTATGATTGCCCAAGGTATTGTTTAAGATTTATTTGCTCAATCCTCAATCGCTTCGATTGGGGATTTTTATGTTGAATTCAAAAAAACGCACCATTAACAGTGAGTTTTAACATCAGAATTTATTTTAACTTCATTAGGGCAGATGACAAACATTCAACAATCTCATCAACTGCTTCATCTATGTTTATAGTTCCTTCATCATTCAACATCATGGGAATAAGATAAGAAAAACTCAATGCTAAAATGTATCGAACAATTCTTTCATTTGACCAATTTAGAATAAGTCCTTTTTCTTTAAATTGATTCAAAACAGGGCTAATTGGTTCTATTATAGATTGAACAATAATATTTCCCAACTGGATAGAAAGATTTTTATCAATAAAAGAACGCCCCAAGAGAATTTTAACATGCATTTGATTCTCTTGAATGAAAAAGAGCCTATCCCTAACAATACTTTTTAAAAAGAAGGGAAAAGTTTCTTGATCTACTGTGAATTTTTTTTCTGAGAAATCCGCAATTACTTCTGGAATAACCTGTTCTAGAAAAGTAGATAAAATGGCTTCTAAAATACCTTCCTTTGTTTTAAAGTAACTAAAAACAGTTCCTTCTGACACTCCAGCGCGTTCGGCAATAAGGCTGGACGTTGTATTCTCAAATCCAATTTCTGAGAATAATTTTAAGCTTGATAATAATACTCGACGTTGTTTCAAGCTCAAGTTGCTAACTTCTAACGTCTGAGCATACTTTTGTTCTAAACTTTCCATCGCTAATACCTCTCTTCTAATCTCTTACTTTTACGACTTTTTTGCCTCGACTGTGTCCCATTTTCAGACTACGATAGGCTTCTCTAACTGACTTTAGAGAAAAGCCATACACTTGATCAATTTTCAGCTGAACCTTCCCGTCTGAGACCATTTCAGCTAAAGTGCTAAAATCATCATATGTGGAATGTCTCGGACCAGTAAACTGAGCACCTTTTATCATAACATAGGGCGAAGGTACTAATGTCCCAATAGCTATCCCCTTCAAGCCTAAACTAAAAGCCAATCTAACATAATCAGATCCATAACAATCCAAAAATTTTGTAATAGGCGTTGGACTAGCTGATAGAAGAGCCTTCTTGATATTCTCTTCATAACTTACTGGTATGGCACCTAAAGACTTCAGATACTCTGCATTTTTCTTACTTGCTATTCCAATCACTGTCGCCCCCTTAGCAACTGCATGCTGTACTGCAATACTTCCAATACCTCCTGCTGCAGCTGAAATAACAACAGTATCTCTTGAATTTAAACCGATTCTTCTAAAAGCCCCACCCACAGTCAGAGCAGCTACTCCCATAGTAGCTGCGTGAGTCATGTCGATAATTTCTGGTTTCAATACTATTTCTGATTCATTGACACAAATTTCTGTTGCTAAAGCTCCCCTCTTAGTTCCCAAACCAGGATCGCTAATCATTGTTCCAAACACCTTATCTCCTACTGAAAATCTAGTTACTTCATTTCCAACTTCTGTAATAACTCCAGAAAAATCTCTCCCCACACCTCTTGGAAATAAAGATGATTTAGATTCAAACCAACGACTTGGTTTCCTTAATTTCGTTATAAAAGATAGAAATCGAAGGGGTTTCGCTCCCTCAAAAGTTTTATAATCAATAGGATTTAAACCAACAGCATGAACTTCTACTCTTACCTGATTTACATCCAAAACTGTAGAGTCGATCTTCAGCAAATCCAAGACCTCTTCGTTACCGAAACGACTGTACTCTATTGCTTCAACAACCATTTTCTTTACTCCTTAATTTCACAAAAATTGAGTGAACACTCATTTTTATAAATTATACTCTTAATTTGTAAGAAAATCAATATTATCGTTTGATAGTGATTTATGACATGATACAAATATCCATCATTTCAATTTTCCAATATGATTCTTTCAATCTAACTCTCCTCACTCTTCAAGATAACTTTCCCTTTTTTACCCCCTGCTAGACAAAAAGAAAAACCGCTACTCCTAAGAATAGCGGTCTAATCATGTTTTTAAGCTACTAATGTAGTTGCTCTATTATTTAAGAGTAACTGAAGCTCCAGCTTCTTCCAATTTAGCTTTGATTTCTTCAGCTTCTGCAGTTGCAACGCCTTCTTTAACAAGTGCTGGTGCACCGTCAACAAGTTCTTTAGCTTCTTTAAGACCAAGACCTGTGATTTCACGTACAACTTTGATAACGCCAACTTTTTTGTCGCCTGCAGATGTCAATTCAACGTCGAATGAATCTTTAGCAGCACCAGCGTCAGCAGCACCAGCTGCAGCAACAGCTACAGGAGCAGCTGCAGTTACACCAAATTCTTCTTCGATAGCTTTTACAAGGTCGTTCAATTCAAGGATTGAAGCTTCTTTAATTTCAGCAATAATGTTTTCAATGTTCAATGCCATTGTTATTTCCTCCAAATAAGTTTTAAATTTTATAATAGTTTTTTCGTAGCTAGGCTACGCTGCGTAGCTTAAGATTAAAGCTGCGTCTTCTTTTGCTTTCTGCAACCGCTTTGACTGCAAGAGCAACGTTGCGCACTGGCGCTTGAAGTACAGAAAGGAGCATAGAAAGAAGTCCTTCGCGGTTTGGAAGAGTTGCAAGTGCAAGAATCTCTTCTTTAGATGCGACAGCGCCTTCGATTGCACCACCTTTGATTTCAAGTGCTTCAGCGTTTTTTTAGAAAAGTCGTTCAAGATTTTTCGCTGGTGCGATAACATCTTCGTTAGAAAATGCTACTGCAGATGGTCCAACAAATACTGATGCAAGATCTTCAAGACCAGCTTTTTTTCAGCTGCACGACGCAAGATTGAGTTTTTTTAATGACTTTATACTCAACTTCGCTTTCCACGAAGCTCACGACGAAGAACTGTATCTTGCTCAACTGTCAAACCACGAGCGTCTACAACGACGATAGATGCAGCAGCTTTTCATTTTTCTCAGCTACTACGTCAACTAGTTCCGCTTTTCTTAGCAATAATTGCTTCACTCATTAGTGTGTTCACCTCCGTAATTATTTTGCTTTGGGGAAATTTTTTTCCAAAAGAAAAAAACGCGCCCAAACCTAGACACGAAAGTACAATACGCTTCTTTTTTTACATGATACGTTTTGTCCTCGGTAGGATACTTATGAGTCGAGCTCCCCTACTGTCTTAGGCAGTTTTTTTCAAACCGTATATAAGTATAGCATAGTCAAAAAAAGAATGCAAGATTTTTGCAAACTTTTTTTAAAATTTTTTCGTGATTTTTCTTCTAAAGTTCTACTGTCAGGACTTGACCTTGCTTAACAACCTGTTCTCCAGCAATATAAACATCATCAACATCACTGGATTTGACTGCATAGACAAGATGAGAAAAGCATATTTTGCCTGAGGGTTGGAGATGAATTTTTCCCTTGAGGTTGGATGACCAGAAAAATCTGCCTGCTTGCCAACTTCCAGACTTCCCTATTTTATTTCTTCCATTCCAAGAACCTTAGCCCCTTCGATTGTCAGCGCCTTGAGAGCTGTTTCTATAGGAAATTGACTGGCATCTCCGCTCTTCATTTTCTGTAGTAGTGCTGCTGTCCGTCCTTCCTCAAACATATCTAGATTGTTATTGGAAGCAACCGAGATCTGTCGCAATTCCTACTGCTACTCCTGCTTTTTTTGGAGTTGAATGATTGGAGCGATTCCTGAGGCCAGTTTGAGGTTACTGATAGGGTTGTGGGCAATAGCCACTTGAGAGGATGCCAAGCGTTCAATTTCTCGCTCGTTTAGTTCGACCCCATGAGCAAAGACAGACGGATGATCTAAGTAACCCAGTTCTTCTAGAAAAGCGAGGGGACGTTTGCCGTAGCGTTTCAGGAGAATGCCCGACTCCTCCTTGGTCTCCGCCACATGGATATGGATAGGAATGTCCAGCTCTTTTGCCATTTCAAGCTCTCTTCCAGCAAATCTCTACTACAGCTATAAGGAGAATGCGGAGCTACCATAACCTTGAAATTTGGATTTTCATATCCTAAGATTTCCTCGATGATGGCTCGTGTTCTAGCAATGGTCTCAGCAGCTGTTTCACCCTCTGAAGAAAAGAGGGTCGGTGAAAAATAACAACGCATCTTGGAAGCATTGACCACTTCATAAATCTCTGATATATCCACTCCATTAGGATTATACATGTCGTTGAAGGTTGTTGTTCCTGACTGAAGCATCTCTGTCAGAGCTTCTTTGACCGCCTTAGTAGTCATGTCAGGAGTAAACTCAGCTTCTGCAGGCCAGATATAGTCATTGAGCCATTCATGGAGATTGCTGTCATCTCGGATTCCTCTCAGACCTGTCATAGCAGAATGGGTGTGACAATTAACCAAACCAGGCATAATCCAGGCTCCCTGATAGTCTATAATCTGCTCAGCTTGCTCTAAAATCTCTGACTTCTCTTGACCGACATAGACGATTTGAGAATCCTTAACTGCTAAGATTCCATCTAGATAGACATGGAAATCTTGATCACAAGTCACGATATTTACATGCTGATAGACTTTCATTATAGGCTCCTTTTCTAAAAGACAATTTACAGTGAACAATTTTTCTAGTTATTGTAACAAAAAAGTCACCCAAAGGCAACTTCTTTTGTCTATAAGATTTCAAAGTAGAAAGGATTATTCAGAGCTAAAAGCTGCAGCTTGCTGCATTTGGTAATACTTGCCCTTTCTAGTAATGAGATCCTGATGATTGCCATACTCAACAATGTCACCATCCACCAAGACAAGAATCAAATCCGCATCCTGAATGGTTGACAAGCGGTGGGCGATGATAAAAGCTAGTACGACCCCTTCATGAGTTTGGCAAAGGCATCCTGAACCAGCACTTCTGTCCGTGTATCGATTGAGAAGTCGCCTCGTCTAAAGATGAGAATCTTTGGGAATAGCCAGAAAAGACTCGAGCAATGGTCAAGAGCTGTGCTTGACCGACAGAAAGAGATTCACCCAGCATTTTTCCAGTTTGGTATCATATCCCTGTGGCAACTGTTGGATGAAAAAAAGTCTGCATTGGCTGCTTTGGCAGCAACAATCACCTGCTCCCTGACTAGCATCAGGGTTTCCAAAGGCAATATTGTCATGAAATAGTCCCTTGCTTTGAGCCAGGTTTCTTGGAGCACCATGCCAAACTGCTGACGTAAAGAGGCACGACTATAGTCATAAATGGATTTCCCGTCCAGCAAGATATCTCCCGGAGTTAATAGGGATAAAAATCGCATGAGGAGATTAATAAGAGTTGATTTTACCAGCACCTGTCGGACCAACGATTGCCACCTTGCTACCAGCTGGGAATATCAATTGATAAATCATTTATCAAAAATCTTTTTCAGGATTGTAACCAAAAGAAACATGTTTAAAGGAAATTGCTCCCTTAACCTGGTCACTGGTCAACTCTTCCTTACCTGTTTCAACCACCTCAGGACTTTCTAAGACAGCATAGACACGCTCTGCACATGCCAAGGCACTTTGCAACTCGGCCAAAACTGAAGAAATATCGTTAAAGGGCTTGGTGTATTGCTGAACATAGTTCAAAAAAGTCACCAAACGTCCAATGGTCAAGTTGGACCCCATCATGATACGATAAGCTCCTACTCCCAGCTAGAAAGGGCGTAAATGAGTGCATTGACAAAGCGAGTTGAAGGATTAACCGTTGAGGAATAAAAGATGGCTGACTGAGAGTAGCTTGAGTAGTTGTCATTAGCCTCACGCAGCCTTTGGATAAATTCTGCCTGAGCATTAAAAGACTGGATAATCGTCTGCTGGCTCAACGATTCTTCAATCAACTGGGTCTGAATTCCCCTCGTCTCTGTTTGCTTCTGAAAAGAGATGGTAAGAGCGTTTGGCAAATAAAGCGTGAAATTACCATGGATAGTGGCGTCAACAGCAAGACTAAGAGGGTCATGAGGAGATGGATTTGAAGCATGGCTAGAATACTAACCAAAAATCATCAAGATGCCAATGAAAAAAATTGGTTAAAAAAATCATGGTCAAGCCAGCTGCCAACTGTTCTATGTCTGTGGTCACACGACTGACCATCTCCCACTGCCTTGCCGATCCACGAAAAGCAATCGGTAAATCGATGGAGCTTTATGGATGATTCGCTCTCGCAAAGTCTCTGGTATAAGAAAAAATTAAGCGATTATAGAGGAGAGGATTGGTCCCATTGTAACAGAGTATTTCCTATGACTACCAAGATCATCTGGATGAAAAATCTGCCAAAAAAACTGGTGATGAACCAGCCACTAGGACTTGGTCGATGACCTGCCCAATCAGAATAGGTAGGTAGATCGATAAACCAACCTGGGCAATAGTTCCTAGAAAAGGCTAGAAAAAGGAGGAAGGGATGACTTGCTAAATCTTTGGCCAAACGTGTGAGTGTTTGATTTGCAGTTTGTCGTCTCATGCTAGTCCTCCTTTCCATGTTTGGGATGCATTGATTTCACGATAGACTTGACTGGATTTCATCAAGTCCTCGTGCTTGCCGATAGCTAGGAGCTCACCTTTTTCCAAGAGGAGAATCTGGTCAGCCATCCGAAGTGTTGAAGTTCGTTGAGAAATCAAGATTAAAGCTCGTGTCTGGCAGATTTTTCTCGGATAGCTTTCAAGAGCTTGGATTCGGTGATGGTGTCGAGTGCCGAGGTCGCATCATCTAGGATGAGGAACGGAGCCTGACGCAAGACTGCTCGAGCAATAGACAGCCTTTGTTTTTTTGTCCACCTGAGAAATTTCTGCCCTCCTGCCTCAACTAGGGCATCCAAGAGTCCTTCCTTTTCACTGACAAAATCCTTAGCTTGAGCAATTTCCAAGGCCTGCCAGAGTTCTCGGTCAGTTACTTCTTGATGTGAAACCTAGAGTCAAAGTTGGAACGAATGGTTCCTTTAAAGAGTTCGACTTTTTGGGGCACATAGGCAATCCAAGACCGCCACTGTTCCAAGATTGAGAGGACTAGATCCATCTCGATAAAGGTCAATGCTCCCCTTGTCTGCTGGATAAAGACCAAGTAAGACTTGTACCAAGCTTGACTTACCAGAACCTGTTCCCCAATGATACCAAGGATTTGCCCTTTGAGTCATATCAAAGGAAATATCTCTCAGAGAAGGCTGGGCCGCATCAGGATAGGTAAAGGTCAATTCATGGACTTGTAAAACCTGATTACTGGTAGCTTGCTTTTTGTTCTAATTCTGAATGAATATCTTCTGGAGTTTCGGCAAAGACTTCCTCGATTCGCTTGGCTGAGATGTAGGACTGGTTGAGAGAATTTATCAACATGGCTAGCTTGACCAATTCCACCAAAATCTGTAAGAGATAGTTGATAAGGGCAATGAGAGCACCTTGACTGAGCAAATCCTCCTTGAATAGAAATATAGCCTTGCCAGATAATGACTAGGAGAGTTCCATTTACAATCAGATAGGTCAGAGGTGTTAATAAAGCTGGACCAGAAACCCTGTCTTTTCTTGTAAACTAGCATAGACTTGGTTAAGAGTTTGAAAAATCTGTAACTCTCGTTTTTTTCTTGTCCAAAAAGCACGAATAACTCGCATCCCTTGCAATTGCTGGCGCGTTTCTTGAACCAGTTGGTCCGTTTTTCTTTCTTAGACTGCTGTAGAGAGGATTGACCAGCCGAGAAAGTCCTACAATGACAATGGGTCAAAAATGGCAACCATGACTAAGAACCAGAAAGTCAGCTCAGCTAGAGATTCGATAAGCCATAAAAAAATGGCACCAAAAAAACGATAATAGGGCGCTCGCAAAAAGAGACGCAGGAATTGGTTGATACCAGTCTGAATCTGGTAGGTATCTGAAGTCAAGCGAGTGACCAAAGCTCGAAGTTGTCAAACGGTCTCTGCTGTCCTTTGGCAAGGACAAAGAATATGACGATAAAGATCGTCTGTCAATTCCTTTGGCAAAACCTACCGCAGCCTTGGCTGAGTAAAAACTGAGCTATCAAAGGCCACTAAAACGCCAATCACTGCAAAGATAAAGGAGCAGGCCAATCTGCATCCAGAGATGTCCTTGATTTTCTCTGGGAGCAAGGATTGGTCAACAATCCCAGCAATCACCATTGGGAACCAAGAGCTCAAACACAGCTTCTAGTAGCTTGAACAAGGGTGCTAAAATCGATTCTTTGATGTAGGGTTTGAAGTAAGATAATAAGTGTTTCATAAATCCCTTCTATTTTCTAAAATGAAGAAAGTGGGAAGCACCCACCCTCTCAATTTTATTTGTTTAAGTAAGACAGTAGATAGCCATATCCTTCCTCTTCCATCTCATCCTTGGATACAAAACGCAAGGATGCAGAATTAATACAGTAACGAAGTCCACCTAACTCCCGAGGTCCATCTGTGAAAAACATGACCCAAAGTGAGCATTGCCTGACCGAGAACGAACTTCGATTCGCTCCATTCCATGGCTGAGATCCTTGTAATAGTGAATCAACTCTTTGGAAATCGGACGGCTAAAACTTGGCCAACCACAACCTGAGGCAAACTTATCCTTGGCAAAAAAGAGTGGCTTCACCCTGTCGTAATATCTACATAAATCCCTTCTTCAAAAGGTTTGGTCATAGGCATTGGTAAATGGAGCCTCTGTAGCAGCTTCTTGGGTGACACGATAGGATTCTTCAGATAAACTGCCCTTTAACACCTCTTGACTAGGCTTTTCATAGTTTAGAAGCATCAATCAATGGCTTATCAGCATCGGTCACATCGATATGACAGTAACCAGAAGGATTTCTTTCTTAAGATAGTCTTGGTGGTAATCTTCAGCTAAAAATATAGTGGCGAAGTTTCTCCACCTCTACTGCAATCTTTCGACCCAGCATGCGTTCCTGCTCCCTGCACCACTGTGTAGATAGCTGGCAAGTCTGCTTCATCCTGGTAATATATACCGGTCCGATACTGACGATCCACGGTCATTCCCTTGTTGATTGACTGGATAATGGATCAATAACACGGAAATAATAAAGTAAAATCTCTCTAAGTGACACTGCATTCTCATCATAAATCACTTGAACCGTTTCTGCATGGTCTGTTTCCTTGAGCAGCTGATAATTGGTCGTTTCGACTTGTCCATTAGTGTAGCCGACACTGGTTACTAGCACTCCATAAATTCTTGAAAAAAATATTCCTCTAGGCCCCAAAAAAACAACCACCTGCTAAATAAATTTCTGCCATCTTTATTTCTCCTTTATCAAGTTTTTAACTCGAATTCTTTTCAAAAAAAGGATAGGAAGCCCTCTCGTCGAGAGTTTCCCCATCCTATCTTCTATTCTTTATTTTGCTTCGACACGGACACCTTGGGTATCAACTTTCAAGTCATGAAGTTTTCCTTTGAAAGGTTGCTTTTCCAATTCTGCCTTAATCGCTGGCATCTTGTCATGAGAAGCCAAAACCATAACTGTCGGCCCAGCACCAGAGAGGTAGGTTGCATAGGCACCCATTTTTCTTTGGCCACTTGCTTAATCGTCGCAAATTCTCTCACCAAGTCCTGACGATAGCGCTCGTGGAAGAGGTCTCCCTCGATTGCTTGCCCAGCGGTCACCATGTCTCCTGCCAACAAGGCCGCAACCGCCACATTGGCGATAGAACTAGCTGCAACAGCTTCCTTATAGGACAATTTCTTAGGCAAGACACCACGGCTGTCTCTAGTACGCAATTCATAGTTTGGAATGTAGGCTAGGAAGTCACACTCTGGGAAAGTCTGCTACGATAGCTGAGACTTGTCCTTCAACGGAACTTGCAATAACGAGATTTCCATAAATGGCTGGAGCCACATTGTCAGGATGACCTTCAATCTTGGTCGCCAGCTGCAATTTGTCATGGTCAGACAAGTTGAGCTTACCCAATTGATCGGCTAGTTCAATCCCAGCAACAATAACCGAGCTAGAAGAACCCAAACCACGCGCCAAGGGAACATTACTTGTCATTTTCAAGCGTCTTGGTTGCAAGTCTGGTACAATTTGCAAAGCAATTTTGAGCAAGAGATTACGCTCGTCATGAGGAATCCATTTACCAATCTGGTGTTCAATCAACCACTCATCTCGTTCTTCGCAGACCTCGATTTGAAGGTACTTGGTTACAGCTACACCGACCGAGTCAAATCCTGGCCCGATATTGGCACTGGTTGCAGGTACAATAATCTTCATTTTATTCTCCTAGCACCTTGAAGGTATTCAAGAGGTCGAATTCTGAAACCTTCTTCAATTCAGCTGAGACATTTTCCAGCTGGGCTTTATTAATCTTGTGTGTAATGATAACGACACGTGCCATGTCACCCTCTTTACCATCTTGGAGGATTTGCTTGAAGGAAATATCTTGGGCATTAAAGATTTCAGCAAGTTTCAAGACCTGACCTTTTGAGTCTGGTGCCAAGATTGAGAAATAGTAGTTTGCTTTAACATCTTCTGGATTAGCCAAGACCAACTCACGGCTATATTCGTTGAAGTCTTTACCAATGGTACCATCATTCAAGCGACGAACGATACGGACAATATCTGCTACAACACTTGTTGCAGTTGGTTTTTGACCCGCACCTGGTCCGTAGTACATAGACTCACCAATACCAATAGATTCTACAAAAACAGCGTTCATTACGCCATTCACACTGGCAAGTGGATGCGCTTTAGGAAGGAAGGTTGGAGTCACTTCTGCAGCAATTCCTGAAGGAGTTTCCTCGATAGAACCAACCAATTTTACTACATAGCCAAGTTCTTGAGCTACAGCTACGTCTTCTGGTGTGATGTTGCGGATTCCCTTGTGGGCTACATCATCAAAAGCAACCTTCATACCAAAGGCAAATTGGCTCAAAATAACCATCTTGTAGGCTGCATCAATCCCATCCACGTCATTTGTCGGGTCGCTTTCTGCAAATCCTAGACGTTGCGCTTCCGCAAGAGCATCATCGTAAGACCAGCCTTCTTCCACCATCTTGGTCATCATGAAGTTAGACGTTCCATTGACTACACCAAGCACGCGCGTGATTTTATCAGAAACCAAGGAATTTGCTAAAGTACGAAGAATTGGAATCCCACCAGCTACTGCTGCTTCGTAGTAAAGTGCTACCTTATTAGCTTTGAGCGATTTCTAACAATTCTGCACCATGGACAGCCAAAAGGTCCTTATTAGCAGTAACAACGTGCTTTCCAGCTTCCAAGGCACGAGTGATAAAAGGTCTTAGCAGGCTCGATACGCCCCATCAATTCCACTACGATGGTAATATCTTGGTCTGATAAAATATCATCTACATTGGTTACAAAGTTAAAGTCATTCCCTGCTGCAAGCAAGCGATTCTTTTCATCTTCATCCTTGACCAATACCTTGGCAACTTCAATCTCTGAATGCGCTGATTGATTAATTTTTTCTCCATTTTCCTTTAGGAGGAAGGGCACGCCACTTGCAACGGTACCAAATCCTAGTAAAGCAATTTTAACTGTCATGTTTGTCTCCTCGAAATTTTCTAATATAGCCATTATAACAGAATTTTGTGAAAATTCCTATTATAGTAAATCACTATTTCAGTCTAAAAAAGAAAAAAACGAATCAAACGATTCGCTCTTCCTAAAATCTAGAAATCATTTTCCAGAAATGATTATCCAATCTTTTGTAGATTGATCACTGCATCGTGATTCATCAAAACTTGGCCATACTCTTGTAAGACTGAACGACTGATATCACTATCGTCTGCAAACTCGCGCATACGAGCCAACAGCCAAGCTGGATATGGACTTGGATGATTTTCAATATCCACTAAAATGGTCAAATAATAGCGCTCATTCATCTTGTAGAGTTCAGAAGTTTCCATCTCAAAAGTCACTGTCTTTGAAAAAGCCACCAAATCAGCTAACTTAGAAAAAGAAAGGATGTAGTAGATGTAAGGCTCTTTCTTGCTTTCAACTTCTTGTTCAGCCTGCTCCTGCTCTTCTTCCCTGGCTTCTACTTGCTCTAGAGATTGAATCGCTTCGATATCATCCTTAGTCTTTCTGAGATGCTTTTTTCTAAAGTTTTAATAAACTCATCTGGTGACATTTGAGCCAATTCTTCCATATCTGGTAAATCCGATAAATCTTCAAAATCTAGATTTTGGTCAATCTTTGATTTGGTTACAAAGACATCGACCTTATCAGGTTTTGGAGTCACACGGAAGCTCAACATACCTGTATCCAGAAAGCTATCAGGCATCTCTAACTCATCCAAGATAGCATAAAAGAATTCTTCTGTTTTTTCTTGAGGAACGAGAAAGTCAGCAATCTCCATTCCACGATCCATCAAATCCTCTAAAGACATCGTGATTTTTAAAGTTGTATCACTAATTTGTTTCATTTTCATTGCTAGTAACCTCATACTTTCAGTTCTATCTATTATACTAGATTTTTACGATTTTATCAAAAGAATGAAGCGAGAATGTGATATAATACTAGAGACCATTTTACAATACAAGAAAGAAAGTACAATGAAAAATATAAAAGTTAATGCACTGGCTAGCTTACTAGTCAATGTTCTCAATATCGTTTTTCCTCTGATAACCAATCCTTATCTGACACGGATTCTCAGCAAATCCAACTACGGTTATTTTAATACCGCAAATACCTGGGCTAGCTTTGTCATTCCTTTAGCCGCCTTTGGAATATATAACTACGGGATTCGAGCTATCAGTAAGGTTAAGGACGATAAAGATAAGATTAATTATGTCTTCTCCAAGTTATTCTATATATCTGTAATTACTTCTGTCCTTACAACAAGTATCTATTTTTTGTTTATTTACCTAGATAATAGTATTGAAAATTTGAAAGAACTCTACTACATACTTGGTGTCCAGGCTCTCTTCCAATTCCTTTATATCGAGTGGATGAACGAGGCTTATGAAAACTATGCCTTCATCCTTTACAAGACATTGATTATTCGGATTGCCATGCTGATTGCTATCTTTACATTTGTTAAAACTGCAGATGATATCGTACCTTATGCAATCATCATGAGTGCAACGACAGTTCTCAACTATCTACTCAGTTTTCTATGGATTAAGCGAGAAGTTTCCTTTGTTAAGATTGATCTTGTTGAATTAGTCAAAGCATCGAAACCGCTCATGACTATGCTTCTTCTAGCTAATGCCAATATGCTCTACACCTTACTTGATAGAATGTTTATCACCAAAGGGCCTGATGAAAACTATATTTCTTATTATACCATTGCTTCCAGCATCGTCATGTTGATTGCCAGTGTCCTGAGTGGAGCTATCAATGTCAGTATTCCACGTCTCGGCTACTATCTCGGTAAGAAAGACTACGAATCTTATAAAAATCTTCTGAATCAAGGTGCTGCCCTCTTTTATTTCCTTATCATTCCAACCAGTATTGGGATTATGGTATTAGGGAACTACGCAACTGTCATCTACTCTTCTGAAAAATACCTTGAAGCTGGTATTGTGACTAGTATCTTCGCCTTTCGTACTATCATTTGGGCCATTGAGTTAATCCTTGGTAAACAAATTATCTTCATCAACGACCACGAAAATCGTTTAACAGCCTTTTACTTTATTGGTGGCGGAGCTAATATCCTACTCAACAGTCTCTTGTATTTCAATAATATTTTTGCACCAGAGTACTACATTGCTACTACTATTATTGCAGAAACTGTAGTTGTTCTACTGGAAATTTACTTTATCAAGAAACATCATCTGCTTGACTTAAAAGAAATCTTTACTACTTTAACACGCTATACTATTATATCGCTCGGATTCATTCCAATCTACTTAGCGTTTAAATTCCTTTTCCAAATCAACTCTTATACAGTCAACTTCAATATGATACTCATGGTTCTCTCGACTGTTGCGACTTGCGGTATCTATTATCTCTTGACGCTATTTCTTACCAAAGATAAAACACTCCACTATGCACTAAATATAGTACAAGCTAAGTTTAACAGAAATTAAAAAACGATAATCTACTCATAAGGAGATAATATGATCAAACAAACAAACAAACAAACATATATATATATATATATATATATTAATTCTTATATTCCTTGCTACTTTAATAAAACCAGTTTTAGCAAATGATAGACTTCATATCATAACCGTTGCTGATTGGTCAGATGCCATGATACTAGAAAGTAATGGTCACTTCGCCATGATAGATACTGGAGACGACTTTTCCTATCCAGATGGCTCTAATCCAAGATATCCTGATAGACCTGGAATTGAAAAAGATCCAAAAGCAATTACTGAAGATAGACTATTTGCTCACATTAAACAATTAGGTATTAAAAGTTTTGATTTCATTATTATTACACACGCCCACTCTGATCATGTCGGTTCAGCACACGATGTTTTGAAAACTATCCCAACGAAAAAACTTTATATAAAAAAATATAGTGACGACAGAATAACAGATAAAACTGGTCTTTGGGATAATTTGTATGGATATGAACGAGCTTTTACAGGTCGCCCTAGAAACAAATACTACCATTATTCAAAAATATCTCAGAAAAAGATTCACACTTAACGCTTGGGAATATTAAAATTGATTTATTAAATTATGAGAATGAATACGAAAATGATGGTTCATTAAAAAAAGTGTATGACGATAATTTGAATTCAATTTTATCAATAGTAAATATTAATAATACAAAAAAATTTTTCTTAGGAGGAGATTTAGAAAAATACTGAAAGACATCTAGAAGAGAAATATGCACCTTTGATTGGACATGTAGATGTCATGAAATTTAATCACCACGTAGAAACAACTAAATCTAATACGAAAGAATTTGTCGACAAACTTAATCCTAAGAAAATTATTAAAACAGGTATTAGACCAGTAGAAGAAAAAAATACGCTGAATATCTTAAACAAAAAAATATCAGCATTATAAATGCCGGACAACTAGATAGAGCGACAATTTCTCTTGAATTCAATAACGGAAATGTTACTGATGTATCTGATAAATACCCACATTATGGATTTTTATAACAATGATGGTATTCTAAAAATTTAAAAATTGGAAAAAAATGAAGCCCCTGAAGATGGTTGGACACAACACAACGATAATTGGTATTATTTCTTTGATTCTGGTACTGTTGCAGTTGGTTGGAAATATATAAACAAAAACTGGTTTTATTTTAATCAAAACGGAGAACTTCAAACAGGGTTAGTTGATGATGGAAATAATCTATACTATATTGAAAAAAATACAGGTATGTTAACTAACACTTGGAAAGAAATTAATTCCAAAGAAACCTATTACTTTAAAGAAAATGGCAAAGCGACTAAAGATGAGTGGATGAATCGTTATCATTTTGAAAATGATGGAACCCTTAGTAAAAAAATAAATGGATTGGTATTTTTTTCATCTAAATCGTTTCGGAAGAGTTAGTTTTACAGATTATAGAAACTATCTATTTATTATATTTACACTAGCTATAGCTTTGATATTTTTTTGAAAATTAAGAAAAAAATATAATGGTAGAGTAATTAAAAAATAATTAGAGATAAAAGAAACGAACTGGATTTGATCTAGCTCGTTTCTTTTATTTATTTTAGTGTCCAAGGGATTTAGTCAAAAGGACTTTTGCCATTTTAGCATCCCTTTGTTTGTATATCGGATTTTCTTTCCAGTTATAATGGGTATTAGGGATTTCAAAATCTTCCCCATACAAGTGACTGATATATTCTCTTGTATTTTCTGGAACTTTTACTAGAATCTCTTTAAAACTGCATTCAGTTAGTGATGTAAAGGGCAATTCATAGTGATAGACTTCATATCTTGTTGGATTTCCCAAGGCATTTGTCATGTAGAAAATAGTATCTGAGGAGATGGCATTCTCATTTTTAGCATAGACAATAAAATCCACATTGAGGCCCTTGTAACTATAGGACAACTCTACAAGCTTATCATTATAATAGAACTCTTTTGTCCTGACAAATCCTTCTCAAAAAGAACTTTCTCATCCTTCAAAAAGGCTTCATAGTCTGGGATAATAATTCCAAAATCCATATCTAAATCATGGGGAATCAAATCATTTTCTCTGTAGAAACCAAGCAAAGTTCCAAAGTCTAACCAAATATCGTAGGATTTCAGATTAGATTGATAGATTGCCTTTAGAATATCTTCAAAGTTTTCTTTGAGCAAATTGCTTCTCTTTGAATCCAAATCGATATTGGCTTTTTTATTTAAACTTTTGATAATAGGTAGATTTTTAACCAGATCTTTCTTATCTCCTAAGAGACTAGCTAAACTTCTTTTTAACCATTGTAACACGTTCTACCCCTCCTTTATATAAGCGAGGAAATCATCATGCTTCACTCGTTTTTCTATAGGAGGAATCTCCATAAAGTCATCTCCGTAGATGGCAGAAAGGATTTGCTGATAGGCCTCAGGAATTTTGTAAACTCTATCTTCAAATGGACTATCAATCGTTGTGTCCAAGAAGGACTTATCAAACTTCGTAGAAACTCTTTTGTTCTCCATGAGGTAGTCAATGAAATCTCCATTTTTTTCTTGCATAGATAGGATGTTCATCTTTTGATTCCAAGCTTTGACACGAGTCAGACGGAATACAAGGACAAGGAGATATCTGGCGACATTCTTAAGCTTCGCATTCTTATTATGGATGCCATAAAAGGTATAAACTGATAAACGACGGTAAGTATCTAGTTTTACCATATCTTTGTTGACATCCGTATAATAGTCAAATGGGAAAACATCCACACAAATCCCTAAATCAATATCATTTTCGATATAGTTGTTATCGTAGACTGTTCGCGCGTCATAAACTCGGTAAAATGGGTAAGGATAACGTGCATCATTTTCCCAAGAAACAACTTTATAGACTGGGTCATTATCTTGCAAAATTGCTTGATACAATTTGTCGTATTCATCACGTTTCAAGGAGATATCAATATCGTCATCCCAAGGAATGTAGCCCTTGTGTCTTACTGCTCCCAGCAAGGTTCCATAAGCCAGTGAATAGTTGATGTTCTCTTTTTGACAGAGATTGTGGATGTAATCCATGACACCTAGTTCAACTTCTTTGATCTCTGCTTCGTCGAGCTTTCTGTAGCCATCTCTTTTTTTATAGAGAACAGAGAAATAGTAACCTGAAATCACAAACAAGATACAACCTTGTAGTGAAATTCCATAGAAGGTTGAACTCAAGAACAAGTTAGAGATGAGAATAACCACTGTCATCAATAGAATGGTAATCAATTCATGGTTGCGACGTCCTTCTTGAATATCTTTCTTATATTTCTTGAGACTGGAAATGACAAAAGAAAACATAAAGATGGTCATCGGAATTAAACCAGTTAAACCATCATAAAAGAGTAATTCTAAATATCCATTATGAGTGAGATAATGCTGTTTAATTATATAAGCAGAAGCATCGTACTCTTTTCCTAACTCATACCAGTTTCCACCTGAATACCCAAACAGTGGGCGTTTAGGTATAAAGGAAGCTGTTGACTGCCAAATCGCAAAACGGTTATTAGAGATATTTTCTTCACTAGTGTCTGTCCTTTCAAGAGAAAAATTCTTATCCCCTTTTTGAACATTAGCTAAATTCTTTTTAATCTCAGCAGAATGAGCTTTCAAATAAATATCACTACTATACTTAATACCATTATAGCTGACAAATACTAAACCTACAGTCAGAACTACTGTCAGAATAGATTTGCCTTTTTTAGTCCAGTTAGCTGTCATCAAACCATAAAGTAAAGCAACTACAACTAAACAGATATAAGTTGTTCTTGAACCAGATAAAACAATATAAGCGAAATTAAGTACAATAGATGAAATAGCTAATATTTTAATGATTTTATTATAAAGAGACAGGCGCATCCATAAGTAAATAATCACCATCAAAGAAATAATAGAGAGATAGTTGGGACTTGCCAAGATCCCAAACAAACGAGATTCTACAAACCCCTGACGAATTAAAAGTCCTTTATAATCATATACACGATAACCTTGTAACATTAAAAATTGACCAAGCGATACAAGTACACCTACAGTATTTGCAACAGTAATGACTGAGAAGAACACATCAAAAAGGACACGCGCTTTTTTCTCTGTGAAAGAATGAAAGACTGGATAAACTGCAAAAAAATAGATGAAAAAAAGACAACTAAATTTTTTATATTTGTTGAAAAACCATACTTGACAACTAGCGCAGCTGTTAGAATATTCATCAGAAAAAAAGAGAATTAAATACTCAATTTTTTTCTAACTGTAAGATAAGCTTTTTTTATAAAAAAGTTATAAAGTCCCAATAAAACTCCCATAAGGGTCATGCCAAGAGTGACAAATTTATTAGCTGAAATAGATTGAAGCGGAACAATTAAGCCAGCCATACAATAAAAAGATATAACTGATAAAAATAACAAATTAATCTTAAAATAGTTTTTTTCAATAAATGAAATCATTTTTTCTCCTAACGCTTAGTTTGTTCAAGCAAGATTTTCGTATACAATTTTCGACTCAGACACAATGCTAAAAAGCTCAATTTTCTTGCTCTTGTAAAACGACTATCTGAAAGAATGTTCTTTGTGTTTTTCTTTAGATAGGCAATCAAACGGTCCTCTAAGACTCTATCCTTGAAATCTGCATCAACCAAGAGTCTATCCAATACATAGAAGTAAGCCCAATTTAAACGCATAGTTGCAGTATCCGCTAGTTCAGGATAATTTTCTTTGATAATCTTTGCATTTTGCTCATAAGCTTCAATAACATTTAAGAATTTTAAAGAAAATTTTTGAGTCGTGATACTATTTTCACGGTGAACATAGTAGTATTTCTTCTCGTTTGTTGCGACAACCTTGCGACATTGATGAATCAAGGCAATCATGATAAAGGCATCCTCTGCAATTTTACCAATTTCAAACCGTAGCTGTTCAAAAAGTTCTTTTCTATACAGCTTGTTAACAGCTGTGACGGAGAGAATTTTAGCTTCCATGACCATCTTAATGGCCTCTTGAGGTGTTAATTCCCAAGTCTGAATAGTTGCAACTTGCTTTTCCGGAATTTGGTGATAGACGTCATAATGTCCACACATAGAAAGATCTGCATTGGATTCAAACATCTGACGGTAAAGGGTCTCATACATATCTTCATCAATGTAGTCATCACTATCGATAAAACCAATCAAATCAGAGCTTGCCTCTTCAATCCCTCTATTCCGAGCATCAGACAAGCCACCGTTTTCCTTGTGAATGACACGAATCCGTTGATCTCTTTGAGCTAATTGCTCACACAGTTCTCCACTAGTATCCGTTGAACCATCATTGATGAGAAGAATTTCCAAGTTGGTATAGGTCTGTTTTAAAATGGATTCTACACACTTCTCCAGATAGGCTTCTACATTGTAAACTGGAACGATAACGCTTATTTTTTCTCCCATCATACACCATATTCTCCCTTATATTCTGTATAAGACTTATCCATATCAGCGACAACAGCATCATGATGTGGTAGCTGCTTATCTGCTGGCGGAGGTGTCATGTAGTCTCCAAAAGCAGTGCTGAGATAGGCATCATAACCAACTGGAATAGGCATCTTTGTCCCTTCAAATGGTAAGAAAAGATTATCCTCAAAAGATGCGATTGGGTACTTGTTTCTCATGTAGCCAGGACCTGAGCATAATTCTGTGATTCCATCGCTCTCAGCTAGACCATACTTAGTCATTTCTTTTTCAGCTTTTTTCCAAATGCGATAACGGAGAGATTTTGGGGTCAAACCCAGTAAAATACGGCTTCCCCACTTCATAAGTGCACCATGTTTTTCTGGAATAGTTTGGGCACAAAATAGTGAATAAATCAAAGCCCAACGAACCTGTTTTTTCCGCTCAGCTGGATTTTTCGGATAATAATCCAAAGGCAAAACATCCAAGGCCAGACCATGTGGCAAATCCAAATCTTGCTGATAAGGCTTAATGCAGGTAGTTTCCTTGTCACGAATAGTAATAAAAAGATTGCGATCGACAAAATCCTTGTTACTCTTTGACAAGAAATAACGCTCATCTGCATAACGAGGCCATAATTCTGCCAATTTTTCATAGTCCTTACGGGGCATAAAAAAGTCTAGGTCGTCGTCCCAAGGAATAAAACCCTTGTTTCGAAGGGCACCAATAGCGCCTCCCCCACAGAGATAGCAAAGCAAATCATGTTCTTTACAAAAAGCCACAAAATATTCAGCCATCTCCAGACTTCGAGCCTGAATTGCTTTTAAATCAGTCATATTGTTCATTATTCTTTCTATCGTATCTTTTCATTATACCACAAATAAGGGGTGAAAATCTATTAGAGGCTGTAAAAAATCAAAGCCTGATTGCTAAGGTAACTTCTCAAAGTAACTTCCACTTGCCTAACCAAAGTGGAAATTAGTCTAAAGCGGATTTTTATGGTGGAATTAAGTGTGAGACGTTTGAGTTAGAAATGAAATCCGCTATGACAGAACATAAACACCTTACCCTTTCAGACCGTAATGATATCCAATTAGGTTTAGGGCGCGATGAAACCTTCACCTTTGGCGAGGACATCGCTGCTCTTCTGGTTTTTCCAATTTGTTTTGTCAAACCAGAAGACACACACTTATCACCTGATTTATTGAAATAAAGGGAATTTCCCCCCTCTAACTACACATCTTATGACTATCGAAAAGTCTCACACTAAACACTAGTAACTGGAATTTACTCTAAGACGACTCTGTTTTAGGGCTATTTGTCGTGCACTTTTTTCTAAGTCTTTTCGCTTTTGAACCCTTATATAGCAAGAAAAAGAAAACCAGTGGAAGTTAGTCTAAGACGAATTTCCACTGATTTCACGCATTTTTCTCATACTAAAAGCTAGGTTGTGGAAAACTGGAAGTTAGTTTGAGAAGTTACCTAAAAGAGGGGAAATCCCCTCTTAAGATTTTATTTTACAGCTTCTTTCAAAGCATCTACCTTGTCCAAACGTTCCCATGGAAGGTCAATATCTGTACGTCCCATGTGTCCATAAGCTGCTGTTTGACGGTAAATTGGGCGCTTAAGGTCCAGCATTTGGATAATTCCTGCAGGACGAAGGTCAAAGATTTGACGAGCCGCTTTTTCAAGTTTGCTTTCAGCTACTGTTCCTGTACCAAAGGTATCGATACGGACAGAAACAGGCTGGGCAACACCGATAGCATAAGCCAATTGCACTTCTGCCTTCTTAGCAAGACCTGCTGCAACGATATTCTTTGCAATATAGCGAGCCGCATATGACGCAGAACGGTCCACCTTAGTCGCATCTTTACCAGAGAAGGCACCACCACCATGACGAGAGTAGCCACCATAAGTATCTACGATAATCTTACGACCAGTCAGACCTGAGTCCCCTTGAGGTCCACCGATTACAAAGCGGCCAGTCGGATTGATGAAGAATTTTGTTTGCTCATCCAAGTAAGAGGCTGGAATAACCTCTTTGATAACCTTGTTAATGACATCATTGTGAATTTGTTCGTTGTTGACTTCTGGATCGTGCTGAGTTGAAATCACGACTGTGTCCACACGTACTGGCTGATCATTTTCATCATATTCAACTGTAACTTGTGATTTAGCATCTGGGCGAAGATAGCTAATTTCACCAGACTTACGAAGTTCTGCCAGATGACGAACCAATTTATGACTGAGTGAGATTGGCAATGGCATGAGCTCTTCTGTTTCATCCACTGCAAATCCAAACATGAGTCCTTGGTCACCAGCGCCAATCAAGTCAAGCGGATCTTGATCTGCATTCCCACGAACCTCCAAGGCTTCGTTAACACCTTGAGCAATGTCTGGTGACTGCTCAACAAGTGATGGATGGACTCCCACTGTCTCAGCAGAAAAACCATACTCTGTATTAGTGTAACCAATCTCTGCAATGGTATCACGAACCACACGGTTGATATCCACATAGGCATTTGTAGATATTTCACCAAAAACATGGACGGAACCAGTATATACAGCTGTCTCAGCAGCAACGTGCGCCTCTGGATCCTTGGCTAAAATAGCATCCAAAATCGCATCTGAAATTTGGTCTGCAATCTTATCTGGATGCCCCTCAGATACAGATTCAGACGTGAATAATTTACGTTCTGACATAAAAATGTCCCCCCTTAAAAATAGTGTTATAGAGTTACAAAGTACTGATAGGTATTTTCATTTTCTAAGAGTTACGACGCGAAAGAAATAAAAACGATACTTTTTTATTTCTGAAGCTAGTAAGGCGCATAGGGTGACCGCCTTATAGCGGCAACCGTAGAATGACGAGCGACTACTTTAGAGCCATCATTCTTTGCGAGTTACGACGCGAAAAAAATAAAAACGATACTTTTTTATTTCTGAAGCTAGTAAGGCGCATAGGGTGCCGACTTATAGCGGCAACCGTAGAATGACGAGCGACTACTTTGGAGCCGTCATTCTTTGCGAGTTACAAAGTACTGATAGGAAATTTCTTAGTGCTGAATACCTACCATCTTATCGGGACTATATAACTTTACCATTATATCATTTTTAAGCGCAATTTGCAGTCTATAATGTAGTGTTTCAATGTAGATATTTCGTTCGGCTAACTTCTCAAAGCAACTTCCATCTCTCTCTTTAAACTGGAAGTTAGTCTAAGACGGATTCCCACTGATTTCACGCGTTTTTCTCATACTAAAAACTAGGTTGTTGGAAACTGGAAGTTAGTTTTATACTCAAACATTTTCAAAAAGCAACCTTGTCCATTGTCTGCTGACAGTGGACGTTAAAATACTTTTTTCCAGTCCTTGAATAACTTCTTGAAGCTTATCAATGACGGCTTCCAATGTTTAGAAAGCTTTGTTTTTAAAACCTCGTTTTCGAATTTCTTTCCAGACTTGTTCAATAGGGTTCATTTCTTGTGTATAAGGTGGGATAAAAACCAATTCAATATTAGTTGGAATCTCTAAAGAAACTATGATTCGTACCATTCTGGGAATGGGAGGGAAATCATTGTCAAAAGAATTACTAGATGCCAAACTGACAGTTTCAAATTCAGCCTTTGTTCAAAGACCCTATCAGATAAAACCTGAGGCTTTCTATGCCCTATTAAAAGAATTTACAGCACCTATTCCACTTAATACTGATTTTCCAATATGCGATGCTGATGGGAGTGATATCTGTATTCCTCGAAATCCCATGGATACAGAAACCTCTGTCCAAACCCAAACGGATGTTAAATCCTATAATCTCATACACATAAATGCCCTATACGACTTGACGACTGGAGTCTATAGAGATGTTTCTATTCAAGACAAACATAGGCAACATAAGCGCTTAGCTCTGATTCAGATGATGAAGGCTTCTCCCTTTCGAGAAAGCTCTTGTTATCATGGACAGAGGCTATGAAAGTTACAATCTCATGGCTCATTTTCAAGAAAAAAAGGTTGACTTTACCTTATCCGCATTCGAGATGGGAAACAATCTATGTGTTCTTCCTTCAACTTACCAAATACAGAGTGTTTTTTTATCAAACATTTTTCTCTAAAATTATCACGAAAGAAAACCAAGCAGTTTAAAAAACGTTATCGTGATTTTCCCAATGACTATCATTTTATTCCACACAATTCTACTTTTGATTTTCTTCCAGAAACAAGTCAAAAACAGGATTCTGTAGCACTCTATGAGCTTCCTTTTCGTATGGTGCGTTTAGAAGTGGAAGAAGGAAAAATACGAAATTTTTAGTGACAAATACGGACTATTCAGTCCAAGAATTAAAAAATCTCTACGCCAGTAGATAGGGATAGAGACTAGTTTTCGTGACCTGAAATACAGTATTGGCTTGGTCAATTTTCACGCCAAAAAGAAGGAAGGGATTCTTCAAGAAATCTTTGCTCGCTTTTACAAATTTTTAACTTTTGTCGTTGGGTAACCTCGCAAGTTGCCATCGACAGTAGTCACAAAAAAACAAAAGATATAAAGTGTGTTTCTCAGATGCGACTTTATGCCTGCCGTTTGTTTTTTTAACGGTTCCCTTTCTTCCCTCCAGTTAAAAAACTACTTCAAGAAACAGTTATCTATTATTCGACCGAATCGAAAATATCTAAGAAAGATAAAAGCTCAATCGGTAGTTGATTTCATCTATAGAGTAACATAAATCTCAAAAAATAGGATGAAAAAACCTTTATTTGTCATGCAAAAAAAACAGAAGATGCGATAGAGAATCACTTTGATGACCTCAATCACACCTCCTATTCAAACAGTTAGATCACTAACTTAACGACATTGAGCTCTAACTGATTCGTTTTTTTCATCTTCTACTCCTACTTCCGATACATTTTAAATTGTAGGAAGAGGTCACTATATTTGCCTGTCCATTTATGGTCAAATTTCTCATAAACTTCTAGATGTTTCATGGTTTCAGCATCTGGATAGAAGGCTTTATCTTCTTTTTTCTCCTCTGGGAGCAATTCCTTAGCTGGTAGGTTTGGTGTTGAATAGCCGACATACTCTGCATTTTTGAGAGCATTTTCAGGTTTCAACATAAAGTTGATAAAGGCATAGGCTGCATCTTGGTTTTTGACTGTTTTGGGAATGACCATATTGTCAAACCAAAGGTTGCTGGCCTCAGTCGGTACCACATAACGTAGATTTTCATTTTTCTCTAGCATCTGGCTAGCTTCACCAGAGAAGGTCACGCCGATAGCAGCGTTGTTCTGAATCATGTAGCCCCTTCATTTCGTCCGCCACAATAGCCTTGATATTTGGAGTCAGTTTATAGAGCTTATCCACTGTCTCTTCCAACTGCTGGGGGTCCTTGGAGTTAAGGCTGTATCCGAGAGAGTTGAGCCCTAGTCCTAATACTTCACGCGCCCCATCAAAGAGCATGATAGAGTTCTTATACTCTGGTTTCCAGAGGTCATCCCAATGCTCAGGCGCCTCATCTACCATGGTTTCATTATAGACAATTCCCAAGGTTCCCCAGAAGTAAGGAATAGAGAATTTATTTGCCCTTTGGTCAAAAGGACTGATTGAGGAACTCTGGTCCGATATTTTCAAGACCTTCAATTTTTGAATAATCAAGCGGTACCAAGAGGTCTTCGTCCTTCATCTTGTTAATCATGTATTCACTAGGGATTGCAATATCGTAAGTCGTTCCACCCTGCTTGATCTTTGTATACATGGCTTCGTTGGAGTCAAAGGTCTCGTACTGGACTTGGATTCCTGTTTCTTCTGTGAATTGCTCCAAGAGTTCTGGATCGATATAGTCTCCCCAGTTGTAGATAACCAGTTTTTGACTATCTCGGCTATTGATTTTACTATCTAAATGCGTCGCAATTCCCCACAAGACCAGGATAATGGCTACAATTCCTGCTAAAAATGAATAGAGTTTTTTCATGCTTGCTCCTCCTTCTCACGTGAGATAAAGTAATAACCAACAACTAGGATAATACTAAAGAGAAAGACTAGGGCAGACAGAGCATTGATTTCTAGAGAAATCCCCTTACGAGCACGAGAGTAAATCTCGACGGACAGGGTTGAAAAGCCATTTCCCGTTACAAAGAAGGTCACGGCAAAGTCATCTAGCGAATAGGTGAAGGCCATGAAATAACCCGCAATGATAGACGGAGTCAGGTAAGGAAGCATGATTTCCTTGAACATCTGAAATTGACTGGCTCCCAAGTCATAGGCCGCATGAATCATATCTCCGTTCATTTCCTTAAGACGTGGCAAGACCATCAAGACCACGATAGGAATGGAGAAGGCCACGTGACTAGATAGAACGGTCAAAAAGCCAAGTGAAAACTTGAGTTGGGTAAAAAGAATCAAGAAGCTGGCACCAATCATAACATCAGGCGCAACCATGAGGATATTATTGAGAGATAGAAAGGCTTCTTGGTATTTCTTACGAGACTGATAGATATAGATAGCTCCAAAAGTCCCGATAATAGTCGCTATCAAGGCTGATAGAAAAGGCCAAGAAAAAGGTCTGAGTCACAATCAACATGAGACGACCATCGCCAAACATGGTTTTAAAATGGTTCAAAGCTAAAACCTGTAAAGCTGTTCATGTCGTTGCCTGCATTAAAAGGCATAACCAATCAGGTAAAAAGATAGGCAGATAGAGGACAAGAAAGACCAGTCCCAGATAAAGATTGGCAAATTTTTTCATCGTTCTCTCCTTTCCTTGGTCACCCACATGGTGATGAACATGGTCAGGATGAGAATAACACCGATGGTTGAACCCATACCGTAGTTGTCATTGGTTAGGAAATTCTGCTCAATGGCTGTCCCCAAGGTGATAACGCGGTTCCCACCAATCAAACGGGTCAGCATGAAGAGACTCAAGCTGGGGATAAAGACCGACTGAACTCCACTTCGCACACCATTCATAGACAGAGGGAAGATGACATGTCGGAAGGTCTCCCACTTGGTCGCACCTAGGTCATAGCTGGCATTGATGAGATTGTTATCCATATCGTCCAAGACATTGAAAATCGGCAAAATCATAAAGGGTAGCTCGATGTAGCTTGCGACAAAGATAAAAGGAGAAATCGGTAAAGAGCAACTGTTGCGAACCGATTCCGATAAATTCAAGGAATTGGTTAATAGAGCCATTCTGACCAAAAAAATCCCTGATAAAAGGCATAGGCTTTAAGGAGCAAATTAATCCAAGTTGGCAAAATAATCAGCATGAGCCAGAGTTGACGGTGCTTGAGACGAGTCAAAAAGAGGGCTGTTGGATAGCTGATAAGCAGAGTCACAAAGGTCACAATCCCTGCATAAAGCACTGAGTTGAAACTCATTTTTAGGTAGGTCAAGTTTTGTGACGCAAAGTAAGATTTATAGTTTTCTAAAGCTAAACTGTCCTTCGATATTGAAAAAAAGGATTGACCGAAAAATCAAGACCAAGGGTGCTAGGACAAAGAGGGCAATCCAGAGCATGTAGGGCACTACAAAGAGTTTAGAGCTTGTTTTCTTCATCTCTTTCCTCCTCGATTGCATTGATTAGACCTGCTTCTTGCTCTTCGATTTCCACGTACTCCTCGATACGAGCATCGAACTCTTCTTCGGTTTCGTTGAGACGCATGATGTGGATGTCTTCTGGTTCAAAGTCCAGACCGATTTCCTCACCAACGATGGCCTTACGGGTTGAGTGGATCATCCATTCATTTCCAAGTTCGTCATAGGCGATAATTTCATAGTGAACCCCACGGAAGAGCTGGGTATCGACCTTAACTTGGAGCTTGCCTTCTTCAGGAAGGGTAATCCGCAAGTCCTCTGGACGAATCACAACCTCGACAGGCTCATTTGGCTTCATCCCACCATCGACCGCTTCAAAGCGTTTGCCGTTAAACTCAACCAAGTAGTCCTCAATCATGGTACCTGGCAAGATGTTTGACTCACGATAAAGGTGGCAACAAAATGGTTAATCGGCTCATCGTAGATGTCTACAGGAGTTCCAGACTGGACAATCTCGCCATCATTCATAACGAAAATCCAGTCACTCATAGCCAGGGCTTCTTCCTGATCGTGAGTAACAAAAACAAAGGTAATGCCCAATCGTTGTTGTAGTTCACGCAGTTCATACTGCATGTCTGTTCTCAATTTCAAGTCCAGCGCTGATAAAGGCTCGTCCAACAAGACCACACGGGGTTGGTTGATGATGGCACGGGCAATGGCTACACGCTGACGTTGTCCTCCAGAGAGTTTACGAATGGAACGTTTTTCGTACCCTTCCAACTGAACCATCTTGAGAACTTCCGCTACGCGTTTCTCGATTTCTTTCTTGTCAATCTTACGCAAGCGAAGTGGAAAGGCAACATTTTCAAACACATTCATATGTGGAAATAAGGCATAAGATTGGAATACCGTATGGACGTCTCGCTTGTTGGTTGGGATGTCGTTGATACGAACACCGTCCAGCAAAATATCTCCTGTCGTCGCATCCAGTAAACCTGCAATGATGTTAAGGATAGTTGATTTCCCTGAACCAGATGCGCCTAGAAGAGTATAGAACTTCCCTTCTTCCAACTCAAAGTTGATATCTTTGAGAACCTTAGTGTTGCTGTCTTCAAAAACTTTAGAGACGTTTTTGAATTCAATAATTGGTTTTTTCAATTGTCATTTATTCCTTCTTTTTCATAGATTAACAGATCAGGGCTCTGTCAGGCCGCTACTACCTCGTGTAGGAGATTGAACTGCCTACATTCTTCTGCACTAACGATAGGCTTTCACCCCCTTTCCATGACATAGCAGCAGCTTTTCAAATACAGCTTCCTACTTGCTTTCACCTAAAATACGGACTTCTCTTTCAAGCGTAATACCTGAGTGCTCCTTGACTTTTTCAATCACAGACTCAATCAAGTCTTCGTAGTCTTTGGCCGTTCCATCTGCGACATTGATCATAAATCCTGCATGCTTTTCTGACACTTCTACGCCACCGATACGATAGCCTTTCAAGCCAGCTTCTGAAATTAATTGACCTGCAAAATGCCCTACTGGACGCTTAAAGACCGAACCACAAGATGGATATTCTAAAGGTTGCTTGAGTTCACGTAGGTGCGTCAAACGGTCCATTTCCTGCTTGATAACCTGATGAGTTCCTGGAGCTAGAGCAAATTTAGCTGACAAGACAACTGCACCAGACTCCTGAATGGCTGAATGACGGTAACCGAAAGCCAAGTCCTGGGCAGACAGGGTCTCAATTTCTCCATCCTTGGTCAAGACCTTACAAGACTGCAAGATGTGGGCAATCTCACCACCATAGGCACCTGCATTCATAAAGACAGCACCGCCGACACTTCCTGGAATGCCACAAGCAAACTCAAAGCCAGTCAAACTATGACGAAGGGCAATGCGAGTTGTCTCAATTAAGTTAGCACCAGCTTCAGCTTCAATGGTATAGCCATCAACTGAAACATTATTGAGCTTGTCACACAAGATGACAAATCCACGAATCCCACCGTCACGAACGATAATGTTGCTGGCATTTCCAAGAACCATCCAAGGAATATTTTCTTGATTGGCAAATTTAACAAGGCGAGCCAACTCAAAACGATTTCGTGGAAAGACCAAATAATCGGCCTCTCCACCTACTTTTGTATAACTATAGCTATGCAAGGGTTCCTTGAAACGGATATCAATCCCTTCTAAGATTTCAAGCATGTTTTCTTTTACTGACATGACACTCTCCCTTTTACAAAATTCATTCCATTATACCATTTTTAAGACCATTTGACGACCCTAAAAAAATCTTGGGCTTCTTTTAAACAAAAAAGAGGTTTCCCCTCTTTTTATGATTTTTTGCAAAAGATAGCCTTTGTCCCATAGGCAACCAGAACAAGTTCAAGCGCTAGGACCACTTCCACCAAGACTGGACTTGTAATCCATCCTACTTGAGCCAGAGATGGTACCAGGTCAAAGAAGGCATGTAGGCCATAGGCTGCTAGGAGATAAATCCATTTCTTCCGGCGAACAGCTTGGTAAACCCAAACAGTCAAGAGTAATTGGAAACCAAGCGCCAAAATTCTCTCAAAACCAAGCAAGTAAATCTGCCAGACTGATAGCGACTGAATAGTTTCAACATATTTTCAGACAGCAATTGCATAACCTGTGGATTCTGAGTTTGAACTGCCGAAAGCACGATGTAAAGATTGATCAAACTGGTAAGACCTAGGAAAATCAACTCCAAGCCACCATGCCCCAGTCCATAGGACAAAGCGTCTGACTTTTCCAAACTTCTCTTTTTCTCCAACCATTTGAAGAAAACAAGACGAGCTGTTTCCTCAAAAAATGCTGCCATGGCTAGGCCATAGAGGATATAGACAAGCGGATGGTCTTGCAAGAGGGCAATACTGCCGTCTTTTTGAGGATGCAAAACCAAGATATGCACCAGTTTTTCCAAAATCTGTGAAGAGACAAAGAAGGCAACAGCCCCCAAGCCCAAGACAGCTAGATTAATCTGGTATTTCTTTTTGGCATACCAAATACTTCCTATCAAGAAAGCCAGCAACAGCACCATGGCAATGATAATATGAATAGTCATTTTCTTCTCCTATTCCGCCTTTTCAATATCTTTTTTCATCTCGTCAACATTGAACTTAGCAAACAAGTATTGGCGGTCTTGGACTGGAAAACGTTGGTCCAACTGGTCAACAGCGCCTACCTCGATAATCCCTTCCTTGATGACAAAGTCCATGACATGACCACCGAAGGTCAAATCATCTGAAATGAAGTGCAGATGATAGCCTGCCACACTGACCCCATGGAAAATCTCAGGCGTCCAGAAACCAACGATGGTTCCCGCCACATTGTCACGACTATATTCCGGTTGATGGGTTGCGACCTCAGCAAACTTGGTATCTGGTGTCGACTTAGGAATCATGCGCACATGCATATGTGAAAATTCCCCCCGAATCTTGATAGAGCGGAAAAGATTTTCTCCATCATAATAAGACTCAATTCGCTCTTCCAATTCCTTGTCTGTCATCTCAAAGCGCTGGCGGAAAATGACCTCTGCCTGATGCGGTACTACTGCTGCATAAGGAATAAGGGCATCTGGCGACACTTCTACAATCTCTGGCTGGTCTCCAGACCCTTTAGCCTGATAAGCCTTACCATCCAAAACAATCAATTCCCCATCAATAGAATCCAAGGTTCCCAAACCAAGGTCACCATGCTCCAGCAATTCTCCTACTGTCATGGTACCACCATAAAGGCCTGCCATCAAGGCTCCAAGGGTATTGTATTGAAATAATTTCACTGGTTCCTGCACGTTCTTATCCATTCACTTTCTTGTCTGTTATTCTATAAATCTTACTCCTAAGTATACCACATTTGCTCTTAGATGTGAAAGGGAGAATTGCTTTTCCCATTGCAAAGGAGGAAAAAAAAGGGTACAATGTAACAAAATCAAGGGAGGTCTGGAATGAAGAAACAAAGCAAGTACCAAGAGGTCGTTTCCTATCTGAAAAACGGTATCGAGTCTGGACGCTTTCCGACGGGTAGTCTGAGATTTTGACAGAAACAAAACTTGAGCTAGCACAACAACCCCTAAGGAACACACTTCCCTAGGGGTCTCTTTTTATTTAACTAAATCATTATTTATTTTTTGTTCCTAGCAAACATAAATATTGTATTAATAATTGCAAAAATAAATGCAAACAAAAGGATTTTCCAAAGGATAAATTTTTGTAACACTAAATACGCATATACAAATCCAATCGAAAAGCTAATAATCGTTTCTTTAATAAGAAATTTTTTATCACGCATTATTCCATACCTCACTGAACTGCCCAAATAGCCAATTGAGCAGAAATAATATAAATATTTGTTTTAAGTCCATTAGCTTTAACAAATCTTAGTACCACTTTAGCTCATTCTGACCAAGCCTTTTTCTACGCATACTTAACAATTAGCGAAACATTGATCATAGCAAAAAATTCTTCTCGTATTTTTCTTGCTATACATCATCCCATCTCATCCCAAGGGATTCTGTCATAGGGATTATTAATAGTAGTTTCTAATTCATTTTCCGCAAGAGCAATATCTCTTTGAGAAAAGTTTTTATAAACATATTCAGTAAAATTTTTTCATTAACTTAATTTCTAAACATTTGTTCAAGAACATTGGCTACATCATCGATTTGTTTTGTTCTTGGGTACTAATTTCAGAAACTTCTGTGGTAATTACATCATCAGCAAATACTCTAACAGAAGCTATAGAAGGAGACATAGTGGAAAATAGTGATAATACAACAAGAGCTGTAGTTCCGGTTTTTTAATTTCATAAAAAACACTCCTTTCAAGTCACAAATGTATATTACTGATAAAAATAACTTGACTTTTCTGATTTAAAACTCCTTTCTAACAAGTTATTAGAATACTTTTTATTTTTTTCAATTCTGTTATACCACAACAAGAAAGCGATTTCAAACATTTCCCTAAAAAAGTGCAAGTAATAAGGGAAAATTAGCATGAAAACTTTTTAAAACAAATCAACTCCAGATAAAAATAGACATTTTGTTTTAGAGAGAAAAAGGTTACGAAAAACTGTCACATCTGCATTTGATTGCTCTTTGATTTCAAAAAAGTATTAAAAATGGGAGTATACCACATTTGCCCCTAGATGTGAACGAGGGAAACACTCTAGACATTGCCAAGAAAGAAAAAAAAAGGTACAATGTAACAAAATCAAGGGAGGTCTGGAATGAAGAAACAAAGCAAGTACCAAGAGGTCGTTTCCTATCTGAAAAACGGTATCGAGTCTGGACGCTTTCCAACGGGAAGTCGCCTGCCTTCTATCCGTCAACTGAGCCTTGACTTTCACTGTAGCAAGGACACCATTCAACGAGCCCTGCTGGAATTACGACACGAACAATACCTCTATGCCAAGCCCCAGAGTGGTTACTATGTCCTAGAACAAGGGCAACACCAAGATCTAGAAATTGAGGTTACCGATGAACATGCCAGCGCCTATGACGATTTCCGACTCTGTGTCAATGAAACCTTGATTGGCCGAGAAAACTACCTCTTCAACTACTATGACAACCAAGAAGGATTAGAAGACCTAAGACAGTCTATTCATAAACTCCTCTTTGATCAAGCCCTCTACTGCAAGACTGATCAACTGGTACTGACTTCTGGGACCCAACAAGCCTTGTTTATCCTCTCTCAAATTTCCTTTCCTAGCCAAGCTAAGGAAATCTTGGTGGAACAACCAACCTACCATCGAATGAACCGCCTCTTGATTGCTCAGGGCTTAGACTATCAAACGATTGAACGAGGCATTGATGGGATTGACTTGGAGGAGCTGGAAGGTCACTTCAAAACAGGAAAAATTAAGTTTTTCTACACTATTCCTCGCTTCCATTATCCTCTGGGGCATTCCTATTCTGAGCAGGACAAACGGGCTATCCTTGACTTAGCTGCCAAGTACAGTGTCTATATCGTAGAGGACGATTATCTTGGAGATTTGGACTCCAAGAAGGGCCAGACCTTCCACTATCTAGATACAGAGGAGCGCGTCATTTATATCAAGTCCTTCTCAACCAGCCTCTTTCCAGCCCTGCGGATAACGGCACTCATCCTTCCAAATACTATCAAAGAAGCCTTTGTGGCCTACAAAAATATCCTAGACTACGACAGCAACCTCATCATGCAAAAGGCCCTATCACTCTATATTGACAGTCAATTATTTGAAAAAAATCGTCTGGCTCGCTTGTCTAATCAGGAAGACTACCAAAAACAACTCGAGAAAAGTTTAACCAAAACACCTTGTCCCCTGCCTCACTATCCCCTTCACGATGGCTTATTGCTAGACCTGAGACATTATCCTAAAATTGCTAGTCTCAAACATAGCCAACTGAGCTTGGACTTCTTTGAAGAAGCTTACTTGGGTGCCTGCCCTTATCAATTTGCCAAGGTATCCTTAGAGAATCTGGAAAATGTTTTAAACTATTTAAAAGAGTCTGGGACAAAATAGTTCTCAGCCACAAAAAAGCTAGAGATTTCCAATTGCGGAACTCTAGCTTTTTAATTTATGTGACTTTCAGTCCCAAACTCTTTGCTAGCAAACCCATAGAATCAAGATTCTCAAGTTTGCTTTATCAGAGTAATGTTTTACTCTTCTTCCTTGCGTTTTTTAGCGAAGAGAAGTCCACCTGTAACTGCTGCAAGTAATACAAGACCAAGGGAAGCGTTAGATTTCTCTGTCCCAGTATTTGGCAATTCTTTTGCTCCTGCTTTCTTAGTTGATGGGTTCACTACTGGAGTAATTGCTGGATCTTTAGTTGCTACTTTTGGTTCGTTCTTATCCGCATCGCTACGTGGATCTTTTACAGTTACTTTAACTGGAACTTCATCCTTAGAGCCATCTGGATAAGTTACAACAACCACTGGTGTTTTGTCCCCTGGAGTTGTGGTATCTACTGGTTCCTTGAACTTAGCGGTTGTTCCTGAAGGAAGGTCTTTGAAGTTCGCAATTGAATCTTCTGCTTTTGGTGCGTCACCAATTTTAACAGTTTGTTCCTTAGCTTTTGGTTCGTTCTTATCTGCATCACTACGTGGATCTTTTACAGTTACTTTAACTGGAACTTCATCCTTAGAGCCATCTGGATAAGTTACAACAACTACTGGTGTTTTGTCCCCTGGAGTTGTGGTATCTACTGGTTCCTTGAACTTAGCGGTTGTTCCTGAAGGAAGGTCTTTGAAGTTCGCAATTGAATCTTCTGCTTTTGGTGCGTCACCAACTTTAACAGTTTGGTCCTTAGATTTTGGTTCGTTCTTATCCGCATCGCTACGTGGATCTTTTACAGTTACTTTAACTGGAACTTCATCCTTAGAGCCATCTGGGTAAATTACAACAACTACTGGTGTTTTGTCCCCTGGAGTTGTGGTATCTACTGGTTCCTTGAACTTAGCGGTTGTTCCTGAAGGAAGGTCTTTGAAGTTCGCAATTGAATCTTCTGCTTTTGGTGCGTCACCAACTTTAACAGTTTGGTCCTTAGCTTTTGGTTCGTTCTTATCTGCATCACTACGTGGATCTTTTACAGTCACTTTAACTGGAACTTCGTCTGTTGACTTGTCTGGGTAAGTGACAACGACTACTGGTGTTTTTTTCACCCTGGTGTTTTTTTGTATCTACTGGTTCCTTGAACTTAGCTGTTGTTCCTGAAGGAAGGTCTTTGAAGTTCGCAATTGAATCTTCTGCTTTTGGTGCGTCACCAACTTTAACAGTTTGTTCCTTAGCTTTTTGGTTCGTTCTTATCTGCATCACTACGTGGATCTTTTTACAGTTACTTTAACTGGAACTTCATCCTTAGAGCCATCTGGATAAGTTACAACAACTACTGGTGTTTTGTCCCCTGGAGTTGTGGTATCTACTGGTTCCTTGAACTTAGCGGTTGTTCCTGAAGGAAGGTCTTTGAAGTTCGCAATTGAATCTTCTGCTTTTGGTGCGTCACCAACTTTAACAGTTTGGTCCTTAGATTTTGGTTCGTTCTTATCCGCATCGCTACGTGGATCTTTTACAGTTACTTTAACTGGAACTTCATCCTTAGAGCCATCTGGGTAAATTACAACAACTACTGGTGTTTTGTCCCCTGGAGTTGTGGTATCTACTGGTTCCTTGAACTTAGCGGTTGTTCCTGAAGGAAGGTCTTTGAAGTTCGCAATTGAATCTTCTGCTTTTGGTGCGTCACCAACTTTAACAGTTTGGTCCTTAGCTTTTGGTTCGTTCTTATCTGCATCACTACGTGGATCTTTTACAGTTACTTTAACTGGAACTTCATCTGTTGACTTGTCTGGGTAAGTGACAACGACTACTGGTGTTTTTTCACCTGGTGTTTTTGTATCTACTGGTTCCTTGAACTTAGCTGTTGTTCCTGAAGGAAGGTCTTTGAAGTTCGCAATTGAATCTTCTGCTTTTTGGTGCGTCACCAACTTTAACAGTTTGGTCCTTAGCTTTTTGGTTCGTTCTTATCTGCATCACTACGTGGATCTTTTACAGTCACTTTAACTGGAACTTCGTCTGTTGACTTGTCTGGGTAAGTGACAACGACTACTGGTGTCTTTTCACCTGGAGTTTTTGTATCTACTGGTTCCTTGAACTTAGCTGTTGTTCCTGAAGGAAGGTCTTTGAAATTCGCAATTGAATCTTCTGCTTTTGGTGCGTCACCAACTTTAACAGTTTGGTCCTTAGCTTTTGGTTCGTTCTTATCTGCATCACTACGTGGATCTTTTACAGTTACTTTAACTGGAACTTCGTCTGTTGACTTGTCTGGGTAAGTGACAACGACTACTGGTGTTTTTGTCCCCTGGAGTTGTGGTATCTACTGGTTCCTTGAACTTAGCGGTTGTTCCTGAAGGAAGGTCTTTGAAGTTCGCAATTGAATCTTCTGCTTTTGGTGCGTCACCAACTTTAACAGTTTGGTCCTTAGATTTTGGTTCGTTCTTATCCGCATCGCTACGTGGATCTTTTACAGTTACTTTAACTGGAACTTCATCCTTAGAGCCATCTGGGTAAATTACAACAACTACTGGTGTTTTGTCCCCTGGAGTTGTGGTATCTACTGGTTCCTTGAACTTAGCGGTTGTTCCTGAAGGAAGGTCTTTGAAGTTCGCAATTGAATCTTCTGCTTTTGGTGCGTCACCAACTTTAACAGTTTGGTCCTTAGCTTTTGGTTCGTTCTTATCTGCATCACTACGTGGATCTTTTACAGTTACTTTAACTGGAACTTCATCTGTTGACTTGTCTGGGTAAGTGACAACGACTACTGGTGTTTTTTCACCTGGTGTTTTTGTATCTACTGGTTCCTTGAACTTAGCTGTTGTTCCTGAAGGAAGGTCTTTGAAGTTCGCAATTGAATCTTCTGCTTTTGGTGCGTCACCAACTTTAACAGTTTGTTCCTTAGCTTTTGGTTCGTTCTTATCTGCATCACTACGTGGATCTTTTACAGTTACTTTAACTGGAACTTCATCCTTAGAGCCATCTGGATAAGTTACAACAACTACTGGTGTTTTGTCCCCTGGAGTTGTGGTATCTACTGGTTCCTTGAACTTAGCGGTTGTTCCTGAAGGAAGGTCTTTGAAGTTCGCAATTGAATCTTCTGCTTTTGGTGCGTCACCAACTTTAACAGTTTGGTCCTTAGATTTTGGTTCGTTCTTATCCGCATCGCTACGTGGATCTTTTACAGTTACTTTAACTGGAACTTCATCCTTAGAGCCATCTGGGTAAATTACAACAACTACTGGTGTTTTGTCCCCTGGAGTTGTGGTATCTACTGGTTCCTTGAACTTAGCGGTTGTTCCTGAAGGAAGGTCTTTGAAGTTCGCAATTGAATCTTCTGCTTTTGGTGCGTCACCAACTTTAACAGTTTGGTCCTTAGCTTTTGGTTCGTTCTTATCTGCATCACTACGTGGATCTTTTACAGTTACTTTAACTGGAACTTCATCTGTTGACTTGTCTGGGTAAGTGACAACGACTACTGGTGTTTTTTCACCTGGTGTTTTTGTATCTACTGGTTCCTTGAACTTAGCTGTTGTTCCTGAAGGAAGGTCTTTGAAGTTCGCAATTGAATCTTCTGCTTTTGGTGCGTCACCAACTTTAACAGTTTGGTCCTTAGCTTTTGGTTCGTTCTTATCTGCATCACTACGTGGATCTTTTACAGTCACTTTAACTGGAACTTCGTCTGTTGACTTGTCTGGGTAAGTGACAACGACTACTGGTGTCTTTTCACCTGGAGTTTTTGTATCTACTGGTTCCTTGAACTTAGCTGTTGTTCCTGAAGGAAGGTCTTTGAAATTCGCAATTGAATCTTCTGCTTTTGGTGCGTCACCAACTTTAACAGTTTGGTCCTTAGCTTTTGGTTCGTTCTTATCTGCATCACTACGTGGATCTTTTACAGTTACTTTAACTGGAACTTCGTCTGTTGACTTGTCTGGGTAAGTGACAACGACTACTGGTGTTTTGTCCCCTGGAGTTGTGGTATCTACTGGTTCCTTGAACTTAGCGGTTGTTCCTGAAGGAAGGTCTTTGAAGTTCGCAATTGAATCTTCTGCTTTTGGTGCGTCACCAACTTTAACAGTTTGGTCCTTAGATTTTGGTTCGTTCTTATCCGCATCGCTACGTGGATCTTTTACAGTTACTTTAACTGGAACTTCATCCTTAGAGCCATCTGGGTAAATTACAACAACTACTGGTGTTTTGTCCCCTGGAGTTGTGGTATCTACTGGTTCCTTGAACTTAGCGGTTGTTCCTGAAGGAAGGTCTTTGAAGTTCGCAATTGAATCTTCTGCTTTTGGTGCGTCACCAACTTTAACAGTTTGGTCCTTAGCTTTTGGTTCGTTCTTATCTGCATCACTACGTGGATCTTTTACAGTTACTTTAACTGGAACTTCATCTGTTGACTTGTCTGGGTAAGTGACAACGACTACTGGTGTTTTGTCCCCTGGAGTTGTGGTATCTACTGGTTCCTTGAACTTAGCGGTTGTTCCTGAAGGAAGGTCTTTGAAGTTCGCAATTGAATCTTCTGCTTTTGGTGCGTCACCTATTTTAACAGTTTGTTCCTTAGCTTTTGGTTCGTTCTTATCCGCATCACTACGTGGATCTTTTACAGTTACTTTAACTGGAACTTCATCCTTAGAGCCATCTGGGTAAATTACAACAACTACTGGTGTTTTTTCGCCTGGAGTTGTGGTATCTACTGGTTCCTTGAACTTAGCGGTTGTTCCTGAAGGAAGGTCTTTGAAGTTCGCAATTGAATCTTCTGCTTTTGGTGCGTCACCTATTTTAACAGTTTGTTCCTTAGCTTTTGGTTCGTTCTTATCCGCATCACTACGTGGATCTTTTACAGTTACTTTAACTGGAACTTCGTCTGTTGACTTGTCTGGGTAAGTGACAACGACTACTGGTGTCTTTTCACCTGGTGTTTTTGTATCTACTGGTTCCTTGAACTTAGCTGTTGTTCCTGAAGGAAGGTCTTTGAAGTTCGCAATTGAATCTTCTGCTTTTGGTGCGTCACCAACTTTAACAGTTTGGTCCTTAGCAGTCGGCGTATATTTGTCTGCTTCCCTAGCCGCTGGAGTAACTAAGTATGCTGCTGTAATCTTATCAGTAGACTTATCAGGATAAGTAATTACAAGATTTCCTCTTTGATCAACATTATATAAAGTACCTGGAGGGAAACTTGCATTTGCTTTTTTAGTTGCTTCGATAATTTTATTTTTCTCGTCTTCAGAAATGTTTTTAAGATCAGAAACTTCTACCTTTTCACCTGGAACAGCATCAAGCTTCTTAGTAAGTTCCAAAACGGTAACTCTAAGGTCTCTCTTTACAAGTGCATTATTCTTACTTCTAACTGCGAAGGTCACAACAGTATCACCTGCTGGTTGGTCCCAAGCAACAGTACCTCCGTATCCGTTATCACGTCTTGTATAGGTCTCTGTTCCAGCTGTCTTCAAGTAAACACCTGTAGGCTTCAAGCCCTTGACACCTTCTGGATTATTAGGAACCCAAAAGTTTTCAAGCGCTTTAGATACTGCTGTAACACCAATCTTAACAGTTTCACCTGGATAGACAGTGATATGTGATCTGGTAACGAGTAGTTGGGTATTATGACTATCGTTCCCTCTTGAAACACCTCCGTCTACTTCAGGCTTTTCTGCACGAGTCGCTGTGACAGGAGCGCTCTTAGGAGACTCACTTTCGCCTGCTGGTGTAGCTGTAGCTGTGATTTCGCCTACAGGAAGGCTGTTTGTTGGCGTAACTATAGCTACACCTTGAGCATTTGCTACTGCTTGACCGATAACGACACCATCACTATTGTAGAGTTTAACAGTTGAACCTGCTGGTGCTTGGACAGTTACATCTGTTGCAGAACTACCTTTTCCATCAAGGTTTGAAGTGATGACTGGAGTCGCTACTGCCGCACGTGCTCTACGTGGTTTAGCTACTTTAGAGCCATCTTTAATAGTTTGAGTCGCTGACAAGCTTGCAGTCGAACCATCTGCAAAAAGTAATAACTACTGATCCGTCTGCTTGAACTTGAACATCAGTTGCTTTTAGAGTTAGTCGCCTTAACAGTCGCTACTACTTTTTGCTTTTTTTCTTCATCAGTAAGTGCTTCTGGATTGTAAACCACTGTCACCTCTGGAGCTTGGATGCTATCTGCTTCCTTAGCTTTTTTTCTGTCGTAACTACTGGTTCTTCTTTCGAATTTTGAGTAGTTTTAACTTTTTCTTCAGCCACTGCTGCTGGAGCTACTTCTACAGCTGGTGCTGCATAAGTTGGGTTCTCCTCAGCCGCAGCTGGCTTAACCCCCTCTGCTGTAGAGCTAGCTTCTGGCTTAGCGTCTACTGCATCTGCTTTGACTGATGGAGCTACTAATGTCGCTCCCAACCGCAAAAAAACAAGCGAACAACCAAAAAGGAAATGTTTTCCTTTTTTGATCATACGCCAATTCTTTTGTTCTGCATTTTTACGATTAAAATACATGAATCTTTTCTCCTATTTTTAAAAATTATAGCATGTCTTTAACATATATTTAATATTATAAAATAAATATTTAATAAAAATCAAGCCTTTTTTTCCTTTTTTTATCATTATATTTTTCAAAATATAATGATAAGTCCAGCCATTTCTTTTTTTGAAATACTTGTGATATAATAACAAGAATTAAAAAAATTATATTATTTCTGTTCATTATAATCTAGAAAAATCTAAATAAGTGATTCCTGAGAGATCTATTTACTCAAAAAGAGCAAAGATAATTAAAAATTTTTAAAAAGCTGTTAGGCCCTTGAAATATCTCCTGATAATTCTCATATTTTTCAGTACGTACTGAAAAATCATCCTTGACTTTACGCAAGACTTTCTTGAGTTTACGACGCTGGGTTTTACGTTCATCCTTTCCTTTAACGGGTGTCTCCTCAATGTCCTGGTTCAGTTTTTCCAATTCTTCTTCAAGGACTTGAGCGAATGCAAGCAACTGCTCTGAGGAGATAGGCTCTTGTGTATCCAGTTCGATAGCTTGATGGATAAGGGGTGTGATTTCTTCTTGAAAATAGACCTGTATCTGTTCTTGAAGCTTGGCGAAGAATTTCTCTGTCGCTTTCTTCCACACGAAACTATACTTGTTGGCATTAGCTTCAATCTTAGTCCCGTCAATAAACAAGCAATCTAAGGTCACTAACTCTTCCATTTTTAAACGAAGATTGAGGTCGATGAAAAGATCACGAATGAGTTCTTCCATCCCTTCAGCGACACGAAAACGATTGATGGTACGGTAGCTGACAACCAACTGCCCTGTTAGGTACTGCATAGCCAGATTTTCAATCATCATTTTTTCAATTTTTCGACCAAAGAAAATCCCTTGTGAATAGGCAAATAGAAGAGCAGATACAAGCATTTTGGGGTGATAAGACGGGCGACCAAAGGCATGATAGAAGGCGTGGAAGTGACTATCTTCCAAGGTATTCACCACTTTTTCAATAGTAAAGACGAGATGGTCTTGTGGCAAGAAAGAACTGATTTCTAGTGATAAAATTGTTTGATTTGTGTTACATAGAGGATTGAATATAAAGCTGGGACAAAAAAAGATTTTTGATTTTTAGGAATTCTTTATTATAAATTTTTTTAAAATCGATAGATTAGGAAAAAAAGCGAACAAGACAAAAATTCTGAATGTCAGATAACTCATTTTTGTTCGCTTTTTTTATATTTAAGGTTAGATTTTTGTCCCAAACTCAGTTTCAATCTACTATATTTTACCAAGACTATCGCAACGATGCAAAAAGCAACGGCAAATCCGTTGCTTTTTTTGGAGATAAGAGACTATTGTCCCAGACTCTTTTTTCTTATTGTTCAACTTCTGTTAGAGTTGCCGCTTTTTCAAGATATTTTTGGTAGGTACCGTCATCCTTGAGTTTTTGGATGACCTTGTCCACCACTTCTTTCAAATCAGCACTATTTTTTCTAAGGGCAACTGCATTGGCTTCGCCGTCCTTCATCTTCAAGCTGACAGTTGCGACAGCTAGGTCGGCATTTTTAGCAGCATAGCTAAGGGCAACAGGCTCATCCATGTGAACAGCATCTACTTTTCCAGCCTGCAATTCATTGACAGCTTCCCCCATATTGGTTAGGGAAGTCAATTGAGCTTTTGGCAATTGTTCCTTGACCATAGCTTCTGGAACAGTCCCTTTTTGGGCTGCAATATTAGCAGTTTCTAGACTAGTTAAATCCTTATATTTTTCTACATCAGCCTTACGAACCAAGAAACTAATCTTGTTTTCATAGTAAGGGATTGAAAAATCAAAGACTTCTTTTCTCTCGTCAGTAGCGCTAATTCCCGCAACTGCTAGATCTGCCTTCCCAGTTTGAAGACTGGTCAAGACATTGTCAAAACTCATGCTTGAAATTTCCAACTTAACCCCAAGTTCATCAGCGATAGCTTGGGCCATATCAATATCCGCACCGACTACCTGATTTTTCCCGTCAACCAAGGCTTGGAATTCAAAGGGTGCATAGTCAGGACTGGTCGCCACAACTAATTCCCCCTTTTGCTTAATAGCCTCAAGAGCTGACTGAGAACCATTCGAACTTGACTGGCAAGCCACTAAGAAGAAACTTGCAAGAAAGCTACATAAAACAAATATCCATTTTTTTAATTTCATAAATAAACAACCTCTCTGTTAATTTTGTATAATTATAACGCTATCCAAGATACTTGTCAAGTGTTTTTTGAATTTTTATCTCAAAAATATTTTTTTCATTCAAAAAAGGAGCTGTCGGTTGATTTTAAGCTCCTTTTTATACAGAATGAATCTATTTTATAGTTCGACAATCTTACCTGTTTCAAAGTAAACAACCCATTCACAGATATTCTTGGCATAGTCTCCAATGCGTTCCAAGAAGGCAATCACTTGGAAGTAATCACGCCCTGTAACGATGGCATCTGGATTTTTCTTGATTTCTTCTGTAGCCAAATCACGAATGCTATCAAAGTAATGGTTGATTTTTTCGTCCATAGCTGCTACTTCATAGGCCTGATCTACTGAACCATTCAGATAGAGTTCAAGGGCTGCTTCGACGAAGTTCTTGACATCGCGACCCATTCTCTTGATTTCTTCTTCAACAGCTGGGATACGTTGCTCACCCTTCATACGAATGGCTGCTTTAGCAATGGAAACAGCATGGTCACCCATACGCTCCAAGTCAGATACGGCTTTTAAGACTGTTAGAACTGTACGCAAGTCTTGAGAAACTGGTTGTTGAAGGGCAATCATTTCAAATGATTTCTTCTCCAATTTCACTTCGTATTCGTTTACTTCTGCATCGTCTTCGATGACTTCTTTGGCCAAATCACGGTCATGCGTAACAAAGGCACGCACAGTACGATTGATTTGGGATAGCACTTCCTGTCCCATAGCATAGAACTGGTTGTGCAATTTCTCTAAATCTTCCTCAAATTGAGAACGTAACATCTTTTATCTCCTTATCCAAATTTTCCTGAAATATAATCTTCTGTTTCCTTGTGTTGTGGGTTTAGGAACATCTTCTTGGTATCATTAAACTCAATCAAATCTCCATCTAGGAAAAATCCTGTCTTGTCAGAGATACGAGAGGCTTGCTGCATGGAACGCGTAACCAAGAGCATGGTGTATTTATCTTTTAGACCATACAAGGTTTCCTCAATCTTACCAGCCGAAATAGGATCCAAGGCTGAAGTCGGTTCATCCAAGAGAATGATTTTAGGACTAGTTGCCAAGACACGAGCAACACAGACACGTTGCTGTTGACCTCCTGAAAGCCCGATAGCTGAATCATGTAGGCGGTCCTTAACCTCATCCCAGATAGAAGCTCGTTGCAAGGCTTTTTCTACCGCCTCGTCCAGAACCTGCTTGTCCTTAACTCCATTGATACGAAGCCCATAAACAACGTTTTCGTAGATAGACATAGGGAAGGGGTTGGGTTGTTGGAAAACCATACCGATTTCCTTACGCAATTCAACTGTATCTGTACGTGGACTGTAGATATTGTGGCCGTTATAAACTACTGAACCAGTTGTGGTCACCTCTGGATTGAGATCTCCCATGCGGTTGATAGCCTTGAGGAGGGTTGACTTCCCTGATCCAGATGGACCGATCAAAGCTGTAATTTCCTTAGGTTGGAAAGATAGGGAAACACTATTCAAGGCCTTCTTTGATTGTAGTAAACGGACAGGTCCGATACCTGTAAAATCGCTTCTGTCATACTGTTTCCTTTCTATCCAAAGTGTCCTGTTACATAGTCATTGGTTGACTGTAGTTTAGCATTTTGGAAAATATTAGAGGTCTTATCGTACTCGATCAAGTCACCCAAGTAAAAAAATCCTGTGTAGTCACTAGCACGCGCAGCCTGCTGCATACTGTGGGTCACGATGATGATGGTGAAGTCCTTCTTCAATTCCAACATGGTTTCTTCCAACTGGGCTGTCGCAATTGGGTCCAAGGCTGATGCCGGCTCATCCATCAAGAGAATATCTGGTTTAACCGAAATAGCACGAGCGATACAGAGACGTTGCTGCTGACCACCTGATAGAGTCAAGGCTGACTTGTGCAAATCGTCTTTGACCTGGTCCCAAAGGGCAGCCTGACGAAGAGAGGTTTCCACAATTTCATCCAAGACTTGCTTGTCCTTAACCCCTGCACGTTCATGGGCAAAAGTGATGTTGCGATAGATAGACTTGGCAAAGGGATTTGGTCGTTGGAAGACCATTCCAATGTGCTTACGCATTTCATAAACGTTGATTTCTGGACGGTTGACATCAATCCCTTGATAGAGAATTTGACCTGTTACCTTGGCAATATCAATAGTATCATTCATACGGTTGAGACTGCGGAGGTAGGTTGATTTTCCTGAACCAGAAGGGCCAATTAAGGCCGTGATTTTATTTTTTTCAAATTGCATATCGATGCCCTTGATGGATTCTTTTTTACCGTAGTAAACATGTAAATCCTTAGTAGAGAGGGCCACTTTCTCTTCAGGAAAGGTGATGATATGCTTTTCATCCCAATTATATTTTGACATGGCTTCTCCTTTAGGCAGCGGTTAATTTCTTATGTAAGTAGCTTCCGAGTTTACGGGCTCCAAAGTTAAAGATGAGGATAAATATGAGGAGCACGGCTGCAGAACCTGCTGATACGATGGTTCCATCTGGAATAGTACCTTCACTATTGACTTTCCAGATATGGACAGCCAAGGTTTCTGCTTGACGGAAGATTGAGATTGGGCTAGTCACACTGAGAATATTCCAGTTTGACCAGTCAAGGGCTGGAGCGGATTGTCCTGCTGTATAAATCAAAGCAGCAGCCTCACCAAAGATACGACCAGAAGCTAAGACGACCCCCGTCACAATACCTGGAAGGGCTTCTGGAATAACCACATGGACCACAGTCTCCCAACGAGAAATTCCAAGGGCTAGGCCAGCCTCACGTTGCGTATGGTGAACGTGTTTCAAGCTGTCCTCAACATTACGAGTCATTTGAGGCAGGTTAAAGACTGTCAAGGCCAAGGCACCTGAGATGATTGAAAATCCGTACTCAAACTGAACTACAAAGATCAAGTAACCAAAGAGACCTACAACCACAGATGGCAATGAAGACAAGATTTCAATACAGGTTCTGACAAAGTTGGTCACAGGACCTTTTTTGGCATATTCAGCAAGGAAAATCCCAGCCCCCATAGATAAAGGCACAGAGATAATCAAGGTAATAACCAAAAGGAAGAAGGAATTATAGAGCTGAATTCCAATTCCTCCACCTGCTTGGTAGGAAGATGATTTGCCAGTTAAGAAAGACCAAGAGATGTGGGGCAAACCACGAACCAAGATATAGAGAATCAAGGATGCCAAGATGGCAACAATAATTCCTGCAATCGAGTAGAGGATAGCTGTTGCAATTTTATCTAATTTCTTAGCGTGCATAGTTTTTCTTTCCTCTTTCTTTCGTAATCAATTTAATCACACTGTTAAAGGCCAAACTCATCAAAAGCAAAACTAAGGCCAGTGACCAGAGAACGTTATTGTCAACAGTTCCCATAACGGTATTTCCGATACCCATGGTCAAGACAGAGGTCAAGGTCGCAGCAGGTGTTGTTAGTGAAGTTGGGACAACGGCTGAGTTTCCAACCACCATCTGAATGGCCAAGGCCTCACCAAAGGCACGCGCCATCCCAAAGACCACTGCTGTAAAAATCCCTGAACGCGCTGCCTTCAAGGTCACGCGCCAGATGGTTTGCCAGCGAGTTGCCCCCATAGCCAAACTAGCTTCACGGTAGTGACGAGGCACCGCACGCAAGCTGTCCGTTGTCATAAAGGTTACCGTTGGTAAGATCATGACAAAGAGAACGAAAAATCCCTGACAAGATCCCAAAACCAGTTCCACCAAAGACACTACGGACAAAGGGAACTACGACCTGCAAAACCGATAAATCCATACACGACTGAAGGAATCCCTGACCAGCAATTCAATAGCTGGTTGCAAGATTCTAGCACCTTTTGGTGAAACTTCAGTCATAAAGACTGCCGCACCAATGGCAAAAGGAGTTGCGATAAGGGCTGATAGGATTGTGACAATAAAGGAACCCAAAATCATTGGAAGGGCACCAAATTGTTTACCTGAAGGATTCCAAGTTTGGCCAAAAAGGAAATCAAAGATATTAACCCCATTGACAAAGAAGGTCGACAAGCCTTTCTGGGCTACGAAAATCAAAATCATGGCCACAATGATGACGATCAAAGATAAACAGGCAAAGGTCAAGCCCTTTCCTAATTTCTCTAGACGAGAGTTCTTTGAGGGAGAAAGTAATTTTTTAGCTAATTCTTCTTGATTCATTAGTGACTCCCTTCTAGTGCTGTCACCGTTCCTACAGCATCTTTTTCAACCTTCATTTCCTTAACAGAAATATAGCCCATTCCCTTAACGATTCCACTTTGCGCTTCATCTGAGAGGACAAAGTTGAGAAATTCTGCCACCAATTCATTTGGTTGACCTAGGGTGTACATGTGTTCATAAGACCACAAAGGCCAGTTATTGCTTGTAACATTTTCTGCAATCGGCTCATAGCCATTCAACTTCATACGTTTAACCGAGTCATCCACATAGGCAAAGGCTAGGTAAGAAATGGCTCCTGGTGTCTGGGAAACAATGTTTTTGACCATCCCATTTGAATCCTGTTCTTGACTCTGCACGGCAGATTGACCATCCATGATAACACTATCAAAGGTTGCACGCGAACCAGAACTTGCCGCGCGGTTGATAATGGAAATGGCTAGATCTTTCCCCCCAACCTCTTTCCAGTTAGTCACTTGACCTGTGAAGATGCTACGGAGTTGTTCAGTTGTCAGATTTTCAACGTCAACTTCCTTATTTACAATGACTGCCAAGCCCGCTACGGCTACCTTGTGATCCACTAGAGCGGATGCGTTGATACCGTCTTTTTCCTCGGCAAATACGTCTGAATTTCCTACATCAACGGCTCCAGATTGAACCTGAGACAGACCTGTACCAGATCCTCCACCTTGGACGTTGACTGTTTTTCCAACGTGCATAGAGCCGAATTCATCTGCTGCTGCTTCGACCAGGGGCTGAAGAGCCGTTGAGCCAACAGCTGTCATGGATTCTCCACGATCAATCCAGCTAGCACATCCCGCCAAAGAACCTGCCAGCAAAAGAGCTGCAAGGGATAGAGCGAGTTTTTTCCTTTTTTTCACTGTTTTTCTCCTTGAAAATAATGGTGAATGCTGTGAATTTTTTCAACTATTTATTTATGTTTTTCTTTTGAAAATTGGGAGCCAACTGAAGTTCTTAGCTTGATTTTACTTGAAATTTACTCAGTTATCTTCTCCACCAATTTTGACTTAAAATGAAAGACAATTTGAAAAAATCCATACTTCCACTATAACATAGACAAGCTACTTTGACTAGCATTTTCACTTGAATCTGAGGCCTTTTGGAAAATAATTTTTCAAAACATTTCCAGTCACCTTAGCAAAGCCCAACCCATTGCCTTGAACCAAAACTTGATACCAACCATTTGGCAGACTTTCCTCCAGCTGAACGGTTTCTCCAGCCACATACTTTACAAACTCATATTGGTCAATTTCAACCGACTGCTTGACCTGACTCGGTTTCAAGGCTAGTCCAAGAGCGAAACTAGGCTCAAAGCGTTTCTTCTTAAAGGTACCCAGATGCAGTCCATTGCGAGCAATCTTGAGCTTCCCTAAATCTGGCAAGAGTTCTGGCAAGAGATAGAGTTGATCACCAAACGTCTGCAAGATTCCTCTTAGATTGATTTTCAAATGTTTTTGGGCAAATTCCTGCCACAAGGCAACTTGTTCACGGCTGAGATTGCTCTTACTTGCCTTACATTTTGGTGCTGTATTTTCACCTTTAAATTGCAAATGGGCTACAAATTGCCCCTCTCCCTTAAACTGATGAGGGTACATACGAGCTGTTTCTGGCAGGTCAATACCAGCTACCATTCCATTGATATGATCAACTGGCAGCAAATCAAAATCATACTCTTCCAGTAGCCAATTGACAATCTCTTCGTTTTCCTCAGGTGCCCAAGTACAGGTTGAATAAACCAAGCGACCACCTTCAGCTAGCATGTTCACCGCATCCGCTAGAATTTCTCTTTGCAAGCTAGCACATTGACTCGGATAATCTAAGCTCCAATAGTCCATAGCATCTGGTTGCTTACGAAACATCCCTTCACCAGAGCAAGGAGCATCAAGGACAATAAGGTCAAAATAGCCTTTAAAGACCTTGGCCAAGCGGTCGGCAGATTCATTAGTCACTACGACATTTGTCGCTCCAAAGCGCTCCATGTTTTCTACTAAAATCTTAGCCCGTTTACTTGAAATTTCATTTGAAACAAGGAGACCCTCTCCTGCTAGATAGGCGGCCAGCTGAGTTGATTTTCCACCCGGTGCAGCTGCTAAGTCCAAGACCTTCATTCCAGGACTGGGCTGGGCTACCTGCGCCACCATCTGGGCAGCGGGTTCTTGCGAATAAACCAAACCAGTAGCATGCTCAGGCGATTTCCCTGATACCTTCCCATAATGTCCCCAAGGGGTTTGAGGAATGGCATCAGAAAAGGAAAGTTGCTCTTCTTTTAAGGGATTGACCCGAAAGGCAGAAACCGCTTCCTCTTCAAAAGAGGCAAGAAAATCTCTTGCCTCATCTCCTAGTATCTTCTCATATTTTTCAACAAATCCTTCTGGAAATTGCATTTAAGTTCTTTTCCTTTCGTAAATATAGGACTGAATTTCCTCCTGCATCTCAAGAGGCACCATCATGACCGCCTGTCTGGTTTGAAAATTAGGAGTTTCACCAGAAAGAGTCACAATCCGATAGCCCAGACTTTCCCCTAAAATACTAGCAGCAGCATAATCCCATGGTTGCAGATAAGTGACATAGGTCAACAAACGCCCTGACAAAATCTTGGCAAAACTAATGGCCGCACTCCCATAGACACGAACACCGAGGACCGCTCGACTCAAATCAGCCAGCCCCCATTCGTTGGTTTCCAGCATGCCACTATTTCCTGCAATAAGAAAATCTCCAAGTGGTTTTGCTTTAAAGGGAGCTAGGGCCTGATCATTTCGACAAACTGGAAAGACTCCACCACCGTGATAACAATCCCCTTTGACCACATCATAAATGAGACCAAATCGCCCTTGACCATTTTCAAAATAAGCCATCATAACAGCAAATCTTCCTGCTGGGCTACAAAGTTATTGGTACCATCAATCGGATCAATGACCCAAACCTTGCCCTCTTGAACCGAGGCTCGCAGACAACCTTCTTCAGCACAAATCTTATCCTCAGGATAACGGGATAAAATCTCACTAACCAAGAGTTCCTGAACTTCCTTGTCCAGTCTGGTCACCAAATCTGTTGGAGAGGACTTGGTCTCAACACACAAGTCTTCCTGCATATGGTCAAGGATGTACTGGCCCGCCTTCTTGACAAGCTCTTTGGCAAATTCAAATTTACTTTCCAAGAGAAATCTTTCCTTCCCCTTTTTCCTTGGCAACCTGAACTGCTCGGTAAAGCGAATAGCCACTCACTGTTTCAAATTCTCGTCCCAAACGTTTCTCTTCACTCTTGCTTGGCACGACCACCTTGAATCCCTTATAGGAGTCCAGTAACTTTTTAGCCTCTACCTTGCCTTCATAGGCAGCTTCAACATCATTAAAAAAAGAAAGCACTGAAGCAAGTTCTTCAGTGCTCCACGACAAATCTAGTGGGTAACTATACTGTTTGTTCATTAACTAATACCAGCTCTCATTCTTGCTTCTTTTAGTTCTTGCTTACGATAACTACGGGGGGAGAAAAGCACGAATCTCATCTTCATTAAAACCGATCTGCATGCGCTTAGCATCAATAATAATTGGACGACGCAAAAGACTAGGGTACTGCTCAATTAAATGAAGCAATTCCGATACCGAAATACTCTCTACATCAATATTCAATTTTTGAAAAATTTTTGAACGAGTTGAAATGATGTCATCAGTACCATTTTCGGTCAAGGAAAGGATGTGTTGCAATTCTTTTCTTGTTAAAGGACTGGTCATAATATTGTGTTCCACAAAGGGAACCTTATGTTTCTCTAACCAGGACTTCGCCTTACGACATGATGTACAGCTCGGTGATAGAAATAGTGTAATCATGCTTTTCTCTTCTTATCTATACTTTGCTACTTCTATTATACAAAAAAATAAAGCGCTTGACTAGCGATTTTTATAAAAAAAAGCCTATTTTTCAAGAAAAATAGACTGTTCGCGAACGATTGACACAATTGGATTTGGTTAATTCACTCTTAACAATGGTTTCAAACGATATACATTTTTATATATACAAATTAAAAACATCTTTCTTTTCACTTCTTACGACTTTTCAGATAAAGATAGCCAAAGAAGCTTTCATAGAGGGCAAAAAAGAGGAGGAAGGCGTGAAGAAAGAAGGTCTCTGGCAAAATCAGAATCACTGGATCCTTGGCTGGATCAAAAAGCCAGGTATCATCTCCTACAAAGAGAATTTGATGGAAAAGAGTAAAGAACTGCTCAAAACCAATCAAAACTCCCCCAAGCCCAATCAACACAGGCAAGAGCACTAGAGTCAAAAGCCCCTTACTAAATAAAGATAAAAAGCCCTTTTTCACAATCCCTTTGACAAAGAAATAGAAACTTGGCAGTGTCACTAGAGCTACTAGCTGAACCAAGTGAAAGAGATTCTTGACCACCGCAAAGTGGTGCAGACCAGCTGCTGACGAACGAAAATCTGGCATCTCTAGGACCTGACTAAAAGGATTGGTCAGGTAATTCATCAAGATATGAAAGTTGTACTGAATGGTTTCTGTTTTTAGATAAACTCGATCCGTCAAGTTCAGCCACTGAATCTCCAGCGGATAAAAAATCCAAGACAGATAAATGGTCAGAAGGATTGAGAGGGAGAGGAGAAAGAGCATAGAGCTCCAAAAGGTCAATTTAGTTTTCATCAAAGTTCCACTCCGCAAGGCTAGAAACCACATGAGTCGGTACGATTGGCAGGTCTGCTACTTCTTCTGCCTTGGTAAAACCTGTCGTCACCAAGAGCGTTGGAATGCTATTGTCAATTCCTGCTCGAATATCAGTCAAGTAATTATCCCCAACCATGATTAACTCTTCACGTTCCAAACCTAAGTGCTCAACCGCCTTGTCCATAATGATAGCATTTGGTTTCCCGATATAAACAGGATTCACTCGTGTTGCTACTTCAAGAAGCGTAATCAGTGAACCAGCACCTGGCAAAAGACCCCGTTCTGTCGGGATATTGAGGTCAGGATTGGTTCCGATAAAGTGAGCTCCCTTTTGGATCGCAAGAGTTGCTGTCGCAAATTTTTCATAGTCGACCTGCCAGTCCAGCCCTACTACCACATAGGCAGGATTTTCCTTGTCTTCCACATAACCAGCCGCCTTGATGGCTTCCTTGAGACCTGCTTCTCCGATGACATAGACCGTCTTTTCCAGTCCCAAGTCGTTCATATAGTCAATAGTCGCCAAAGTCGCTGTGTAGACAGTCGATAGGGGCGTATCAATATTAAAATTCTGAGCCAACATCTCTTGAACACTCTCTGGAGTGCGGGTTGTATTGTTAGTCACAAAGAGATAGGGAATGTCCCGCTTTTGCAATTCATGAACAAAAGCCTCTCCTGCTGGAATTCTATCTTTCCCCTTATAAATAGTTCCGTCTAGATCAATTAAATAGCCTTTATATTTCATCTATTTCTCCCTAATCCTTTTCTATTTCTTGCCAAGTAATAATAGCTTGAGCATTGGTCGCACCGTCGCTTGTAATCTCATGCTTGCTTTCCAGTCCAGTCTGCTCAACAGCCGATGTAATCACCCCACCTGGTCGAACTTCCTTGATATACTTGAGATTGATTTTCTTGGGAATATATTGGGTCAAAAAATCTGCTCCCATGACCTCAAAAATCCAGTCTAGGTATTTACTGTTATTAACATGACCATTCATATCCAAATCGTAAAAACGAACATGGTAATCCTGGCTGATTGGATTTCCAAACTTTGATATTTAGGTCCTCGAAGCAATTTTTTGGAAAACTCAGATTGGTAAGGACCCACAATCTCAGGTTCAACAGCATGAACTTTTCGACTATCTCGATCCATGAGAACAAAGGTCGCCATCATGTTGATGAGCTCATGCCCCGCTTCATCATAAATGGTAAAGCGACGGTAGCAAAAAAGTCGATTATAGCTCAAAGCTTCTGTTTCGATGGTAATTTCTTCCCCAAAACGAGGTAAACGAATCACCTCAATATCATAGCCTGCGATGATCCAAACTAAATTATAGTTTTCTAAAATAGTCTTATCACCGACTCCTAGTTCAATAGACTGCATCCCTGAAACTTGTAGGGATAGCAAAACCACATCTGGAAGTTTAATATGACCGTTCATATCAGCCATATCAAAAGGAATTTTCATTTTCATTTGATAAGTTAAGCCCATGATCCTACTCCAAAATAAATCGTTCTGCTACGGTGTCTCCCAAAAAGAGACCTCTCTTTGTCATGCGAACTCGGTCACCCTCTATTTGCATGAGACCTTGTTGAACCAAGTCTCTGACGATTTCGCCATATAGTCCATCAAAAGATCGGCCAAATTTTTCCTCAAATCGCGCCATCGAGACCCCTGATTTCTTGCGGAGTCCCAAGAACATTTCTTCTTCCATTTGCTCTTTTTGACTCAAGTGCTCTTCTGTGATACACGCATTGCCTTCCTCAACCGCACTCAGATAATGACGAATCGGACCATGGTTTTTATAGCGAACACCATTGACATAACCCGATGCCCCAGCACCAATGCCATAGTATTCAGCATTGTCCCAGTACATGAGATTGTGACGACTTTCAAAACCGGGTTTGGAGAAATTAGAAATCTCATAATGCTCAAAACCTGCTCGCTCCAGCTCTGCGATGATGTACTCAAACATCTCCGCTTCTAGTTCCTCCTTAGGCAGAGGCAATTTCCCACGTCGCATCCGATTCATAAAGACCGTGTGGTTTTCTAAAATCAAGCTATACAGACTCATGTGGGGAATATCCAGCCCAATGGCCTTAGCCACATTTTCCTTGACCTGCTCCATAGTCTGACCAGGCAGTGCATAAATCAAATCAATGGAGATGTTGTCAAAACCAGCCAGTTTCAGACGGTCGATATTTTCATAAATATCCTTCTCCAAATGACTGCGCCCAATCTTTTTCAGCATTTTGTTATCAAAAGTTTGCACACCTAGTGAAACACGATTGACAGCTGAGTTTTTCAAAACCGCAATCTTATCCGCGTCCAAGTCGCCTGGATTGGCTTCAATGGTCAACTCCTCCAAGACAGACAAGTCCAAGTTTTTAGTCAAGCCCTTCAATAACACCTCCAGTTGTGACGCTGACAGGGCTGTCGGTGTCCCACCACCGATGTAAAGAGTTCGTAACTTTTGAATATCATAAGATTGAAACTCTTCTAACAGATGCTCCAAATAGCTATCTACCGGCTGATTTTTGATGAAAACCTTTGAAAAGTCACAATAATAACAAATCTGGGTACAAAATGGGATGTGCACATAGGCTGACGTTGGTTTGTTCTGCATAGTCTTATTATACCACTAAAAGCGAACAATACTTAGAATTCCGTTTAACAAAATCCTAGCATTGTTCGCTTTCTTTATCTAATCATTCTTTGTATTTTATGGATAACACAACTATCAGAATCAATCTAGTTCGTTGTTAAAACACAAAAGAATGAATGTTCATCTGACTAAATTTTTAGTCTTCTTTTTTCTTGCGAGCTACAAGTCCAAATCCACTCAATAGTCCAAGAAGTCCTAGAGATGCAAGAGCAGCATTTGATTCTGTTCCTGTATTTGGCAATACATTTTGAGAATCATTTGACTTAGCTCCATTATCAACAGTAGTCTTAGTATCTACCTGATCTGCATTTGGAGTTGGAGTAGCTGGTGCTGGTTTATCTTGACCAGAATTTCCATTAGTATCAGGTTTGACTGGCATATCAGGTGTCACTGGTGCAACTGGATTTGTATCTGTTGGTGTTGATGGTGTGACTTTACCTGGTGTTGTTACATCAGGAACTTCAACTGTTGGTTGACCTGGTTCTGTAATCTTACCTGTACCTGGTACTTTACCTTCTGGTAATTCACTGTTTGGTACTTTACCTTTACCGTCTTCACCGATTGTAACAGTGATTGGGTTACCATCTTTACCTGGGATTTCTACCTTAGTTCCTGGTGGATATGTTGAACCATCTGGTTTCTTAGGTGTTACTGTAACGTCACCTGTCTTAGGATCTTGTTCCAACTCTACTGTTGGTGTCTTACGAGCTGGTGTTGTTACATCCACTGGTTGTGATGGTTTCTTGTTAGGTTCTGTTACTGTTCCTGTACCTGGGACATCTTGCTTAGGAAGGTTGTCATTTGGCACTTCACCTGAACCATTGTCACCAATTGTTACTGTGATTGTTGTTCCATTTTCTCCTGGAATTTCTACCTTAGTTCCTGGTGGGTATGTTGAGCCATCTGGTTTCTTAGGTGTGACAATCGCATTTCCATTTGGTTGTTGAGTAATTTCAATCTCACCTGGTTTTTCAGTTGTTGGTGTTTCTGGTGTTACCTTAGCTGGAGTTTCTACTGGAACTTCAACTGTTGGTTGACCTGGTTCTGTAATCTTAGCTGTACCTGGAACCTTACCTTCTGGTAATTCACTGTTTGGTACTTTACCTTTACCGTCTTCACCGATTGTTACTGTGATTGGGTTACCATCTTTACCTGGGATTTCTACCTTAGTTCCTGGTGGGTATGTTGAGCCATCTGGTTTCTTAGGTGTTACTGTAACGTCACCTGTCTTAGGATCTTGTTCCAACTCTACTGTTGGTGTCTTACGAGCTGGTGTTGTTACATCCACTGGTTGTGATGGTTTCTTGTTAGGTTCTGTTACTGTTCCTGTACCTGGGACATCTTGCTTAGGAAGGTTGTCATTTGGCACTTCACCTGAACCATTGTCACCAATTGTTACTGTGATTGTTGTTCCATTTTCTCCTGGAATTTCTACCTTAGTTCCTGGTGGGTATGTTGAGCCATCTGGTTTCTTAGGTGTGACAATCGCATTTCCATTTGGTTGTTGAGTAATTTCAATCTCACCTGGTTTTTCAGTTGTTGGTGTTTCTGGTGTTACCTTAGCTGGAGTTTCTACTGGAACTTCAACTGTTGGTTGACCTGGTTCTGTAATCTTACCTGTACCTGGTACTTTACCTTCTGGTAATTCACTGTTTGGTACTTTACCTTTACCGTCTTCACCGATTGTAACAGTGATTGGGTTACCATCTTTACCTGGGATTTCTACCTTAGTTCCTGGTGGGTATGTTGAGCCATCTGGTTTCTTAGGTGTTACTGTAACGTCACCTGTCTTAGGATCTTGTTCCAACTCTACTGTTGGTGTCTTACGAGCTGGTGTTGTTACATCCACTGGTTGTGATGGTTTCTTGTTAGGTTCTGTTACTGTTCCTGTACCTGGGACATCTTGCTTAGGAAGGTTGTCATTTGGCACTTCACCTGAACCATTGTCACCAATTGTTACTGTGATTGTTGTTCCATTTTCTCCTGGAATTTCTACCTTAGTTCCTGGTGGGTATGTTGAGCCATCTGGTTTCTTAGGTGTGACAATCGCATTTCCATTTGGTTGTTGAGTAATTTCAATCTCACCTGGTTTTTCAGTTGTTGGTGTTTCTGGTGTTACCTTAGCTGGAGTTTCTACTGGAACTTCAACTGTTGGTTGACCTGGTTCTGTAATCTTAGCTGTACCTGGAACCTTACCTTCTGGTAATTCACTGTTTGGTACTTTACCTTTACCGTCTTCACCGATTGTTACTGTGATTGGGTTACCATCTTTACCTGGGATTTCTACCTTAGTTCCTGGTGGGTATGTTGAGCCATCTGGTTTCTTAGGTGTTACTGTAACGTCACCTGTCTTAGGATCTTGTTCCAACTCTACTGTTGGTGTCTTACGAGCTGGTGTTGTTACATCCACTGGTTGTGATGGTTTCTTGTTAGGTTCTGTTACTGTTCCTGTACCTGGGACATCTTGCTTAGGAAGGTTGTCATTTGGCACTTCACCTGAACCATTGTCACCAATTGTTACTGTGATTGTTGTTCCATTTTCTCCTGGAATTTCTACCTTAGTTCCTGGTGGGTATGTTGAGCCATCTGGTTTCTTAGGTGTGACAATCGCATTTCCATTTGGTTGTTGAGTAATTTCAATCTCACCTGGTTTTTCAGTTGTTGGTGTTTCTGGTGTTACCTTAGCTGGAGTTTCTACTGGAACTTCAACTGTTGGTTGACCTGGTTCTGTAATCTTAGCTGTACCTGGAACCTTACCTTCTGGTAATTCACTGTTTGGTACTTTTACCTTTACCGTCTTCACCGATTGTTACTGTGATTGCTACCATCTTTACCTGGGATTTCTACCTTAGTTCCTGGTGGGTATGTTGATCCATCTGGTTTCTTAGGTGTTACTGTAACGTCACCTGTCTTAGGATCTTGTTCCAACTCTACTGTTGGTGTCTTACGAGCTGGTGTTGTTACATCCACTGGTTGTGATGGTTTCTTGTTAGGTTCTGTTACTGTTCCTGTACCTGGGACATCTTGCTTAGGAAGGTTGTCATTTGGCACTTCACCTGAACCATTGTCACCAATTGTTACTGTGATTGTTGTTCCATTTTCTCCTGGAATTTCTACCTTAGTTCCTGGTGGGTATGTTGAGCCATCTGGTTTCTTAGGTGTGACAATCGCATTTCCATTTGGTTGTTGAGTAATTTCAATCTCACCTGGTTTTTCAGTTGTTGGTGTTTCTGGTGTTACCTTAGCTGGAGTTTCTACTGGAACTTCAACTGTTGGTTGACCTGGTTCTGTAATCTTAGCTGTACCTGGAACCTTACCTTCTGGTAATTCACTGTTTGGTACTTTACCTTTACCGTCTTCACCGATTGTTACTGTGATTGGGTTACCATCTTTACCTGGGATTTCTACCTTAGTTCCTGGTGGGTATGTTGATCCATCTGGTTTCTTAGGTGTTACTGTAACGTCACCTGTCTTAGGATCTTGTTCCAACTCTACTGTTGGTGTCTTACGAGCTGGTGTTGTTACATCCACTGGTTGTGATGGTTTCTTGTTAGGTTCTGTTACTGTTCCTGTACCTGGGACATCTTGCTTAGGAAGGTTGTCATTTGGCACTTCACCTGAACCATTGTCACCAATTGTTACTGTGATTGTTGTTCCATTTTCTCCTGGAATTTCTACCTTAGTTCCTGGTGGGTATGTTGAGCCATCTGGTTTCTTAGGTGTGACAATCGCATTTCCATTTGGTTGTTGAGTAATTTCAATCTCACCTGGTTTTTCAGTTGTTGGTGTTTCTGGTGTTACCTTAGCTGGAGTTTCTACTGGAACTTCAACTGTTGGTTGACCTGGTTCTGTAATCTTAGCTGTACCTGGAACCTTACCTTCTGGTAATTCACTGTTTGGTACTTTACCTTTACCGTCTTCACCGATTGTTACTGTGATTGGGTTACCATCTTTACCTGGGATTTCTACCTTAGTTCCTGGTGGGTATGTTGATCCATCTGGTCTCTTCGGTGTTACTGTTACATCACCTGTCTTAGGATCTTGTTCAACATCGAGTGTTGGTGTCTTATGAGCTGGCGTTTCAACTGGAACTTCTTCTGTTGGTCTACCTGGTTCTGTAATCTTACCTGTTCCTGGAACTTTACCTTCTGGTAATTCACTGTTTGGTACTTTACCTTTTCCGTCTTCACCGATTGTTACTGTGATTGGGTGGTCTTTATCTTTACCTGGAATTTCTACCTTAGTTCCTGGTGGGAATGTTGAACCATCTGGTCTCTTCGGTGTTACTGTTACATCACCTGTCTTAGGATCTTGTTCAACATCGAGTGTTGGTGTCTTATGAGCTGGCGTTTCAACTGGAACTTCTTCTGTTGGTCTACCTGGTTCTGTAATCTTACCTGTTCCTGGAACTTTACCTTCTGGTAATTCACTGTTTGGTACTTTACCTTTTCCGTCTTCACCGATTGTTACTGTGATTGGGTGATCTTTATCTTTACCTGGAATTTCTACCTTAGTTCCTGGTGGGAATGTTGAACCATCTGGTCTCTTCGGTGTTACTGTTACATCACCTGTCTTAGGATCTTGTTCAACATCGAGTGTTGGTGTCTTATGAGCTGGCGTTTCAACTGGAACTTCTTCTGTTGGTCTACCTGGTTCTGTAATCTTACCTGTTCCTGGAACTTTACCTTCTGGTAATTCACTGTTTGGTACTTTACCTTTTCCGTCTTCACCGATTGTTACTGTGATTGGGTGGTCTTTATCTTTACCTGGGATTTCTACCTTAGTTCCTGGTGGGAATGTTGAACCATCTGGTCTCTTCGGTGTTACTGTTACATCACCTGTCTTAGGATCTTGTTCAACATCGAGTGTTGGTGTCTTATGAGCTGGCGTTTCAACTGGAACTTCTTCTGTTGGTCTACCTGGTTCTGTAATCTTACCTGTTCCTGGAACTTTACCTTCTGGTAATTCACTGTTTGGTACTTTACCTTTTCCGTCTTCACCGATTGTTACTGTGATTGGGTGGTCTTTATCTTTACCTGGGATTTCTACCTTAGTTCCTGATGGGAATGTTGAACCATCTGGTCTCTTCGGTGTTACTGTTACATCACCTGTCTTAGGATCTTGTTCAACATCGAGTGTTGGTGTCTTACGAGCTGGTGTTTCAACTGGAACTTCTTCCGTTGGTTTACCTGGTTCTGTAATCTTACCTGTTCCTGGGACTTTTCCTTCTGGTAATTCACTGTTTGGTACTTTACCTTTTCCGTCTTCACCGATTGTTACTGTGATTGGGTGGTCTTTATCTTTACCTGGAATTTCTACCTTAGTTCCTGATGGGAATGGTGAGCCATCTGGTTTCTTCGGTGTTACTGTTACATCACCTGTCTTAGGATCTTGTTCAACATCTAGTGTTGGTGTCTTACGAGCTGGTGTTGTTACATCTACTGGTTGTGATGGTTTCTTATTAGGTTCTGTTACTTTTCCTTTTCCTGGGATATCTTTCTTAGGAAGTTTGTCATTTGGTACTTCACCTGAACCATTGTCGCCAATCGTAACAGTGATTGTAATTGGGTTTCCATCTTTATCTTCACCAGGGATTTCTACCTTAGTTCCTGATGGGTATGGTTTTCCATCTTCTTTCTTAGGCGTTACTACTGCATCACCATTTGGTTTTTGATTAATTTCAATCTCAACTGGTTGTTCTGTTGTTGGAGCACCTGGTATTATCTTACTTGGTGTTTCAACTGGAACTTCTTCCGTTGGTTTACCTGGTTCTGTAATCTTACCTGTACCTGGTACTTTACCGTCTGGTAATTCACTGTTTGGTACTTTACCTTTTCCGTCTTCACCGATTGTTACTGTGATTGGACCATTTTCACCTGGGATTTCTACCTTAGTTCCTGGTGGGAATGTTGAACCATCTGGTTTCTTAGGTGTTACTGTTACGTCACCTGTCTCAGGATCTTGATCCAACTCTAGTTTTGGTGTCTTATGAGCTGGTGTTGTTACATCTACTGGTTTTGATGGGTTCTTATTAGGTTCTGTTACTGTTCCTTTTCCTGGAACAGCTTTCTTAGGAAGTTTGTCATTTGGTACTTCACCTGATCCATTGTCACCAATTGTTACTGTGATTGGGTGATCCTTATCTTTACCTGGGATTTCTACCTTAGTTCCTGGTGGATATGGTTTTCCATCTGGTTTCTTAGGTGTTACAATCGCATTTCCATTTGGTTGTTGAGTAATTTCGATTGTAGGAGTTTGAGTTGTTGGTGTCTTAGGATCTGTTCCATTTGTGATTTCTTCCTCATCTGGAATTCCATCATTGTCATCATCTGGATCTTTAACATCTGGAATACCATCTCCATCTGTATCACGTTGAATTTTAACTGGAACTTTGACTACAACTTCTTCTGTGCCTTTTTTCAGTTTAACTGGAATTTCGACTGTGCGTTCTTCTTCTTTTGGTTCCCAATTATCTACTGTTGGTGTTCCTACTAGATTTCCGTCATTATCCACTGTTAAACCATTTACTGGTTTATCTGTTGTAATCGTTGTACCTGGTTTGTTTGGTGTGATTACCTTAGTATTTGCTGGTACTGGTTTTTTCTCTGGTACAGTTTTTTCTGTTACTGTTCCTGTTAACTTATCCGCTACTTTTGGATTTGCATCTTCTGTATCTGGAATTCCATCGTTGTCATCGTCTGGATCAGTCACATCTGGAATACCGTCTCCATCTGTATCGCGTTGAATTTTAACTGGAACTTTGACTACAACTTCTTCTGTACCTTTTTTCAGTTTAACTGGAATTTCGACTGTGCGTTCTTCTTCTTTTGGTTCCCAATTGTCTACTGTTGGTGTTCCTACTAGATTTCCTCCGTTATCAACTGTTAAACCATTTACTGGTTTATCTGTTGTAATCGTTGTACCTGGTTTGTTTGGTGTGATTACCTTAGTATTTGCTGGTACTGGTGTTTTTTCTGGGACAGTTTTTTCCGTTACTGTTCCTGTTAATTTATCCGCTACTTTTGGATTTGCATCTTCTGTATCTGGAATTCCATCGTTGTCATCGTCTGGATCAGTCACATCTGGAATACCGTCTCCATCTGTATCGCGTTGAATTTTAACTGGAACTTTAACTACAACTTCTTCTGTGCCTTTTTTCAGTTTAACTGGAATTTCGACTGTGCGTTCTTCTTCTTTTGGTTCCCAATTGTCTACTGTTGGTGTTCCTACTAGATTTCCGCCATTATCCACTGTTAAACCATTTACTGGTTTATCTGTTGTAATCGTTGTACCTGGTTTGTTTGGTGTTACTACCTTAGTATTTGCTGGTACTGGTGTTTTTTCTGGGACAGTTTTTTCTGTTACTGTTCCTGTTAATTTATCCGCTACTTTTGGATTTGCATCTTCTGTATCTGGAATTCCATCATTGTCATCATCTGGATCAGTCACATCTGGAATACCGTCTCCATCTGTATCGCGTTGAATTTTAACTGGAACTTTGACTACAACTTCTTCTGGGCCATTTTTCAGTTTAACTGGAATTTCGACTGTGCGTTCTTCTTCTTTTGGTTTCCAATTGTCTACTGTTGGTGTTCCTACTAGATTTCCGCCGTTATCAACTGTTAAACCATTTACTGGTTTATCTGTTGTAATCGTTGTACCTGGTCTATTTGGTGTTACTACCTTAGTATTTGCTGGTACTGGTGTTTTTTCTGGGACAGTTTTTCCTGTTGCTGTTCCTGCTAACTGATCTTGAACAGTGATTCTGATTGCTTTGGTTGATGCCGTATTGTTCTTATCATACGCTGTGATTTTTACAGTATAGTAACCTGTTTTAGCATTCGTAGTTCCTGTAATTTGGCCATTTTCGTATTTTAATCCTTGTGGTAAATTGCTTACCTGAATTGGATTATTATCACGCATTCCAACTCCACCTGGATTATCTACAGCTGTTACAGGGATTGGTGTAATTGGTGTGTTTTTAGTTACTGTTGCGCTTTCTGCTGTAATTGTTGGGCCTGTTACGTCTTTTACTGTAACTGGTACATTTACACGATCACTTGATCCATCTGAATAGGTAACTTTAACTACCGCATTTCCTGCATTTCCTGCTGTTGCAGTTGAAGTTGGTTTGCTTTCTACTGTCAATGTTCCAGGGCCATAATTTGTTACTTTTGCTTTTACTGCTTCATCTGTGATTGGCTGACCTTGGTTAACTGTTAACGTGTCTCCTGTCGGATTATATTTGCTAGCTTGCTCTTGAACAGTGATTCTGATTGCTTTGGTTGATGGCGTATTGTTTTTATCGTATGCTGTGATTCGTACTGTATAGAATCCTGTTTTAGCATTCGTAGTTCCTGTAATTTGACCATTTTCGTATTTTAATCCTTGTGGTAAATTGCTTACCTGAATTGGATTATTATCACGCATTCCAACACCACCTGTATTATCTACAGCTGTTACAGGGATTGGAGTAATTGGCTCGTTTTTAGTTACAGTTGTATCATTGGCTGTGATTGTTGGTCCTGTTACGTCTTTTACTGTAACTGGTACATTTACAGTATCACTTGATCCATCTGAATAGGTTACTTTTACAACCGCATTTCCTGCATTTCCTGCTGTTGCAGTTGAAGTTGGTTTACTTTGTACCGTTAATGTTCCTGGTGCATAGTTCTTCACTTTTGCTTTTACTGCATCATCTGTGATTGGCTGACCTTGGTTTACAGTTAACGTGTCTCCTGTCGGATTATATTTGCTAGCTTGCTCTTGAACAGTAATTCTTATTGTTTTTTCTGAAGAATTATTATTTTTATCATATGCTTTAATTTTTACAGTATAGAATCCTGTTTTAGCATTCGTAGTTCCTGTAATTTTGCCATTTTCATATTTTAATCCTTGTGGTAAATTGCTTACCTCAATTGGATTATTATCACGCATTCCAACTCCACCTGGATTATCTACAGCTGTTACAGGGATTGGCGTGATTGGTTCGTTTTTAGTTACTGTAGCATCTGCTGCTGTAATTGTTGGTGCTATCTTATCACGAGATGTTACAGTGAAAGTAAATGTTACTGGTTTAGCTGCGTGACCTGCATTATCAGTAGCCTTAAATGTAATCGTATTCGTTTTACCAACATCTTCTGCAGTTGTTGTAATTGTAATTCGTCTTGATTGTTCAGTATCCGTGTTTGTTAATGGAGTTGCAGATACATTCCCTGTAATAAGTCTACTACTATATTTCGTTGTTAAATCACTAGGATCAAAATTAACATGTTTATCGTCTCTTGCTGTTACTGTGAAGGTTACTTGTTTACCTTCTACTACGTCTTGGCTAGCTGGTGAGATTGTTAATGTAGGTGGTTGGTTATCTGGTGCTTCTGTTGGAGTAACAGGATTACTTTTATCAGAAGTTACTATTCCATTATTATTAGTAACTACTGTTTCAGCCTTAAGTGGTTTTCCTGGTAAAGGTTCTTTAACTGTAACTGTCGCAGTCTGTCCATTAGTTGTTCCAGTTCCGATAATTCTATCACCATCGTAAATATTAACTTTAGAATTGTTCGGTACTCCGTTTCCAACATTTACAGTAATTTGTTGATTTGGTAAGCCTTTTTTATGTTCAAGATTTGGTGTAATAATCGGTTGTTTTGGTTTAACATTTAATGTAACTGTTCCATCTGAACCAGAACCTTTATCTTCTGAAGTCGAACCATCTTTATAAGTTGCAATAGATTTATACTTGAATACTCCGGCTACATCTGTGTTTGGTGACTTATCACCTGCCCAAGTCCAGTTCATACCTGCAGGGAATGATTTTCCATTTTTATGTCTAACATAACCTTCAGATACAGGGTTTATTTTGTCTCCTGGGTTATCTCCTACTGTTTTTGTAACTGTTAAACCTTGAATTGGGTCTTTTGGTGCGTCTGGCTCATTTTGTAAACGAGTACCCCATGACCCCACAATATAAGAACGTTGAGCTGTAGGTGCTTTCGCTACTGTTGCCGCATAAGCACGACCGTATTGAGCTGCTTCTTTAGAAGTTACATCGTTTCTTAGTTTAATCTTGACATGCATGTGCATTGCATAGTCTGTACTGCCTCTTCTAACATCCACCCCTAGATAATAAGATAGTCCTGGATAATTATCACTTTTATTTTTAGGAAGTTTATTTAGTTCTGGATCTTGCCAGTTATTTTTAAATACAAATTTTCTTTGATTATCATTATTTATCCCTGAATTTGGATCATAAAACGTAGCTTTATCAGCATTAAAAATATGATATTTCTGACTGGCTGGATTCGTGATTTCCGCAGTATTTCCATATGGGGTAAAGCCTTGACCCCCATCAGAAAGTCTTCTACCACCAGTATTTTGGTAACGTGTCAATCTTAGGTCTTTTATTGTATTAGATTTATAATATCCGTCGGGTGTAAGATCCATGATATTAAATGGAGGTTGGAAGTAGTAGTGTTCTTGATAACTACCATCCGTTATTTTGCTTCCATTGTTATTGAAGTAGACATCATAGACGATCCATTTACCTTCACTATCTTCCATATATTTGGCTTTGATATCTGTGTGTTCTTTAGTAAACTCCGGATCATTATTATTTTTATTATCTCGATATCCGATGTCTTTAGGGTCAACAGAAGCATAATATCTGATATCTGCTAAAGCACCTTGATTAATTTGACCATTTGCTCTAAAGTTTGTACCTTGAGCCATTCTCTGACCATTACGTGAGTCACGAGCACCTGAAGTCAAACGTGTTGTAGCGTTTTTAACAGAGTTAAACATTCTCTTCACACGTTTTGTCATATCTTCAACATCGTTCAGAGAAACTGTTGTATTTTCAAGAACACCTTGAGCCAAGCCCAATAGTTCATTGGCTTTTTCAAGAACTTCTTTCGTAGTATCATGTTCAGGAACTTCTGAGATCGCTGCCTGCAATTGTTCAACAGATACTTTCAAAGTATCTTTTTTAGCTGATACAGTTTGACTTTCTTCGCTTGCGCTTACTTCAGGAGAAGTTTGACTTGCTAGGTTGTCAGCTTGTTTCTCAGTTTTATCTGCTTGTTTATCAACTTGAACTTCAGTTGCTTCCTTAGCAACTGATACGACTGTCACATCTTTAGACAAGAGTTCTACAAGTTCATCGATATCCTTTTGGGCTAGCTCAGAACTTTCTAGGGCTTCTTTCCCTTTTTGAAGTCTGTCTTTAACAGGTAAGACTACTGATTCGTCAAGGTTTAATTTAGTTGAAAGAAGAACATTTAATTCTTCAACTACTTTTTTCAACTTAGCTTTATCAACTGTAGACGCACTAGGTGCAGCAGTTGTAAGCGCTTGATTTTCTGCATCTACTTTGTTTTCAGTAGATTCTGCAACATCCACAGGCGAATCGACCTTATCTTTAGGGTTCACTAGACCCGCATTAGCCGTATTAGATTGTGGAGCGTTTGGAAGCACACTATCCGCGCTCGCAACGCGGGCACCCAAAAACATCAGCGCTGCAACAGCAACTGAAGCTGCACCGAAACTATATTTACGAATAGAATAGCGCAAAACTTTTTCACGTTGTTGGCGCTTGATTCTATTGAGCGAATTTGATTTATTTTCCATTGTTCCTCCTTATGTTAAAACACAAAATCAAATTAAAAGTATTCTTCATGGCTACACTTTTTATAGTAATGCACCCACGAAGCCTACTATGATGAGCATGTTTACACATCACAGCTATCACAGCTCGATTATACCATTTTTAATATATTTACACAAGACAAAACTGTTTTATTGCATAGAACAAGGGGTGTATTGTTTAATTATTTATAAAATGTTATTATATTGTACTTTTAAATAGACAGACTCCCCAGCTTTAAAATAAATCTGTAACCACCTATCATATCAGATAATCCATCATCATCTTTGATAGTAAAAACAATCATTTAAAAAATTTAGTGGTAACAGATGACTCACACTATCTCTCAATTAATAGCGTACCCAATTGAGAACTTCTTAGTACAAAGATTAGCATCTACTTTCCAAAAATACAACAACGGCCTTGTACCTCTTAAAATGAGGAACAAAGCCGTTGTTTAATCTTTTCTATTCATTGTCCACTTAACAATGAACAGTTCATATTTTGACTAAATTTTTAGTCTTCTTTTTTCTTGCGAGCTACAAGTCCAAATCCACTCAATAGTCCAAGAAGTCCTAGAGATGCAAGAGCAGCATTTGATTCTGTTCCTGTATTTGGCAATACATTTTGAGAATCATTTGACTTAGCTCCATTATCAACAGTAGTCTTAGTATCTACCTGATCTGCATTTGGAGTTGGAGTAGCTGGTGCTGGTGCTGGTGTATTTTGACCAGAACCTCCATTAGTGTCAGGTTTGACTGGCGTATCAGGTGTCACTGGTGCAACTGGATTTGTATCTGTTGGTGTTGATGGTGTGACTTTACCTGGTGTTGTTACATCAGGAACTTCTACAGCTGGTTGACCTGGTTCAATAATCTTAGCTGTACCTGGAACTTTACCTTCTGGTAATTCACTGTTTGGTACTTTACCTTTACCGTCTTCACCGATTGTTACTGTGATTGGGTTTCCATCTTTACCTGGGATTTCTACCTTAGTTCCTGGTGGGTATGTTGAGCCATCTGGTTTCTTAGGTGTTACTGTAACGTCACCTGTCTTAGGATCTTGTTCCAACTCTACTGTTGGTGTCTTACGAGCTGGTGTTGTCACATCTACTGGTTGTGATGGTTTCTTGTTCTGTTCGGTTACTGTTCCTGTACCTGAAACTTTTCCTTTTGGAAGTTTATCATTTGGTACTTCACCTGAACCGTTATCACCAATTGTTACTGTGATTATTGTTCCATTTTCTCCTGGAATTTCTACCTTAGTTCCTGGTGGGTATGTTGAGCCATCTGGTTTCTTAGGTGTGACAATCGCATTTCCATTTGGTTGTTGAGTAATTTCAATCTTACCTGGTTTTTCAGTTACTGGTGTTTCTGGTGTGAATTTACCTGGTGTTGTTACATTAGGAACTTCCACAGATGGTCTTCCTGGTTCTGTAATCTTACCTGTTCCTGGTACTTTACCGTCTGGTAATTCGCTGTTTGGTACTTTACCTTTACCGTCTTCACCGATTGTTACTGTGATTGGACCATTTTCACCTGGGATTTCTACCTTAGTTCCTGGTGGATATGTTGAACCATCTGGTTTCTTAGGTGTTACTGTAACGTCACCTGTCTTAGGATCTTGTTCAACATCTACTGTTGGTGTCTTACGAGCTGGTGTAGTTACATCTACTGGTTGTGATGGTTTCTTGTTCGGTTCTGTTACTGTTCCTGTACCTGGGACATCTTTCTTAGGAAGGTTGTCATTTGGCACTTCACCTGAACCATTGTCACCAATTGTTACTGTGATTGTTGTTCCATTTTCTCCTGGAATTTCTACCGTAGTTCCTGGTGGGTATGTTGAGCCATCTGGTTTCTTAGGCGTTACAATCGCATTTCCATTTGGTTTACGAGTAATTTCAATCTTGCCTGGTTTTTCAGTTACTGGTGTTTCTGGTGTTACCTTAGCTGGTGTTTCTACTGGAACTTCTACAGCTGGTTGACCTGGTTCAGTAATCTTAGCTGTTCCTGGTACTTTACCGTCTGGTAATTCGCTGTTTGGTACTTTACCTTTACCGTCTTCACCGATTGTTACTGTGATTGGGTTTCCATCTTTACCTGGGATTTCTACCGTAGTTCCTGGTGGGTATGTTGAGCCATCTGGTTTCTTAGGTGTTACTGTAACGTCACCTGTCTTAGGATCTTGTTCCAACTCTACTGTTGGTGTCTTACGTGCTGGTGTGGTTACATCCACTGGTTGTGATGGTTTCTTGTTCGGTTCTGTTACTGTTCCTGTACCTGGGACATCTTTCTTAGGAAGTTTGTCATTTGGTACTTCACCTGAACCATTGTCACCAATTGTTACTGTGATTGTTGTTCCATTTTCTCCTGGAATTTCTACCTTGCTGCCTGGTGGGTATGTTGAGCCATCTGGTTTCTTCGGTGTTACAATCGCATTTCCATTTGGTTGTTGAGTAATTTCAATCTTACCTGGTTTTTCAGTTACTGGTGTTTCTGGTGTGACTTTACCTGGTGTTGTTACATTAGGAACTTCCACAGCTGGTTTTCCTGGTTCTGTAATCTTACCTGTTCCTGGAACTTTACCTTCCGGTAAGTCAGCGTTTGGTACTTTAGCTTTACCATTGTCATCAGTTGTAACAGTAATTGGGTGATCTTTATCTTTACCTGGGATTTCTACCTTAGTTCCTGGTGGGTATGTTGATCCATCTGGTCTCTTCGGTGTTACTGTAACATCACCTGTCTTAGGATTTTGTTCAACATCTACTGTTGGTGTCTTACGAGCTGGTGTAGTTACATCTACTGGTTGTGATGGTTTCTTGTTCGGTTCTGTTACTGTTCCTGTACCTGGGACATCTTTCTTAGGAAGGTTGTCATTTGGCACTTCACCTGAACCATTGTCACCAATTGTTACTGTGATTGTTGTTCCATTTTCTCCTGGAATTTCTACCTTAGTTCCTGGTGGGTATGTTGAGCCATCTGGTTTCTTAGGCGTTACAATCGCATTTCCATTTGGTTTACGAGTAATTTCAATCTTGCCTGGTTTTTCAGTTACTGGTGTTTCTGGTGTTACCTTAGCTGGTGTTTCTACTGGAACTTCTACAGCTGGTTGACCTGGTTCAGTAATCTTAGCTGTTCCTGGTACTTTACCGTCTGGTAATTCGCTGTTTGGTACTTTACCTTTACCGTCTTCACCGATTGTTACTGTGATTGGGCTTTCCATCTTTACCTAGGGATTTCTACCTTAGTTCCTGGTGGGTATGTTGAGCCATCTGGTTTCTTAGGTGTTACTGTAACGTCACCTGTCTTAGGATCTTGTTCCAACTCTACTGTTGGTGTCTTACGTGCTGGTGTGGTTACATCCACTGGTTGTGATGGTTTCTTGTTCGGTTCTGTTACTGTTCCTGTACCCTGGGACATCTTTCTTAGGAAGTTTGTCATTTGGTACTTCACCTGAACCATTGTCACCAATTGTTACTGTGATTGTTGTTCCATTTTCTCCTGGAATTTCTACCTTGCTGCCTGGTGGGTATGTTGAGCCATCTGGTTTCTTCGGTGTTACAATCGCATTTCCATTTGGTTGTTGAGTAATTTCAATCTTACCTGGTTTTTCAGTTACTGGTGTTTCTGGTGTGACTTTACCTGGTGTTGTTACATTAGGAACTTCCACAGCTGGTTTTCCTGGTTCTGTAATCTTACCTGTTCCTGGAACTTTACCTTCTGGTAAGTCAGCGTTTGGTACTTTAGCTTTACCATTGTCATCAGTTGTAACAGTAATTGGGTGATCTTTATCTTTACCTGGGATTTCTACCTTAGTTCCTGGTGGGTATGTTGATCCATCTGGTCTCTTCGGTGTTACTGTAACATCACCTGTCTTAGGATTTTGTTCAACATCTAGTGCTGGCGTCTTATGGGCTGGTGTTGTTACATTAGGAACTTCTTCCGTTGGTCTACCTGGTTCTGTAATCTTACCTGTTCCTGGGATTTTTCCTTCTGGTAATTCACTGTTTGGTACTTTACCTTTACCTTCTTCATCGATTGTAACAGTGATTGGGTGATCCTTGTCTTTACCTGGAATTTCTACCTTAGTTCCTGATGGGAATGGTGAGCCATCTGGTTTCTTCGGTGTTACTGTTACATCACCTGTCTTAGGATCTTGTTCAACATCTAGTGTTGGCGTCTTATGAGCTGGTGTGGTTACATTTGGAACTTCTTCCGTTGGTCTACCTGGTTCTGTAATCTTACCTGTTCCTGGGACTTTTCCTTCTGGTAAGTCAGCGTTTGGTACTTTAGCTTTACCATTGTCATCAGTTGTAACAGTAATTGGGTGATCTTTATCTTTACCTGGGATTTCTACCTTAGTTCCTGGTGGGTATGTTGATCCATCTGGTCTCTTCGGTGTTACTGTAACGTCACCTGTCTTAGGATCTTGTTCCAACTCTACTGTTGGTGTCTTATGAGCCGGTGTTTCAACTGGAACTTCTTCTGTTGGTCTACCTGGTTCTGTAATCTTACCTTTACCTGGAACTTTACCTTCTGGTAGGTCAGTGTTTGGTACTTTACCTTTACCGTCTTCACCGATTGTTACTGTGATTGGGTGGTCTTTATCTTTACCTGGAATTTCTACCTTAGTTCCTGGTGGGAATTGTGAGCCATCTGGTTTCTTAGGTGTTACTGTTACGTCACCTGTCTTAGGATCTTGTTCAACATCCAGTGTTGGTGTCTTATGTGCTGGTGTTGTCACTGGAACTTCTTCCGTTGGTTTACCTGGTTCTGTAATCTTACCTTTACCTGGAACTTTTCCTTCTGGTAGGTCAGCATTTGGCACTTTAGCTTTACCGTTGTCATCGGTTGTAACAGTAATTGGATGATCTTTATCTTTACCTGGGATTTCTACCTTAGTTCCTGGTGGGTATGTTGATCCATCTGGTCTCTTCGGTGTTACTGTTACGTCACCTGTCTTAGGATCTTGTTCCAACTCAAGTTTTGGTGTCTTATGAGCTGGTGTTTCAACTGGAACTTCTTCCGTTGGTTTTCCTGGTTCTGTAATCTTACCTGTTCCTGGTACTTTTCCTTCTGGTAAGTCAGCGTTTGGCACTTTAGCTTTACCGTTGTCATCGGTTGTAACAGTAATTGGGTGATCTTTATCTTTACCTGGGATTTCTACCGTAGTTCCTGGTGGGTATGTTGATCCATCTGGTCTCTTCGGTGTTACTGTTACGTCACCTGTCTTAGGATCTTGTTCCAACTCAAGTTTTGGTGTCTTATGAGCTGGTGTTTCAACTGGAACTTCTTCCGTTGGTTTTCCTGGTTCTGTAATCTTACCTGTTCCTGGTACTTTTCCTTCTGGTAAGTCAGCGTTTGGCACTTTAGCTTTACCGTTGTCATCGGTTGTAACAGTAATTGGGTGATCCTTATCTTTACCTGGGATTTCTACCGTAGTTCCTGGTGGGTATGTTGATCCATCTGGTCTCTTCGGTGTTACTGTTACGTCACCTGTCTTAGGATCTTGTTCCAACTCAAGTTTTGGTGTCTTATGAGCTGGTGTTTCAACTGGAACTTCTTCCGTTGGTTTTCCTGGTTCTGTAATCTTACCTGTTCCTGGTACTTTTCCTTCTGGTAAGTCAGCGTTTGGTACTTTAGCTTTACCGTTGTCATCGGTTGTAACAGTAATTGGGTGATCTTTATCTTTACCTGGGATTTCTACCGTAGTTCCTGGTGGGTATGTTGATCCATCTGGTCTCTTCGGTGTTACTGTTACGTCACCTGTCTTAGGATCTTGTTCCAACTCTAGTTTTGGTGTCTTATGTGCTGGTGTTTCAACTGGAACTTCTTCCGTTGGTTTTCCTGGTTCTGTAATCTTACCTGTTCCTGGTACTTTTCCTTCTGGTAAGTCAGCGTTTGGCACTTTAGCTTTACCGTTGTCATCTGTTGTAACAGTAATTGGGTGATCTTTATCTTTACCTGGGATTTCTACCGTAGTTCCTCGTGGGTATGGTGATCCATCTGGTCTCTTCGGTGTTACTGTTACGTCACCTGTCTTAGGATCTTGTTCCAACTCTAGTTTTGGTGTCTTATGTGCTGGTGTTGTTACTGGAACTGGTTGTGATGGGTTCTTCTTAGGTTCTGTTACTGTTCCTGTACCTGGGACAGCTTTCTTAGGAAGATTGTCATTTGGTACTTCACCTGAACCATTGTCGCCAATCGTAACGGTGATTGTAATTGGGTTACCATCTTTATCTTCACCAGGGATTTCTACCTTAGTTCCTCGTGGGTATGGTTTTCCATCTTCTTTCTTAGGCGTTACTACTGCATCACCATTTGGTTTTTGATTAATTTCAATCGCAACTGGTTGTTCTGTTGTTGGCGCACCCGGTATTATCTTACTTGGTGTTTCAACTGGAACTTCTTCCGTTGATTTACCTGGCTCTGTAATCTTACCTGTTCCTGGGACTTTTCCTTCTGGTAATTCACTGTTTGGTACTTTACCTTTTCCATCTTCACCGATTGTTACTGTGATTGGGTGGTCTTTATCTTTACCTGGAATTTCTACCTTAGTTCCTGATGGGAATGGTGATCCATCTGGTTTCTTAGGTGTTACTGTAACGTCACCTGTCTTAGGATCTTGTTCCAACTCTAGTTTTGGTGTCTTATGAGCTGGTGTTGTTACATCTACTGGTTTTGATGGGTTCTTATTAGGTTCTGTTACTGTTCCTTTTCCTGGAACAGCTTTCTTAGGAAGTTTGTCATTTGGTACTTCACCTGATCCATTGTCACCAATTGTTACTGTGATTGTTGTTCCATTTTCTCCTGGAATTTCTACCTTAGTTTTTGGTGGGTAGGTTGATCCATCTGGTTTCTTAGGCGTTACAATCGCATCTCCATTTGGTTGTTGAGTAATTTTGATTGTAGGAGTTTGAGTTGTTGGTGTCTTAGGATCTGTTCCATTTTTGATTTCTTCCTCATCTGGAATTCCATCATTGTCATCATCTGGATCCTTAACATCTGGAATACCGTCTCCATCTGTATCGCGTTGAATTTTAACTGGAACCTTAACTACAACTTCTTCTGTGCCTTTTTTCAGTTTAACTGGAATTTCAACTGTACGTTCTTCTTCTTTTGGTTCCCAATTGTCTACTTCTGGTGTTCCTTTTAGATTTCCGCCGTTATCAACTGTTAAACCATTTACTGGTTTATCTGTTGTAATCGTTGTACCTGGTTTGTTTGGTGTGATGACCTTAGTATTTGCTGGGACTGGTTTTTTCTCTGGTACAGTTTTTTCTGTTACTGTTCCTGTTAAGTTATCCGCTACTTTTGGATTTGTTCCATTTTTGATTTCTTCCTCATCTGGAATTCCATCATTGTCATCATCTGGATCCTTAACATCTGGAATACCATCTCCATCTGTATCGCGTTGAATTTTAACTGGAACTTTGACTACAACTTCTTCTGTGCCTTTTTTCAGTTTAACTGGAATTTCAACTGTGCGTTCTTCTTCTTTTGGTTCCCAATTGTCTACTTCTGGTGTTCCTTTTAGATTTCCGCCGTTATCAACTGTTAAACCATTTACTGGTTTATCTGTTGTAATCGTTGTACCTGGTTTGTTTGGTGTCACTACCTTAGTATTTGCTGGGACTTCTTTTTTCTCTGGTACAGTTTTTTCTGTTACTGTTCCTGTTAAGTTATCCGCTACTTTTGGATTTGTTCCATTTTTGATTTCTTCCTCATCTGGAATTCCATCATTGTCATCATCTGGATCTTTAACATCTGGAATACCGTCTCCATCTGTATCGCGTTGAATTTTAACTGGAACTTTAACTACAACTTCTTCTGTACCTTTTTTCAGTTTAACTGGAATTTCAACTGTGCGTTCTTCTTCTTTTGGTTCCCAATTGTCTACTTCTGGTGTTCCTTTTAGATTTCCGCCGTTATCAACTGTTAAACCATTTACTGGTTTATCTGTTGTAATCGTTGTACCTGGTTTGTTTGGTGTGATCACCTTAGTATTTGCTGGGACTTCTTTTTTCTCTGGTACAGTTTTTTCTGTTACTGTTCCTATTAATTTATCCGCTACTTTTGGATTTGTTCCATTTTTGATTTCTTCCTCATCTGGAATTCCATCGTTATCATCATCTGAATCTTCTTTATCTGGGATTCCGTCTCCATCTGTATCGCGTAAAATTGGAACTGGAACTTTCACAGTAACTGTCTCGCCACCTTTTGTAACTTTAACCGGAATTTCGACTGTGCGTTCTTCTTCTTTTGGTTTCCAATCATTTACCTCTGGTTTTCCTTTAAGTTTACCTTCATCATCTACTGTTAAACCATTTACTGGGCCATCTACTGTAATGCTTGAACCTGGTTTGTTAGGTGTCACAACTGTAACTGGTGTAATTTGTGCTTTTTCCGGAACTGGTGCTGGGTTTATAACCTCAGCTGCTAAAGGTCCATTTGCTGTTCCTCTAGCTACAGGACTCTCAAGAGTAAGTACACCATCAATGTTCTTAGAAACTTTTGCAGTTACTTCTGTTTTATCTTCAACTTCAGTATCAGAAATTGTTACAACTCCTTCAGGTGATACTGATACTTTATCATCAGACTTACCATTTACAGTCCATTTGCTTCCAGATTTCGTAACTGTTACAGTTTCTGGACTTGTTTGACCTGTCGGTGTATAAGTAAGAGTAATTTTATCAATATCTTGTTGATTAGTACTATCAGGTTGTTTTGGTGGGGTAATTGTTACACTACCATTCTCTTTACCTTCTACGATAGGTGCTGTTGGTGTTACTGCTAGAATTACTTTACGCTTGATTTCTGCTGGTGCAAATACATCTCTAGTCGTGCTAGTAGCATCTGTCATATTATTAGCTTTAGTACCTGGGAAGATTGCTGTTGCAGTTCGAGTATATTTACCTGAATTGTCAAGTGTTGTTCCTCGATCTTTATTAACGCCGTTTCTGTCTTTCCAGGTCCAAGTCATACCACTTGGTAAATAATTGTTACCACGATCTGCTTTATCTTCACTATCGACTACTTTCAGATAGTTATGCGCATCAATATTTAGAACTATTATCTTTATTTAATGTTGAAGCAACTGGTACTTTTGCGATACCGTTTTTATCAACATTTTTAGTTTCAATATCAACTACGCGGTACTTGAATTTGAAATCACGGCTATCTGAAGGATTACTTCCTTCTACATGAATAGTTGATTCATGTACTCCTAAAGTTTCAGTATCCAATACAGTTCCTGAAGATAAGCGAGTTTTATATTTCTTATCTTCTGAACTTCCATCTTTACCTGTTTGAGCTGTAAATGTAGATGGAGTTGCTCCTGGATCTGGAGTCACTCCTTTTGGAAGTCCTCCCTTAACTTCTACTTTAGAAATCACACCAGAGTTATCCGATACTTTTAGCTCTGGGTTAAATGTAGCTCCACGATAAACTGTAAAGATTGGTTCATTAGCAGTTTCTGATAACTCTTTTCCATTTAGACTTGCTTTTGGTTTTTCATTATCCACTACATTGAAAACAACATCTCTCTCAGCTTTTTCTGGTGCAAATACTTGGACACTACCACGCTGACTTGGATTTTTAGGGAACACCGCAATCGCTTTATGAGTTTGCTTTCCTACTTTAGATAAAGTTACATTCGTATCTGATCCGTTAGCATTGTCCCAACGGAATTTCATTCCTCCTGGGAAGTGGACATCTGCTTGCGATTCTACAACTGGTTTACCTGACTTGTCTTGCTTACCAGCTGTATTTAGGTATTCATTTGGATCACCTGACTTGCTGTTTAATTCGACTGTCTTAGGTGTGTTTTCCACAACAACATCGACAACTTTATACTTCATCTGATAGATAGCACTATTTACACCATCAGAAATTCTGAACTTAGCTACGTGATCTCCTAGTGTTTGTGTATCCGCTACTGTTCCTGTAGATAGGCTCGTAGTGTATTTTTTATCTTCCGTACTTCCATCTTTTCCGGTTTGAGGTGTATAAGTTTGAGCTTTAGATCCATTTGGTAAGTTCTCAACACTCATAGAAGTAATGTTACCTGAATCATCCCAGGCTTTCACAGTCGGATTAAATGTAGCTCCACGATAGACATAAAATTGAGCAGATTGTGGTTCATTCTCTGTTAAACGAATTCCGCCAACCTCAACGATTGGTTTTTGGTTATCACGTGGTGTTACATTGAAAGTAAAGGTTACAGGATCTGCTTTATTACCTGCATCATCATGAGCTCCGAAAGTAATCGTATGTGGTTTACCAACGTCTTCTTTCTTAGTTCTAATAGTAATTTCAATTATTTTTCAGTGTCAGTAATCTTTACCTTATTATTTGTTGCTTGACGAGAAAGAAGTCTATCACCATATTTGTCAGTGAAATCTTTACCTTCTATCGTAACAACTTTATTATCTCTTGCTGTTATTGTGAAGGTTACTGTATCACCTTCTACTACTGTTTGGCTTTTTCGTGAAATTTCTAATGTAGGTTTTTGGTTATCTCGTTCAGGGGTTGGTTTTACAGGAGTACTACGTTCAGAAGTTACTGTTCCACCATTATTCACAACTGTTTCAGCTGTAATTGGCTTTTCTGGTAGCACTCCTTTAACTGTAACTTTCGCAGTGCCTCCATTAGTTTTTCCAGTTCCGATAACTGTATCACCATCGTAAAGAGTCACTGTCGAACCATCTGGCACTCCGTTTCCAACATTTACAGTAACCTCTTGCCCAGTCTTCCCTGCTTTTTCATTTACAGAGCCTTGATCAATAGCAGGTTTATGTGGAATAACCTTTAATGTAGCAGTAGTAGTATTTGAAGTATTGTCGCTGTAGGTAGCTTTTACTTGATGCTTGAATACTCCTGCTGTACTAGTACTTGGTTTTCCATTTAGCCAACTCCAAGACATTCCGTTAGGGAAGTTTTTACTTCCATCATTACGCGTTACAAAACCAATTTCTACTGGATTATCTAAATTTCCAACAATAGGAGCTCCAACTTCTTTTGTAATTTCTTTACCGATAATAGGATATTGAGAATTTTGTTTAACAGTCGGTTGTACATTTTCGTTAGATTCTTTCCCTGACACGAAAGTATACGATTGGTGCGTTGTTAGACCATAACTGCTTGCAACACCTATAGTAAATGCTCGTCTAACTTCTTCATCCGTTACACCCGATCTTAATTTTGCCTTTAAATGCATATGAACAGCGACTGTTTTTATCGTTAGTTTTTCAATCCTAATCCATAACTGTACCCGCTGTGATTTCCTTCTAATTTTACAGCCTTTTCTAAAACAGGATCATTTTGATTCGCTTTAAAGATATCCCTCATATCTTTCCAATGATCTCCTGATGCACGAACACCTGCACTGTTAAAATAGGTAAATCCATTCTGACTTCGCTCATTATCATGTATAAAGTGGTAATTCAGTGTCCTTTCACGATGAAATTTTTCTGGATTTTGTGAGAGTGTCCCACCTTCATTTGGATTGTTTTTTTACGATAGATTTCGAAGTATAAATCTCTTATGGTATCTGGATTGTATGCACCACTACCAGCTAAATCTAATATTTTAGGTTGTAGCAGGAGTCTGTACGCCTGTTGGTAACTCCTTTCAGCTATGTTTCGACCGTCATTATTAAAGAACACATCGTAAACTACATACCTCTGCCCATTAATCGTCTCAATTCGAGCGGTCATATCCACTTTTTCCTCTACGAATTGTCTGTCATTATTCCTACGATTTCCAGATCCATCACTTCCATAGAAACGTTGATAACTTAATAGATTATCTTGATCGGTCCATCTTGAAGATACCGTTGCAGCTCTTCCACCTGTCCCTTGACCCATGCTCTTGCCATTACGTGGGTCACGAGCACCTGAAGTCAAACGTGTTGTAGCGTTTTTAACAGAGTTAAACATTCTCTTCACACGTTTTGTCATTTCTTCAACATCGTTCAGAGAAACTGTTGTATTTTCAAGAACACCTTGAGCTAAGCCCAATAGTTCATTGGCTTTTTCAAGAACTTCTTTGCTAGTCTCATGCTCAGGCACTTCCAGAACTGCTGCCTTCAATTGATCTACAGATACTTTCAAAGCATCTTTTTTAGCTGATACAGTTTGGCTCTCTTCGCTTGCACTTACTTCAGGAGAAGATTGGTTGGCTAGGTTATCAGCTTGCTTCTCAGTTTTATCTACTTGTTTATCAACTTGAACCTCAGTTGATTCCTTAGCAGCTGATACGACTGTCACATCTTTAGACAAGAGTTCCGCAAGCTCATCAATATCCTTTTGAGCTAGCTCAGAACTTTCTAGGGCTTCTTTCCCTTTTTGAAGTCTGTCTTTAATAGGTGATACTACTGACTCGTCAAGGTTTAATTTAGTTGAAAGAAGAGCATTTAATTCTTCAACTACTTTTCTTAACTTGGCTTTATCGACTGTAGGCGCGTTATTTGCAGGAACTGCAGGCGCTTGATTTTCTGGAGATTTATGTCCTTCATCTACTTTGTTTGCAGTAGATTCTGGACTCTCTTTAGGCAATTCGGCCTCACCTTTAGGGTTTACTACACCCGCATTAGATTGTGGAGCGTTTGGAACCACACTATCCGCACTCGCAACGCGGGCACCTAAAAACATCAGCGCTGCAACAGCAACTGAAGCAACACCGAAACTATACTTACGAATAGAAAAGCGCAAAACTTTTTCACGTTGCTGGCGCTTGATTCTATTGAGTGAATTTGATTTATTTTCCATTGTTCCTCCTTATGTTAAAATACAAAATCAAATTAAAAGCAATATTCCCTCTGGGAATAAAACAATAAAAACCACTATGATGGACATTTCACATCACAGTTTTGACAGCTAGATTATACCACTTTCAATATATTTTATCAATTAAAATGGTATAAATACAAGCAATCCAAAGAAAGCGCAATCAGCAAATATATAATAATTAAAAAAACAACTCTGAATAACGATAAATATCCCATCCTTAATTTTTAAAATATTCTTCAGATATATCCTATAAATATAATTTTTATATTATTACAAAAATCAAAAAAATAAATTTCTTCCTTAAAAAAACAAATATATAATAGTTTTTAATTAAAAAAATCCTATCATTGGTTCCGTGTACCTATAATTTTAAAGTATATACTTATACAACAATATTTCTTGAATAGTCTATCAACAAAAGGGGAACCTTGATTTCAAATGAGTATAACAGATTGAAGCTAGAATAGTATAATATGACTTCTAATTCATTTTTAAAAATTAATCTAAATCCCCTCATCGATTTGTACATATTTTATTTCAACCCATTATCTCTAGGTACGAATATTGATATCTACTTTTTTTCTAGAATACGACAACAGCCTTGTACCTCTTGAAATGAGGAACAAGGCCGTTTCTTTATCTTTTTACATTCATTGTCCACTTAACAATGAACAATTCATATTTTGACTACATTTTTATTTTAGTCTTCTTTTTTCTTTCCAATAAGAAATCTGAGACCGCCTAGCATACCAAGAAGTCCTAGAGATGCAAGAGTCGCGTTTGATTCTGTTCCTGTATTTGGCAATACATTTTGAGAATTATTTGACTTAGCTCTATTATCAATAGAATCTGTAGCATCTTCATGATTTTCATTCGGAGTAACTGCATCTGGAATTGGAGTTGGTGATACAGCTGTATCTTGACCAGAATTTCCATTAGCATCAGGTATTACTGGCGTAACTGGAGTTGGAGTGGTTAGCGCAGGCGTATCGTGACTAGAATTTCCATTAGTATCAGGTGTTACTGGAATTGGAGTTGTGTTTGAACTTACTTTTCTGAAAATGTGAGTCATTACTGGTTCATTTTCATCAATCACAGTTCGTACAAATTCATATCCAGAAATTGATCCATGTTCAGCATCCTTTTCACTACCTGTCTTAAGGGATGGTTTCAATCCATTTCCATCTTCACCAATCCATCGAACCTCAATCATGAGCTCTGGCAATTCAATTGAATCCGGTAATACACCATTTTCAAAAATTGTTACATTAGGTAGAGTTGCTGGATTTGGAGTTGGAGTTCCACTTACTTTTCTGAAAATGTGGGTCATTACGGGTTCATTTTCATCAATCACAGTTCGTACAAATTCATATCCCAAAATTGATCCATGTTCCGAATTCTTTTCACTACCTGTCTTAAGGGATGGTTTCAATGCATTTCCAGCTTCATCAATCCATCGAACCTCAATAGTTACTTCTGGTAAAGTGATTGGAGAAGGCAGTTCACCGTTTTCAGCTGTTACCTTAGGTGGAGTTGCTGGATTTGGAGTTCCACTTACTTTTCTGAAAATGTGGGTCATTACGGGTTCATTTTCATCAATCACAGTTCGTACAAATTCATATCCCAAAATTGATCCATGTTCAGCATCCTTTTCATTACCTGTCTTAACAGATGATTTCAATCCATTTCCAGCTTCATCAATCCAGCGAACCTCAATAGTTACTTCTGGTAAAGTGATTGGAGAAGGCAGTTCACCGTTTTCAGCTGTTACCTTAGGTGGAGTTGCTGGATTTGGAGTTGGAGTTCCACTTACTTTTCTGAAAATGTAGGTCATTACGGGTTCATTTTCATCAATCACAGTTCGTACAAATTCATATCCTGGAATTAATCCATGTTCAGCATCCTTTTCATTACCTGTCTTAACAGATGATTTCAATCCATTTCCAGCTTCATCAATCCATCGAACCTCAATCATTAGCTCTGGCAATTCAATTGAATCCGGTAATACACCGTTCACTCCACCATTGAATTCTGGTAATTCAACTGTTGGCGGATCTATTAAGTTCCCGTTTCCATCCACTCCGTTTGACGAGATTGGATTTGTGTATTCTGGGGTTTCTGTTTGAACTTCTGGTTCACCTTTTTTACTTGTTGGGCCATACGTTCTAGTCGTTGTAGGAGTTACCTCTCCTGTCTTAGGATCTACTGTGTACGTTGTCGTAGTGATGACTTCTCGACCTTCAAGATCTGTTGTTCTTTCTACTTTCGGTTTTGTTCCTACTTTAACAACTGTTTCTGTTGGTTCTTTCGTACGAACTGGCTCACCTACTGTTGGTGTGATAGCGCCTGTATTAGGATCTACAGTATAAGTGGTTGTGATGCTATCTTCACCATTCTCACCTTTAACAGTAGTTGGGGTTGTACCTCTTTCTTTTGTATCATCTTTTTCATAGACAACAGGGGATGGTACAGTTCTTGTCTCTGTCGTTGGTTCTTTGCTTGTTCCATATGTTCGAACTGTTGTCGGAGTTACCTTACCTGTTTTCGGATCAACTTCATAGGTCGTGGTATCAATCACATCACGACCTTCAGGATCTTTAGATTGTTCAACCTTAGTTTTCGCACCAACTTTAACGATTGTTTTCCCTGCTGGGGTGACGACTGGATTACCAACGTGCTCTGTGATATGACCGTCCTTTGGATCTACATCGTAAGTGGTTGTAGTAATTGTTTTACCTTTTTCACCCTCAGTACGCTGATCTGGTGTACCGAAGTCTTTTTCAACATCTTTAACGTATTCCACTTCTGGTTCAATCGGTGTCTCTACTACTTTGTCTTTGGCCGGAACCTTGACCACTGTAGGAGTTGAAGGTTTGATAACTGGTTGTCCTTCATGCGGAATGAGGTTACCATCTGCAGGATTAACAGTATAAGTGGTAGTCACTGTTCTAGTACCTGGAGTACCAGCCATTGTTACATTAGCTTCACCTTTGGGTCTTGTAGCGTCTTTTTCATAACGAACATTTGGCTCAAGCGGTGTAACGACAACTGTTGATGTGGCACCATTTTGTTTGAAGATTTCTGTTGTCTCTGTTGGGGTAAGGACACCTGTGTTTGGATCGACTTGGTAAGTTGTTGTCTTCTTAACCACATCATCGCCGTCTTTGAGATATTCAACCTCATCCTTAGCTGGCACTTTGACCACTGTAGGAGTTGAAGGTTTGATAACTGGTTGTCCTTCATGCGGAACGAGGCTACCATCTGCAGGGTTAACAGTATAAGTTGTAGTCACTGTTTTAGTGCCTGGAGTACCAGCTACTGTGATTTTTTCTTCACCTTTAGCCCTCGTAGCGTCTTTTTCATAACGAACAATTGGCTCAAGTGGTGTAACCACAACTGTTGATGTGGCACCATTTGGACTGACAATGTCTTTCCTTACTATTGGAGTAAGGGTACCGGTGCTTGTATTCACTTCATAGCTGGTTGTCTTCTTAACCACATCATCGCCGTCTTTGAGATATTCAACCTCATCCTTAGCTGGCACTTTGACCACTGTAGGAGTTGAAGGTTTGATAACTGGTTGTCCTTCATACGGAACGAGGCTACCATCTGCAGGGTTAACAGTATAGGTTGTGGTTACTGTACTTGTTCCTGGTGTACCAGATATTGTTACATTTTCTCCACCTCTAGCTTTTGTGGCGTCTTTTTCATAACGAACACTTGGCTCTATTGATGTAACGATAACTTTAGATTTAGCGCCATTTCGCTTGAAGATTTCTGTTGTCTCTGTTGGTGTCAAGTCACCTGTACTTGCATTGACTTGGTAGCTGGTTGTCTTCTTAACAACATTATCGCCTTCTTTAAGGTATTCAATCTCATCTTTGGCTGGAACCTTGACCACTGTCGGTTTTGGTGGGACTACCACTGCTGGTTCTTCATACGGAACAAGGCTACCATCTGCAGGGTTAACAGTATAGGTTGTGGTTACTGTACTTGTTCCTGGTGTACCATCTGTTGTTACATTAGCTTCATCTTTAACTCTTGTGGAGTCTTTTTCATAACGAACACTTGGCTTGATCGGGGTAACAACAACTGTAGATTTGGCACCACTTTGTTTGAAGATTTCCTTTTTCTCTGTTGGAGTAAGGGAACCTGTACTTGCATTGACCGCGTAACTTGTAGTCTTCTTAACAACGTCGTCGCCTTCTTTGAGGTATTCGACCTCATCTTTGGCCGGGACCTTGACCACTGTCGGAGTTGAAGGTTTGATAACAGGTTGCCCTTCTTGTGGAATGAGGCTACCATCTGTAGGATTAACAATATAAGTGGTAGTGACCATTCTAGTGCCTTGGGTACCAGCTGTTGTTACATTAGCTTCACCTTTGGCTCTTGTGGCATCTTTATCATAACGAACACTTGGCTCAAGTTGGGTAACGACAACCTTAGCCTTAGCACCATTTTGTTTGAAGATTTCCTTTTTCTCTGTTGGAGTAAGGGAACCTGTACTTGCATTGACTTGGTAGCTGGTTGTCTTCTTAACAACGTCATCACCATCTTTAAGGTATTCAACCTCATCCTTAGCTGGGACTTTAACCACTGTAGGTTTTGCTGGGACTACCACTGCCGGTTCTTCATGCGGAATGAGGCTGCCGTCTGTCGGATTCACAGTATAGGTTGTAGTTACTGTACTTGTCCCCGGAGTACCAGCCATTGTTACATTAGCTTCACCTTTGGCTCTTGTAGCGTCTTTTTCATAACGGATACTTGGCTCAAGTGGTGTAACCACTACTGTTGATTTAGCACCATCTTGCTTGAACACTTCCTTTTTCTCTATTGAAGTAAGGACACCTGTACTCGCATTGACTTGGTAGCTGGTTGTCTTCTTAACAATGTCGTCGCCTTCTTTAAGATATGCAACCTCATCTTTGGCTGGGACCTTGACCACTGTAGAAGTTGACGATTTGATAACTGGTTTTCCTTCATGCGGAATGAGGCTACCATCTGTCGGATTAACAGTATAAGTGGTAGTGACCGTTCTAGTGCCTGGAGTACCAGCTACTGTGATTTTTGATTCACCTTTGGCTCTTGTGGCGTCTTTTTCATAACGAACACTTGGCTTAAGTGGTGTAACCACAACTTTAGATTTGGCACCTTTTGGATTGGCAACGTCTTTCCTTACTGTTGGAGTAAGAGCACCTGTACTGGCATTGACCGCATAAGTGGTTGTCTTCTTAACCACATTATCGCCTTCTTTAAGGTATTCAACCTCATCCTTAGCTGGCACTTTGACCACCGTAGGAGTTGACTGTTTGATGACGGGTTTGCCCTCATGCGGAATGAGGCTACCGTCTGCAGGGTTAACAGTATAAGTGGTAGTGACTGTTCTAGTGCCTGAAGTACCAGCTGTTGTTACATTTTTTCCGCCTTTAGCTCTCGTAGCGTCTCTCTCATAACGAACACTTGGCTGTAATGGTGTAACAACAGACTTAGCCTTGGCACCATTTTGTTTGAAGATTTCCTTTTTCTCTGTTGGAGCAAGGTTACCTGTACTTGCATTGACCGCGTAAGTGGTTGTCTTCTTAACCACATCATCGCCTTCTTTGAGATATGCAACCTCATCTTTAGCTGGCACTTTGACCACTGTCGGTTTTGATGAGACTACCACTGCTGGTTCTTCATGCGGAACGAGGCTACCATCTGTCGGATTCACAGTATAGGTTGTAGTTACTGTTCTAGCACCTGAAGTACCAGCTGTTGTTACATTAGCTTCACCTTTGGGTCTTGTAGCGTCTTTCTCATAACGAACAATTGGCTCAAGTGACGTAACCACAACTGTTGATTTGGCACCATCTTTCTTGAACACTTCATTAAGTGTATTTTTAGTAATCTGCCCTGTATCAGGATCTTTGATACTAACAGTTGTTGACTTAATGATGTCATCTCCACGTTTACTATATACAACAGTTTCTCCAACTTTCTACAGATTTAGCTGTTGCAATTTTTTTATCTTGATAACCTGTCCTATCTAAAGAAATTCGTTTCCCAGATATAAACTCTGACCGTCTATTAATCATATCGGCTTCAAAATAAGAACGTGAACTATGACCTCCACTGGTTCGTCCAACATTTATAACAACATCACTATCATTGCTGACGCCTTTACTTATCGTCGAATCATTATCAACAATATAATGTGTCATTTTCCCAGACTTAGCTATTTTTTTACTATCTAGACCTTTCTGCCAAAATTCAGATGATGAGAAATAATTTGTCCTCACTTTTGGAGCATTGAATGTTGTTCCTTTTTTTAATACATTGTTATAAAAGTTTCTATAAGCCTGCTGGTCTTTAGAAGACATGACTCTGCTGTCAGAATATGCCAACTGATAGGCTTCAACCATTGCCCGTTGTACTAAATATCCTCCTAAAGAATGTCCCGTCAAATAAAGATTGGTAATACTCTTATCTTTAGCCAGTTCACGCATGATATTTTCTGCATCGATCCCTTGCTGAGGATTGCTTCCTAATCCAAGTGTTATATCAGTTCCTATATCTTTGGCATCACTTGTTCCACGAAAGGCTAACACTTGAGCAGTTCCATTTGGTAAATATGAGAAATCACTCTTTGTTTCATACAAGACAGCATCTAGTCCACTGGAGGTATGATAACTTTTCTTCCTTTCCCAATAAGGTCCCAATTCCTTATTCATCATCATATACTCATAACGTGGTCTACTGTCACCATTATTTTTATATAACTCTGACTCTGTTAAGGGTTTCTTATGATCCAGCACTCTATCAATATAATTATCATCACGGTAGGACAATTCCATGAACATAATCATATCGCGCTCACTGACATTCCATTTTAATTTTTCATCTGGCTTTTCTTTACTATCAATAATACCATCACCATCAGTATCTTCTAATAAGGGATGACTATTATAGCCTACATACTTTTTCCCGCCTTTTTCATAAATATAAAGTTCTTCTTTATCCTTCAAGTAATCATCATCTGTATAAGCTTCTGGACTTAACTCAGGGCCGTTTAATAACAAACTGTCAAGCTTATTGCCTTCTGAACCGATTACTCCTGCTTTGATTTTTTTAGCATCTTCCTCAGTCAATTCATATTTTTTTATCTCGGAAGGATTCGATGCCGCTCTCACCGCTGGAGCACTTGATCTGTCTTCACCCGCCACGGAAGCCCTTGTTGTCAAGCTATTATTTTCTTTATCCCCAGATGTCTCAAGTTCTGTAGTTCTTGTAGATATTATTGGAGTATCTTTTGGGACTGGACTGGGGATAGCATCTTGATTCTCTGGTGAATTTTGATTCTCTTCTTTTTTCTCTACAATAGGGGTCGCATTCTCCTTTTCAGAATTAGCCCCTATCTCTGTTGCCACATTATTTTCCGTAGAAGCAAGTACTCCCTGGGATGGTGCAAACAAGGCAATTCCTATTAATACAGAAGCCACTCCAACAGAAAACTTTCGAATCGAAAAGCGTTGGCGTTTATTAAAAATGTCTTTCATTTTATTAACTTTCTTTCTAACTATTTTTTACAAAATAGAGGGCTCTAATATTTTCCCTTGACAGAATACTAGATCATTTCTTGACTAAAATGTTAGAACTTTTCCTCTACTTGATCATAAGCTACTACATTGATTTCTAACCATAAAAAAATAGATCGCTTAATATTACTAAAATATCAGTAAAATATAAAAAAATGTAATACTCAATGAAAATCAAAGAGCAAACTAGGAAACTAGCCGCAGGCTGTACTTGAGTACGGCAAGGCGACGTTGACGCGGTTTGAATTTGATTTTCGAAGAGTATAAATATTTCACTTCTAACACTGCCATTATACCATAAAAAATCATAACACTCATGTGTTTTAAAAAAGGTTTATCAAAAAGTCTTAAAAATCATAAAAAACGCATAATATCAGGCAATTACAATCCTTGATACTATGCGTTTGATTGTGGGAAAATGTGCTTCATTTTCTCCTAGAATTGAGTTTTCGCTCATTCTCGTCAAATTTAGATTTTTTCTTCTTCGATATCAATCACAATCTCTTCTGATTCATCAAGACTATCGGACTTTTCTTGCCACTGCTCCTTGAGATTATTGAATCGATCTTTTGATGCTTCTGTCGCTTGACGAGCACATGATTTAGCTTGAGCAAGGACACTGTCCACAGTGATTTCACCTGACTCAACCTGTTCTTTGGTTTTAAGAACAAAATCTGTAGCTTGTTCCTTAACTTCTGTCAGTTTTTCACAGACCTGCTCTTTAGCATATTCAGGATCTTCTCTCAAATCATCTAGAAAATCTTGAGCTTGACTGCAAACTTGTTTGCCCTTGTCGCTTGTTAAAAACAAGGCAAGAGCTGCACCTGAAACGGTTCCTAAAAGGATTGAGGATAGTTTACCCATAAGGATTCTCCTTTTTTATTTTTTGAAAAATTTACTTGCAAGACGAAGAGCTGACAAACTTGCACCAGTCTTAATGGTTTTTGAACCAGCTGATGAAGCTTTCTTGCTCAAGACACGCGCATGGTCATTGAGGTCTGAAACAGATAGAGATAAATCTGCAACAGCACTAAAGAGTGGATCAATTGTTGCCATCTTGACATTGATATCATCTGCCAAGACATTGACCTTAGCCAGCAATTCATTGGTGTGATGCAAGGTCACATCCACATCTGAAGTCAAGGTTTTAATCGTCTTCTCTGTTTCATCGATCACACGTCCAAGCTTTTGTACAGTAATGATTAGATATACTAAAAATACAATCAAAGCTAGGGCGACAAGAATATATGCAACTTCTAACATTTAGTTTTCCTCCTCTGTAACATAGTAAGGGGCCTTCTTTCGATTTTGATATAGAATGATAAAAATACCAAGACCGATAAGGACAACTGATAGCCATTGAGATACTCGAAGACCAAAGAACATGAGGCTATCTGTCCGCATGCCTTCGATGACCATACGACCAAAACCATACCAAATCAAGTAGAAAGCAGTGATATGACCTCTTCTGAGGCTCTTCCATTTTCGTCTGAATACCAAAATCAAGGCAAATCCAAATAGATTCCATAGAGACTCATAAAGGAAGGTCGGCTGACGGTAGCTCCCCTCAATATACATCTGATCACGGATAAAGGCAGGTAGATAATCCAAATTATCCACTGCTGCACCATAAGCTTCTTGATTAAAGAAATTGCCCCAGCGACCCAAACTTTGGGCTATCATGACGCTAGGCGCTGCAATATCTAGAAAATCCCAAGTATTAATAAGTTTACGATCAGCAAAGATATAAAGTACAAGGGCACCAGTTATCAAACCACCGTAAATGGCCAAACCACCATTCCAAATGGCAAAAATCTCTCCCAAATTCTGACTATAATAATCAAAACGGAAAATGACATAGTAGAGACGAGCTCCTAAAATAGCCAAAGGAAAGGCTACTAAGATAAAATCTAAAATATCGTCTGGTATGATCTTCTTTCTAGGCGCTTCTTTCATGGTCAAATAAACCGCAAGAATCAAGCCCGTTACAATACACAAGGCATACCAACGAATAGCTAGAGGACCTAGATGAATAGCAATTGGATCAAGCATTAGGCACCTCGTTTTGAGCAATAAGATTTGTCAAGCGTTCTTCGAACAAACGCGTCGCATCAAAGCCCATTTCCTTAGCACGATAATTCATGGCAGCTGCCTCAATCACAACAGAGATATTACGACCTGTTTTAACTGGGATGCGGATACGAGGAATGGCTACGCCAGAAATTTCTATTTCCTCTGCATTGTTTCCAAGACGATCAAAGGTCTTATGCGTATCGTAATTTTCCAAATAGACAGCAAGTTGAACCTGTGAAGAATCCTTGACGGCACTCGCACCGTAGAGGCTCATGACATCGATAATCCCAACCCCACGAATTTCAATCAGGTGTCTCAAGATTTCAGCAGGTTCTCCCCAAAGAGTTAATTCATCCTTAGAATAAATATCTACCCGATCATCTGCTACCAAGCGGTGCCCACGTTTGACAAGCTCAAGACCAGTCTCACTCTTACCGATACCACTATCTCCTTGAATCAAGACACCCATCCCATAGATATCCATCAAGACACCGTGAACACTGGTGCGTTCCGCCAAACGAGAATCCAGATAACTAGATAATTCTCCAGACAAACGACTGGTAGCTGTACGGCTGGTTAAAATAGCAATCTTACATTCTCTAGCAGCCTTTAACATCTCCTCTGGAACCACCAAACCACGAGCAACAATGACCGCAGGTGTCTCAGGTAGAAACATTTTTTTCAAAACTTCATAACGGCTGTTAGAAGGCATGCTAATCAGATAAGACCACTCCTTCATCCCCAAGAGCTGGATCCGCTCTGGCGTGTAGTAGTCAAAATAACCTGTCATTTCAAGACCAGGTCGCGTAATGTCCGCTGTATTGATTTCCTTTTCAAGCAATTCTGGTTCGCTATAGACAATGTCTAGTCTAAGCTTTTCAATCACTTCTTTTACTAAAACCGACATCATTTCCTCCTTCAATCAAGTTCTTTTTACTATTATATCAAATTGTAGGAGGATATTTCAGATTTTTGCAGGCTTTGGAGTATTTATTTAAAAGAAAAAGACTAGATTTCTCTAGCCTTTCATTTCTAATTAGAATTTTTTACGTTTACGAGCTGCTTCTGATTTACGTTTACGTTTTACAGAAGGTTTTTCATAGAATTCACGTTTGCGTGTTTCTTGAAGAGTACCAGCTTTAGTAACCGCACGTTTGAAACGACGAAGTGCGTCGTCAAGAGATTCATTCTTACGTACTACTGTTTTAGACATTTTTTTCACTCCCTTCAAGTTCAAGATCTATTCTATTCTACACGTAAAAGGAATAATTGTCAAGAAAAAATGCGGTTTAATTTTGATTTTTTCTTACATTTATACAAGAGTTGAAAGCGATCAGATAGAAGAAACTGAAGGGTTTCACTTTTTTATTTTTCAAGTAAGCTAAGTGCTTCAGCATCTGCAATGATGGTCACATCAGGGTGATTTTGGAGGCTACTTGCTGGTAGATTCTCAGTCACTGGGCCAGACACTGTTCCAGCAATAGCTTCTGCTTTTGATTCACCATAAGCAAAGAGAATAATAGACTTGGCATCCAAGATATTTTTAATCCCCATTGAAATGGCTTGGGTTGGGACGTCTTCAATCTTGTCAAAGAAGCGCGCATTTGCTTCAATAGTAGACTGGTCAAGTTCGACTAGGTGTGTTTGACTGTCAAATGGAGTACCAGGCTCATTAAAGCCGATATGTCCATTGCGGCCAATTCCCAAGATTTGCAAATCAACAGGATGGTCAGCCAAAATTTGATTGTAGCGTTCTACTTCTGCTTCAGCATTGTCCTTAACCCCACGAGGCAAGAAACTTTCTTTAAATGGTTTTTGGTTAAACAAGTTTTCTTGCATGAAGTAACGATAAGACTGTGGATTGTCTCCATCAAGTCCTACATACTCATCAAGGTTGACACTTGTTAGATTTGAAAAATCAAGGTCACTCTCAACAATTTCCTTGTAAAATTCAAGTGGGCTACTTCCTGTCGCAAGTCCTAGGGTTTGAGCGCCGTTGGCCAATTTTTCCTTCAAAATCTCAAAAGCAACTTTTCCACCTTGAACTTGGTTTTCAACTTTAATGACTTTCATCTTTTCATCCTCCGCTTTAATCTATATTTATTATATGGTATAGACCAATTTTTGTCAAGTGAAAACGATTTAATTTCTAAAAAAGAGCGTCCAAACTTGAAACATGTTATAATGGATAAGATTAGAACTTAGAAAGAATGAACAGATATATGAATACAGCTGATTTTGATTTCCACTTACCCGAGGAATTGATTGCCCAAACGCCTCTTGAAAAACGGGACGCCTCTAAACTCCTCATCGTCAATCGTGAGACGGGAGAAATGCAGGATAAACACTTTTACTCTATTATTGATATGCTGGAACCTGGTGACGCCCTTGTCATGAACGACACCCGCGTTCTCCCTGCCCGCCTCTATGGTCAAAAGGAAGAAACTGGAGGTCATGTGGAACTTCTCCTACTCAAAAATACTAATGGAGATGAGTGGGAAGTTCTGGCTAAACCTGCCAAACGCCTCAAGGTCGGTACTCGTGTTAGCTTTGGTGATGGCCGTCTCAGCGCTGTCGTTACGGAAGAATTGACCCACGGTGGCCGCATTGTTCGCTTTGAGTACCAAGGAATTTCCTAGAAGTCTTGGAAAGTCTGGGTGAAATGCCTCTGCCACCTTATATCCACGAAAAACTGGATGACCGTGAACGTTATCAAACGGTCTACGCTAAAGAAAGTGGCTCTGCTGCAGCACCTACTGCTGGTCTCCACTTCACCAAAGAACTGCTGGCAGAAATCCAAGCTAAGGGTGTTCATCTAGTCTATCTGACTCTTCATGTCGGACTCGGAACCTTTAGACCCGTTTCAGTTGACAATCTGGACGAACACGAAATGCACTCAGAATTCTACCAACTTTCTGAGGAAGCTGCTGCCACCCTTCGCTCTGTTAAAGAAAATGGTGGTCGTGTCATCGCTGTCGGAACCACTTCTATCCGCACCTTGGAGACTATTGGTTCCAAGTTTGATGGGCAAATCCAAGCAGATTCTGGCTGGACCAATATCTTTATCAAACCTGGCTATGAATGGAAGGTCGTGGATGCCTTCTCAACCAACTTCCACCTGCCAAAATCAACTCTGGTCATGTTGGTTTCTGCCTTTGCCGGCCGTGAATTGGTCTTAAATGCCTACCACCATGCCATTCAAGAACACTACCGCTTCTTTAGTTTTGGCGATGCTATGTTTATCTATTAATTTTTACAATCAAAAAAAGCGCATATTATCAAGGTTTTATAAAGCCCGATAGTATGCGTTTTGTAATAGATAAAAAATAAATTAGCCTGTTCTCAAACTCGGATCTTTCAAACTCTGAACACTGGCATTGATAACCGCACCGACAATTAAAATCTTAGCGATGAGAATAAACCAGAACATCATAACCACCACGACGACGGAACTGAAAAAGCGGACGTCTACTAGGTGATTGACATAATTGTTGACATAGACTGAAAAGATGTTGAGCAATAAGGCCAGAGTCAACAAGACAAAGGCACTACCTGGCAACACATAGCGAATTCGTCGGACCGTAACATTAGGCAGGAAATAATAAAGCATGACCAAGATAGCGAAAATCAAGGCATAGATCAAGGGGCCTGTTAGGTCTTGCAGGTAATCAAAGAGAGGACTATCCGATTTCCAGTAGCTCTTGATAAGGTTGAGAAGCATTCGCCCAAAGACACTCAGAAACAGGGCTAAGGCGAAGAGAATCTGCAAGCCAAAACTGACAAACAAACTCATGAGCTGACTGGAAATCATTCCACGATTTTTTGCTACTCCGTAAGCTTTATTAAAGGCTTTCTGTAGGAAATTCATGGATTTTGAAAAGGTCCAGAGGGCTGACAAAACCGCAAAACTCAATAAGCCCGTTGACGGTTGGGTCAGCACTTCTGTAATAATCTTTGCCACCACATCATACATGGTATCGGGTAAAAATTCATTGACAACCTTTAAAAAATTGGAAACTGGAATCTGAAAATAGGGGAGGATATTGACCACCACCAAAAGCAGGGGGAAAATCGAAATCAACCAATAGTAGGCTACTGCGACACTGGTCAACTCACTATCTGATGTTTGATAATAATGTAAAAAAGCTTTTACTAAAGGCTTATCTGTCAGCTCTTTCCACCACTTCTTCATGTCACACTCCTTCACTTACAATTTTGATTAATTTCTTCTTACCAATTCCACCATATCATACGGCAGGGTATTGGCAGCTTCCTTCAAGGAATAGTTCTCTAAGTTATTGACATTTTGTCGTAACTTCTTGGCATACTTGGTCGTAATCAATCGTTTTTCTTCATATTCAAAAATCAACTTGCGCTCCAGATAATAGCCTCTCAGCATTTCATCGATATTGTTGGGTTTGACACGATTGATAACCCGTTCGACAAAGGCACCACTGGTGATGATAGCTGTTTCACGGAGACGAGAATCCTGCATGAAGCTGATTAAAGAACTCTTATAAACCCCTTTAAGGTTCTCCAGACTTTCGATAATCATCTCAGTATTTTCTAGATAGAGCTCTGCAATTTGGTCATAGTCAAGGGCTCTGAGTTTCTTAGATTCTTCATTTTTCCAACTACGAAAGGTCTTGCCTAAGGTAAAGACTTCGTGAAGAAGAAAACGTAAAATCCGCAAGGAAACAAGGAAATAATAGGTCAATCGTGAAGCAAACTTGCGATTGATGCTTTGTTCCATGTTTTTCAGATAACGTTGATAGACTCGATAGGCACGCTCACTCATCTTATCTTCTTCGTAAGCCTGTTCCAGACCATCACTCTCAATACTGAGGATAAGAAGTTTCAAGGCCTCCCAGTCCTCTTGCTCTCCCTTATTTTCTTGGCTCAGGATAAGATTCTCAATACGTCCATGATAATTGTCAATAGCCGCATAGAGAGGAAGCTTATTCTTATGAGTTTCAAGTTCTTTTTCTAACTCCGAAGTAACCTCATTCAAAATGGCGATATGCATAAGATAATCCTTGCTTTCTTCCTGTTCATCAGAAAAATGAGGCAAGACCACGAGACCTGTTAAAAAGCTTACAAGCGTCACACCTGCAACAAGGAAAAGTAAGAGAGGATACTCCTGCTCTAGATTACTTGGTATCAGAAGGATCGTAGCAATGGACACCGTTCCCTTAACACCTGAGAAGGTCAAGAGAAGCATATCCTTCATATACTTATTTAGCTTTTTCTTGAGACGTCTAGTCCTATAGATATAATAGCCATAAATCATGATAAAACGAATGGCAAAGAGGACAAAGGTCAGGGCGACAAGAGATAGCAATAAAAGTAAGGGATTATAGATTGGATTGGTCAAGATAGGTTCTGCTATCATTTCCAGCTCCATCCCTAAAATCACAAAGACAGAACCGTTGAGCATAAAGTTCACTGTATGCCAGACCGTCTCGGTCACCGTATCCACTTGGGCTTCGAGGAGCGTAATTTTCTTAAAACGGCTTGCCTTTAAAATCCCAGCAACCACAACGGCAATAATCCCTGAAACATGGACTTCTTCTGCCAGAAAGAAAGTCACCAGAGGCAAACTCAATTCTAATAAAAGCTCGCTGGCAATATCCGTTGCGCGCACACTTAGCAAGAAGCTATGGAGGAAACGGTTGGTCATGGCTGTTAAAAATCCAATCAAAAAACCGCCTAGGATTGAAAAGATGAGCGAACTACTAGCTTGCCCAAGGGAAAAGGCTCCTGTTGTCCAAGCTGTCAAGGCTACCTGAAAGGCCACCAAACCAGAAGCATCATTCAAGAGTCCTTCACCCTTAAGGATATTGGACACGCGCTTAGGAAAGCTAAAGCGCTCCGAAAGAGAAGCAAAAGCCACCAAGTCCGTAGGCCCAAGGGCTGCCCCAACAGCCAAGCAAGCTGCCAAGGGAAGGCTAAGCCAAAGAAGATGGGCCAAGCCACCCAAACTCAGGGTCGAGATAAAAATCACTGGAAATATGAGATAGATAATGATTCGCCAGTGTTTTAAAATAGCTGTAATATCCGCTTCTTCCGACTCTCGGAAAAGCAAGGGCCCGATAACCAGGGCCAAAAACAACTCCGTATTGAGGTGAAAGTCGGTATTAGGTAAAAAGAGACCAATCACAATTCCCAAAAGAATCTGCACCAAAGGGAGAGGCAAAAAGGGCAGGAGCTTATTGGTTGTACTTGAGACAATCAAAACCAGTAAAAATAGGATGAGGTAAATTAGTAATTCCACGCACTTCCTCCTTAATCTTTTTTACAACAGGATTCAAATATCTCCTTCTGCTCTTTGATTTTTTGGTCAATCTTGGAACAATCTTTGTGCTCAATTTTTCTCTGGCACCGTTCCATTTCAAGAGCAACTAATTTTTTCTTGATTTTAAGCATTTTTTTGCTCATATGCGCTTGGTCTAGCACTCCCACCGCTCGTTCGTGGTGGGTTGATTCAACAAAATTCTGGCGCATGGCATCCAGCTTTTCACGTAGGTATTGTTTATCCATGTCTATATCTCTCTAATTTTTCAATCATTACTAAAAATGGTGGGTTGTTGACTTGGTTTAAAGTTCGGTAAATGGCAGCTGTGTACTCTTGTTGGTTCAACTGGCTCACAAAATCCAAGACAGCATCCCTCTCGAGGTCGCCTCCATCATGACCATAGTAGATCATAATGGCAATTCGTCCACCTTTGACAAGTAAACCACACAGCTTTCTAATGCTTCAATCGTTGTCTGAGGTCGGGTAATGACAGACTTATCAGCTGACGGCAAATAGCCCAGATTAAAAATCCCTGCCTTGGCTTCTGTCACAAACTGGTCCAGTGTCTCATGGCCTTGCAAGATTAACTGGACATTTGTCAGGCCAGCCTGGTCCAAACGTTCTTGGGTCTTTTCCAAAGCTTGCTTCTGAATATCAAAGGCATAGACTTTCTTAGCTAGTTTGGCTAAAAAAAGCGTGTCGTGACCATTTCCCATAGTCGCATCCACTACGATATCGTCCTGAGTTACAATCTCAGCCAAAAAATCATGTGCCATTTCAAGTGGTCTTTTCATTTTCAAACTCCTGTTTTACAGCCTTGCATCCTTGAACACTTCCACGACGTCGCATTTCCATCTCAATAGCATTTAGCACTTCCCATTTATTGAGGCTCCACATAGGCCCAATCAGCATATCTCTAGGTGCATCTCCTGTGATTCGATGGATGACGATATGCTTGGGAATGATTTCCAGTTGATCACAGATGACCTTAACATATTCGTCCTGGCTCATCAACTGCAAACGTCCCTCGTGGTAATCTCGTTGCATACGCGTATTGGTCATCAGGTGAAGCAAATGCAGTTTAATTCCTTGAATATCGTTATCCGTGACACAGCGGCGAACATTTTCGACCATCATCTCATGGGTTTCACCAGGAAGTCCATTGATCAGATGGGAAACAATCTCAATCTTGGGATACTTTCTCAAACGTTTGACCGTTTCCACGTACAATTCATAAGAATGGGCGCGGTTAATCAGGTCAGAGGTTGTTTCATAAGTGGTCTGCAAGCCCAATTCAACCGTCACATGCATGCGTTCCGACAACTCAGCCAAATACTCGATAGTTTCATCTGGTAAACAGTCTGGCCGTGTTCCGATATTGATTCCTACTACACCTGGCTCATTAATAGCCTGCTCATAGCGCTCTCGGATGACTTCCACCTTTTCATGGGTGTTGGTAAAATTTTGAAAATAAACTAAGTACTTCTGAACATCTGGCCACTTGCGGTGCATAAAGTCAATTTCCTTATAAAATTGCTCTCGGATAGGCGCATCCGGTGCTACGATAGCATCTCCAGAACCTGAAACCGTACAAAAAGTACAGCCTCCATGAGCCACAGTTCCATCACGATTGGGACAGTCAAATCCCGCATCAATAGGGACTTTAAAGGTCTTTTCTCCAAAGAGTTTTCGATAATAATTATTCAAGGTATTATAAGATTTCATAACTTTCATTATAACAAAAATCACCCACAATCTCAAAAGCCTGACTTTCCTATAAATTCCTCTGTTTCTCGTTTCCATTAGCGATTTTTTATGATACAATATGGGTATGATTTTAATGAAATTAGCATCTATTTTATTATTGATACTGACCTTGGTCGTCTGTATTATCATAACCAAACTTTTTAGATTAAAAAAACTAGGACGAAACTTTGCGGATTTGGCTTTTCCAGTCTTGGTATTTGAGTACTACCTAATCACAGCTAAAACCTTTACCCATAATTTTCTCCCTAGACTGGGGCTAGCCCTCTCGGTCCTAGCCATTATTCTCGTTTTTTTCTTCCTTTTGAAAAAACGTAGCTTTTACTATCCTAAATTCATCAAATTCTTCTGGCGTGCAGGATTTTTATTAACCCTTGTCATGTATATCGAGATGATTGTTGAATTGTTCTTAATGAAATAATCGAATCCCTAAACATTTTCTAGGGATTTTTGCTTTCTCTACAAAATAGGATAGGCAATAACACTATACAATTTTATACAAAGAAAATCCCTTAGAAACTTATATTCCAAGGGATTTATCTTCTATCTAAGACAAGAACTTCTCTCTAATCTTTAACGATAAAGAAGGTATCAAAATTTCTAGTCTTCTTTTTTACCTTTAGTGGCTACTAAGCTTGCACTCAAACCTAGAAGAGCTAAACCTGCTGCTACTGCTGCCTGTTCTGCCTCTGTTCCAGTGTTCGGCAAGTGATTCTTTTCATCTTGCTGGGCTTCAACTGAACGTGAGCTCACTTGTTTTACATCCGTTTTCTCAGTTGCTACTTGTTGTTTTGTAATTTCTTGAGATTCTGGTTTTCGAACTTCTTGATCTTGTAGCACAGACTTACTAGCTTCTTTAGGAGCTGCTTTAAGCTGTTCTTGAGGGGCTGATCTTGTATCCTTTATAGCTGTACCAACCTCTACAATACGGTCCTGAGCTATAACTTTATCATAGCTTTCTTTCTCAGTCCGCTTGCCATTTTCTACTTCAATCAAGTGAACACGGAGACCTTGTCTTCCTTCTTGAAGGATGCGAGTTTCACCTAGATATAACTTGTCAGACTTACGCTCCTGGATCTGGAAGTCAATTATTTCTTCCTCAACCATAAGTTCTGGTCTGTTGAAAACTAGAGCATTGGATTCGTCCTCTGGAAGAGCGGTTCCTAGTTTAGTTCCGACAACAACAATACGGTTTGTTGGAGTCTGAACTACTTCACGGAATTTTTCTTCCTTACTTCCGTCAGGATTGATAGAGATAAGGATTCGTTCCTTACCAACTTGTCCTTCTTGTTCTAAACGAGTTTCACCAAGATAAAGCCTTGAATCTTTTTTCTCAATTGTCTTGTAGGCCAAATCTTGTTCAAGAACTTCTAATTTTGGTAAATCCTCCTGTACTGCAGCAACTGTCTTCTCAGAAACTGGTTTCTCCTTAGTCAATTTAATCCGGTATTCTTTGACATTCTTACCACTCTCTGATACCAGACGGACTAATACAGGAAGATTTTCATTTCCACTATCCACAATTGTAGATGTGACTTGATCTTTCCCTTCTACAGTGATTTTTGGACGTTCCCCTTTATAAATCAATTCATAGTCCAAACGATTTTCAGAGAAGTCCGGAAGCTCTTTACCATCTACTAAAATTCTTCCCTCTGTGCTCTCTTTTGCAAGCTCACTTGGTGCTCGGAAACTTAATTCAGTTAAAGCAACCCCATTTTTATCTGCTTTTCTATCCATGCGCCATCTCATAGCTTTGGTAGTCACAGGTTTAAATGTCACATTGATCTCGTCTCCAGCTTGAATTTCTTTGTCTGCGTAATAAGGAACAAGTTCCCAATTATCAGGGTTATTAAATGGATGATTTGATTCGTAGCTGTAGTTTGAATAGTAAACCGGAACATCAAAGTCAGGACCGATGTATCGTTCCAATACAAGTTTAGCTGGGGCATCTGTTCCACTATCTGCAAAGAAGTTTAGTTTAGCTTGTGAAACCTTTCTATCTACAATTTTACCATTCTTTTTAAAGATAACACCAACTGATACTTCTGGATTAGTGGATGGAGTAGCGGACCAGTTTGTCCAACGGTTGTCTTGATTTCGGTCATTATCATTTAAATAGTCTACACGGTCGTTCGAATTATCATCCAAATCATTAGTAGCTGAAGCAAAGCCTGACTATGAGTAGCAAGATAATCTGGATTATCAGAAAGAGATCTACCGACCTTGTCCGTTACTCGAACAGATAATTCTACTGAGACTTCACTACCAACTACATGACCTTTAATTGTATATTCCCCAGCTTTGTTTAAGGTAGAAGCAGGGACTTTTTCCCATTCAACTGCCAAATCTTTTACGTCATAACCGCTCTTACCTGCGAAATAAACTGGAACCTTATTTGGCAATTCCAAAGGTTGACCTAACTGCAACAATTGAGACTGTTTTGCAGCAGCAATTGGTTTACGAGCCAACAAATCTTTATCTTTTGTAAAGTGAAGATTGTATTCTCCAAGAATATCGCCATTTTCTGCTTTCACAATAACACGGACAGGATCGCCCTCTTTCACGCTAGGAACCACTGTAGCAAGTCCATTATTTGTGATACTAGCTGTTACTTCTGGAATTTTTCCATCACTATAGTCTAAATAGTAATCTGTTAAGTCTGGATTAAAGTGAGGAAGATCTTTTCCAGCCACCTTAATGTTAGTAGTTGCCTCTTTAGCTGGTGCTACCTTTTTAGAGAAAACTTGTAATTCTGTAATTGATGTTCCAAGTTTATCATCAGCTCTTGTCATGCGAATACGTACCGCGTAGGTATCCACCTTATCAAAACTGAAATGATTCATTTCTCCAGCTTTTAACTGATCTGGAGCCTTAAGATTTGTAACTGGTTCCCAATTTTTACTGTCATTAAATACGTGGTTTTCCCCCTCTACATAACCAGGATTCTTCGGTGCAGTTGGAACTTTTTCACCAACATAATACTCAATGACGTAAGATTTTGGAGCACCTACACCACTATCTTCATAAAAGGCTACATTCAAGTTATCAACCGAACGTTTTGTCAAAATACCTGAATCTCCAAATAGTACTCCTACTGAAGCTTCTTCAGAACGTTTCCAGTTTGACCAACGATTTGCAGGCTGATCACCGTAAGAAATCACTTTATCATTTACATTAGATACTGGGTCATAAGAATGCGAATCTGATGCAAAGGCAAGTGGTAATTCTGAACCTGTCCATTGATCTGAAATATTCTTCCCAATTTCTGTTTGACTCGATACACGAACATGTAATTTCGTTGTCAGTTGTGTTCCTTCTACATGGCCTGTTACAGTAAAGATTCCCTCTTTTGCATACTGGCTTGCATCAATAGTATCCCAAGCCACCTTAGCTGAAGATACTTGGCCATTTGAATAATAAGTTCGGACACTTTCTGGCAAGGTTGGTGCCTCAGAAATTGGTGTTGTGATACTCACATCTTCAACTTTTACAATTCCTTCTACTGATACTGTCGCACGCGCTTCTTGATTCAATCCTTCAACCTTACCAAGAACTTCAAAAGTATGATATTGATTTAATTTTTCAGATGGAATCGAATCCCAAACTACCTTATGAACTTTTGGAAATCCTTTATCGTACTCAACTGTTACTGTAGATGGAAGATTTGGTGTTTGGTGCAAATCTGTCACAAGGCTAACTGGGCGAATGGCCTGAACAACTTTATCTTCAGTATTTGCTGCGATCGTTAGAGGAAGTTCTCCTTTTGCACCTTCATATTGAGCTTGTAAAGTGAGACTACCCGGTTTATGCAACTCTAGCATTCCCTTATTAACAGAGACTCCTCCCTCACCTTGGCTTGAGAAAGTCACTTTATCAGTTGGTAAAATAGCTTCAGTTCCATCCTGATAACGGGCTAAACTGTCACTTTAACAGTTTTATCTTCTTTGAGGCTAGATGCTTGATCCACTCTGAGACTCAAGCTTTCAATTTGTGGAGAATCAACAAGGAACTGAACAGCATAGGTTTGTAACTGTCCCCCATCTTTAGGCTGAATGTAGATACTAGCACGCATTCCATTGGATTCATTTGCCTGAATCACGTTCACATCGGCATTTTCAGCACTAGCACTGACTTCTGGAATTTTTGCACCATAAGAAAGTTTGTGATAATGTACAGGATGCTCATTTGAAAGTTCCGTAACACTTTCACCACCTACTGCTATAGTTGGTGTAACTTGAGACAATTCCTTACCGTCATCAACTATCAAAGTAGCGTGGATGGTTCTATCTCCTAATTGGCTAGTCATCTGAATATGTGCCCCTGAAGTAGATAACTTCTCTTTATCTTCTGGTGAAATTTCCCAATTTTCAACTTCATAATTGTGAATACGACCATCTGTTGAAACAAGTGAAACAAGTTTATCCACAGAACTCAAGTCTGTTCCAGGTGTGATGCGTTTAACAGCTGGAAGTTCATTCGCAATTGTAAGTACTTCAACACGAGCCTCCACTTCACGCCCATCAGACATACCTTTTACAGTTACAATTCCAACTTGACTGACATCCGCTTGAGACCAGGTTACAGGACGTTTCACGACTACCATCACTATATACAAATGGCACTGTCTGAGGCATTTTAAGTTTTTGTCCTAAAACTGTACGTACTTTTGGTATTTCTGTGCCTAAAACAGTTTTTTCTGACTTGTCTGATTTACCTGTAAAAATCGTAACTTGATCTGATTTCAACAATCCCGAATAAGCTGTAAGGGTAAATTTACCTGCTTGATCAGTCGATTTAACAATCGCTACCCCTTTACCATTAAAGGCTCTACGAATCCAAGAACCATCTGCTTGTTCTTTATAACGTTCACGACTAGCTTGCTCACCATTATCCACACCAACCAATTGACCTTGTCCATGAAGTTGGAAGTGAACTAGATTGTTAGCAGTTGGCACAACATTGCCCTTACTATCTACAATTTCATAATAGATATAAGTCAAATCTTTTCCATCTGCAGCGATAGCGTTCTCTTCCTTAACAAGACGAACACCAGCAGGCTCACCAGCAGTCACTATCTTATCTCGAGCAATTTCCTTACCAGACTCATCTCGGGCAACTGCTTCTAAAGTTCCTGGTTTATAAGCAACTTTCCACTCCAAATATAGTTCATGAGGATTTTCACCTTCTTGGTATGTACGACCATCACTAGTTTGTTTCTTGTTGAATTTTTTAAGACCTAGTGACTCATTATTTAAAAACAACTCAACACTAGCAGCATTGGAATAGGCTCTAACCGGGATTCTATTTTCAGCATCTGCAACATTGTCTGCCAATTCAGTCTTTTCCCAGTTCCAATGAGGAAGTAAATGAACCATTGGTTTTTTCTTAGCAGAAACCCACTGACTTTGATAGAGATAATAGTCATTTTTTGGAATCCCTGCAGTGTCTACAATACCAAAGTAAGAGCTTTTTACAGGTGTACTATTTTGATTGTGCCATGGAGTTGGTTCTCCAATATAATCCGTACCTGTCCAAATGAATTGTCCAGCATATCCTGGATGATCTCTATCGAAAGTCCATGATGCTGTAGCAGTTTTCCCCCAACCAACACGATCATTACCATAATCTGATTGTTCGTAATTACGCCAGTATTGATTACTTCCTACCCACTCACTCTCTGGATGGAAATAACTTCCCCTTGTACGAGTTGCTGAAGATGTTTCTGAACCATAAATGAGCCATTTAGGATGTTTCGCATGAAGAGTTTGATAATTTCTTCAGAGTAATTCAATCCAACTGCATCCAGTTCATCTGCGATCTTTTCATGATCTCCAGTTCCATCTCCGAAACGGAATTTATCAGCTCCCATGGTTACATAACGTGTATTATCAACAGATTTAATCACTTTCACCAAGCGTTTGACAGTTGCAAGAGAATGGGCTTTCCCATCTGCTTCACCGATTTCATTACCAATAGACCACATGACAACAGCAGGATTGTTTTTATCTCTTTCTACCATTGTTCGAAGATCGTAGTCGGACCATTTTTCACCTTTTCTTGCTTCAGGGTGGGTAGCATCTTTTTCAAAGAAACGACCATAGTCGTATGGTTTCTTACCTCCATACCAAGTATCAAAAGCTTCTTCTTGAACAAGCAAACCGAGCTCAGCTGCAATCTGCAAGGTCTGAGGACTTGCTGGGTTGTGAGTCGTACGAATCGAATTCACTCCCATTTCCTTCATTTGTTTCAGACGACGATATTCTGCCTTATAGTTTTCTTCTGCTCCTAGCGCTCCATGATCATGGTGCAATGAAACACCGTGGAACTTGATATGTTCACCATTTAAAGAGAAACCTTGATCTGGAGTCCAGTTATAGTAGCGATAACCAAATAAATCTTTCTTTGCATCTACAAGCTGACCATCTTTGTAAACACGAGTTACCATCTCATATAAGGCAGGTTTGTCAGATGACACCGTCCACAATTTTGGTTTTTCAACCTCTAATGCTGAATCCAAATGAATGGTTTCTTTAGCTTTTAGAGTTTTACTCTCAGTTCGAACAAGTTCTGTAACTGCCTTACCACCTCGTTCAAAAATTTGATACTCTGCTACAATTTCATGGTCTTTATTATCTGTATTAACAATTGTACTGCTTACTTGGGTTTCAACTTTTCCTCCTTGTTGACTTTCTAGTTTTGGAGTTAAAATAGTTGTTCCATTTTTTTCAACATGAATCTTATCTGTTACCTGCAATGATACGTCTCGATAGATACCACTTCCTGAATACCATCTACTACTTGGTTGCTTATTAACTGCATGAACAGAAATGACATTTTCTCGCCCATCTTTATGGAGATAGTTACTAATATCATATGAAAATTGATTGTAACCATTTGGATAGTGACCAACTAGTTGGCCATTGACGAATACTTGTGAATCCATGTAAACACCATCAAAGGTTACACGAACATCTTTATTCAAGTCCTTTTCGTCTAATTTAAAGGTTTTCCGATACCAACCATCTCCACCGTTCAATTGACCGCCTTCGTTTTGAGCTGGTGAATCATGGTCAAAATCAAAATGAATACTCCAGTCATGAGGAAGATCCATTTTTTTCCATGAAGAAATATCTGCGTCCGGTTTTACAGCTTCCTTTGCATCGGCATTTAATTTAAAGTGCCAATTCTGATTGAAGGAAATGTTTCTATCTTCAATTAACTTATCAACTACTTCATTCGTAGCAGATTTGAATTCTTGCTTATATTTTGAAACAGAACGATCTTGTGATTCAGCTTTATTTGTTTCTTCAGATTTCTTCTTATCCTCAGATTTATCCGTTACCTCAGTCTTATTTGTTTCTTCAAGCTTATTGCTATCCTCAGGCTTGTTCGTTTCTTCTGTTTTGTTTTCGACTTCAGCTTTACCTTCTACTAAAAGAACTGATTGATTATTAGCAACTGAAACTAAAGGTTGATCTGCATGAGGTTTTACTACAGCATCACTACCATCCGCATTTTCCTTTAAAGATACATTTTCAGCTTTAGCAGGCTCTTCACTTACTTTTTCAGTCGTAACACCTTCAGCTTTATGTTCACTTGAGAGTCCAGTAGTTTTCAGGTTTTCAGACTGGTGCTCAGTCCTATTTGTTGACACAATTTCTGCAGCATTTTCATTGGCATATACCGAAGAAGATAGACTAACGCTTGCCCCTAATAATAGAGCACATGTCCCTATAAGCACCGAGCAAGCACCGACTGAAAATTTTCGAATACTATACACTCTTTTTTTGTTCCAATTACCTTTTTGCATGTAATCCTCCTTTTGGTAACCGCTTCCATTTTATCTGAGAGCAATCTACTTATTATAATTATCTTATAATACGATTTTATAACCAATAAAAAATTTGTCAACCTTATACATATCAAAAACAATAGTTTTTGATTGTTTTTTTATAAAAAAATTGGAGAGTTTTTTTAAAAAGTATTGAAGTAGAATTTATTATAATGAAAATGATATCCGACTTTTCTTTAAAATTTTAAGACGGAATAGTTTTTTTATTATCCCAAACAGAAAAAAATCTTTCTTAAAGATTTGAACATACAAAAAGAGCAAACGAATATTTCAGTTTTTTCCTGATTTCGTTAACTCTTAATTCTTAGTTTATTAATATTAGTTAAATTTATCCTATTCCTAAACGTTAATATCCAGCTATATTATGTCACATCGCTATTTGAAAAATCTTATTTTCCTTCTTTATCAGGAAAGAGGTAACCAATACCTACACAAGTCAGCACACCTGCTCCAATCACCAAGCCACTTGAAATTGACAAAAGGTCCAAATCGCATTTGCGATGATAAAGGCAATAATGAAACACATCAGACTAGCCTTGTAGTCTTTTTTCAAAAGATTCTCTAGAGTGAAAAAGAGGAACAGACCCACCGAAATCAATAACCAGAGGTTAACATCCAAACTTGGTCAGCCAACAGAACCAAAATACACTACTGTCGCTGCTGCTAGTAAAAATACAATCCCCAATAACTTTTTCATTTGTTTATCTCCAATTTCTTTTTAGAAACTTGAACCATCTGGTATCGACGCCTCACGTCCCTTACAAAAATTATTATAGCAGAGGTCAGTTTCAAGAACAAGTTCTTTTGCCTATCTGGTCTCTATATCTGTCTAAGTGGTTGAATAATAACAATGAAATAAGAAAGCAGGTGAAAAACTTTCTTCCAAATGAAAAGGAATTAAGCAACCAAACGCTACTTAATTCCTTGAAATTGTCTCATCACCTCTATTAGCCTTTAAATTTTGATAGACTCTATTTTCTAATCAATATGACCAATATTGTCAATATTAACCCTTTCAATCAATTCATTAGTTATCAAAACTAAGTTCATTACTAAATCCAAAAAGAGTACCAATAGTAAAGTAAACTAAATAATTGAATTATTGAGTTATAAATGGCTATTTTCACAAAACTGTTTCATCATCACACCATCTCAGTACATAAAGCATTTTTTTCATATATAGCTTTTGCCTTAATCTTGATCTTTTTTCTTCAATCCAAGAAATGCACCTACGGTAAACATTATTCCAGCAATGAATGGTGTAAAACCTTCTCTAACTGTTCCGGTTTTTGGCAATCTATCAGAATTGTTAGTATCCGATTTACTATCGATATTGGTATGTTTATTAGCTATATTCTCTGGTTCATTAAGATAAACTTCTTTCTTATTTTCAAAGTTTTTATCATTTTTATCAGGAACTGTAGCTGTAACATCCTTAGTTGAATCAGATCTTTGACTTTCATCTAATTGACTATAATTTACTTGTACAGGAACTGTAGTTTTGACATCTTTAGTTGAATCAGATTTATGTGAATGATTTTCTCTTTGTAAATCCTCTTTTCTGTGACTTTCATCTAATTGACTATGATTTGCTTGCACCTTATCTTTCTTTTTGGATACATCAAAAGTAGGTTTATTTTCCTCCTCCTTTTTCTCCTCTATTTTCTTGAATACAGGTTTTATAAGGGTATCTTTTGATAGATTAATAACATAACCAGCATCTTTTTTCCCTTCGACACCAGAAATTTCCCAGCCATCAAATTGATAGCCTTTTTCTAATTCCCCCTTATAGACAGGTAAAATGAAATCTTCTTCCGACACTATCTTAGAACTCATTTCTTTTCCATTTTGAATGGTCACAGTTACCATCTGAGGTTTTAATTCGCTCACCTCTCCCGTATCTTTGTTTAAAATGAATTCTTTTACGGTCGTATTTCTTGCAAAATCTTTTACAACAATCTTAATGTTTAGTGTCTTATCTGTTAGTTGTTTAATATCATCAAATGATTTGTATTCTTTTCCGTTTACATAAATATGTTTGTCTTGAATCTCACCATCGAATCCATTATTTCTTTTATCATTGATGTTAAAGACAACAGATTTTCCGTCAGCATATTCAATACTAGTATTTCCCTTAGGATCAATGTTTACTTCTGGTTTAACATTATCATATAAAAATTGATAGTGTACTCCAACCGCTTTCGCATTCAAATCGCTATAGCCAGTTTGAAGATAAACATTTCCATCCATATCTGTTACCTTATCTGGGAATCCGTTTGCTTTATAGTCTTTCATTCCCCAGTCCATGATGTCACCGTCTTTAACATTAAGCTTAATGTTAAAATCTCTAGTGTTATCAATGTGTAAATCTCCGTAGATTAAATAATTATCTACAACCGATTCATTAACTCTCAACTCCCAGTTAAAACCACCCTTATCAGAAATCTTACCTCTTAAATAAAATTCTGGATTTCGTACATAAATTTTATTAGATTTAGATGGATTAAAGTAGTTCTTGTCCATTGAAAGATTTACTGGTTTTGCATCAATAAATAAGGTAGAGCCATCTTCTTTTATAGCTTCTACATTGGACTTATCCTCTCCAGTGTACTCTTTTCCATCCTTACCAAATAATACCAGTTTAGAAGGATCTGTTACAAGATTTCCATCTTTATCGATTGCCTCCCCTTTATCGTTCATTTTAAAGGTAAACACTTGATATTTTACAATGTTAAAGCCGTCTAAAGCCGACATTAATACGGATTGAGTACTTCTTCCATCTTCAACATTTCTACTATCAGCATAAATAATTTTTTCTGAAAGGACTCTTAGATTAGGATTGGTCTTTTGGATTTTTGCTATATCTTCCTTATTATAGACTCCATTTCCTTCTAACATATCCGTTTTTCCAGGATTATAGGTAGTCACTTTTAGTGCATAGCCTTTTCTTAGAATAATATTATCTTTTAACAGATATTGTTGTTTTTCTGAATCAGAATAGATTTTACCAGATTCCATGTCCGTTAAATTGTTTGGTTTGTTTTTTGAAAGATCTCCTTCTCCTAATTCTATTACATTCCCATAACTTGATGCATAGGGATATTCTGTCTTAGTTTCCTTATTTTTTTCAGGCATTCTAATTTTAGTTTCAGCTTTTGTCTGATTATCATCTTTAACAAAGAATCTCATATCTCCTGAAAAAGCTAATCCATCCACAATATCATTAATATTAGCGTATAAATCAAATGTCATCGTTTTTGAGTGGGAATCATACTTGGTCGTTTTGATTTCTATCGATTTATATTTATTACCATAATATACCTTGGCATTTTTAGAAACATTACTTATCTTTCCAAGAATTTCAAAGTGTCCATCTTTAGACGGGCTTAGAACACCATAAATTTTTGATTTGATTTCGTCAAGTTTTTCAGTTTCATATTCTAAGGCACTACCATCGTCATAAGCAATGATATTTCCCTTATCATCGTATTTATAATCGTATTCTTCTGTCCTCTTACCAGTTTCACTTGTAAAGTCATCAACTTCTCTAAATTTCTTTTTAATGAGTTTTTTCAAGTCTTTACTTTCAAAACTCTCTAATTGTTGAAATCGTTTTATGAATAGTCAAGCTAGATTTTTCTTCGATAGATTCTTCATTTTTCTTGATGATGTTCTACTTCAGTTGTCTCTTTGTTTAGGCTATCATCTTTAACACTTTTTAAATTCTTAAATTTAGATTCAGGAATTTCTCCAAGCTTTTGGTATTTAGATGAATCTTGATCAGGATCTACTAGATAATAGGAAATCATCCCCTTTTCATCAGCATGGTCAGCAAATTTAATTCTATGAATCTTTGTGAAATTGCTAGAGCCATCTAGTGCAATGACTTCAATGATTTTTCCTCTTAAATCTCCTGCACCATTAATTTCATAAATGGTATTTCCGTCTTTGTCAAGTTTCCTATTTCGTCCTTGACCCTCACCTGCGTAAGTTACTTCAAGATTTTTCTCAACTTCTCCATCTTCATTAACCAGAGCGGCGCCGGCATACCAAACTTCGTTTGCAATCTCGTCAAATTTTTCAGGATGTTCTTTTTGATCTCTCGCAAATAGAGTTTCATTCTTGTATTGATCTTTTACCTTGTGATAAGTATCCTTTGTAATCAGCTTAATTTTTTCAGGATTTGAAAAATCAACCGAAACAATCTTAGGGGCTGTGTTATCAATTTTTACAGGAATATAGGAAACCTGCCATGGGTAATCTTTAGTTAATCTATATTTAAATTTATAGAAATATTGACCTTCCGCAATCGGTTCAAATTGACCTCTTATCCTAGTAGCTGGATCTTTGGTATCCTTGCTTTCTGGTGCATTTTCTTCTTTCCCTCTAGGATTATAGATGAGTCCATCCCATTTCAAGTCGCCCCAAACTTTTAGCTTAGAAGATTTGATTCCCTTTGCATCATTTCTTTTAGAGTTTAAAATTCCTTTAACAAAGTGTTCTCTCGAAATGACTTTTAAGTCAATTTGATTTTCTCCCTCTTTATTTGTATTTACTATTGAAATCATTCCTTCTTCTGCACTTCTTAATACAAGTGGAGAAGGTGTTAATCCTCTCTCAAGTTGAGCATCTTGAGGATTTCCATTTGAATCTAAAGGATAAATTTTAGCAATATTAGAACCACTTGATGATGGTGCGTTGATACCTTCGTTATTGAAAGCAAATAATTCTGGATTTTGATCTAGGGATGTTGTATTTTTATCTTTTCTATTTTGTATAACTCCTGCTGGATTAAATTTATCTATACCATGTTCTCCACCAATTCCCTTATTTAAGGTTCCTGGAATTTTTGGTTTACCATCATCATCATAACCTTCCATTGTTTGATTTTGAACCTTCTTCCCAGGCCCATTTATCAAGGATTGGTTCCTTATTCCAATCCCCAGCAAATCCCATTAGAGGCATCGATAAAGAAGGTTGGAAATTTGTTTTCTTACCATTGGAGTTTAAAGCTTCCATTTCTTCCACAGACTCAAAATGAATAAATGATTCTACAAATTTATTTTTATTTTTAGCCTCTCCAACGTTTATAACCGCATTTAAATCAAAGCTAGAATTTGGGCCTATAGTGAAAGTGTCATGCTCAAATGTAATATTTGCATCTTTTACTTTCTCTGGGTGAATTTCTGGAACAATTTGCTTCCCATCTGGAGATTTTTCATCTTTGTATGTTTCATCCAGTTTTAGTCTATCAGTTAGAGCGTCTGTAGTTACCGCTGATGCTGAAACTTTAAAGGTTAAAGGTCTGTTTGATGTATTGTGAAGCTTAATTGTAAAGTATTTTTTATCTCCTTTTATTTCTTTAAGAGAAATAGAACCATAAGAGTTTACCAAACCTTTAGAATCCGTGTTTTTAAAAGTCGCTACAACTTCATTTCTCAAAGCATTGGCAACATTAATTAGCCCTGCTCCCTGTTGTCTAGGTGATGCAAAGTATTGACTTTTTTCTTTCCAAGAAGTCGCATCCATCATAGGCCGTGCAGTATTTTGTAGGGCAATTTTTGTAAGACTTGTAAGGTCTATTTTGTCATCTCCCTTAAGATTTTTCAAGGCAGGTCTTTCAAGCATTTCCTTTAACTTTGGTCTAATCAAAACAGTAGAAGCTGCCACGATAGGAGTTGCCATACTAGTCCCTGACATATAACCATAAGTTGATTTCCCATTAATGACATTGAGAGTGGATTTAATGTTTTTACCTGGTGCTGAGACATCAGGTTTTAAAAGCAAATCTGTTCTCGGTCCCCAAGATGTGGATCCTGCTGGAACGATGACATCTTCTTTATACAATTCTTTGTCTGTGTCAGGTGCAAACTTAAAGTCAATCTCTTTTTCATCACCTACATTCGGTTTATTAGAATTATAGCTGGCCATATCAATTGGATAGTATTGCTCCAATTTATCTTTGAAATCTTCCTTACTATTTCTTTTAACCTCCGTTTTTTTATCAGGATTAATCATGTTCCATAGCTTTACACCATCATCTCCTGAAATTGAAAATACTTGACTTTTAGTTCCTTCATCCGCTTCATATCCCATGGCTGGAAGCTCTGTCCAATTATCTCTATTGTAGTAATTGACAGTATTTACAACCATAATGCCACGTGCGCCCTTATCCGTTGCTCTTTTAAAAGCATCTTTTAAATCCTTGGTATAAATTCGATCCATTACTGCAATTTTGCCCTTAAGATCCAATCCTATCAAATCTTGGTCTTGACCTTTGCCTATATATACAAATTTCAATTTATCAGGAGCTTTTGAACCATCTTCATTTGTTGTGATTTTATTCTTATCGAAAAAGGCCCCTATATTTCTGTATTTAAAACTTTCTCCACCTATGTTAACTTTATCAAACTCAACTGTTTGATTTTTAGCAGAAGCAACTGCTATCGCATCTTCATGTGCTGCAGTTCGTGTTACATTTCCAGTGTCGGTCATTTTCAGATTATTATTTGCCACTAAATCCCATGAAGAACTTGAAGCAGAAGTCGCATAGTTACCCGTAGCTACAACCATTGGAATGCCTGCTTTTCTTAACGCTCTAATAGCTTCCCAATATTTCTCACCTACAAGACCTGTTCCTGTAAAGCCAGATGATACCGAAACAACATCGACATTGTGTTTGATCGAATCTTCAATAGCATGAAACATTGTTTCATCTCCTGCGAAGCCAGATCCTGCGTCAGAGTACATTTTATAAGAGAAGATCTGTGCATTAGGAGCAATTCCATCTATTCCGTTAAAGTTTTTAATATCTTTTTCAGTATCATTTCCCGCAAGAATCCCTGCAATATGCATTCCATGTGGATCAAAATAATCGCTTCCATCATCAGCTTTTTCTACAGTGATTTTACCACCATTATAATAATTGAAAGCATGAGGGATTTTATCACTCAACCAGAAATTTTTATCAGTACCTTTTAAGTCTTCTTTTTTGAATCTCATTGAGCCTTTAGCATCATCATCAATCCTCATGGCCTTATGCCTATAATCTGTCCCGGTATCGATATTTGAAATGACCATACCTCTACCATCAAAATTTTTACCAAATGGAGCATTGATAGATTTTAGGTAATCAATTGCCTCTTCAACTCCAATTTCCTTCCTAGCATGATTCATCATTGGCTGGACTTTTTGTGATCGTTCAACCGATGAGATACCTTCTATTAGTTTAATTTTGTCCAGATTATCTGGAGTTGTTTCTATTGCAACACCATTAAAAACCGTATCATAAGTATATAAAACTTTTGTATCCTTAAGATTGGATAATTCCTTGATTGCTTTTTCTCCAGATTCTTTATCTTTAAATTCAGCAATATAGACAAGTTTATCCTCTTTTTTGGGACTTTCTGGGTCTTTACTTGCAGACGAGTCCACTTTATCTTCTTTGGATTGATTGGAATCTTCTTTGATTTTTTCTTCTTCATTGCTAGTTTTGTTATCTATCACAGATTCTTTACTAACAACTTCTTTTTCCTCAATAACCGTTGTTTTCTTTTCTTTAGTATCCTTTGAAGTTTCTATAGTATTATGAATATCTTCAAGTTTTTCTTTGTTTTCTTTTTGTTTATCTACTACTTTTTCTTTATCAGAGATAGTTTAAAGCATCTTCAGAGCTAGATGTGTCTGCTAAAACTACCTCATTAGGGACATATGCTGCTAAAATAACTGCAGCTGTGGTTAATGACAATACTGTACTTTTTTTCATTTTAATTCCTTACATATTTATTTAACTTCCAATAGATAGAAAACTTTAACTTTGCTAGCCTTTGTTATAAAAAGTTTTACTAAGTATTATCTAGGAAATAGAGTAGTACATTTATATATAATTGTTAGCTCTCTGAAAAATAGTATATCAATTAAAAAAATTTAAGTCAAGAAAAATTAACATGCATTAATTTATTTTTTAACACACATTAAAAATATAGAGTCAAAAACTTTCGTAGTTAGCTGGGGTACATTATCAGAACATTCACACCATCAAAAATAGTAGCAATCAACTTAAAGCACTAGCAACATCACAAAGTCAAACATCATTGATGAAATATCAGCGCTATTAAACAATATAAATAACCGCTAAGAACAAGGCTTAACGGTTATTTTCTACATATCTAATTTTTCAAATCCTCAGTCCTATCTTCACCTGTGACCTAGGCTTTACGAGTGTCTTGCTCTAGCAACTAATACTCAATGAAAATCAAAGAACAAACTAGGAAGCTAGCCGTAGGTTGCTAAAAGCACTGCTTTTAGGTTGTAGATAGAACTGACGAAGTCAGCTCAAAACACTGTTTTGAGGTTGCAGATGGAAGCTAACGTGGTTTGAAGAGATTTTCGAAGAGTATAAGCTAAATCGGCGATTACACTTACAATATAGCGATCTGAGAATAGATGTCAAGGAATTTTCATCTCTATCAGAAAAAGCCTGTCCTGTGACAAGGCTTTGATATTCTATTATTTACGAACCCGCACTTTCGTAGGCATCCAAGCCCCTATCCCAAAGTTTAAGGGAAATGACAAAGAAAACAAGGGAAATCAAAATCAAACCACCAATATTAAAGATTACATCCTTATCCTGCAAGAAATAGCTGGCAGGATAGTAGGCCGTAAAGGCAAAAGGCACGATAAAGCTGATCAACCAACGAAGAAGGGAATTGTAAATAGAAATTGGATACTTGGCAAAGTCATTAAACATATAAAAAATGTAAATCATGGCGCCTGACTGCTTGGTCCAAAAAGCGATGCTGGCTGTCGCGATTTTCAAAGAAGTATAAATCAAGGTCGCAAATGGTATGCAGACTAGGAAAAGCAAGAATTTTGGAAGAGTCCAAGCAATGCTTGATACCGTTGTCGCTAGTAAGATTCCACCGACCAATAGTTCGCCCAAGGCATCAATCTGAAAGGTCTCGACTAGGATGTGGAAGAGGGGATTGATAGGACGCGTCAGGTACTTATCAAATTCTCCTTTTCGCACCAAGCGCTGTCCTAGAGCCCAGAGATTGTCAAAAAAGAGATGGTCCAGTCCCTTGGGAATCAAGGAAAAACCATATATAAAGGTAATTTCTTGAAAAGTCCAACCTTCTAGGGATGGGATGTGTTGAAAGATGACATTGAGAAACAAGAGGTTCAGGCCTTGGGTCAGAAAAACTCCCAGAACACCAACTACAAAATCCACCTTGTATTCCATGATTTGCTTGATATATTGTCTGATAAAAATCAGATGCATGCGTTGATATTTTTTCATACTAACCTCCTTGAATGGTGATAAAGGACTGGACTCGTTTCCAAATCAACTGAGACAAACCCACCATTACTAAGAGCCAGAAAAACTGCAAAGCGAGCGCCTGAAGCATCTGACTGGCATCGTATTTTCCAACAATAATCATGACTGGAGTGTAGATCAAGGATGAGAAAGGCAGGAAGGAGAGAATATCTGAAACGACCTTTGGAAAGAAAGCCAATGGAATCAGACTCCCAGACATAAAGGCCACTATAGAAGTCTTGAGTAGATTGGAACCCCAAAGATTTTTAAACACAAAGGCTGAAAATCCAAAGCAGATATTAAAGAAAAAGTTAATCAGATATGCCAGCGTTAAGCTAAAAAGATAGAGAACAGTTAAGCCCAGCACTTCTACAATGCCTTGCCCAGAAATGGTTCTCATCAAAACAATGACACTTAAAAATGGAAGGCCAACGCTGATAAAAATCAACCACTTGGAACCAAGCTCGGTAAAGAGATAAGAAGCCGCAAAATGCACTGGTCTCAACAAACGCATGATAATGGAACCATCCTTGACCTCCTCCCCAATCATAAAGGAAGAATCTGACCTAGTCAGAAGATTGGTCACAAAACTCATAATGATATAGAGGGTGATATCTGCCATACTAAAGCCCTGAATCAAAGACTCTTGTGAGGAATCAAAGACAGCCTTCCAGAGATAAAAAGCCACAAAAGCCCCCATAACATCCCCAATCCGATAAAGAATAAAGTTGACTCGATAGGTAATCAACTCCTGAACACCTGCATTGATAAAGGGTTTATAACGTCTCCACAATTTGACCATCTTATAGCTCCTTTCGGTAGAAGCGACGGATAATATCCTCGATATCCGTATCCACCATCTTCAAATCGCGGATTTCAAAATCAGACAGGGTTTGTTTGATAATATCAGCCGACTGGTAGCGGGAACTATCGAATTCAATGTTGAGACTATTCCCCTGTCTATCAATGCTCATATCCGAAAAGCCTTCATAGTGAGAAACTAGGTGATTTTGACCTGGTAGCAGTTCAAAGGAGAGTGTCTTCATCTTGCCAAAGGTTTCCTTGAGCTGGCTAACCGTCCCATCAAAAATCTCCTGCCCCTTGTCAATCATAAAAATACGATCACAAAGTTGCTCAATATCACTCAAATCATGAGTGGTCAGAAGAATAGTAGTTTCTTCCTCCTGATTGATTTGGGTAATAGCCCGACGAATATTATCCTTGACCGAAACGTCCAAACCAATGGTCGGCTCATCTAAAAAGAGAACCTTGGGATTGTGAAGCAAGGAGGCCGCAATATCAGCCCGCATCCTTTGACCCAGTGAAAGAGTCCGCACGGGATCTTTGATAAAGTCCTTCAAATCCAAGACTTCATTCAAAAAGTCCATGCGCTTATGGAAGAGCGAATCTGGCACATCGTAAATCTCTTTCAAGACCGTGTAGGTCTCTTGTAAAGCCAAATCCCACCATAACTGGGTTCGTTGTCCGAAAACGACTCCAATATCCTTGACATAATCTTGGCGATTGTCCTGGGGAATCTTGCCGTTAATCCGACAAAAACCAGATGTTGGTTTCAAAATTCCTGTCAGCATTTTAATAGTTGTCGACTTTCCAGCACCATTTGCCCCGATAAATCCTAAAATCTGCCCTTTTGGAACTTCAAAAGTCAAATCCTTGACCGCTTCAAAGGTCTGCTTTTCAGGATGAATAAAGGAGCGCAAAGCCCCCTTCAAACCCGGTTCCTTAACAGTCTTCACAAAATTTTTCTGAAGATGTTCCACTTCTATCATTGCCATATCTATCTCCCTATCGTAAGGAATAGCAACATTGTATTTTTTACTACAAATATTCTAAATCCTTACTTTCTATACCTTCTACATTTTATTGCTACATAAGGCTTTATACCAACCTATTATAATCCAATAAAAACTAGAATGCAAGCGTTTGCCTAAAATTTATGAAATTAGAGATTCCTCTCTTAAAATTCTATTTTTAATTCAAAATCATCTTTTCATCCAATTTTTCTCCTAAGTTTCCTAAGCATTATTCTTGTAAGTCTATCTTGGATTGTTTCAGTTGCATTTTCATTGAAATATACAATAAACTCATCAGTTGTCTTTCCAATCTTTCTCTTTGTGCTAATATTTTTTAGTTCTCCCAAAAATTCTACTTTCCGTTTTTGAATTTCTGACAATAAAAAAGGAAGTATCTGCAATTTGCTGCTTTTACTTCCTCTCTCTAATTTTATTTAACTATTTTACTTCGACAAACTGAGATTTAGATTTTAACCCTCACCTCACAGAACATAAAACGGGCCATGCTCTTGAAGTATGTTTCATAAGATTATAATTTAATGCTAAGTGTAGCTATATAGTCATTTCCATAACGTGATAATCGATGTCTTTTGTCACACGATTCATAAAAATCTATCATAGCAAGACCATTTTTAAGTTGTCCTCTAATCTGAGTTTCTAAAGTATGGCTAAATTCATATCCATATTCTGGATTTATGGTTATCTTGCCTTTCTCTTCAAGCTCTTTTGAATTAAAAGGTAATGAAAACTTCAAAAGCAGTTCCTCATCGGGTCTGTCCCATACAATATCAGCATCATACATGTATATCCAAGGATTCATAAATCCGACCATTAACAATCCACCCTTTTTCAATACTCGAGAAGCTTCTTTATACATGTTTTTTAAATCTTCTATGTATACATTCGAAACTGGATTAAAAATAATATCAAAAGTTTCATTTTCAAATGGAAATGGTTCTGTCATATCACCTTGAACTGTGTTGATTTTTAAGCCTTCTCTTTTAGCAACCATCTCATCTCTTTGTAATTGTGATTTAGAAAAATCCATTATGGTTACATCATAACCTTTTACAGCAAAAACTGGTCCCTGTTGTCCTCCACCACAAGCTAAACCTAATATCTTTTTTCCGTTTGCTTTTTCAAACCATTCTTTTGGAACTTTTTTCCCAACAGTTAAGGCAACAGAAATTGGATGTTTTCTAGCTTCTTCTAATTCTTCATGTGTCAATGGCTCAGTATAGTCATTTTTTACATTATTCCATCTATCTTTATTTAATTTTATATAATTGTTCATCTTATAATCTCCTCGTATCTTTATATTATTTCGATTTAAGGTGAATAGGTTGCCATTCCTTGATTTCATTCTATTATACCATATGTTGAATTACTATTATTTCATTATTTCTGAATTAGTATTTTTTTAAAATTTATTTAAACTAAAAAAAGCTTCTCTAAAACCAAGATTACATTTTAGTTTTTTCATAGCATTATTGTAGAAAAAATAGAACCTTTTAGCAACTTAAGATTGGTTCTTCTATAGTATATTCGCTATATATTCAGACACAAAAAACCCACCCGATGGGCAGGTTTCATCTGTATTATTCAGCTAGATTAAGCTTTACCTTCTGAACCGAATACGTCGATACGTTCTTCAACTGATGCTTGGATAGCTTTTACACCATCAGCCAAGAATTTACGTGGGTCGAAGAGTTTTTTCTTGTCGTATTCTGCTTCGTTTGCTTCGTAGTCACGAGCAAATTTACGAGTTGCGTTAGCGAATGCGATTTGGCATTCAGTGTTAACGTTAACTTTGGCAACACCAAGTTTGATAGCTGCTTGGATTTGCTCATCAGGAATACCTGATCCACCGTGCAATACGATTGGGAAGCCTGGAAGAGCTTCTGTCAATTTTTGCAAGTGGTCAAGGTCAAGACCTTCCCAGTTTGCTGGGTAAGGACCGTGGATGTTACCGATACCAGCTGCCAAGAAGTCGATACCAGTTTCAACCATTGCTTTAGCGTCTTCGATTGGAGCCAATTCACCTTTACCGATGATTCCGTCTTCTTCACCACCGATAGTACCAACTTCAGCTTCTACTGAGATACCTTTAGCGTGTGCTTTTTTTCAACAACTTCTTTAGCCAATTTAAGGTTTTTCTTCAACTGGAAGGTGTGAACCGTCAAACATGATTGAAGTGTAACCAACTTCGATACACTCAAGTGCATCTTCGTAGTGACCGTGGTCAAGGTGGATAGCTACTGGTACAGTGATACCCATTGATTCAACAAGGTTAGCGATCAAGTTGCGAGCAACTTTGTAACCACCCATGTATTTAGCAGCACCCATTGAAGTTTGGATCAAAACTGGAGCTTTTTTAGCTTCTGCTGCACGCAAGATAGCTTGAGTCCACTCAAGGTTGTTTGTGTTAAATCCACCAACTGCATAACCGTTGTCACGAGCTGCTTGGACAAATTTTTCTGCTGAAACGATTGCCATTTTATCAGGCCTCCTGTATATTTTTATGGGACATCCCATTTACATTGTTCATTTTATCACTTTTTGACAAAAAAATCTAGTTTTTCCCGTAGTTTCGATTGAATTTCTTCTAGCTTCATCTATGTAAACCCTTTCTCTGCCTAGTCTTGGGCAACTTTTGGAAAAGCTATGAAGAAGGTCAAACGATTCTCCTTCATCTCAAAACGATAAGCTAATTTTTCATGTTCTAATAGACTCTTGACCACAAAGAGTCCCATCCCAGACCCTTTGGCCTTGCGACTAGCATTATCAGAAAAAGACTGGGCTAGTTTTTCTTGTTCCTCTGAGCTACAGCTATTTTCGATAAAAAGTTCCCCTTCTCTTTCTCCAATTCGAACTAAGCCACCTGGAACAGAGTGCTTAATGGCATTGCTAATGAGATTAGACAGGATTAACTTCATAACTGATGGGTTTAGATAGGCCTGCTGATGGGTCAAACTATTGTCTATCTGGAGCCCTCTCTCCTTGGCGAGCAAGACATAATCCTTAACCAGACTTTGCGTTATCTGGTGTAAGTCAATTTCTTCCCTATCATCTCGTAATTCCTGTACAGACGAGAGAGAAAGTATCTGGAGAACGTGGTGATTGAGCTCATCCACAATTCCTAAGGCAACTCCCAGATAGCGGTCTCTATCCTTATAACGACCGACATTTTCTTTCATGTTTTCGATCAGGATTTTCAAACTAGCCAGCGGTGTTTTCAATTCATGAGAAGCCCCTCGTAGGAATTCAACCTTCATCTTTTCCAGCTGGAGAATAGCTTCATTCTTGTCATGCAAGTCCGCAATGACAGTCAAAAGATGCTGGTAGAGGCTATTGATTTGTTCCTTGAGATCACCAATCTCATCCTTAGAATCCACACGTAATCGTACTTGAGCATCCAGTTCCATCATCCGACGGGTCACCCGCTTGATTTCCAAAATCGGAGCAACAATGGTCCTAGCGTAGATATAGGCTACCAAGAGGGAAATCAGAAAGGACGCCAGCAAGGTATAGGGAAGAAATTGAAGACTGATTTGCTCTGCTTCCTTTGCAAATCCATGGACGCTAGAAACTGGAGAGTCATAGTCCCACTATCTTGCGTTTTTACCTCGCGTTCTTCAATGAAGAGTGAAGTTGTCTGACGAGCTGTATCTAGTGGAAAATTATCCTTAACCTCTAACTTGTCCTCAGTCATCTCACCCTTAACAGACCCTTTGATATCACTGGTCTGGGAATACAAGTCTAACACTTGCTCGATACTCTGCCTATCCTTTCCGTCAAGGGACTGGGCAATGGCTGTCGCTTTCTGGCCAATGGTTTCCTGACGATGGCTCAGATAAGTCGAAGGAAAGAGAAAATAAATAGCTAAATGAAGGCAAATTACCAGAACACTAAAAATCGAGAAGGTATAGATAAATATCTTTTTAAATAAACCTGTTCGTTTCATTTTCGCTCCAATTTATAACCAACATTGCGCACAGTGAGGATGCAATCCAAGTCCAGTTTTTTCCGCAATTCCTTGATATAGACATCAATGACACGGTCAAAAGGAACCTCATCTGTCGCCTTCCAGACAGCATCGATAATCTGAGAACGAGTCAAGGCCCTTCCTTCATTTTTAACCAAATAATCAAGAATTTCCAACTCTTTAGCATTGATGGCTACTTCCTCACCTGCTAGGCTGGCACTGTAGCTCTCAAAATCCACCTTGGTATCCTTATAGGAGAAGATTCGTCCCGTATCATAATAGCGCTTGAAAATCGCATCTACCCTCACTTTTAAGAGAGAAAGGGAGAAGGGTTTCCAGATAGCCATCCGCCAGAGAAGCAAAAGCACTCATCTTGTATTCCTCATCCTGAAAAGCTGTCAACATCAATACAGGAACCTGACTGGTTTTACGAATCTCAGATAAGACTTCTAGGCCGTTGAGCTTGGGCATCTGGATATCCAGTAAAACCAAGGCTACCTCATAGCTAGAAAATTGCTCCAGAGCTTCCTGACCGTCCGCCGCCTCAATGGTTTCATAACCGCAATTCGTCAAATAATCACTGATCCCCTCACGGATCATCTCTTCATCTTCTACAATTAAAATTTTCATAGAAAAACGTTTCACATTCCTTTAAAATTCTTGTAAATTATCTCAGTTTCATCCAGAAAGGAAGAGGTCTAATCAAGATGAAACAGATAAAAATGCTACCTATATTATACCCCATTTGGGGGAGAATAGGTAGCAAGTTTGTTATTCGCTATCCAGCAGAAGCTCTTTTGGTTGTTTTCTGAGGAGATTGCTTGAAGCAAGCACCATAACGAGAACCACTAGAACCAAGGCTAGAACAAAGACAATGATAAAGTCTGATGTCTGAATAGAAATATCTAGGCTCGACAAGGTCTTGCTAAAACCATCTACTTCTGCACCGCCACCAAGATTAGAGGCTTGAGCTGCCTTGCTGGCTTGCTTAGCAACACCTGAAGTGACATTGGCAAGAACAGTATTTCCGATTGCACGCGCTGTGTAAGTAGCTAAGAAGTAAGCAGAAACAAGAGCAGGGATGGCAATCAAGATGGATTCAGTGATGAATTGACCCAAGATACTTGCCTGCTTGAGACCAATAGAGAGCAGGATTCCCACTTCCTTGCGTCGAGCGTTGATCCAAAGGCTGAGTAAGAGGGCAAGGAGAAGAACTGAGAAGCTCAAGCTGCCCAGAAGAGGAGGTTGGCCATCTTGTACATACCAGAGATGGATTGCTCTAGAGCTGGGTAGTTAGAGGAGCTCTTCACCAGTGTGTAGCTCTTCCAGTTGATACCACTGATGCCATTCAACTCTTTCATGACGTCATCCAAGTTCTTGTCTGCTGTTACAAAGAAGGTTGCGTCCCCATAAATAGCTGTGTCTTCTGTGTATCCATAAAGTTTAGCAGCCGTATGGATGTCTGTGATAGCAGTATTTTCGTAGAGTTCTTGTGAGTAGGTGACTGCCGACTTATTGTGGCCATCAAAGAGTCCCTTGATTGTCACTTCAACTGTTTCCTTGGCACCTTTTTCATTGTCTGCATCGTAGATATTAGAGTCTAGTTTAACCTTATCCCCTACTTTCCAGCCGTGTTTGGCTGCCAAGTCCTTGTGCATGAGGATTTTGTCCTTGTCGTCGTTGGTTAGGTGTTCTCCTTCGACCAGCTTATAAGAACCAGAGACAAACTTGTCTTCTTTGGAAGAGTCATTGACACCTGTAATCATCAAGCTACTTCCAAAATGTTTGGCACGATCAGGTGTCAGATTTTTCTTGGTTTCTGGAGTTTCGATAAGTTCATATCCAGTCAAATCTCCGATAGCGTTGATGCGTTTAACATAAGACTCAATGGCCTTGTTTTCGGTGATTTTTTTGATATCTTCACCCTTAATATTCCCAGCACCACGTGGCGTCCCTTGATTGACGCGACGATTGATTTGCATGGAAAAACTATTGGTAATATTTTTAAAGGTCTCCTGAGAAGCCTTGGCAGTAGCTCCCTTGATCGACAAGCCGACCAAACTCAAGCTCGCCATGAGGAGAATAATCAGGAAGATGACAATCGATTTGAAAAACTTCCTTGTAACATAGGCAAATGCGTTGTGTAACATAGGTTCCCTTTCTAGATTTGATTTAATAATTCTATCAAAATAAGCTCATATTATTTAGTAGTATTGCGAGTTTCAGTCAATTTCTTATCTTTCAACTCAAGTGTAATATCTGACGCTTGTGCCACTTCTTTGCTGTGAGTTACGACGATGACACATTTACCTGTTTTCTGGGCAAGTGATTTGAGCAGTTCGATAATATCTCCAGCAGTTTTAGGGTCCAGATTTCCTGTTGGCTCATCTGCTAGAATGACTGGAGCTTCTGAGACCAGACTACGAGCGATGGCAACACGTTGCTGTTGACCACCTGATAACTGGAGAACATTCCGCTTAATCTGACTTTCATCCAAACCAAGTTCAAGCAGTGTATCCTTGCTTGCCTTTTTATTGACCAAGCGGATATTTTCCAGTGGAGAAAGATAATCTATCAAGTTATAATTTTGAAAGACCAGGGAAATATGGTGCATACGATGGTAGGAATACCCCTTCTTACGAATGTCCTCTCCTTGGAAAAGGATAGAACCTTCAACAGGACTATCTAGACCAGCCAGTAGGGATAAGAGAGTGGATTTTCCTGCTCCTGACTCCCCAATAATACTGTAAAATTTCCCGGGTTCAAAATTATAATTGATCTGATATAGGACTGCTTCAGCAGTGTTCTTATAACGGTAGGTAAGGTCTTGTAATTGTAATAAAGTCATGATTTCTCCTTCTTAACTAATAGATGATAAAATTTCTTTAGGTGATTTTCTAAATAAGAATAGGAAACAAAGGGCTACAGATAAGCAACTAAGCAGAACTAGAAAAACATAGGATTCTGCAAAAGATAAGATGCTGGTTGATAAACTGCTTGCTTTGGCTAGTGTATCTTGTAAGCTTGCCTGATCTCCACTAGCTAGGACAGTTTGGAGCAGATAGGATGTAATGGCATTTCCAGCGATAAAGGATGGAAGCAAAGCTCCGAGAGATACCAAAACCACCTCTAAACAGAATTGTAGGAAAATCGAGCTCTTGCCTTTTCCAAGTGCAAGTAAAATTCCCACTTCGTAGACCCTTTCTCTCAACCAGAGAGACAAAACCAAAATTAAGGCCCCAGCTCCAGCTATCAACATCCCATAAAGGAAGATGGTCAGAAAAGTTTGGAAGGTTGCAACTGAGTCTTTGATTTGTTCAAAAGCCTTGTTTTCCTTCTCTACTTGGTAGCCTTGACTTTCCAAGGCTAAGTTTTCCACCTGCTTCATAAGTCCATCCATTTCCTTAGGATTTTCTACATAGAAGCGAGCTGCACTGACTTGAGATTCACCATTTCCCAAAAGGGTTTGGCTACTTTCATAGTCTGTAAAGACCTGGTTTTCACTGAAGTCTGAAGACAAGCCTGTAAATTTCTCTTGTTTTTTACCAGAAAAGATGCCGACAATCTCAAACTCTACTGTTTGTCCTTTGCCAGATTCTGACTGTCCAGCATCCAAACTAATCTTGTCATGAAGCGAAAGACCGTTCTTCTTGGCCAACTCTTCGTGGATCAAGATTTTCTTGGAATCCCCTTTTTGAAGGTGTCGCCCTTCTTTTAGATTGAAAGCCGAGCTAGTAAAGGTCACATCCTTAGATGAATCCTCAAGAGCTGTTAAGCTAACCAAGTTTTTGTCTGCAGCTGACAAATCATCACGCTCCACACTCTGCTCGCCACTCACCGCTTCCTTGTCTTTAATTTTGCAATCGTCTCCAGTTCAGGAGAGACATTTTCCAGTCCCTTAATCTTGCTTACAGATGCTAGGTCTGACAACTTGAAGGTCTGACCATTTTCTATCTTCTTAATAGAAAAAGATGTATTGAGTGATTTATAAAGATTGGTTTCCACTGTTTTGTTGGACTTCATCAGAGTCAAACAGGCTGAAATTCCAGCCAATAGGACCAATAAAATCAGAAATAAAATAAAACTTCTCAGTCGTTTTCTGCTGACATAAGCCCAAGCTCTTTGGATTGGATTCATTTGTCACCTCCATATTTGTAAGACTATTATAAAATTCAAATATGAAATGTTTATGAAATGCAAAAAAAGAGCAAAAATTTTTTTGCTCTGCTTGAATTAGATGAAAACAAAAGAGCTAGCCTAAGCTAACTCTTATCCTATGCGGAGAGAGGGACTTGAACCCTCACGACCTAAAGCGGTCACAGGATCCTTAGTCCTGCGCGTCTGCCAATTCCGCCATCCCCGCGTCGATTACTTTACTAGTATATCAACTTTTAGGATGCTTGTCAACACTTTTTTCAAATTTTTTTCATTTCATCAACTAAATTACTCTGAAATTTCATTTAGCTTTTCATCTACTAACTTAGCTCCAAGTGTATTTTTGAAATGGCCTAGAGCAAATTGATGATTTTCAGGCCAGATAGAAGCAACAGCTGGTTGAACAATCTCGATGTCATATCCTAGATTATAGGCATCTATAGCTGTATGCAGGACACAGATATCCGTCAAAACTCCGGTTAAAATAACTGTAGAAATTCGACGCTCTCTCAAACGGATATCCAGGTCAGTCCCTGAAAAAGCTGAGTAATGGCGTTTATCCATCCAAAAGACACGACTGTCTGAACCATGCTCTTGATAAAATGTACCCAAATCTCCGTATAAATTGCGTCCACTAGTCCCAATCAAATTGTGAGGAGGAAATAGCTTGCTTTCTGGATGGAAACAATCGTTTTCTTCATGAGCATCGATGGTAAAGAAGATGTAATCTCCGCGTTCAAAAGCTAACCGAGTCACCTTACTAATGGCTTCCGAAATAGCTTGAGCTGGAGCACCTGCTGTCAATTTACCACTGTCGGCAACAAAATCTTCTGTATAATCAATCGAAATCAAAGCTTTAGTCATTAGTAATCTCTTTTCTTCACTTCTTCAAAAATATCTGAAATCAAGACCTTAAGATAGGTTCCCTTCATTCCGAGTGAGCGACTTTCAATAATCCCTGCAGACTCAAGTTTACGAAGAGCATTGACAATCACAGAACGGGTGATTCCGATACGGTCTGCAATCACAGACGCAGTCAACTGCCCTTCATTTCCATTTAATTCCCCTAAAATTGCTGAAACAGCACGGAGTTCTGAATAAGAAAGAGTGTTGACTGCCATGGTGACGGCAGTACGGCGACGGATATTTTTCTCATCTTCTTCACGCTGGAAGTTGAGGAGTTGAATACCAACAACCGTACTGGCAATCTCAACAAGGATCAAATCCTCATCTTCGAATTTTTTATCATTGCGCCAAATAATCAAAGAACCAAGGCGAATACCTGATACATGAATCGGTGCAATGGTTGTCAAGCCATCTGGTAAAATCCGAACGACTCTCTACAGGGAAAATACTTAAATCATGATCAACTGTCAGATTGGCTTCTGTATCGTAAATCATGTTCGCACCTTGAATGTAGTCATCTGGGAAAATCTTAGTTTGGAAGAACTGCTCTACACGATCTGTATTGGTTTTGTAACGCATAAAATAACCAAGGAGACGTCCCTTGCTATTGACGATACAGGCGTTACAGTCAATAATATCTGCCAATTGACGGGTAATCGCATTGTAGGGAAGTTCTTCCTGCAACTGCTCCTCCGAGCGCTTCAGAATAGAAGTAATTTTTCTTGTTTTTTCTAATAAATGTGCCATTTTTCACCTCGAATTTAATCGCTATCATTATAACATAAACAGCTTGAATTTTCAATTATTATCTGAAAATTGCTTATTTAATTGCAATTTAGACTAGCTGAAATATTTTAGAAAAATAGATTTTTTTATTGACAAACTAATTTATTTTTGATATTATATTATCATAAGAAGATGGATGGATAATACCTTTCCATTTCACCTATCCTTTGCTATCACCATCTTCTTTCACCCTTGGTCTCCTTATATAAAAAAGCGATTCATTTTGAACCGCTTTTTCTTATTTGTCACCCTTGTTACGAATAACAAAGCCTGTTTGCTTTTCGCTTGAAGTATTGCGTGGTTTTTTATTGTCTTTATTACGGTAACGTCTGTCTTTATCAAAACGATCATTGCCACGACTTCCTTTTTTGAAATCATCACGACGACCATTGCCACGGCGATCACGGTCTCGACGGTCGTCCCCACGACGGCCTCCACGACCTTCCTTACCTTTACCACCGAAGCCATTATCTGATGGTTTAAACGGCAGTGGTTTTTCACGCGCAATCTCCACTTCAGGAAGACTATCTGGATCCTGAACTGTTAAGCTGAGAATATACATAGCCAATTCTTCTGGACTAAATTCAGCGGCCAACTTACGAGCGTCTTTAGCAAATTTCTCAAAGTTGCTACGAATCTCCTCATTAGCAAAATCACGTTCGATTTTCTTAAGAGCTACTTGCTTTTTAGCTTGGAAGGCTTCTTCTGCACTTGCAGGTTTGAGACCTTTCATGCGTTTCTTTGTCAAGTTCTCGATGATTTGGAGGTAACCCATTTCATTAGGTGAAACGAAGGTAATAGACTGACCTGACTTACCAGCACGACCTGTACGACCGATACGGTGAACATAACTTTCAGGATCTTGTGGAATATCGTAGTTATAGACATGGGTCACACCTGAAATATCCAAGCCACGCGCTGCAACGTCTGTCGCAACCAAAACATCAAGATTGCCATTTTAAAGTCACGAAGGACACGAAGACGTTTGTTTTGGTCTAGGTCTCCATGAATTCCTTCTGCACGGAAGCCACGGATTTTAAGACCACGAGTCAATTCATCTACACGGCGTTTTGTACGACCAAATACGATAGCAAGCTCAGGCTGTTCCACATCCATGAGACGAGTCATGGTATCAAATTTTTCTTGTTCTTTAACTCGGATATAGTATTGATCAACCAATTCTGTTGTCAATTCCTTGGCAGCAATCTTGACATGCTCAGGTTCTTTCATAAACTGAACACCGATACGTTTGATGGCATCTGGCATAGTTGCTGAGAAAAGCAAAGTTTGACGGCTTCAGGGACACGGGAGATGATCGCTTCGATGTCTTCAAGGAAGCCCATGTTGAGCATTTCATCTGCTTCGTCAAGGATAAGAGTTTCAATATCTTGTAATTTCAAGGCCTTGCGTTTGATCAAGTCTAAGAGACGACCAGGTGTTCCCACCACGATATGGGCACCAGATTTAAGAGCCTTAATTTGTTTTTCAATGCTTGATCCACCGTATACTGAGCGGACTTTGACTCCCTTACTACGACCAAAGCGGAAGAGTTTCTCCTGACTTTGGACAGCGAGTTCACGAGTTGGAGCGATGACCAAGGCTTGGATAGTTGCTTCTTCTGTACGAATTTTTTCAAGGGTAGGCAAGCCAAAGGCTGCAGTTTTCCCTGTACCAGTCTGTGCTTGACCGATAACGTCCTTACCTTCAAGAGCCAAGGGAATAGTTTGTTCTTGGATAGGACTGGCTTCTACAAAACCAGCTTTTTCAATCTCTGCTAGCAAATCAGCAGACAAGTTTAATTCATTAAATTTCACGTTTTTCTTCTTTCTAAAGGTGGTGCGAAGCCACCCTATAGGGCTTAGTTTATACTTTTCTTTTTATGACGTATTTTCATATACTGGATATAAAATCGTGTTGCTTCTTTTCCACAAAAGAAAAGTACTGTTTTCTTTGCAACCTATCTAGTATAACACAAGACCAGAGCAAAAGATAGCCTAATTTCTCTAGAAAATCATGTAAGCGGTTTTTGGCTTTCCTTTTTGATTGAACGACCTAGATAATAAGACAAAGCCAAGGCTATACTATATAAAATGAGAAAAACGAACAAGGTTTGTGTGTAAGAATGAGCCATTTTATAAGTCTCTGCTAATAAAATAGGCCCTGCTAAACCAGCCATTGCCCAAGCTGTTAAAATATATCCATGCAGAGCGGCCAATTCCTTGGTTCCAAAAATATCACTGAGATAAGCTGGAATCAATGAAAAACCAGCTCCATAGCAAGTCATCAAAATAGACATAGCGACTACAAATAAAACGGAATTTGTAAAGAGCCAAAGCGAGAGAGAAAAGAAAAGATTGACAAGCAGTAATATACTAAAGGTTAGAGGCCGACCGATATAGTCAGATAGACTCGCCCAGAGCAAACGACCAAACCCATTGAAAATCCCTAAAACGCCCACCATTACTGCTGCATGACTTGTAGACAAGCCAGCCATCTCCTGTGCCATTGGCGATGCCGCTGAAATCAAGCCTAAACCACAAGCTATGTTGATAAAGAAAATAATCCAAAGTATATAAAACCGATTGCTTTTCAGGGCCTGATTTGCAGTCATTCCTTGCGTCAAAGAGGCTATTTTTTCTTTCCCTGAAACAGATAAAATTGCAAGCTCTTGCTCATTTGGACGCTTAATGAATTGTGAAGCTAGGAGCATGATAATAAAGTAACTTGCACCTAAAATATAAAAAGTTTCTACAAGCCCTACCCCTGCGATGAGATGTTGCGCTATGGGACTAGTCAATAAAGAAGCAAAACCAAACCCCATAATCGCTAAACCTGTTGCGAGACCACGTTTATCAGGAAACCATTTTATAATCGTTGACACAGGGGTAATATAGCCTGCTCCCAAACCAAGCCCACCTAAAATGCCATAAGCGAGATACAACAACCACAGCTCCTGACGGTCTATTGCAAATCCTGTTAAGATATTTCCACCTGCGTATAGAAAAGCAGATAGACTCCCCATGACTCTCGGACCAAATTTTTCTACCAAACGTCCCATAAATGCAGCCGATAATCCCAAACAAAAGATTGCTAGACTAAAGGCAAAGGCAACAGAAGCCTGATCCCATCCCGTTTTTTCAATAATAGGGTTGCGATAAACACTCCAAGCATAAGTCGAACCCAGCATTAAGTGTAAAATGACCCCAGCAAAGGCAATAATATAACGATTCAATTTCATAAAACCTCCTATTTTCGAACGTTTATTCTATTTTATATAAAAATAGATAGGATTTTAGTTTATCAAGCTTGTCAAAAAATTACTAATTTTTTGTCTGGAAAGCGTTTTTATCTTTTTCTGTCTTTTTCGTAGCAGAATTGTGCAAAAGTTTTTTTCTTGTGCTAGAATGAAAGTCGAAAAGGAGGAATTCTAAATGTTAACTTATGATTTAATCGTTATCGGATTTGGTAAGCTGGTAAAACACTAGCTGGTAAATTGGCTTCAGCTGGCAAAAAAGTTGCCCTCGTTGAACGTAGCAAAGCTATGTACGGTGGAACTTGTATCAACATTGGTTGTATCCCAACTAAAACTTTGCTAGTTGCTGCTGAGAAAGACTTGTCTTTTGAAGAAGTGATTGCTACCAAAAACACTATCACTGGTCGCCTCAACGGTAAAAACTATGCTACTGTTGCTGGTACAGGCGTGGACATCTTTGATGCGGAAGCTCACTTCCTTTCAAATAAAGTCATCGAAATCCAAGCTGGTGATGAAAAGAAAGAACTGACCGCTGAAACAATCGTCATCAACACTGGTGCTGTTTCAAACGTCTTGCCAATCCCTGGACTTGCTACAAGCAAAAACGTCTTTGACTCAACAGGTATTCAAAACTTGGACAAATTGCCTGAAAAACTTGGAATTCTTGGTGGAGGAAATATCGGTCTTGAATTTGCTGGTCTTTACAACAAACTTGGAAGCAAGGTTACAGTTCTAGATGCCTTGGACACTTTCCTACCTCGTGCAGAACCTTCCATCGCAGCTCTTGCTAAGCAATACATGGAAGAAGACGGTATTGAATTGCTTCAAAATATCCGCACTACTGAAATCAAAAACGATGGTGACCAAGTGCTCCTCGTAACTGAAAATGAAACTTACCGTTTCGACGCCCTTCTCTACTCAACTGGACGCAAACCAAATGTAGAACCACTTCAACTTGAAAATACAGATATTGAACTAACTGAACGTGGTGCTATTAAAGTAGACAAACATTGTCAAACAAACGTTCCTGGTGTCTTTGCAGTTGGAGATGTCAACGGTGGCCTTCAATTTACTTACATTTCACTTGATGACTTCCGTGTTGTTTACAGCTACCTTGCTGGAGATGGCAGCTACACACTTGAAGACCGTCTCAATGTACCAAACACTATGTTCATCACACCTGCACTTTCACAAGTTGGTTTGACTGAAAGCCAAGCAGCTGATTTGAAACTTCCATACGCTGTGAAGGAAATCCCTGTTGCAGCAATGCCTCGCGGTCACGTAAATGGAGACCTTCGTGGAGCTTTCAAAGCTGTTGTTAATACTGAAACAAAGAAATTCTTGGAGCAAGCATCTTCTCAGAAGGTTCTCAAGAAATCATCAACATCATCACTGTTGCTATGGACAACAAGATTCCTTACACTTACTTTACAAAACAAATCTTCACTCACCCAACCTTGGCTGAGAACTTGAATGACTTGTTTGCGATTTAAGTTGAGATTTCTTCGTATCGAACAGCCCTCTTTGGGCTGTTTTTATTTCTGCGGAATCTCATACTCTTCGAAAATCAAATTCAAACCACGTCAGCTTCACCTTGCCGTACTCAAGTACAGCCTGCGGCTAGCTTCCTAGTTTGCTCTTTGATTTTCATTGAGTATCAAATCTGTCTTTTCCCTCTTTTGTGATATAGTAGCCAAACTTTATTTAGCAGTCCTAATTATATATTGAGTTTCAGGTCACTCTTTCAAATATCAGCAATACATATGACTTTGAATAACTCGCTTCAACTCATCGTTTTATGAGTAATTTAAAAAGATATTTTGCAATGATTGTTTCGTGCCTAATTAGGTAAATTAGGCACTCTTCGCGCGAGTCGTATGTATATTTTCATCGAAAGAATACTTCAAATTTCTTCGTTCTTGATAATATGAGCAATACTCCGCAAAATGTTTAAACTTTATCATTGTAAAAAATATCGAAAGAAATCCCATATTACATTAGTATATATTTGGTATGGGATGAAATTGACTTTCGAAAATATTAACTATATAATGTCTGTAAACAAGAAACAATGAGGTAACGATATGAATAAAACAGAATTACTATTACAAAGACTAGATGATATTGGTCAGTCTCTAAAAGATTCTAGACAAGCACTAGCTTTGCTGGCACTTGGTTCTTGCGGATCAGAAAGAGAACGATTGGATCAATACTCCGATTTGGATTTCTTTGTTATTGTAAAAGATGGCTACAAGCAGGCCTATATCCAGGATCTAACTTGGTTAAGTAATCTAGAACCAATTGCATTTCACTACCAAATACAGTGGACGGACATAAAGTTCTATTTGAAGATGATGTTTTTTGTGAATTTGCTATCTTTGAAGCTCACGAACTAGTAAACATTCCTTTCGCTGAAGGCAAAATTATCTGGAAGGAGGTCGGTTTTGATGGAACAATCTGCCAGCCACAAAGATTGCCATCAAAAGAAAATAGAGATCGTGAATGGCTGTTGGGAGAAATTTTATGCAACCTATATATAGGACTAGGTCGCTATCAACGAGGGGAAAAATTGGCTGCTTATGATTTCATCCAAAACAGATCTGTCAAGCTCTGGACTGAACTAATCAATTTGGAAAAAACTTCTAAATCTAATTTTATAGATATTTTTAACAGCAACAGACGATTTGAAAAAGGTTATCCAAATGAAGCCAAACAATTACCCTACTTTTTGCAAGGTTACGAACGAATTTCTGAATCTGCTCAGGCACTCCTAGAATATCTTGATAAACACTATCCTCTTAACGCATTTATAAAAGAAAAAATTCGTAATTTATTATAAAAGAGACTTTCCAAAAAATAATCTAAATCCCAAAAGTTAGGTATCTTTGTCAACTATAATGGATTAATGAAATTTTAAAACCTGCAGAAGGTAATTGATGTCCTCTCCTTTCTTATGTTCAGAGCAAGAAAGATTTATTTCTTAAAGTTGCCAAAGTTATCAAATTCAAGATATTGTATTTGATTGGTTTAATCAGAACCTAAAAAGCACCTCTAAGGTTACTTCTTTAGTTGATCTTAGAGGTTACTTTAGTTATTGGACTGCTGGGCGCAGTATGATATAATAGAAACATGAAATTAAAAACTACTTTGGGTCTCCTAGCTGGGCGTTCTTCCCACTTCATCTTGAACCGTCTTGGTCGTGGAAGTACGCTCCCAGGAAAACTTGCCCTTCAATTTGATAAAGATATTTTACAAAACCTAGCTAAGCACTACGAGATTGTCGTGGTCACTGGAACCAACGGAAAAACCTTGACAACTGCCCTCACTGTCGGCATTTTAAAAGAAGTTTATGGTCAGGTTCTGACCAATCCAAGCGGTGCCAATATGATTACAGGGATTACGACAACCTTCTTGACGGCCAAATCCTCTAAAACTGGGAAAAACATTGCCGTTCTAGAAATCGATGAAGCCAGTCTATCTCGTATCTGTGACTATATCCAGCCAAGCCTTTTTGTCATCACGAATATCTTCCGTGACCAGATGGACCGCTATGGTGAGATTTACACAACTTACAAGATGATTTTGGATGCCATTCGTAAGGTTCCTACGGCTACTGTTCTCCTTAATGGAGACAGTCCACTTTTCTACAAGCCAGCTATTCCAAATCCTGTAGAGTATTTTGGTTTTGACTTGGAAAAAGGACCAGCCCAGCTGGCTCACTATAATACAGAAGGGATTCTCTGTCCTGACTGCCAAGGCATCCTCAAATATGAGCATAATACCTATGCAAACTTGGGTGCCTATATCTGTGAAGGCTGCGGATGTAAACGTCCTGATCTCGACTATCGCTTGACAGAACTGGTTGAGTTAACCAACAATCGCTCTCGCTTTGTCATAGACGGCCAAGAGTACGGTATTCAAATCGGTGGACTCTACAATATCTACAACGCCCTAGCTGCGGTTGCTATTGCTCGTTTCCTCGGTGCCGATTCCCAACTCATCAAGCAGGGATTTGACAAGAGCCGTGCTGTCTTTGGACGCCAAGAAACCTTCCATATTGGTGACAAGGAATGCACCCTCGTCTTGATTAAAAATCCAGTCGGTGCAACTCAAGCTATCGAAATGATTAAACTAGCACCTTATCCATTTAGCCTATCTGTCCTCCTCAATGCCAACTATGCAGACGGTATTGATACTAGCTGGATCTGGGATGCTGATTTTGAACAGATAACTGACATGGATATTCCAGAAATCAATGCTGGCGGTGTTCGTCATTCTGAAATCGCTCGTCGTCTACGAGTAACAGGCTATCCAGCTGAGAAAATCACTGAAACAAGTAGTCTGGAACAAGTTCTCAAGACCATTGAGAATCAAGATTGCAAGCATGCCTATATCCTGGCTACCTATACTGCCATGCTTGAATTCCGCGAACTGCTGGCTAGTCGTCAGATTGTTAGAAAGGAGATGAACTAATGGTTTATACTTCACTTTCCTCAAAAGCTGGCAATTACCCCTATCAGATCAACATTGCCCACCTCTATGGAAACCTCATGAATACCTACGGGGACAATGGAAACATCCTCATGCTCAAGTATGTTGCTGAAAAACTGGGAGCCCATGTGACGGTTGACATCGTTTCACTCCATGATAACTTTGATGAAAACCACTATAATATCGCCTTTTTCGGTGGTGGTCAAGACTTTGAACAGAGTATCATTGCAGACGACCTACCTGCTAAAAAAGAGAGCATTGACAACTACATTCAAAATGACGGTGTGGTTCTGGCTATCTGCGGTGGTTTCCAACTATTGGGCCAATATTATATTGAAGCTTCAGGTAAACGTATCGAAGGGCTCGGTGTCATGGGCCACTACACCCTCAACCAGACCAATAACCGCTTTATCGGGGACATCAAGATTCACAATGAAGATTTCGATGAAACCTACTATGGATTTGAAAACCATCAGGGCCGTACCTTCCTTTCTGATGACCAAAAACCGCTGGGACAGGTTGTCTATGGAAATGGAAACAACGAAGAAAAGGTAGGCGAAGGGGTTCATTATAAGAATGTCTTTGGTTCCTACTTCCACGGACCTATCCTCTCTCGTAATGCCAATCTGGCCTATCGCCTAGTCACTACTGCCCTCAAGAAGAAATATGGTCAGGACATCCAACTCCCTGCCTACGAGGACATCCTCAGTCAAGAAATCTCTGAAGAGTACAGTGACGTCAAAAGCAAGGCTGACTTTTCTTAAACAAAGGAAAATGATATCAAAGAACTCCCTATCTTGTCGGAGTTCTTTTTACCTGTTCTTTTACCCTTCTCCCTTGCATTTTCTCTCTTTTTTTGCCAAAATAGAGGGGTAGAAAGAAGGTAGCATATGTCTAAATTACAACAAATCGTAACATATCTTGAATCAGAAAAACTAGATGTCGCTGTCGTATCTGACCCCGTCACAATCAATTACCTCACTGGCTTTTACAGTGATCCCCATGAACGCCAAATGTTCCTTTTTGTCCTAGCGGATCAAGAACCCCTCCTCTTTGTCCCAGCCCTTGAAGTGGAGCGTGCTACTAGCACTGTTTCCTTCCCAGTTGTGGGCTATGTGGATTCTGAAAATCCATGGCAAAAAATGAAACATGCTCTTCCACAGCACGACTTCAAACGCGTTGCTGTTGAGTTTGACAATCTCATCTTGACTAAATATCATGGCTTGAAAATAGTCTTTGAAACTGCTGAGTTTGAAAACCTCACTCCTCGTATCCAACGCATGCGCCTCATCAAATCAGCTGACGAAGTGCAAAAGATGATGGTTGCAGGTCTCTATGCGGACAAGGCTGTTAAGGTTGGCTTTGACAATATTTCTCTTGATAAGACTGAGACAGATATCATCGCCCAAATTGACTTTGCCATGAAACGTGAAGGCTATGAAATGAGCTTTGATACTATGGTCTTGACTGGTGATAATGCTGCAAATCCACACGGTATTCCAGCAGCTAACAAGGTTGAAAATGATGCTCTTCTCCTCTTTGACCTTGGTGTTCTAGTCAACGGCTATGCGTCAGATATGACTCGTACAGTCGCTGTCGGTAAACCTGACCAATTCAAGAAAGACATTTACAACTTGACTCTTGAAGCCCAACAAGCTGCTCTTAACTTTATCAAGCCAGGTGTGACTGCCCATGAAGTAGACCGAGCTGCCCGTGAGGTCATCGAAAAAGCTGGTTACGGAGAGTACTTCAACCACCGTCTCGGTCACGGTATCGGTATGGATGTCCACGAATTCCCATCTATCATGGAAGGGAACGACATGGTCATCGAAGAAGGCATGTGCTTCTCTGTTGAACCAGGTATCTATATCCCGGGTAAAGTCGGTGTCCGTATCGAAGACTGCGGTGTTGTCACTAAGAATGGATTTGACCTCTTTACAAGCACCAGCAAAGACTTGCTTTATTTTGATTAATATTATACAAAAAAAGTTAGCTCGAACAGCTAACTTTTTACTTTATCTTCTTGATACTTTGACTAAGGATAAATCCTACAATCATCCCTACCATATTTTGCATGAAATTTGGTAGAATTTCTGGTAGAGCTGCTGCCCAGCCATTCATCAATGTAGAACCCAAGGCGTAACCCCCTACCATGGCAATCGTTGCTAAGATAAGGCCTAACCACTGAGTTTTTGCCTTTAAATCCTGCGAAAAATCCCTGCAAGCCATGGTTAACCAAGCTAAAGAACATCCACTGAGGATAGCCTGATAAGAGGTCAATCAAGAAACCTGCTAGTCCTCCGACTACAGCCCCTTCACGACTACCAAAGTAGAAAGGCCGTAAAGAAGACACCCGCATCTAAAAGAGTTAGAATGCCTGTCGGTGTTGGAATTTTTAAGAAATAACCTAGAACCACAGAAAGGGCGGTTAAGAGGGATACAAGGGCGATTTTAGTTGTTTTTGGTTTGCTTCATATTGTCTTACTCCATACTGATCTGCTTGTGCAATAGCACGATAAACGAAAGCCTTAGAGCTTTCTACTGCTGGTAAAAGTTCATCACCTTTAACTAGGTGACTGGCAATGCTGGAGGCAAAGGTACAACCTGCACCAGCATTTTGCCCTTGAATGACAGGATTTTCTAGGATAGTAAAGGTCTGTCCATCATAAAAGACATCTACAGCCTTGTCCTGACTAAGGCGATTGCCTCCCTTGATAATGACTGCTGGCGCTCCTAAGTCATGCAATTTCTGAGCTGCAGCTTTTCATATCTTCCAAGGTTTTAATTTCCTGACTAGCTAATAATTCTGCTTCAGGAAGATTAGGCGTAATCACACTGACATGAGGGAAAAAACGAATCAACTCTTGGCAGAGTTCACTGACAGCTACGTCGTGCGTTTCCTTGCAGACCAAGACAGGATCCAATACCACAGGCACTCTTGGACGCTGCTTGATAAAGTCCAAGGCCTTCTCAGCCACACTGACAGTTGGTAGAAGACCAATCTTAATTCCCCCAAACTCCACATCACGCAAGCTATCTAATTCATGTTGAAAAATGGTATCGTCAGTTGGAAAGACTTCAAATCCTTTTTCTGTCAAGGCTGTCAAACAAGTCACTGCTACAAAGCCATGCAAGCCGTTCAAGGTATAGGTAGCCAAATCAGCTGACAAACCACCACCACTAAAAATATCATTTCCAGAAAGTGCTAAAATACGATTATTCTTCATAACGAATCTCCTTTAAATACAAACCATTTGGTGCTGCAGTGGGACCAGCAAGTTGCCTGTCCTTCTTCTCCAAAATCGAGGTCAATCTGCTCCACTGGCATGCGATTATTTCCGATTTTGAGCAGTGTCCCCACCATATTGCGAATCTGCTTATACAAGAAACCATTTCCTGAAAAGGTAAAGGTCAAAAACTGTCCTGTCTCATCAACCCTGAGACTAGCTTCTGTGATGGTGCGAACCTTGTCCTCCACACTGGTTCCAGAGGCTGTAAAACCTGTGAAATCATGGGTTCCCTTCTAGCTTTTTGACGGCCTCCTGCATCCTCTCCACATCAAGCGTATAAGGAAAGTGAGTAGCATAGTGACGGCGCATGGGATTTTTGGGACGGCCCCTATCCACGATAAACTCATAGGTCTTGCTGTGCTTGGCATAACGGCAATGAAAATCATCCGCCACAAGCTCAATCGAAATCACATCAATATCTTCAGGGGACTGGGTGTCCAAGGCAAAGCGAAGTTTTTCCTCATCCATTTGATAGGGCAAGTCAAAATGAATCACCTGTCCCAAAGCATGAACCCCACTATCAGTCCTACCAGCACCGTGAACAGTGATTGCTTTCCCTTTATTGAGTCTCGTCAAGGTTTTTTCAATTTCCTCCTGAACGCTACGCGCATGAGGCTGGCGCTGAAAACCAGCAAAGGCGTAACCATCATAGGAAATAGTTGCTTTGTATCTTGTCATAACTTCTATTTTATCAAGAAATTAATCTGTAGACAAGGTTCTAAAATAAATACTATCTGGGTACAAAAACTCAAAAAGAAAAAAACTTAGGGAAATCAATCCTAAGCTCTCTTTTTGAAGTAGGTACATGACAAAGATAGAGGTTACAATCAACCAAGATCCTAAAGATGGCAAAGACCAAGCATGCCCATTGTGAGTTAGTAAAGCCAATCGCACCTAGAACAAATGGGGTCGTAAAAGGCTCCGAAACTACAGCCTAAAACCGCAAATGAGGTCGCTTGATTGAGGAGTTTAGCTGGAATTCGTTTCAGATACAAGTTGAAAAGACTGTCGTCAAAGGCTACACTGTAGGCAAAAACCAGCCAGAATGCTTCCTGCCACAACCACCCACAAGGATGGAGACAGGGCAATCACAATTTGCCCTAAACCAAAGGTAATACCAGACCAGAGGAGCAGTTTCTCTTTAAAGATAGAAATCAAGAAAGAAAAACTCACACCAGCCACAATCCCGATCAACTGCATGACACTAAGAACAAAACTAGATAACTGGGCATCTCCCAGTCCTCTTTCCACCATCAAACTTGGAATACGGATGGTAATAGCTGTATTGGTACAAACTACAACTGCCGCTTCAATAGCTAGGATAAAAATCAAGCCTTTCATTTCCCGAGTTAAACGACTTGCTTCCTTCGCTTTTTTTCTTGACTTCTTTCTTTTCTTTTCCATAAGGGACAAAGAGCAGATAAAGGGTCAGAACCAAAAATCCAGCACTATAGGCTAGGAAGGTAGCTGTCCAACCAAAGGGCAACAACTGGCCGACTGCCAAGGTAATGAGAGAAGCTCCCACGACCTCTGCAGAACCGCGTAGCCCTAACATCTGAATTCTCGTTTTTCCTTGATAACGTTCACTGATAATAGAAATAGCCTTGGCATTGATCATACCCAACACCCTAAACCAAAGAGAATCCGTGTTCCAAAGACAAAGGGATAGGCCTGATACCAGAAGGGAGCCGTCCCGCTCAGTGATAAAATCAGCAAGCCCAAACTAATCTGTAAGCGCTCAGGAAAGATTTTTTCTAAGAAGCCATTTAGTAATAACATAATCATGATTCCAAAGGAAGGCAAGCTCGCCAAAAGCTCAATTTGTTCCTTAGGATAACCTTGATAATAGTCAAACATGGCTGGTAGGGCACTTGAAATCGAAAAGGAGGTAATCAAAACGAGGGAGAGAGCCAAAATACTGGCCCGTTCTAAAAATTGTTTCATGAAATCTCTTTCTATCTTTCTTTTAATCTTCTATTTTTTGATAGTTATCAAATAAGCAAGAAAAGAAGAAGTCTCATTGGTTTGTAGACTCCTTCTTAAACTCGAAAATGAATCCCTTGTGTCTTATACTCAATGAAAATCAAAGAGCAAACCAGGAAGCTAGCCGCAGGTTGCTCAAAGCACTGCTTTGAGGTTGTAGATAGGACTGACGAAGTCAGCTCAATACACTGTTTTGAGGTTGTGGATAAAACTGACGAAGTCAGTAACCATATCTACGGCAAGGCGAAGCTGACGTGGTTTGAAGAGATTTTCGAAGAGTATTAGGATGACTTTCTCTTGATTTGCTTAATAAAGTAGAAGATAAATCCTGCCACCATATAGGCAACAAAGATAATCAGACACCACTTGAACACGACATCCCAACCCTTATTCACATTCAAAAAGAAGTACGGGAAAGGACTGACCTTAGAATTGGGGATGTCTAATTTCAGTACCAAGCCATTAAAAAGAGCAAAAATCATATACAGCAAGGGTAAAATCGTCCACACAACTGGATCCCAGATTTTGTATTGACCCTGTTTGTCAAACAAGAGGGTATCTGCTAAAAACCAGAGGGGAACGATATAGTGGCAAAGGAAATTTTCTAGGGTATAAAAATTAGTCGCAATGGGCGCTAAAAGGAAATGGTAAATCACACAGGTAATCATGATACTCATGGTGACCCCACCTTTTAAGCGCAAGAGGCTTGGCCTTTGCCAGTTTTCACCTAAACGGCTCATAACCTTTAGGAGATAGAGCGTAAAAATCGCCACTAAAAGGTTGGACAGAACCGTATAATAGAGCAGCATCCCAAATCCACCATGCTTGGCGATTTCAAGATAAACTCCCGTAAAAGCCGCTAGAAACAAGAAGATACGGCTATAAAATATAAGTTTGTAGTTCTTTGACATGTTTAAATTTTCTTCACAAACTCTGATTTAAGTTTCATGGCACCAAAACCATCAATCTTACAGTCGATATTGTGGTCGCCTTCTACGATGCGGATATTTTTCACGCGCGTTCCTTGTTTCAAATCTTTTGGCGCACCTTTTACTTTCAAATCCTTAATGAGGGTTACTGTATCACCATCAGCCAATTTATTTCCGTTGGCATCGATCGCGACAAGACCATCTTCTACTTCTGCAACTTCAGCAGGATTCCACTCATAAGCACACTCTGGGCAAACCAGTAGGGCACCGTCTTCGTAGACATACTCTGAGTTACATTTTGGGCAATTTGGTAAGTTGTTCATGGTTTCTCCTTATCATCATTCACTATTCTTTGAAAATCAAAATTTCTCGAACAGCAACTATTATACCCTAAAATCAGCATTTTGACAAATTTAGAAAAAACCGATATCCATCTATCGGCTTTTCAACATCTACATTCTTTTTTCAGCTTCTGCTTTAATTTTTTCAACTACTTCTTGAATGTTTAAACCAGTTGTATCAAGGTAGACAGCATCCTCTGCTTGTTTGAGAGGCGAAGTCTCACGATGACTATCCTTGTAGTCACGCGCAGCAATTTCCTCTTTTAGGGTTTCAAGGTCTGTTTCAATTCCCTTGGCAATATTTTCCTTGTAACGACGCTCTGCTCTCTCATCGACAGAAGCTACTAGGAAAATTTTCAATTCTGCTTGTGGCAATACAACAGTTCCAATATCACGACCGTCCATGACAATCCCACCTTGCTGGGCGATCTCCTGCTGGAGAGAAACTAATTTCTCACGTACTTGAGGAATTGCTGCAATAGCAGAGACATGATTGGTCACTTCATTCTCACGGATAGGATGAGTAATATCTACATCTCCTACAAAGACAAGCTGCTCCCCAGTTTCTGAACGCCCAAAACTGATTGGATGCTGGTCCAATAAGTCTAAGAGTTCTTCAACTTGTTCAACTCCTAATTGGTTCTTGAGAGCCATGTAGGTCGCTGCACGATACATGGCACCTGTATCTAGATAGGTGTATCCAAAATCCTTGGCAATAATTTTTGCGACCGTACTCTTACCACTTGAAGCAGGACCGTCAATAGCAATTTGAATGGTTTTCATATCAACTCCTATTTGATTTTAACAACATCACCTGGATTAGCAAACCAAGATCCTGTAGCCATGTGCCCAGGATTTAAGGCTTCTAACTGTGCAATCGAAATCCCCGCACGAGCTGCAATAGCTGCTTCTCCTTCTCCAGCCAAGACTTTTGTCGTCCCTTCTGGATCTGTTGAATGTTCTGAACTACTAGATGACTCTTCCTTACCCTCTGAACTAGAAGATGCCTGCTCTGAACTACTAGAAGATGAAATCTGTACTACATTTGCATCAGAATCGTGAAAATCTTTTAAGGCTGCCGTACGATTACTCCCACCCGATGACAGATAGATAAGAACAATAATCATCACGACTACAATCACAAAGAAAATACTTGCTAAGATAGTTAAGATACGATTAGCAATGACTCCTCCGCCTTGTTCTCTCTTACGACGTTGTATTCTTGTTTCTTCTTGATTTTCATAAATATCTTCTTGCCACGGTTCTTTTGCCATACCTTACTCCTTGTTTTTTTTTACTTTTCTTATTACAATATAAATATGAAAATCACACTTATACCTGAACGTTGCATTGCCTGTGGGCTTTGCCAAACTTATTCTGAATTATTTGACTATCACGATAATGGAATCGTGCGCTTTTACGATGACCCTGACCAACTAGAAAAAGAAATTTCTCCTAGCCAAGACGTCTTAGAGGCTGTTAGAAACTGTCCGACACGTGCCTTGATTAAAGATCAACACTAATCTTTCATAGTAAATTGACAAGAACGTTTCACTCTTTCTAGTTTAGCATATTTCCATGCAAAATTATAGTCTTTCACTTTATTTTTTTCTGTAAAATCAGGAAGGTCACTTTTTTCTTTAACGAGATAAAGTGGTCTTTTTTTAGTCTCTAGATAGATCTTACTGATGTACTTGCCGAGAATCCCAATGGTCAAGAGTTGAATGCCTCCAAGAAAGAGAATGACAGCCATCAGAGAAGTCCAACCTGATGTCGGATTACCCAAAATGAGGGTCCGAACCACAACAAAAAAGGTCATAAGCAAAGAAATAAAACAAGATAGGAGACCAGCTACAAAGGCTATAATCAAGGGAAAATCTGAAAAATTCACAATCCCTTCAATGGAGTAGAAAAAGAGTTGCCTAAAACTCCAACTGGTCTTGCCAGCCTGTCTTTCAACGTTTGAATAGTCCAAATAGTGGATTTTAAAGCCCAGCCAGGCAAAAAGTCCCTTAGAAAAACGATTGGACTCAGTCAAGCTTAAAATCGCATCGACTACAGACCTTCTCATCATGCGAAAATCACGGACACCTGACGGCAAGGCTACTGGACTAATTTTTTTCATGAAGCCGTAAAAGAGATTAGCACAGAAACTGCGAAAGAAAGGTTCCCCCTCTCGACTAGTTCTCCGTGTCCCAACACAGTCCAAGTCTGTATTTTGGTCTAGTAATTTTTTCATCTCAAGCAACATACTAGGAGGATCTTGGAGGTCTGCATCCATCACCACCACCAGGTCTCCTGTCGCATATTGCAAGCCTGCATAGAGGGCTGCTTCTTTTCCAAAATTTCGCGAGAAAGAAATATAATGTACTGCCGAATTTTGCTCCCGATAGGCTTTTAACAGTTCTAAGGTCCCATCACTTGATCCATCATCGACAAAGACATACTCGATTTCTGTTTCCAAATCTGGAAGTAAAGCTTCCAAAGCCTGATAAAAAAGAGGAAGTACTTCCTCTTCATTTAAACAGGGGACAATGATTGACATCACCATCTTAGTCTTCAAATCCATTTGGATGCTTGCTTTGCCAACGCCATGCGTCTTCACACATTTGGGTGATGCCGAGTTCTGCTTCCCAGCCGAGTTCTGCTTTGGCTTTTGCAGGTTCTGAATAGCAGGCTGCAATATCACCTGGGCGACGGTCTACGATGCGGTAAGGAATTGGGCGTCCCACTGCTTTTTCCATGTTTTGGATAATTTCAAGAACAGAATAACCTTTACCTGTTCCAAGGTTATAAACGTTTAGACCTGAGCCTTTTTGGATTTTTTTCAGAGCTGCAACGTGACCTTTAGCCAAATCGACAACGTGGATATAGTCACGAACACCAGTTCCATCTTCCGTATCGTAATCGTCTCCAAACACTTGCACTTGCTCTAATTTCCCAACGGCTACTTGAGTCACATATGGCAAGAGATTGTTTGGAATACCGTTTGGATTTTCTCCCAAATCACCACTCTCATGGGCTCCGATTGGGTTAAAGTAACGAAGCAAGACCACATTCCATTCTGAGTCTGCCTTGTAAATATCCGTCAAAATTTCCTCAAGCATAAGCTTAGTGCGGCCGTATGGATTGGTCACTGAAAGTGGGAAATCTTCCAAGATTGGCACTGTATGAGGATCTCCATAAACTGTCGCAGAAGAACTGAAGATGATGTTTTTACAGTTGTTTTCTTCCATGGCTTTCAAAAGACTAACAGTCCCAGCGATATTGTTGTCATAGTAGGCAAGAGGAATACGAGTAGATTCACCGACAGCCTTCAAACCAGCAAAGTGAATAACACCAGTCGGTTCTTCCTGTTTGAAAATGTCTCTGAGGGTATCTGTATCACGAATATCTGCCTCATAGAAAGGCACTTCAACTCCTGTGATTCTTTCAACAACTTCTAAACTTTTACGGTTACTATTAACAAGGTTATCCACCACAACAACCTGATGACCTGCTTGGATTAACTCAATAACTGTGTGGGTTCCGATAAAACCCGCTCCACCCGTTACCAAAATCTTTTCTTGCATCTTCTTTCCTCGATTCTCGGATTATTTTTTCTTATTTTACCATTTTTGATAGGGAATGTCATTTGCAATCCTAGAGGGGAGACTAAAATTTAAGTAAAATTCTTATTCACTTTTTACTCGTTTGACATAGTTTTCAATTGGGTAGTTTAGAGGGTCCAAGGTCAACTCCTTGCCTTGAACCAATTGAGCTAGATGGTAGCCAATGATAGGACCAGTTGTAAGGCCTGATGAACCTAGTCCACTAGCCGCATAGACACCTGCCAATTCTGGCACCTGCCCAAAAAACGGGGAGAAATCATTGGTATAGGCACGGATGCCCACACGCTCAGCTCTGGAAGTCGCTTTAGCCAAAGCTGGATAGTGAGGCAAGGCCTCCTCCTCCATTTGCTGGAGCAAGCCTTCATCTACCGTCAAATCAAATCCCATATCATTTTCATGGGTAGCTCCTAAGGACAATTTCCCACCTGCGAAAGGAATCAAATCCCACTCCCCTTCTGGCATAACAACAGGATAAGCTTCCATGTCTTGGGCAAGTTGATAATCTCGGAGCTGCCCCTTTTGGGGACGAACATCTACTTCATAACCTAAAGGTTCTAACAAATCCCCCAACCAAGCTCCCGTCGCTAAAATAACCTGATCAAACACCTTTTCACCAATCTGGTAACCTGATGATAGAGGCTTCAAACTCACTTTTTCTTTGACCAGCTTGACCTGACTGGCTTCTAGCAAACGAGTCACTAAGAGTTGGCCATCTACTCTCGCTCCACCAGAAGCATAGAGCAGGTGGTCAAATCCCTGCAAGCCAGGGAATAATTCATTAGCTGATGCTTGATCCAGGATGGCTAATTTCCCTATCAAGGGAGATTCTTCTCTGCGCTGGAGGGCCAGTTGATAGAGTTCTTCCAACTTGGACTCATCCTTTTTCAAGAGAAAAACTCCCGAACGCTGGTAAAAGTCGATTTCTTGTCCTGATTTCTCTAAATCAGCCAACAAATCCACATAAAAGTCAGCCCCCAAGCGCGCCATTTTATACCAGGCTTTATTTCGACGTTTGGAAAACCAAGGACTGATAATTCCTGCTGCGGCCTTGGTAGCCTGACCTTGTCCATGGTCAAAGACGGTCACCTCTAGGTCACTTTCTTGCGAGAGGTAGTAGGCAGCTGTTGCTCCTACAATTCCTGCTCCGATAATAGCAACTTTTTTCATTGTCTTCACCTTCTAACTAGATATGGTGGAAAGGATTGGTCGATGCTTGACTAGGTACAAGATCGATTGTCCAGCATTTTTCCTCTTTCCATTGAGTAAGAAGCTCTGCGATCTTTTCCACAAAAAGCACTTCAATATAGTGGCCTGGGTCCAAGGCTAGCAAGCCATCAGACAACATATCCTGGGCAGTGTGGTAGTAAATATCACCAGTGATATAGACATCCGCTCCTTTAGCTAAAGCATCCTTATAGAAAGACTGCCCGCTTCCACCACAGATGGCCACTCTTGAAATAGACTTCTGCAAGTCATTCTCTTGATAATGCACCATTCGAAGGCTATCTAGGCCAAAGACTTGCTTGACCTGTTGGGCCAATTCCCAAAATGTCTGAGGCTGAACATTCCCAATACGACCAATTCCACGTTTAGGGCCTGTTTCCTGCAGATAAGTCGTTTCCTCGATACCTAGCATCTGACAGAGCCAATCATTGAGGCCATTTTCAACGATGTCAATATTGGTATGGCTGACATAAACTGCGATGTCATGCTTGATGAGGTCGATGTAAATCTGATTTTGTGGACGGCTAACTACCAAATCCTTGATGGGACGGAAAATCGGCGCGTGCTTGACAATAATCAAATCCACACCTTTTTCAATAGCTTCAGCCACCGTTTCTTCACGAATATCGAGAGCCACCATGACACTTTGGATATCCTTGTCCAAAGTGCCAATTTGCAGACCACGACTGTCTCCCTCCATGGAAAATTCCTGAGGGCAAAAGGCTTCATATGCGTTAATTACTTCACTTGCTAACATGGAGAACCTCCTTGATGGCTTGAATTTTATCTACTAGAACTTGACGTTCTTCCAGATTTTTTTCTGGAATTTGTCCGAGGGCAAACTCTAGCTTAACAGCTTCTTTTTGCCATTTTTGGACAAAGACTGGACTGATCTCTTTGGACAAAAAAGGACCAAAGCGAACATCACTGGCTGATAGCTTCATTTGTCCTACTTCCACCACCAAAATCTCGTAAAACTTGCCAGCTTCTTCTAAGATGCTTTTCAGCTACAATCTGAAATCCATTCTCTTGTAGCCAGATACGCAAGTCGTCTTCACGATTATTTGGCTGGAGGATCAAACGCTCTACATTAGCTAACTTGTCCAAGCCTTCTTCTAAAATCCTAGCAATCAAACGACCACCCATACCAGCAATAGTAATGACAGACACTTGGTCTGCCTCTTCAAAGGCTGCCAAGCCATTGGCTAAACGGACTTGGATTTTCTCCTTTAGGCCGTGAGCCTCAACATTTTTGACCGCAGACTGATAGGGGCCTTCCACCACCTCACCCGCAATGGCACTTTTGATTTGGCCTCTTTCGACCAACTCGATAGGCAGATAAGCATGGTCACTTCCCACATCTAGCAAAATGGCTCCCTGTGGCACAAAGGAAGCCACTAATTCTAATCTCTTTGAAATCATCTTCTCTCACTTTCCAAAACTCTATTACCTCTTATTATACCACATTTCAGCTGGCAATCTTGTACCTAAAAAGACCGCAATCCACAGATTGCAGCCTTTCTTTATTTTCTGGCTTGATAGCGACTAGTCAGGATGAAAATCACGGTAAAGACCAACATCATGACACCATAAACAGGTAATGTTTGTCCTGTTAAGGTCGAAATTTCAAGCAGTTTTTGAATTCTTGGGAAGAGAGCTGTAGCTAGGAAGCCTCCTACTGACCAAACAATCAAGAGGACACGCCATAGGGTAAATGGCATGCAGGCTCTAAATACGGATAAGAAACCAATTGACCCCAAGAGATAATAGAGTAGAGTTGAGATTTCTAACTCAGACCAACCTTGGCTACTTCCAAATATTTTCACAAAAAGAACACTGAACACGACCATGAGAGCGCTTGGTAGAGCACGAAGCATGGATCTTCTGAGGAAGTTTGGCTCAACAGGTTTGATATTTCGCTCAAAAGTCAGAACGAATGGTGGGAAACCTTCCACGAACTGGTCAATCATGGTAATTTGAATCGGAATGAAAGGGAAAATCAAGATCCATTCAGACCGTCCCTAGAAGAGCACTGGCGATACAGATGACTGCGAGCAAGAAGGAATAGATGGTCTTTATCAAGAAAATCGGTGCGATGTGGGCAATGTTATTGACCACACGACGACCCTCGAAGAGAATCTCAGGAACATCATTAAAGTCTGAGTTCAAGAGAACCAGATTGGCAATCTGACGAGTCGCAGGATCTCCCTCAGCCATTACGATAGAGCAATCCGCCTCACGAAGGGCCAGGATATCATTGACTCCGTCCCCTGTCATAGCTGTTGTATGCCCTGCTTTTTTCAGCGTTTGGATGATGAGTTTCTTTTGATGAGGGGAAACACGTCCGAAAATGGCTGTATCTTCAGCCATAGCAATCAATTCCTCATCCGTGATTTTCGAGCAATCTACATAGCTGTCATAGTCCGCAAAACCAGCCTTCTGGGCAATGCTGGATACCGTAACTGGATTGTCACCAGAGATAATCTTGAGCCCCACTTCCTGAGAACGGAGATAGTCCAGCGTCTCTGCTGCTCCCTCTCGAATCGGGTCCAAGATTTCCAGCAAGGCTAGAGCCTGAATATCAGATGGTTTCTGTGGTTTGTGGTGGTCTAATTTCTCCTGACTGAGAGCTAAGACCAAGACACGTGACCCTCTCTCCAAGGCCTCTCTGGCTTCAGGGACTTCAGAGTCCAGCAACATCTCAGGTGCGCCCTAAGAAAACTGTTCCCTAAACCTTCCAATTCCATAGCTCCCCATTTTCCGGTCGCTTGAGAAAGGGGAGATTGGCAATCATAGGATAAGTAACTTCTCCCACAAAACGCTTTCGAATAGCTTGGGCTGTTGGATTTTTATCCTCACTATGGGCTATGTAGCTGGTCAGGATACTAGCAATAGCCTCGTCACCATAAGTTTCCGTCAACGGAAGAACAGCCTCTACCTGCATCTTTCCTTGGGTGATGGTGCCCGTCTTGTCCAAACAGAGCATATCCACACGCGCCAAGGTCTCAACAGAGTACATCTCCTGCACCAAGACCTTTTTCAAGCCCAACTTAATCACCGCAGTCAAAGAGCGAAGTGATGGTCAAAAGGGCAATTCCCTTGGGCAACATTCCCAGTAGGGCTGTCGACGAATTTACAACGGATGACTTGAGAGGCAGGCCTTTTAAAAGCAAGGCTTCTAGCAAGAGAGCTAGACCAAAAGGAATGATAATCTTCCCAGTAAAACCAGCTAACTTGTCCAGCGATTTCATGATACGGGAGTTGATAGGGTTTCACAGTCTTGGCTTCCAGCATGAGTTTGGCAGCATAGTTGTCTGCACCGACATGGTGAACTTGAGCTAAAACTGACCCACTGGCTAGAAACTTCCAGACAAAAGCAAGGCATCAACTTCCTTTTGCACCAAATCACTTTCCCCCGTTAACATGGCTTCATTGACTTCCGCAAAGCCTTCCAAAAACCAAAGGCATCACTAGGGAATCTGCTCTCCAGCAGACAAACGAATGACATCTCCTAACACCAATTCTTCAGGATTCAGAGCCACTTCTTGGCCATCACGAATAGTCTTGACCTTTTCCTTGGTCATGAGATTGAGCTTGTCCACCATGTGTTTAGCCCGTAGCTCGGTCACAATTCCAGAAAAAGCGTTAAAGCAGATAACAGCAAAGAAGACCAGATTGCTCCAAGCCTGCACAAAGGCTAGTGCCAAAGCAATGGCAAAGTTCAAAGCGTTAAAAAGGGTAAAGACATTTCGTTTGATGATTTGCCAAGTGCTGGTACTGGCCGAAGCAGTAAAATCATTGACCAAGCCCTTAGCCTGTCTTTCCTTGACTTCTCTTTGGGTTAATCCCATAATCTTATTTTTATCCATAAATTCTATCATATCATTTTTTTCTAAAAGAAATTCTAATCTCATCCCAAATATGCACCTAGTCAAGGGAAAAGTTTGCCAGCCCTCCTTTGATAAGGTATAATAATAACAAGAAAATAATCGAAGGAGATCGCATGTTTTTATACTTATTTACGTGGATTGGTTGTCTTGCTCCTATGGTCCATCAATGGCAATGCCCACTATCATAATACTGATAAAATTCCTAATCAAGATGAAAATTATATTCTGGTTGCGCCCTCACCGTACTTGGTGGGATCCAGTATACATGGCCTTTGCGACCAAGCCAAAACAATTCATCTTTATGGCTAAAAAGAACTCTTTACCAACCGTATCTTTGGGCTGGTGGATTCGTATGTGTGGTGCCTTTCCTATCGACCGTGAAAATCCTAGCGCCTCAGCCATCAAATACCCTATCAATGTTCTCAAAAAAAGTGACCGCTCTCTCATCATGTTTCCAAGTGGGAGCCGTCACTCAAACGATGTCAAGGGTGGCGTAGCTCTGATTGCCAAAATGGCCAAGGTCCGTATCATGCCGGTTACCTACACAGGTCCTATGACCTTGAAGGGCCTGGTTAGCCGTGAGCGTGTCGATATGAACTTTGGAAATCCAATCGATATCTCAGATATCAAGAAAATGAATGATGAAGGCATTGAAACAGTCGCCAATCGTATCCAAACAGAATTCCAACGTTTGGACCAAGAAACGAAACAATGGCACAATGATAAAAAACCAAACCCACTCTGGTGGTTTATCCGCATCCCTGCCCTCATCCTTGCCATTATCCTCGCTATCCTAACCATCATCTTTAGCTTTATCGCAAGCTTCATCTGGAATCCAGATAAGAAGAGAGAGTCTCTTGGTTAAAAAATACAACAATCCCTTGGCAAAAGCCAAGGGATAACTCTTTTATTCGATTTTCCATTTTTGGGCCAACCAGCTGGAAAAAGCTAGGAATCGTTCAGCCATATGCTCATGATGCCCATAAGGGTCAAAGACAAACTGACCGTTCGGATAACGTTGCTGAAGACTGGTATGAATCTGCTCAGCATAGGCTGGTGCTTGAGCCAAGCGATTAGTATGGTGTGCTCCTTCTGTTTGACCATTTTGTAAATACAGCAAACAGTTTAGATTTTTCACTGTCTCTTCCTTACAGTAAGCCACAAAATCAGGATACCAAAAAGAACCGCAGATAGAGAAAACACAGGAAACCCTGTCAAAGCTGAAAAGACTGTAGACTGCCGCCAAGCCGCCTAGTGAATAGCCTCCATAAGCAAGGCGAGTTTCATCCAGACGATAAAGCGACTGCAACATGTCTAAAAGACCTCCAAATAAATGATCATGATAGGCTTTTGCCTGACCACCAAAATCTGGAGCTCCCTCTCTCAGAGCCGATGCCTTCCATGGAGTGTAGTTGTCTAAACGATTTTTAGAGGTCAATCCCACTAAAATCATAGATTCGGAAAGGGACGATAGGAAATCCAAGTTTCCATCATTTAATAAAATAGCCGGATAGGTTTGATTGGGGTCGTAGTTAGAAGGAAGGCTGATTTTAACTTGAATTCCTTCCCAATCAAACTCATTATTTATTGATAAAGTCATTGATTTTCTCAAGGGAATCAATCACTGCTGGACCATAATCCATCAACTCATCGTAAGAGATGGTCATGATTTTTTGATTTTTAATTGCAGGAACGCTTTCCAAGACAGCATTTGCCTTCATCAACTCTACTGCTTTTTCATCCAATTTTTTATTGCGGTCACTGGTTACATAGATAATCAATTCAGGATCCATTGACACGAGATTTCCAAGGTCAAGCCTGATGTCCCCGTAGCAACGTTGGTATAACCAAGTTGGTTTAGCAAACTTTCTTGCAAAGCAGACTTGTAGGCACCAAAGGTTTCATCATTATAAGCAACCATAATCAAAGCCTTTTTCTTTTCACCTTGACTTGCTGGATTTGCTTTCTTAACAGCGTCAATTTTAGCTTGTAATTGGGCTGCGTATTCATTAGCCTTGTCCTGAACATTAAAAATCATTCCCAGATTTTTGACATCTTCTACGATATTTCCCAAATCTTGCTGAATCGTTGAGAGAGAAGCTTTTTGCGTATAAATTGGGATTTTGTTTTCATTCCAAGTGCTAACTGTTCCCAAGGATTTTTCAGAAAACATCATGTTTCGACCCATCACAGCGTCTGGCTCATAAGAAAGGACTGTTTCTTGTGAGACTGTTTTTTTATCTCCAATTTGAAGAATCGTCGCAATCGCGTCCTTGTATTTGTCCGTCACAGCATTGTCTGGATTGAGCATGCCAACAATTTTATCCTTCAGCCCTAACTCCAATAAGATTTCAGTGGTTGAAAGATTGTTGGTAATAACTTTTTCAGGTGCCTTGTCAAAAACTTGTTCGACTTCATTTCCTTTAGCATCATAAGTTTTGATAGTTAGAGGATAAGTCGTCTCTGTGCTCGCCTTTTGACTTGTTTCTGTGCTAGATTGTGTGGTAGCTTTTTCTGTAGTAGTATTGCCACAAGCTGCCATGGTTAGGGTAGCTACTGTTACGAGTAAAATGCTTAGTGTTTTTTTCATCTAGTTTTCCTTTTCATTCTTATAAATAGTGAATCATGGCTTGCTGATCCTCGGTCCAAGTCACCTGACTTTGAACTCCGTATATAGTTTGCAATGATTCTGAGGTGATGGTCTCCTTTGGAGTCCCTTGATAAAGGATTTCCCCCTCTTTCATCAGATAGAGATAATCCGAATAGCGACAAGCAAGTTGAATATCATGCAGGACAGCTAGAACATTGATCTTGAGTTCCTTTACAATGGCTAACAAGTCTAGCTGATACCTGATATCCAGGTGATTGGTTGGTTCGTCTAGGAGCAAGAGAGTCGGTTCTTGCGCCAAGGCGCGAGCTAGTAAGACTCGCTGTTTTTCTCCCCCTGACAGAGACGAATAGAGACGAGTTTTCTTCTCGAGCATATCCACCTTAACGAGGGCATCTTGAACGAGCGCATAATCCCTTTCCCTTTCCTTTTGTAAAAAAGAGAGGTGGGGAGTTCTTCCCAGCAAGACGATTTCCTCAACTGTACAATCAAACTGCAATTGATTAAACTGGGTGACAACTGCCATTTGCTTGGCTGTTTCTTTGAGCGTCCATTGTTCCAGAGGCTTTCCATCTAGGCTTATCAAGCCTTTGTCCGCCTTTTCCTGACGATAGAGGAGTTTAAGTAGACTGGTTTTCCCGCTTCCATTTGGTCCTAATATCGTGTGAAATTGATTCCCTTCAACCTTAAGAGAGACTCCTTTGAGGATTTTTTTCTCTCCCAGTCCAAAGTGGACATCCTGACAAATCAAGTCCATATCAGACCCTCACCTCCCTTCGCCTACCTCCAACAATGTAGATAAAGAAGGGAGCACCTACTAAGGCTGTGAAAATACCAATAGGAAGCTCTGCGTTTGGAATAATGATACGAGAGAGTACGTCTGCCCAGATGACAAAGAGGGCACCCAGCAAGGTTGCAACGGGAAAAAGCCTCTTGTAATTCGTTCCTACTAATCCTCGAGCTAAATGTGGAGTAATCAGACCGACAAATCCAATAATCCCACAGGTTGCCACTAATACTGCTGTCAGCACAGCCACCATGGTCACATAAAGATACCAATAAAAGCGTAAGGGAATCCCCAAAGTTAAAGCAGCCTCATCTCCCATCATCATCGCATTGAAAACACGATACTGAGTAGAGAAAAATAGAAAGGCTATTCCTACTACTATAGTTGGCAGGACCAAGTCTGCCCAGGAAGTCCCAGCAAGCGAACCCATTGTCCAAAACTTAATGGTCATCACACTATCCGCATTAGCTCCAACTGAGATAATAAAGTTGGAAAAAGCCAGAAAGAGAGCGTTGACCACCGTTCCCGATAAGATTAGACCAGAAGTCGTCATCCTTCCCTGCATAGAGGCAATGATGAGGACAGCAATTGTTGCCAAAATAGCTCCAAGAAAAGCTCCAAGGCTAATCATCACTTTTAAACCAAGAATGATGCTCAAGGTTGCCCCTAGAGTTGCACCCGCAGATATTCCTAAGACATAAGGCTCTGCGATGGGGTTGTTCACTGTAGACTGCATCACGCTACCACACATAGAAAGACCTGCTCCTACTATCAGACCTAACAATACTCGAGGGAATCTCATGTTCCATACAATGGCAAGAGTAGACTTGGAAACCTCTCCTATCTCAAGAGGAAATCCCAACCTGCTCAAAATAATCCGATAGGTATCTCCTAGATCAATCGCAACAGATCCCATTGAAACTGCTAGAAAGAGAGAAATCCCTAAAATACCTAGCAAAATAACTAAAAGTAACACAAATTGCTGGTCTTGTCGGCTTCCAGAAAATTTGGAAAGCATGCAAACCTCCTTTGATAGAATCTTAAAAATTTAGAAAATTCTCATGAAAAGTATACCATATTTTTCAACAATGGAACAAGATGAGAAAAAATGAATATAGTTGGTTTTACAGTGCTAGGAACCGTAACTAAAGATAATACTTGAGTATATCGAGGTAAAGGTGACAACATAAAAAGCCCTCTGAAAATCAGAGAGCTGATTTGAGCTCGGGCTAAAATCCTAGTGAAACAAAAAATCTACACGATCAGAAAAGTCTCTATCGTGCCATTTTCATACATGATGTATAGTCCAAGTAGAATGAATACTAAGGGCACAATGATTCGCTCGTATTTTTCAATTGTCTCGAATATTAACGGAATAGAGGATAACACCCGACTAATCTCGCATAAGATAATTATGCCGATTACAAACACAAGCAACGCCACGAGGGTCTGTGACCAATCTAACGAAGCAAAATAAGGTATATAGATACCTAAATTATCTCCGCCAGACGCAATTGTCAGCAATGTAACTGTCCAAAACAGTTGATTTGCCTTGCTTTGTTCTAATCTTTCAATAATTTCTTCCTCTTCTTCCTCTTCTTCCTCACCTTCTCCAACAATTGCAAAGCGAATCCCTAAATAGATAGGGATTAAACCAAGCAATCCAACCATCCATTCTTCAGGCACGAAATTAACGACATAAGCAGCAACTAAACTCGCTCCCTACAAGTAAGCCTGTGCCTAGATATTGCCCCGCATAAATATGCCATTTTTGTTTATTCTGTGATAGCTGTGCAAATAAAATAAATAAAATAATTAAATAATCGATACTGGTGGAAATATAAACACCAATAGCAGATATGATTGTCTGTCCCATAAAAAAACCTCCTGTATTGGTCAGTAATAAATCAGCAGATTTTAGGGAAGCACAGACACATTAATTTAGCTATCGCTAGTGGGTAATGTCGAACGTAGGAATGCATTTTACTCCTCCTCAAAACGTAGTTACAAAGTAATTTCTAACTGGAATTCGGTGACTACTTCCATGTAAAGTATAACATACTATACTTTACTTCGTAAAGTGTGGGCTCTCCGAGGGGCTTGCAGACAGCTACTCGGCTTTTCAAGCCCAGTAGCTACGCGCCCTTATGGTGTAATTAGCTGATACCATTTGAGGTTTTTGTAGTCTCCAAAATTGTGACCGATAAAACCTCAATAAAAAAGCCCTCTGAAGTCAGAGAGCTGATTTGAGCTCAGGCTAAAATCCTAGTGAAAAAGATGGAACTCCTTGTGTTCATCGAACACGGTGTCGTTTCCCTATTTTCATACGGATTTCTTACGCCCTTAGCATCATGATTCTTGCTGGATAAACCGTTTATAGACTAGGCGACGAGGCGAAGATTGTACGAAACTTTCAGTGAAACAAAAAAAATCTCCCCGAAGGGAGAAGATCTGGCTTATTTTACCTTACAGTGCTAGGAACTGTAACCGAAGATAATACTTGAGTATATTGAGGTAAGGTGACAAAAGTAAAAAAGCTACCCAATTTAGAGTAGCTTCATTATCAAGATATGCTCAATTGAACACGGCCTAAGCACCTGGCAAAAAAGATAAAATCTCCTAGAAACTGAAGTTTCTTCGTCAATTTTCCTATTTTTGCTTTGTGCTTTTAACGGCCTTTGTATCTTGAATTAGCGACGAAGTCCTAGAGAGTTGATCAACTCACGGTAACGGTTAACGTCGTTTTTACGCAAGTATGCAAGCAAGTTACGACGGCGACCGATTTTTTTCATCAATCCACGGTAAGTAGCGTGGTCTTTTTTGTGTTGTTTGATGTGTTCGTTAAGGTGGTTGATTTCCCAAGTAAGGACAGCAACTTGAACCTCTACTGAACCTGTATCACCTTCGTGACGTGCATATTGTGCGATGATTTCATTTTTTTTCTCTTTTGAGATTGCCATGATGTTTCTCCTTTTTATTTGGCTTCATCCGAGTGACAGGTTGGCATGCCTGTAACCAAGAAGAAGTTATTTGTCTTTACGACAATCCCTATTCTACCAATAACTAACATCTTTGTCAACAGATTTACTTTCTTTCTCTTTGCTTCACTAACACAATTGAGATTGTCAATTTCTGCTAATATTACCATAGCTGATTACCAACGCCTTTCCAACAAGGAAATTCAAAAAAATCTACAAATATCTTGAAAATTTTCACAATCATGCTATAATAATCCATAGAGACAAGTCACTTAGTCCCTTTCTACTAGAGAGTGCGTGGTTGCTGGAAACGCATAGAGAGCCTAAACTGATACTACTCTTGATTTTTTATGAAAACATAAAACGGTGGCTACGTTAGAGCCAATCAGAGGTGTCCCTCTTTTTTGAGGAACATAAATGAAGGTGGAACCACGTTGCGACGTCCTTTCGAGGATGTCGCTTTTTGTTTTTCTAGCTTTCACAATCCTCTGTCCCTGTTTTCAAAATAGGGGTTAAAACTTTTGTCAATAATATAAGTAAGGAGAACATCATGATTAACATTACTTTCCCAGATGGCGCTGTTCGTGAATTCGAATCTGGCGTTACAACTTTTGAAATTGCCCAATCTATCAGCAATTCTCTAGCTAAAAAAGCCTTGGCTGGTAAATTCAACGGCAAACTCATCGACACTACTCGTGCTATCACTGAAGATGGAAGCATCGAAATTGTGACACCTGATCACGAAGATGCCCTTCCAATCTTGCGTCACTCAGCTGCTCACTTATTCGCCCAAGCAGCTCGTCGTCTTTTCCCAGACATTCACTTGGGAGTTGGTCCAGCCATCGAAGATGGTTTCTACTACGATACTGACAACACAGCTGGTCAAATCTCTAACGAAGACCTTCCTCGTATCGAAGAAGAAATGCAAAAAATTGTCAAAGAAAACTTCCCATCAATCCGTGAAGAAGTTACTAAAGACGAGGCACGTGAAATCTTCAAGAACGACCCTTACAAATTAGAATTGATTGAAGAACACTCAGAAGACGAAGGCGGTTTGACTATCTACCGTCAAGGAGAATATGTAGACCTCTGCCGTGGTCCTCACGTCCCATCAACTGGTCGCATCCAAATTTTCCACCTTCTTAACGTAGCAGGTGCTTACTGGCGTGGAAATAGCGACAACGCTATGATGCAACGTATCTACGGTACAGCTTGGTTTGACAAGAAAGACTTGAAAAACTACCTTCAAATGCGTGAAGAAGCTAAGGAACGTGACCACCGTAAACTTGGTAAAGAGCTTGACCTCTTCATGATTTCACAAGAGGTTGGTCAAGGACTTCCATTCTGGTTGCCAAATGGTGCGACCATCCGTCGTGAATTAGAACGCTACATCGTAGACAAGGAGTTGGCTTCAGGCTACCAACACGTTTACACTCCACCACTTGCTTCTGTTGAGCTTTACAAGACTTCTGGTCACTGGGATCATTATCAAGAAGACATGTTCCCAACTATGGACATGGGTGACGGGGAAGAATTTGTCCTTCGTCCAATGAACTGCCCACACCACATCCAAGTCTTCAAACACCATGTTCACTCATACCGTGAGTTGCCAATCCGTATCGCTGAAATCGGTATGATGCACCGCTACGAAATCTGGTGCCCTGACTGGTCTTCAACGTGTACGTGAAATGTCACTCAACGACGGTCACCTCTTTGTTACTCCAGAACAAATCCAAGAAGAATTCCAACGTGCCCTTCAGTTGATTATCGATGTTTATGAAGATTTCAACTTGACTGAATACCGCTTCCGTCTCTCTCTTCGTGACCCTCAAGATACTCATAAGTACTTTGACAACGATGAGATGTGGGAAAATGCTCAAACTATGCTTCGTGCAGCTCTTGATGAAATGGGTGTGGACTACTTTGAAGCCGAAGGTGAAGCAGCCTTCTACGGACCAAAATTGGATATCCAGGTTAAGACCGCTCTTGGTAAGGAAGAAACACTTTCAACTATCCAACTTGACTTCTTGCTTCCAGAACGCTTCGACCTTAAATATATCGGAGCTGATGGCGAAGAGCACCGTCCAGTCATGATCCACCGTGGAGTTATCTCAACTATGGAACGCTTCACAGCTATCTTGATTGAGAACTACAAGGGTGCCTTCCCAACATGGCTTGCACCTCACCAAGTAACTCTTATCCCAGTTTCTAACGAAAAACACGTGGACTACGCATGGGAAGTAGCTAAGAAACTTCGTGACCGTGGTGTCCGTGCAGACGTAGATGAGCGCAATGAAAAAATGCAGTTCAAGATCCGTGCGTCACAAACTAGCAAGATTCCTTACCAATTAATCGTTGGAGACAAGGAAATGGAAGACGGAACAGTCAACGTTCGTCGTTACGGACAAAAAGAAACACAAACTGTCTCAGTAGATGATTTTGTTCAAGCTATCCTAGCTGATATCGCCAACAAATCACGCGTTGAGAAATAAGAGATAAAACCTAGGATAGAATCCTAGCTACCTAAAAAGCAACAACTATTTCAGCTGTTGCTTTTTATATTTTTACTCAATGAAAATCAAAAAGCAAACTAGGAAGCTAGCCGCAAGCTATACTTGAGTACGGTAAGGCGACGCTGACGTGGTTTGAATTTGATTTTCGAAGAGTATTATTTAATCCGAGCTAGTAGTGATTGACCAAACTACCACACAAGATTTGCTTTCATGAGTTAGATAAGGTCAATATCCTCAATCCTTGTCTGCTTCATTTTCTTTTACGAGATCTTTTTGTGAATCCTTTTCAGAGAGTTTTTGATCGATATACTTATTAATGGTTTCATAAAATTCCTTGGTCGTCTCACCGTCTAATTTTGTCGAATTATGGACTTGATTGACTTTCAATTGAACAGATTGAATACCGTAAGAGGCTTGTTTTTGGTGGATCGTTTCTAATTCTTCTTCTGAAATCGGATCTCCAACAATCGTCAAGACTAATTCATTGTCCCTTGACTTGTAGACTTGATTAATAACCGTGTGATTGGCGAACTCTTTTCCTACAAACTGTTTGATTCCTTCTTTTCGCGCTTGATCTATCGTCAGAGTGACTGCTGAATAGCTGGCTGGAAGAATCAATAATACAATCAAGGATAACAACCCAATTCTCATTTTAATGTTTAGCTCTTTAAATGAACTTAAGGGAGATTTTCTCATCATAATTCTTGTTCCAACAATATTGGTTAGCATGATAAAAACACAGTTGATCAAGAAAAGATAGAGAGCTCCGAATAAAAATCGTACATTTCCATTAGCTAAACCGTAACCTGCAGTACAGATAGGTGGCATCAGAGCTGTTGCAATGGCTACTCCTGGCACGATATTGTTTGCTTCTTTTTTCCTTGAACCGATCACACCAGCAATCCCACCAGCAATAGCAATGAGAACATCCCAAATGGTTGGAGAGGTTCGTGCGATCAACTCGCTACTTGCATAAGACAAGGGAGAAATCCAGAAATACAGAGTCGAGACAAAGCAAACTGACCAACACTTGAGTCAATAAAACCTCTAGAGATTGCTTGATTAAACGCGTATCAAAAATAGCTAAACCGAATCCCAGTCCAACAATCGGTGTCATGAGAGGTGAAATTAACATGGCTCCAATAATAACAGCTGTTGAATTCATATTTAGACCGATAGAGGCAATAAAAATTGCACACATCAAAATCGCTGTATCTCTCAATCGAACATGAAGGTCATCGTATAATTTCTCACGGTATTCCCGTGTTGAATAATTGGCAGTCATTTGTCCTCTCCTCTTTCCTTATTTAAATCGGTATAATAATTAATAATAACAGCTGATAAACAGCCAAAAAATATGAGCCCATAAATCGTCAAGAAGACACTGGTAATCCTTCCAATCAAGGTCACAGCTAGGAGATCCCCGTAGCCGACAGTCGTCGAAGTCACAAAAGCATACCAAAGACCGTCTCCGTAATTTGTGATAGCAGGTTCAACTAGGAAAAGCACGCCTCCTGACCCAAAAACAAAGGTCACAAAACTCAGAGCAAACCGAGTAAAACCCGTAACCTGTATAATATGCCATAACATTTTTAAACGTCTCATTTGTTCTCCTTATTCATACTAGCTCCTGACCGAGCCGTTTTTTCCAATAATCAAAGTGAAGATAGGACATGATCTCCATCAGAGAAAGATAGACAAACTGATAGATCTGATTTAAGCTGATTATCAACTGATATTGTTTGAAAAATGACTGGAAGAAAGACCAGATATGACTGTCTTGAATCAGTCCCTTCTTAACATCAGACAGGATATTAGCTAAAGCTCCCAAGGACTGAAACGGTAAATCCTTGACATTTATATAGATCCGGTCCACCACATCATTCAGACTGGTATCTTGGATGGCATGAAATTCTCCAAAGAGAACTCCTGCCGCTCCAAGAGTAGAAACAAATTCCACCAAATAATTTCTGAGGAAATTTTCTCAACCTTTTCCCATAATGTGTTTAGTGCCATCCATAACGATCCCAACCAGAAAAAGGAAAGAAAACAAGCAAAGAAATTTTGCCGTAAATCCCAAAAAGCTTCAAGACTTGGTGTTGTTGGTTTTTCTAACTCTAAAATCAAGATGGTCATAATAATTGCTAGAACAGCATCTGTCAATACAATTAATCTGTCTTTCTTCATCGGATTGCATCCCCTTTCTTTTTTGTAACATTCTATCTTATCGCATAATATTGGATATTCTTTCATAATCCGACTACAAACAAAAATAAACCAAAAAGTCTGTCCCTATTATGCTATATTTAACTCTAGAAGTATTCATCCATCTAATTAATAAGTATATCATATTTCACAATAAATGAATACTATCAAAGATTCATCCCCTTTCACTTCATCATTTAGTGTTGCTTAGATTTATCAAAAAAACAACCAAATTTGTATTAATTTCAAGTATCACCTAGTTACAAAAAAATTTGGGGTGAACAGAAAAAAAGCATCCCGTATTTTTTTGATACGAAATGCTTTCAATAAGTTTAAATAAGTTTTAACGTTTACTAAATTGTGATGCTTTTACGAGCTTTTTTTCAAGCCTGGTTTTGGAAAGTATGAATTTCAGTTGGACTAAAAAAACAGCGTAATATCAAGACTTTTTCTCCGCTTTTTATAAAAGCGTTTTTTTCCAATCAAATTCAACTAATTTTTATCTAAATGGTGTGGATTTTACCCCCAAAAATTACAGAGAATGGAGCTGATAAACACTAAACGTTCACACCATTAGTTAAATGATTTTTTTCATCATTTTTTTCTTAGATGATAGAACTTCTAATTTATTTCTTATTCAAGCAAAAAAACAACCTGCTATAAGTAAGAAAGAGGAAGATACAAGAAAAACACGGCGTAAAAACCGATTCAGTTCATTGTCCTCAATCCTTGTCTGCTTCATTTTCTTTTACGAGATCGTTTTGTGAATCTTTTTCAGAGAGTTTTTGATCGATATACTGGTTAATGGTTTCGTAAAATTCCTTGGTCGCTTCACTATCTAATGTTGGCGAGTTCTGAACTTGATTCACTTTCAATTGAACAGATTGAATACCGTAAGAGGCTTGTTTGGTGGAGTGTTTCTAATTCTTCTTCTGAAATCGGATCTCCAACAACCGTCAAGACTAATTCATTGCTACTTGACTTGTAGACTTGATTAATGACCGTATGATTGGCGAACTCATTTTCTACAAACTGTTTGATCCCTTCTTTTCGAGCTTGATCCATCGTCAGAGTGACTGCTGAATAGCTGGCTGGAAGGACCAATAATACAATCAAGGATATCAATCCAATTTTCATTTTAATGTTTAGCTCATTAAATGAACTTAAGGGAGATTTTCTCATCAAAAATCTTGTTCCAACAATGTTGATTAGCATGATAAAGACACAGTTGATCAAGAAAAGATAAAGAGCTCCAAATAAAAATCGTACATTTCCATTAGCTAAACCATATCCTGCAGTGCAGATAGGTGGCATCAGAGCTGTTGCAATGGCTACTCCTGGCACGATATTGTTTGCTTCTTTTTTCCTTGAACCAATTACGCCTGCTATCCCACCAGCAATAGCAATGAGAACATCCCAAATGGTTGGAGAGGTTCGTGCAATCAATTCGCTACTTTCATAAGATAGGGGAGAAATCCAGAAATACAGAGCCGAGACAAGCAAGCTGACCAATACTTGGGTAAATAAAACCTCTAGAGATTGCTTGATTAAACGCGTATCAAAAATAGCTAAACCAAACCCCAGTCCAACAATCGGTGTCATAAGAGGGGGAAATCAGCATGGCTCCAATAATGACAGCTGTTGAATTCATATTTAGACCTATAGAGGCAATAAAAATCGCACACATCAAAATCACTGTATCTCTTAATCGAACATGAAGGTCATCATATAGTTTCTCGCGGAATTCACGTGTTGAATAGTTTCGGGTCATTGGTTACTCCTTTTATTTCATATAATTTTGTTTCTGCATGGATGATGGTAGAGAGACTTCTGTCCAATCTTACATATTTTTCTTCTCACCTGTTATTCTTTTGAAAATTATCCTTTAAGTATCCATCAGTCCATCCTTAACATTATATCAAAAATTTTACAGTCTTTCTCTGACGAAATCTATCAATTGAACAGATAGATGAAGCAAGAAATTTTTGTTTCCTTATCCGAAGAAGGAAAAACGGTATCTCTGAACCTTGATACTATGCGTTTTATTCTTTATAATTTAGCTATTTCAAAATTACAAGTTCTCCATTCTTAATTTCCCAAACTTGGTCAAACTTACTTAATAATTCGTTTTGGCGATGTAAAGTAACAATGACGGCACTTGGTAGTTCCAGAACTCTTTCCAATTCCATTTTAAACTGATTAGTATCCAAGGCAGAGAAAGGTTCGTCTAGGATAAGCAATGGATTTTTACGATTTTTCTCACGATTTAAATACATTCGTTGTTGCTGACCACCTGACAGGGATTGTGGTGGAATTTTTTCAAAATCTTCTTCTCTGAATTTTTCATTGAAACTATTGAATAGCGTTACATTATTTTCATAACTCGAAATAAATGTATGTTCTTGTTGCAGAATCATACCGAATCTTCCCCAAAGATGGTCCAAAACAAGCCCATCTAGCACAATTTGTCCTTCAAAATCTTCATCTGTTCCATTTAAAATGTTGAGAAGACTACTTTTTCCAGACCCATTCTTACCAATAAGCGCAATTTTATCCCCTTTTTGAATCGTAGCGGAAGTAATTATCAATTTTGATTCTCCCAGTTGTTTGGAAATGTTTTTCAAAGTAATCGTATCAAAAGAATGTTGAGGTGCTTGAACTGAAACGGGTCTCCCAACAATGTTTTGAAAACTCTTGATTACAGGCTTTACGGACTCTAACATTTGTAAATCATAAAGGATTTCCTGTATTGGTTCAGAAAAAGCATTAATATATCCGAAACTCGCCACCACCTCAGGAATACCGAGTTGCTGGTGAGATAGAGAGTAGGCTAAATAAATAAACAGAACAAGACTAATGAATTCAAAAGAAACACCTGTCAATAAGATGCCTGTAATTTTTGTCAAACCATACTTAAAATACTTATCCTGCAAATTCTTTAGAGAACTCTTTTGTTGATTCAAAAAATGCGACATAGTTAGTTTATTTACCAAATGATGTCCCATGAGCAAATCCTCCAAAGTTCGATAGTAATCTCCTTGTTTTTTTCAAGTAAACCTGTCTACGATTAGCGGTCAACTTCCCAACGATTTTAGGAATTTGAATACTAATTCCAGTAGAAAAGATTAAAATCAGTGATACAATAGGATTAATTGTTCTGCTAATAATGAAAGCGTAAATGATGATACGTAAAATTTGTTTGATAAAACTCATCAATGGAGGAAGGTAATCCTTTTCCAACGAATCTAGGTCATTAGATTGATAGGAAATATACTCTGCTACTGTTTTTCTGCTTGAAATCGTGGTGACTGAGTCCCAGAAGTGAACGAAACCACTCATTTTTCAAAGTAGTCGAAAAGATAATCCCCTGCTTCCAATCAAGTATCATTTGGATATAGTTACAACTCAAATAGCCTGCCACTGACATAGAGTAACCATATAGAGCTACTTGATAATCCCCTTTGATTAATGCCTGCGTGAAATACGGTAACAAAGCTGTGCAGATATTCGATACTACACCAAAAAGAAAATTAAAGAAGAGATACCATCTAATAGTTTTAAGATATGGTAGCATATACGATACTCCTTGCTAATGCGTTTTTTTACATATCACAGAACAATCTCTACTATTCCCTATTTCAGATAGTGCGATACTCGGACATTGAGTGCAATAATTGTAAATCACACAAGTACTGCAGTTTTTACTATCATTCAAAATATAATTTGCTATTTTGTAAAATATAGGTCTATCCCATGTTTCTTTGATAGATGTAAAATGAATATTTCCAATACTTCTATTGAAAGTAAGCTTTTTCAGTTTTTCTAACGATTTAGGCTATTTCGTGACACACCCACAATCCGTGAAAATTCTGGTTATATCAGATTATGTGATTTTCGTAAGAATTTTATATTGTCTCCAATCATGGCAGTCTCCTTTTACTTGATAAAACTATTATAACATTTAGAAATTAAAAACTGGTTCAAAATCAATAGAATGTGTGTATTCGATACATTCAATAAATTCTTAGAAACAGTTCTACACCAGTTACACAAATCTATATACACCTATCTCATTCAAAAATAAAAAGAAAAGTTGCAGTTCTTTTAATCCTGTATCAACGATTCATTCTGAAATCGAATAGGAGACATTTCCCAAGTCTACAATTCACTTCATCTCAAATTAATTTTTGTAATTCACCCTTAGTTTATAGATTTTATACTCAACAAAAGTATAAAGCATACAAAACTTCACTTTGAACCAGTATTTATACTATATTCCGTATTAAAAATTCTATTATTGGTTTTGTAAAAAACAGTCTTCAAATATCCTGAAATATAGCAAAAAGAGATTGGGTAAAAACTCATTGTCTCTTCTCACTCAAGGACTAGGTTCACTTGAGCAAACTGAATCCGCACTATCGTTCCTTTTCCAACCTCAGACTCAATACGAATCTGGTGCCCCAGTTCTTCAGAAATTTTCTTAGATAGGTAAAGTCCAAGTCCAGATGACTGCTGGGTCAGGCGTCCGTTATATCCTGAGAAACCACGTTCAAAGACTCGGAGGACATCACTGTTTTTTATCCCGATTCCCGTATCCTTGATACAGAGTTCCTGGCCTTCCATATAAATCTCCAGACCACCTTCCTTAGTGTACTTGAGGCTGTTTGAGATAATTTGCTCAATAACCACTAGTAACCACTTCTTATCCGTCACAATTTCTTTATCAAGGTCATGTAAATTGACATTTAAGCCTTTTTGAATAAAGAAAAGAGCATATTTCCGAATTATTTCCTTGACCAAGTCCTCAATTTGAACCTGCTTTAAGAGCAAATCATCATGGAAACTTTCTAAACGCAGATACTGTAAAACTAGGTTGGTATAGGAGTCTATCTTGAAAATTTCCTGTTCTAACTGCTGCTTCAGTTGGCGGTCAGCTACTTCTGCAACTAAGAGTTGACTGGCTGCAATGGGGGTCTTTATCTGATGTACCCACAAGGTATAGTAATCCAGCAAATCCGTCAGTTTTCTTTCTGAATCTGACCTCTGCTGATAGAGTTCCATCTCACGCGCTTCTAATTTTTCAGCCAAAACTCTTTCCAATGGAGATTTGGCTTCCCTCTCCCCATAGAGAATTTCCTGGCGATAGATCTGCATTTCTACCAATATGTCCCAAGTGAAAAATAAGATGGTTACAAAGCAACACAAGAGGAAAAAGTAGAGAAAGTAAGTTCCTAAACTTGCAAATAAAAACTGAAAGAGCAAAACCAGAAATGCCAAAGCAAGAAGATAGACAAACAGACGACTACGGGAACGCAGATAGGCTAGAAAAAATTGTTTCCAATCAAGCATGCTTCAGTCCGTACCCTATCCCTTTCTTGGTCTCGATAAATCCTACCAAGCCCTGCTCTTCCAACTTTTTACGCAATCGAGCCACATTGACAGAGAGCGTATTATCATCAATAAAAAAGTCACTGTTCCAAAGTTCCCGCATGAGGTCGTCACGCGCTACAATATTGCCTGCATACTCAAACAAAACGCGTAAAATCTGGAATTCATTCTTGGTCAAATTCAAGACTTGCCCTTGATAATGTACATCCATTGATTTGGTATTAAGGATAACACCAGCATATTCCAGTAAACTCTCGTCACGCCCAAACTCATAGGAACGACGCAACAAGCCCTGAACCTTGGCTAAAAGAACCTGCTGGTCAAAAGGCTTGGTCACAAAGTCATCCGCCCCCATATTGATTGCCATGACAATATCCATAGCCTGGTCTCTCGAAGACAGAAACATGATAGGCACCTTGGAAATCTTGCGGATTTCCTGACACCAGTGATAGCCATTAAACAAGGGCAATCCAATATCCATGAGGACCAGATGAGGCTCCGACTGGACAAAAAGACTCAAAACTTCCATAAAGTCTTCTACCAGAACCACTTCAAATCCCCATTCAGAGAGCATTTTCCCGACCTGTTGACGAATGACCTGATCATCTTCTACTAATAAAATCTTGTGCATGCGCTCCTCCTTTTCTATTATTATAACAGATTTTTCCATGCTAGAAGGTCTGAAACTGAATTTGAAATAGCTTGTATTTAGCCAACAAAGTGAAACAATCCTACTAGCTAATTTGAGGGAAATTTGATAAGATAAATAAAAAGAAAGGAGCTCTTATGGCCAATATTTTTGATTATCTGAAAGATGTCACATACGATTCCTTTTACGACCTTTCTTTGAATGAGTTAGACATTCTAGCCTTAACAGAAACCACCTACCTCTCCTTTGATAATTTGGTCTCCACAAGTCCTCAGCGACTTTTAGACCTAGCTCCTCAGGTTCCAAGAGAATCTAACATGTTGACCAGCAAAAATCGCCTCCAGCTATTGGATGAGCTATCTCAACACAAGCGCTTCAAAAATTGCAAACTCTCCCATTTTATCAATGACATTGATCCTGAATTGCAAAAACAGTTTGCGGCTATGACCTACCGCCTCACTCTCGACACCTATCTGATTGTCTTTCGTGGGACTGATGACAGCATCATTGGCTGGAAGGAAGATTTCCACCTAACCTATATGAAGGAAATTCCTGCTCAAAAGCACGCCCTTCGCTATTTAAAGAACTTTTTTATCCACCATCCTAAGCAAAAGGTCATTCTGGCCGGGCATTCCAAGGGAGGAAATTTAGCCATCTATGCTGCTAGTCAAATTGAGAAAAACTTGCAAAATCAGATCACAGCAGTTTATACCTTTGATGCGCCTGGTCTCCACAAAGAACTGACACAAACCGAGGGCTATCAAAGGATAATGGATAGAACCAAGGTCTTCATCCCTCAAGGCTCCATCATCGGTATGATGATGGAAATCCCTAATCACCAAATCATCGTGCACAGTACTGCCTTAGGTGGTATCGCCCAGCACGATACCTTTAGTTGGCAGATTGAGGACAAGTACTTCATCCAACTGGATAAGACCAACAGTGATAGCCAACAAGTAGACACAACATTCAAAGAATGGGTAGCGACAGTCCCTGACGAAGAACTCCAGCTCTACTTCGACCTCTTCTTTGGCACCATTCTTGATTCTGGTATTACTTCTATCAATGACCTGTCTTCCTTAAAGGTTCTTGAACACATTCGTCATCTCTTTGTCCAAGCTCAATCTCTCACTCCAGAAGAAAGGGAAACTATGGGACGTCTTACCCAATTATTGATTGATACCCGTTACCAAGCCTGGAAGAATAGATAACACTCTTGAAAAATCAAATGTATACAAAACAAAAGACCTAGAATACAGACTTTCATGTGCATTCTAAGTCTTTTTTAATAAAATCTAACTACCAAATAATCCCTTTGTAGGCTATCAAGATGAGGACTGATAGCAGGACATAAAAGGCAAGGAAAAGCCATTTCATCTTAACACAGAGCGCTACGTACTCCCGAATAAAAGCAGATGGTATGTAGTAGCCTGCCGTCCTACATCCGAGGCCATCTCCCTTCATATTTAACTTACGCGCATAGGTACTAGTACGAAAAACATGATAGTCATTTGTAACAAAGAGGAATTGAGGTTTGGCTACCAGTTTCTCACCAAGTTCCTTAGAAAAGAGAAGATTCTCGTAGGTAGTCCTTGATTGATCCTCCAGAATAATCGCATCTTGGGGAACATCTGTCTCTTCAAGCAGATAATTTGTAATGGCCTGAGCTTCAGATATCTTTTCATCTGCTCCTTGTCCGCCACTGGCAATAATTTTTATGTTAGAATTTTTAGACTTGTGGTAAGCTTCTACTGCCTTATCAATTCTCCTCTTCAGCAAAGGTGTTACCCTTTCTCCACCTAGTAAACCAGCACCATGAATGATAATAAAATCATAATGCTTCCTCTTAGGAATAAAGAGATACAAGATAGAGTAGAGCATAAATCCTGCAAAAGCAAAACCAAAAATAAGATAAGAATAGAAAATGAATACAAATAAAATGCTTAGAAAGTGATTGGTGGCAAATAAAGCGTCTCTATCTCCAAAGCGAAATAACATCAAAGCAAAAAATACCAAAATGACTATCCCAAGGATCATGGAGAGATAATTAGCCTTTGAACGTCCCTCTCGCTTCAACAAAATGACACCATTATAGATTAAAAAGATTCCACTCAGAAAAAGTAAAAAAGGAAGTAAGACAAAGGCAAATACATTAAAAGCTAAATAAACATTCTCATACCCATTTTGATAAAAAAGGTAGCCTAGATAAAAATAACTGGAAATGAGGGATAATAAGAATAATACTGGATTCCACAAACTTCTATTATCCTTCCAAAATGACACTATAAAGGCCAACACAATTCCTATAACAAGATACATTTCTTCCTCCTTTAATGATTCTATTTTATCACAATTTTACATAGAGAAAAAGAGGGCATCTATCCCTCTTAATCCTTCATCTGACTCTCTGCATCGGCCACAACTTGTTCTAAACTTGTCTGACCAAGCTCTTCCTCCATAGCTTGCTGGATTCTCTCCAATTTATGATCCAAAATATCATGAATATGAGCTCCAACTGGGCAATTTGGATTTGGATTGTCATGAAAACTGAAGAGTTGACCAGTCTTTCCAAGACAATCAACTGCTTGATAAACATCTAATAGACTAATGTCTTTGAGATCCTTAACAATCTCTGTTCCGCCTGTTCCACGCGCTACTGAAATCAGCTCTGCCTTCTTCAACTGGGACAAGGTCTTTCTGATAATGACAGGATTGACCCCGACACTAGCAGCTAGAAAATCACTGGTCACCTTGCTTTCCTTCCCCTTTAGGGCAATGATTATTAGCATATGAGTCGCAATGGTAAATCTACTTGGAATTTGCATCCTCTTCTCCTTTCTACGAAGCATACTGGCCTCTACTCTTCTTTTTCTTTTATTATACCCTTTTTAGTTGTAATGTCAATCATTACCACTTTTTAACCAGGCATCTAATTCCCTATCATAGCCTTCTTTCTGAGCTAATTCTCTCAGAAATTTCTGATTGTGAGTATGGTGGATACCATTGACCAAGCTTTCATAATAAACCTCAAAATAAGGGAGTTTCAGGTCTTTAGCCAGTTGCAATTCAGCTGCCACATCGTAGTCTACCCGTCGGAAATCCATATCTACCAAGCCCTTGTCATCAAACTCTAAAATCATATACTGGGCTCGCAAGTCCTTTCGCAACTGGGCATCTAGAAAGAATGGCTGACCAATCGAACCCGGATTGACAATCAATTGCCCACCAGTCGCGTAACGAAGCAACTGCTGGTGAATATGACCGTAAACAGCAATATCACAAGACGGATTGGTCACCAAACGGTCAAAATCCTCTTGCGCTCCAGTATGAATCAACTCTCTCCCCCAGTTCTTATCAGGAAGATGGTGGCTAATTCCTACCGTCAAATCACCAAACTGACGATGAATCTGGAGTGGTTGATTGTGGAGCAGTTCAATTTCTTCTAGGGAAATTTCCTCTAAAACATACTGGCACTGGCGTAAGAGATAGCCTTGACTGGGACGAGTACTATCCAATTCCTTGCGGACACCATGCCAAAGACTGTCTTCCCAGTTTCCCAAAACTCTAGCCGTAATCGGTAGATCAGCCAACAAGTCCAAAATCCTTCTACGCCCTGTCCCTGGCATGAGAATATCTCCCAAAAGCCAGTATTCATCCACTCCTAGCTGCCGAGCATCTGCCAAAACAGCCTCCAGGGCGGTGGTATTTCCATGAATATCTGAAAGAAGAGCTATTTTCGTCATATCCATCTCCTCGTTTTTCTCTTGCAATAAGTATAACATAAAAAGTCACAGCTAGAGAAATCTAGCTTTTTTTGATATACTAGATAAAGATATTAGACAAGAGGAAACGAATGACCCCGAATAAAGAAGATTATCTAAAATGTATTTATGAAATTGGCATAGATCTGCATAAAATCACCAACAAGGAAATTGCGGCTCGCATGCAAGTTTCTCCCCCTGCCGTAACTGAAATGATTAAGCGAATGAAGAGCGAAAATCTCATCCTTAAGAACAAGGAATATGGCTATCTATTAACTGACCTCGGACTCAAACTGGTCTCTGAGCTCTATCGTAAACACCGCTTGATTGAAGTTTTTCTAGTTCATCATTTAGACTATACGAGTGACCAGATTCACGAGGAAGCTGAGGTATTGGAACACACTGTCTCTGATTTATTCGTGGAGAGACTAGAAAAATCACTTGGATTCCCCAAAACCTGCCCTCACGGAGGAACTATTCCTGCCAAGGGAGAACTCTTAGTTGAAATCAATAACCTACCACTAGCTGATATCAAGGAAGCTGGCGCCTACCGCCTGACCCGAGTGCACGATAGTTTTGACATTCTCAATTATTTGGACAAGCACTCACTTCACATCGGTGATCCGCTCCAAGTCAAGCAGTTTGATGGCTTCAGCAATACCTTCACTATCCTCAGTAAAAACGAGGATTTACAAGTAAGTATGGACATTGCCAAACAACTCTATGTCGAAAAAATCGACTAATTTCTCAAGTACCCCAACCAACTCTGAAAATTTGATTTTCAGGGTTTTATTTCTATCATTTGATTTTACTTTCCTTTAGTTGTAGAATGTTTGTAAAAAACAAGAAAGATAGTTTAACCTATGAAAAAATCACTAAAAATTTTTGCGACATCCAAATGGTTTGACCTCTTCGGGGTTGCTTTGGTCGTTGGTATTGCTATTGCATCTGGTTACCTAAACTCACGCCTCGATAAATTTGTAGACTGGGGACCATGGACAGCTCTTGTACCCTTTGGATTGATTTCCGTAACCAACGTTGGGATTTCCATGTTGTCCACTCGTTTCACGGGGAAATTGAGCAAATAGGGCAATTACTTTGGTATTGTTAATACTATTTTGTCCGGTGCTATTGATTATATCCTTGGAAATAAGGCGGTCATCATCATTTCCATCATCGCCTTTCTCTTTGCCTTTGTGACCAACTATATCGGCTATGGAGGCAAGATGAATCTCCTTGCCTACGTAACAACTATTGCCTTTGCACTCTCACTCATTGCCAATGCTTTTAACGCATTGAAACTAACAACTCAGTGGGGCTTCTGGTTGATTTACAATTTCGTTCAGCTGACAAAAGCTGGTATTCAAGGAAACTTCGCTAATATCGGTAAATACATCTTTTATATCTTCAATGCAATCGGAGCCTTATTTATCTGGAATGATGAAGAGGTGGAACAATAAGAGGGAAATCAAATAAAGAAATCTAACAGAATCTCCTTACTAAGATTTTTATAATTTTAGTTGTAACTCCCATTCTTTTGGAGTAAAATGAAGCTAGATAAAAGAGGGAGGTCTTGTCATGAAAAAACTCTTTAGACTCCATTTTGTAGCAATTGTAGTCATTGATTTGCTACTACTTGTATTCTTTAGTACTAGACTCGAGACATCTTTGGAGTGGCTCTTGCTCTCTGGTTTTATTTTCCTCCTTGCTCAAGGACTCCTGCTATTTCGCTTGGTTGTCCAACTCAAACATCAATTCGCTGAGATTTATCCTCAAATCAATAAAAAGATTCGCTTCTACTATTTAGGGGTTCTCTCCATTGATTTTCTATTTTTTGTCCTTTTAGCCTTTATTAGTTCTCATCGTTTTTCATCTCTTATGCCAATCATCACTGCTTGCCATTCTACTTTTTATTATATGACGGCTGACTACCTAAGAGACAACTATCCAGACTTTTACGACAAACACATCTCTTTATGGGAGTGTCTCTAAGGAAAAGGAGGTTTTAGCATGAAAAAAATCATCTTCATCAAAACCACTCAACTCCTTGTCATTGATGGAATCATGCTAGCATTTTTGACATTTAAAGAAGGGCTTACTTGGAATTGGATTTTGATTTATAGTGGTTGGCTTATACTCAATGAAAATCAAAGAGCAAACTAGGAAGCTAGCCACAGGTTGCTCAAAGCACCGCTTTGAGGTTGTAGATAGAACTGACGAAGTCAGTAACATATATACGGTAAGGCGACGCTGACGTGGTTTGAAGAGATTTTCGAAGAGTATTATTTTCTTTCATCCTGTGCTATTGACCTATCTTTCTAACCAGTTTTGTGACCACTTCAGTCAACTCTATTCCCAGATTATATCAAGATTCTGGCGTTTGCCTTACAAATCCTCCTATGGGATAGCCGGATCATTCTCTCCTTGATATGTTTAAGTGGTATGCCACTTTTCCTTCAGGGCACTCTCCTCATCCTAGGACATCTCATCCCTTCCTATCGCACCTACCAAAGCCTGAAAAGAGATTTTCCTAAGGCCTATCAGAAACAGATTTCATTTTGGAGTATTTTATAATAGATGAGAAAAACCAAGCCGGCTGGACTTGGTCTTTCTTATCTATTTTTAGTATCTAGGATAATGGTAACTGGCCCGTCATTGACCAGCTCAACCTGCATATCCGCTCCAAAAATGCCTGTCTGAACAGGCACTTCCTTGGCTAGTTCTTGGTTAAATTCTTGATACAAAGCTTCCGCCATATCAGGTTTGGCTGCCCCTGCAAAGGCTGGACGATTGCCTTTCTTAGTATCCGCAAAGAGGGTAAACTGAGAAATAGAGAGGATTTCTCCTTCAATATCCTTGACAGACAGGTTCATCTTGCCTTCTGCGTCTGAAAAAATCCTCATGTTGACCAATTTTCTCACGGCATAATCCAAATCTTCCTCTTGATCCTCTGGTCCAACACCAACCAGCAATAAGAGTCCCTGATTGATTTTTCCCTGAACCTGACCTTCGATACTCACTTGAGCTTTTATAACCCGTTGGATAATGATTTTCATAATAGCCTTTCTAGTAAGAGCTAGGACAATTAGCCGTTGGTCCGTTTAACAGAGTAAACTTCTGGCACACTCTTAATCTTGTCCACAACCGAAGTCAGTGTCGAGAGGTTGGCAATACCGAAGGATACATGGATATTAGCAAATTTCATATCCTTGGTTGGTTGGGCGTTGACTGTTGAGATATTCTTAGTTGTGTTTGAAAGAACTTGCAGTACATCGTTCAACAACCCTGTACGGTTGAGGCCGTAGATATCGATATGAGCCATATACTCCTTATTTGAGTTTGAATACTGGTCTTCCCACTCCACATCAAGGAGACGTTGCTCGTAGTTTTCTTGGGCACGCAGGTTCATACAGTCCACACGGTGAATAGCTACACCACGACCCTTGGTAATATAGCCGACAATATCGTCACCAGGAACAGGATTACAACACTTGGCAATCCGCACTAGGAGACCTGAGGCACCTTCAATGACCACTCCACCCTCATGCTTAACCTTGAGGGTTTCTTTGTTTTCAACCTTGATCTCGCCACCTTTGACAAGCTCTTCTGCTTCCGCCTTGGCCTTGGCACGTTCTTCCTCACGACGTTCCTTTTCAGTCAGACGGTTAAAGACAGTAATAGCACCGATTTCTCCAAAACCAATAGCCGCAAAGAGGGATTCCTCTGTCTTGTAGCTGGTCTTTTGTAGAACTTGGTCCATGTGGCGCTTGTCCATGAATTTATTGGCTACATAGCCATTTTCTTGAAACTGAGCCATCAGCATTTCACGACCCTTGTTAACGGATAATTCCTTGTCTTGGTTTTTAAAGAACTGACGAATCTTGTTGCGGGCCTTGCTGGTCTTGACCATGTTAAGCCAGTCACGGCTCGGCCCAAAGGAGTTGGGGTTGGTGACAATTTCAACCTGATCCCCTGTCTTGAGCTTGGTTGTCAGCGGAACCATACGACCATTGACCTTGGCACCAGTCGCTTTTTCACCAACTTTGGTATGAATTTCGTAGGCAAAGTCAATCGGTCCTGAATCTTTGGGAAGGGAACGAACAGCTCCATCTGGGGTAAAGACGTAAATCTCCTCAGCCAGATAGTTTCCTTAACTGAATCTACAAATTCCTTGGCATCATCAGCCTGGTCTTGGAGTTCCATCATTTCCTTGATCCAATTCATACCAATGGCTGATTCCTTGCTGTTGACCTGTCCCTTGATGCCTTTCTTATAAGCCCAGTGAGCCGCAACTCCGTACTCTGCAACCTCGTGCATGGCCTTGGTCCGAATCTGGAATTCAATCGGCCCTTTTGGTCCATAAACAGTTGTATGGATAGACTGGTAACCATTGGCCTTGCGGTTAGCGATATAGTCTTTGAAACGACCTGGCATTGGTTTCCAAAGCTCATGCACGTAACCAAGCATGGCATAAACATCACTTTGGGTATCTAAAATACAACGAATAGCAATCAGGTCATAAATTTCCTCAAAACGTTTTCTCTTATCCTGCATTTTGCGGAAAATCGAGTAAATATGCTTGGGACGACCATAAATCTTACCTTTCAAGTGACGATCCGTCGTATAGTCTTCTAATTTCGTCACTACCTCATCTACTAAGGCTTCACGCTCTCTGCGTTTTTCCTTCATCATATGGGTAATCTTATAAAACTCCGTTGGGTTGAGATAACGGAAAGATAGGTCTTCTAATTCCCATTTAACACTGGAAATACCCAAACGATGGGCAAGCGGAGCATAGATTTCCATTGTTTCTTTGGAAATGCGCTCCTGCTTATCTTTTCGAAGGTGTTTTAGAGTTCGCATATTGTGCAAGCGGTCAGACAGTTTGACCAAGATAACACGGATGTCCTCAGACATGGCCATGAGCATCTTGCGATGGTTTTCAGCTAATTGTTCCTCAAAAGACTTGTATTCAACCTTACCGAGTTTCGTTACTCCGTCAACGATAACACGGACATCATGACCAAATACACGTTCAAGGTCATCCAATGAAGCTTCCGTGTCTTCGACGACATCATGCAAAAAACCACAAGCAACTGTTACAGCATCCAGCTTTAGCTTAGCCAAAATACCTGCCACTTGGATAGGGTGAACGATATAAGGCTCACCTGATTGGCGGTATTGACCACTGTGGCATTCAACAGCATAGACCAAGGCCTTATGAACAAAAGCCACATCTTCCTCCGATAAATATTTTTGTGTTAAAGCAACGACTTCATCGCCTTTTAAATTTTCTTCTTTTGGCATGTCTACTCTCCAATTCTTCCTACCATTTTATCACTTTTTTAAGAATATTAAAACTAGAAAAGGAGATTCTAAAGCTTAATCAGTTTGTTGGGAAGAATAAAATAATATTCACACTAAAACAATAAAATTATCTGATTTTCATCTATCCGTTTTGATATAGCCTACGTTAAAAATTAGTGAAATAAAAATACACTCTTCTTTTTCAATAAGAATAGGTTTGATATTTTGGTAATTTTCTAACCCTTTTAGTCTATAACGGTATTAAGCACAGTTTTTTTACAATAATTACTGAAATTTCATCTCTCTAGAAAGGTATCTCACACGAAATCATACAAAAGACTGATACTTTTAGCTTTGGCTGTTCTTGTCTTATCCAGCCAAGTCGTTTTAACTGATGATATAAGTCATTCCACTGCTAACCCTGCAACTAGTTCAACCAGTAGCTCACCAAACACTTCCACTAGCAATTCTACTAATAGTTCTACAAATACTTCTGCTAGTACTTCTCAAATTAGTGCAGAAACTTCGTCAAGTACAGCTAGTTCAAGTGAGCAAAAAGGTAAATCTTCTCTTTCTACGTAAACCAAACCTAATCAAACTATACAGACTGGCTGGGTAAAAGAGGGGGACTAGTGGACTTTTTATAGTCAAACTGGGGTCAAATTTACAGATACTCTCTATGATGGTTATTTCTTTGATAGTCATGGCTACTTGCTTGAAAACAGCTGGTACCAAATGGGAAATAATTGGTACTATATCGATAGTTCAGGTAAATATTTATCCAACTAATGAATCCAAATCAATGGCAAGTGGTATGCTTTTGATGGCTACGGTAGAATGTTGGCCAATGTCTGGAAGGGCTATTACTACCTCAAATCCAGTGGTGCTATGGCAGATAAGGAATGGGGCTACGACCAAAACTACTCTAGTTGGTTTTACCTCAAATCTGGCGGATGCTACGCCCAAAAACAATGGATTGGTTCCTATTATCTAAAATCTGGTGGCTACATGGCCCACAAGGAATGGATTTATGACCCAGACTATCAAGCTTGGTACTATCTTAAGGACGATGGTGTGTATGTTACAGGAACCTATGCTGTGGATGGCAAAAACCAGCTCTTCCAAGGAAATGGAAAATGGGTTCGTGAATTAGCACAAGGTTTTCAAAAAGGACATTAATCTAAAACTATCTTTCTCGATTCAGATCACGGTGGTAAGGATCGCGGGGCTTATTACTATGGTATAGCTGAAAAAGAATTGAACCTACAGGTTTATCGTAAGCTACGTAAACGACTAGAAGGACTCGGCTATACCGTTCTCACCTCTCGAGATAGTGATATAGACGTTGATTTTATTACCGAGCGTTCTCGTATGGTCAACAAGACCAATGCTGACTTTTTCATCAGCCTTCATTTCAATGCAAAAGGGAATGATACAACCGTTAATCATGGTATCCAGACCTATTCTTACAAGGATGAACCTGGTTTCCCTAGCAAGATTAACAAAGATTGGCACAACAATCCTGAACGGATGAGTGAAAGTAATCGTCTCGCAGTTGATATCCATTCTTCACTGCTAACTGAAACTGGAGCTAGAGATGCTGGGCTCTTGCAAGCAACCTTTGATGTTCTCCGTGAAATAGCTAAACCAGCTGTTTGCTAGAGATGGAATATATGGATAATCCAAAAGAAAACCAAAAAATCCGTATCAGTGACTACCAAGATAAACTAGTTGAAGGGATTATCAAGGGAATCCAAAAATACTATGCTGGTAATTAAAACAGTTTAAGCCTCGAACTAACTCGAGGCTTATTTTTTTATCTAAATCTAGTTCTTCTTTCTAGAACTATTTCCCTTTTTAGCTTATTCTTCCTAACTGTGCTATACTTAATGTATACTCAATGAAAATCAAAGAGCAAACTAGGAAACTAGCCGCAGGCTGCTCAAAGCACTGCTTTGAGATTGCAGATAAAGTTAACGAGGTTTGAAGAGATTTTCAAAGAGTATTAGTACATTCTTTGAGATTGGAGCTAGTATGAAAATCCATAAAACTGTGAATCCTGTTGCCTTTGAAAATACTTATTATCTAGAAGGAGACCAACATCTGATTGTGGTTGACCCTGGTAGCCATTGGGTAGCCATTCGAAAGACAATAGAGAATATCAACAAACCTATCTGTGCGATTCTCTTGACCCACGCCCATTATGACCATATCATGAGTCTGGATTTGGTTCGCGAAACTTTTGGCAATCCTCCTGTCTATATCGCAGAGAGTGAAGCTAGCTGGCTCTATACTCCTGTTGATAATCTCTCTGGGCTTCCCCGCCACGATGACATGGCAGATGTTGTCACAAAACCAGCTGAACACACCTTTATCTTTCATGAGGAATATCAACTAGAAGAATTTCGTTTCACTGTCTTACCAACACCAGGTCATTCTATCGGAGGCGTTTCTATCGTATTTCCGCAAGCTCATTTAGTCTTAACAGGGGATGCTCTATTCCGTGAAACAATCGGACGGACCGACCTTCCAACTGGTAGTATGGAACAACTACTTCACAGTATCCAGACTCAACTTTTCACTCTACCAAACTATGATGTCTATCCAGGGCATGGTCCAGCTACTACTATCGCTCACGAAAAAACCTTCAATCCTTTTTTCTAATAAGATGATGACAATCGAAATTTAAGTAAACTATCCAGCAAGTCTTTCCATTATATAAGTATATAAGGCACCCAATCAAGTTTTCACACCTGATTGGATGCCTTTTTTCTGATTACTGACCTCTTTTCATTACCAAATAATCACTCGCTCTTCTGGTGAACGCCACATACCGTCTCCTTCTTTGACATCATAGGTTGTAAAGAAATCATCGAAGTTTGGTACTTGTACATTGACACGGAGTTTGGCTGGCGCGTGCACATCAACGCTAGCCAAAAGTTTCATAAATTCTGGACGACCTTTCATGCGCCAGATGCGACCGAAATTGTAGAAGAATTCTTCTGCTGAGAAGTCTGCTTCTCTCTTAGCTGCTTCAAGCGCTGCAGCGATTCCTCCCAAGTCAGCCACGTTTTCTGACACAGTCAATTTACCATTGATAGTTGCTCCATAAGAATCTTGTCCATCAAATTGGTCAATAACTTTTTGTGTTTTCTCCTTGAAGGCAGCATAGTCGCTCTCTGTCCACCAATCCTTGAGGCTACCATTTTCATCAAAGGACGCTCCGTTGGTATCAAAGGCGTGGGAAATTTCATGGGCAATAACCGCCCCGATACCCCCGTAGTTAGCAGAAGATGACTGGTGCAAGTCATAGAAAGGCGCTTGTAAAATAGCTGCTGGGAAGACAATCAGGTTCTTCTGTGGATTGTAGTAGGCATTGACCATATGAGCAGGCATACCCCATTCCTTATAGTCTACAGGCTGGTTCCACTTGCTCCAACTGTGCTTGATGTCCACACGCGCAAAGGCTAGAGCATTATCAAAAAGACTAGCATTTTCATCCACTACCTTGTCCTTATAGCGTGCTGGCAATTCTTCTGGATAACCAATATAAGGCTTGATGACATTGAGTTTGACGATGGCCTTGTCACGAGTTTCAGGAGTCAGCCAGTCATTCTTAGACAAGCGTTCCTTATAGACATCAATCATAGTTGCTACTTTTTCTCTACGTCTGCCTTAGCTTCTGGAGAGAATTTTTCATGGGCATACCAGAGACCCAAGGCTTGTTTGAAAGGACCTTGTGCTAGCTGGTAGGCTGCCTTGACCTTGTCTTTGGCCTCTGGAACTCCAGAAAGCGCACGGCTATAGGCACCTGACAAGACACGGATTTCTTCTGTTAAATAACTGGTTGAGAGATTCACAACACTTAAAATTAAGGTTGCCTTGAGGAGAGGCCATGCCTCTTCACTATAGAATTGATCTGCTGCTTGCCAGAAACGTTCTTCGTCTACAATAACCTTGTCTGGCACTTGTCCAAGAACGGCTTGGAAGAAGTCATCCAAAGGTAGGGCAGGCGCGAATTTCTTGAAATCTTCGTAAGCGTATGGATGGTAGAGTTTAGCATATTCTGAACTTTCTTCATTAGAAAGCACTACTGACGCAACTCGACGGTCCAATTCTAGTCTTTTCTCAAGCAAGTCTTCAATTTCTTCATCAGAGAAATCATAAGCCTTGAGAAGATTTGCGCTACTTTCTTTCCAAAGAGTCAAGAGCTCTTCGCGCTGAGGATGATCTTCTGCATAGTAGGTCGTATCTGGCAGGATTGTGCTTGGAGCACTGGCCCATAGAACATTGATTCTGGCATCCATAAAGTCTGGCGATACACCAAAAGGAAGGAAGTTAGGTTTTCCTGCAAGTTCAAACTCTGCTAGTCTAGCTGTAAAATCCGCAAAAGTCTCCAATTCTTGAAATTCTTTAAGAAGTGGTAAGACAGGCTTGATACCGTCAGCTTCTCTCTTATCAAAATCACGAACTAGGCGGTGGTATTTGACAAAGTTTGCCAAGATAGCATCCTCAGGCACCTCTTCTCCTGCCAACCACTTGTCTGTTGTCGCCAACATCAGGTCTTCAATTTCCTGGTCTAAATCAACAAAACCTCCCGTTTGAGACTTATCTGCTGGGATTTCAGCTGTCTGTTGCCATTCTCCATTGATTGCATCATAAAAATCATCTTGATAACGTGTCATCTTGTTCTCGCTTTCATTTGTACTTGTTTTTAGCTTAACAAAAATTGCTTGGGAATGCAATTAAAAATAAACTTTCCTTTTCCATCATTTTTCAGTTATTATTTTAATTTTTTCAAAAATTAACTTGACTTAATTTTTTTTTTAATGTATATTAAGAGAAAGGAGGAATACAAGTTTATGATACGTATCGAAAACCTCAGTGTCTCCTACAAAGAAACATTGGCACTTAAGGATATTTCACTAGTGCTTCAAGGACCAACAATTACCGGTATCATTGGTCCAAACGGTGCTGGAAAATCAACATTATTAAAAGGTATGCTGGGAATTATCCCACATCAAGGTCAGGCATTTCTCGATGACAAGGAAGTTAAAAATCCTTACACCGAATTGCCTATGTCGAACAAAAAATCAATATCGACTACAACTTTCCCATCAAGGTCAAGGAATGCGTCTCTCTAGGACTCTTTCCCTCTATCCCTCTCTTTCGCAGTTTAAACGCTAAACATTGGAAGAAAGTGCAAGAAGCCCTTGAAATCGTCGGCCTAGCTGACTATGCTGAACGGCAAATCAGTCAACTGTCTGGAGGTCAATTCCAGCGGGTTTTGATTGCCAGATGTTTGGTGCAGGAAGCCGACTATATCCTCTTAGATGAACCCTTTGTTGGGATTGACTCTGTCAGTGAGGAAATCATCATGAATACGCTGAGAGATCTGAAAAAAGCTGGGAAGACGGTTCTCATCGTCCACCACGACCTTAGCAAGGTTCCCCACTACTTCGATCAAGTCTTGCTTGTCAATCGAGAAGTGATTGCCTTTGGTCCAACCAAAGAAACCTTTACCGAAGCCAATCTCAAAGAAGCTTACGGTAATCGACTCTTTTTCAATGGAGGTGACCTATGATTGCAGAATTTATCGATGGATTGCAAAAATTCCATTTCCTACAAAATGCCTTGATAACAGCTATTGTCGTCGGGGTCGTAGCTGGAGCTGTGGGATGTTTCATCATTCTACGCGGGATGTCACTCATGGGAGATGCCATTTCACATGCTGTCTTACCAGGTGTAGCCCTCTCCTTTATCTTGGGCCTTGACTTCTTTATCGGAGCCATTGTCTTTGGACTGCTAGCTGCCATCATCATTACCTACATCAAGGGAAACTCGATTATCAAAAGCGATACCGCCATCGGCATTACCTTTTCTTCTTTCTTAGCCCTCGGTATTATCTTGATTAGTGTCGCTAAAAGTTCAACTGACCTTTTCCATATCCTTTTTGGTAATATCCTAGCCGTCCAAGATACGGATATGTTTATTACTATGGGTGTTGGGGCAGTCATTCTCTTGTTAATCTGGATTTTCTTCAAGCAACTCTTGATAACTTCCTTTGATGAACTCTTGGCTAAAGCCATGGGAATGCCTGTCAATTTCTATCACTACCTTCTCATGGTGCTCCTGACTCTCGTGTCTGTGACAGCCATGCAAAGTGTCGGAACTATCCTGATTGTAGCCATGCTGATTACCCCAGCCGCGACTGCTTATCTGTATGCTAATAGCCTGAAAAGCATGATTTTCCTTTCCTCAACCTTTGGAGCTACTGCTTCAGTTTTGGGACTCTTTATCGGCTATAGCTTTAACGTTGCTGCAGGTTCTAGTATCGTGCTCACAGCTGCTAGTTTCTTTCTCATTAGCTTCTTTATCGCTCCAAAACAACGATATTTGAAACTGAAAAATAAACATTTGTTAAAATAAGGGGAAAGACCCCAATAAATTGGAGGATCTAATGAAAAAATTAGGTACATTATTCGTTCTCTTTCTTTCCGTTATTGTTCTTGTCGCATGTGCTAGCGGAAAAAAAGATGCAGCTTCTGGTCAAAAACTAAAAGTTGTTGCTACAAACTCAATCATCGCTGATATTACTAAAAATATTGCTGGTGACAAGATTGATCTTCATAGTATCGTTCCGATTGGGCAAGACCCACACGAATACGAACCACTTCCTGAAGATGTTAAGAAAACTTCTGAGGCTGACCTCATTTTCTATAACGGTATCAACCTTGAAACAGGTGGCAATGCTTGGTTTACAAAATTAGTAGAAAATGCTAAGAAAACTGAAAACAAAGACTACTTTGCAGTCAGCGAAGGCGTTGATGTTATCTACCTTGAAGGAAAAAATGAAAAAGGCAAAGAAGACCCACACGCTTGGCTTAACCTTGAAAATGGGATTATCTTTGCTAAAAACATCGCCAAACAATTGAGCGCTAAAGACCCTAGCAACAAGGAATTCTACGAAAAAAATCTCAAAGAATATACTGATAAGTTAGACAAACTTGATAAAGAAAGTAAGGATAAATTTAATAACATCCCTGCTGAAAAGAAACTCATTGTAACCAGCGAAGGAGCATTCAAATACTTCTCTAAAGCCTATGGTGTCCCAAGTGCCTACATCTGGGAAATCAACACTGAAGAAGAAGGAACACCTGAACAAATCAAGACCTTGGTTGAAAAACTTCGCCAAACAAAAGTTCCATCACTCTTTGTAGAATCAAGTGTGGATGACCGTCCAATGAAAACTGTTTCTCAAGACACAAATATCCCTATCTACGCACAAATCTTTACTGACTCTATCGCAGAAGAAGGTAAAGAAGGCGACAGCTACTACAACATGATGAAATACAATCTTGATAAGATTGCTGAAGGATTATCAAAATAATACTCTTCGAAAATCTCTTCAAACCACGTTAGCGTCGCCTTGCCGTATATATGTTACTGATTTCGTCAGTTCTATCTACAACCTCAAAGCGGTGCTTTGAGCAACCTGTGGCTAGCTTCCTAGTTTGCTCTTTGATTTTCATTGAGTATAAACCTCTGAAAAACGTCATTCTCACATGAGCTGGCGTTTTTTCTATGCCCATATTTCCGGTCAAATCATTGGAAAATTCCGACTGTTTCAGCTAAAATGGAAGAAAAAAGATTGGAGTATCCCTATGGTAACTTTCCTCGGAAATCCTGTTAGCTTTACAGGTAAACAACTACAAGTCGGCGACAAGGCACTTGATTTTTCACTCACTACAACAGACCTTTCTAAAAAATCTCTGGCTGATTTTGATGGCAAGAAAAAAGTCTTGAGTGTCGTGCCTTCTATCGATACAGGCATCTGCTCAACTCAAACGCGTCGTTTTAATGAAGAACTGGCTGGACTGGATAATACGGTTGTCTTGACTGTTTCCATGGACCTCCCTTTTGCCCAAAAACGTTGGTGTGGGGCTGAAGGTATTGAAAACGCCATCATGCTCTCAGACTATTTCGACCATTCCTTTGGACGTGATTATGCCCTCTTAATCAATGAGTGGCACCTATTGGCACGCGCAGTCTTTGTTCTCGATACTGACAATACTATTCGCTACGTTGAATACGTTGACAATATCAACTCTGAACCAAACTTCGAAGCCGCAATTGCAGCCGCTAAAGCCCTATAGAAAAAATCCTCTGTCACAAAGAGTTCCCTACTCTTTGAAACGGAGGATTTTTGTTTACGAGTAAATACAAGTTCAATCAGCTAAAAATAACTACCTTATACTCTTCGAAAATCTCTTCAAATCACGTCAGCTTTATCTGCAACCTCAAAGCGGTGCTTTGAGCAACCTACGGCTTGCTTCCTAGTTTGCTCTTTGATTTTCATTGAGTATTACTCTACAGATTTCAGGGCTTCAAGCATATCAACCTTTCTCAGATAATAATTGACAAAGAAACCAAGCAAGGTCAAAATGATGCTTACTGCTGCCACTGGGATTACATATACTTCCCAGCCTACCTGCGGATAAAAGAGAATAGTCGCAGGCGAGATCATTTGAATCAAAAATTGATGTAAATAGAAACCAGCTACCAGACCAAGTACGATTCCCACAAGGGACAGCACAATCGTCTCACGGTAAATGTAGAGAGTGACTTCATTGTTATGAAAACCGAGAACCTTGATAGTGGAGAGTTCACGGATTCTCTCAGCCACATTGATATTGGTCAGATTGTAGAGGATAACAATAGCCAACAGAACTGATACGATAACTAAGATGGTCATGGTCTGATTGAGTGAACTTGCGACCGAGTCAAAGAGTCGAATGGCTGAAACATTCTGGATAACACTTGACACCGCAGATTGATTCATAAGTAAGCCTGCCTGCCTTTCAATACTAGTAGCACTGGTATACCTTAGCATAACCAGATAAGTGTTGACTTGGGGTAACTGGCCGTAAATTTGCTCATAGCTAGCTTGACTCATATAAATAAAGTGACCAACGTAATTCTCAGTAATAGCAGTGATCTTTAGCTCCTTACCTTCAATTTCTAGACTCTGCCCAACCTTGACATCTGCCAGCTGGGCAAGTTTAGCTGTAATAACGACGCCATCTTTAATGTCAGCTCCTGCTGATGATTTTGCAGATGAATAAAGGGAGTCAAATCTTCCTTATCGGTCATCATAAGGGTAATAGTTTGAAGACCAGCCTTGCCTTTGAAATCCTTGTCTAGCGTCTTAGAGTAAATTTTCTGGTAGACTTGGATATCCTTCCCTTTCAATACTTCTTCTAGCTCTGCCTTGTCCTGATTGGTAGCACTAGGATTTTCAGAGACAATCATCTGATACTGTTGGATTTGTTGAAACTGTCTAGACGGAACTCCTGCTACAGAGGATTGGATTCCCAAACCTGCAAAGAGCAGAGCGACTGAACCTGCCACACCAAAAATCGTCATCAACATCCGCTGCTTATAACGGAAGATATTGCGGGCTGTTACCTTATGAGTAAAACTGAGACGGTGCCAGATAAAGCCGATACGCTCCAGTAAGATTTTAGCTCCTTTGACAGGTGGTTTAGGCAGTAAAAGCTGGGCTGCTTCGTCATGCAGTTCCCTACGAGCCACCAGATAGGCTGGTAACACACTCGCCACCCAACTCAAGCCAAGAGCCAGCAAACTATAAGTCCAATAGAACTGAATCTGGGTTTCTCCCACCACCATACCTTTTGTAATGACACTCGAAATCACACTGGCTAGTAAATAATGGCCAAGTATACTACCTAGAGCTGTTCCGACAGTCCCAGCTACTAGACCGTAAAGGAGAAATTTAGCAATAATATCCTTACTACGATAGCCCAAGGCCTTAAAAATCCCAGCATGTGTTCGCTCTTCATCCACAAAGCGAGTCATGGTTGTAAAGGTCACCATGGCTGCTACGGCATAAAGCACTACAGGAAAGATATTGCCCACTGCCCGAATACTGGCTGAAGCATTACTATACATGAGATAGCCTTGACCGCCAGGCATAGTCTGACGATTATATACTTGATACTTGGGCTCAGCTAAATCATCCAAGACATGCTGATGTTTTTCTAATTTTTCCTTTTCTTGGGCTAGATTTTGTTCAGCCTGCTTTAGTTTGTCCTCTTCCTTACTCAATTCTTGCTTGGCTTGGGTAAGTTGAGCACGAGACTGCTCTCTCTGGGTTTGAGGAAGCAAGGCTAGTTGACTTTCCTGAGCCTGTAAACGAGCTTGAGCAGCTGCTAAACGACGCTTGCCTTCCTGCAGATTAGTCTCAGCCTTATCAAGAGTCTCTTGGCCTTTGTCTAAAGACTCTTGGCCTTCTTTTTTCAAGAGTTGCAGACGTGCCTTTCCATTATCTGACAAAGCTTGTTCAAGGTCTTCCTGATGTTGCTTGGATTTTTCTTCATAAGCTGATGAAAAGGCATTTAAACCTGACAAATCTTGATATTTTAAACGAGCTATATTGTAGACTTTCTGATCAAACTGACTAGGTAAAATGACCCCGTAGGCTGTCAGAGTCCCACTTCCACTTCCTGCGTAGCCCATATCTCGCTGGGAGAGAATTTCAGCTGAATCCACAAAACCAGTAATGGTATAAGTATGGTCTTTTAAAGAGGAATGACCCTCTTCTTTTTCTTTAAAACTAATCTCCTGTCCCACGCTATATTGGTCTTGCAAATGAGTGGCCAAAGCGATTTCCTTGTCTGACTGAGGAAGTCGTCCCTCTCTTAGCTGAAAGTTTGAAATTCGCTCTGGTTTGGAGTACAGCCGAATGGCATCCTGCCCATTCTCCATAGTCACATCTGTCAAATAGCCAAACTCAACCTCTGCGCCCTCCGTCTGTTCGAGTTCTTCTTGATCTGCTTGATCCAAACCATAGTTAGACATAACTGCCAAATCCAGGGTTTGAGCAGTTGTTAAATAAGCATTAGCTGTCGCCTCCATGTTGGGGCTAGTCACTTTGAGGCCTACTAGGGCTAAAGAACCCAGCATCATCAAGGTCAAGATAGATAAAAAGCGTCCCTTGGAGCCTGTAAAGGACTGAATTAAGTCCTTCCAATAGGTTTTTCGCTTGATCATGCTAGTACTCCAATGTATCAATATTCTGAGGATACTGGTTCATCACCACATCCTTGACACTGGCATCATGCATATGAATCACGCGATCAGCAATGGGCGCCAAAGCTCCATTGTGAGTCACGATAATCACCGTCGCTCCCTTTTGACGAGACATGTCTTGGAGAATCTTCAAGACTTGCTTGCCTGTCTGATAATCCAAGGCTCCAGTTGGTTCATCACAAAGGAGAATTTTAGGATTTTTGGCTACTGCGCGTGCAATGGAGACTCGCTGTTGCTCCCCTCCAGAAAGCTGAGCTGGAAAGTTATTCATCCGATGAGCAAGACCCACATCTGTCAGAACTTGCTCGGGATTCAAGGCATCTGTCACGATTTCTGAAGCCAACTCCACATTTTCCTTAGCTGTCAGATTGGAAACCAGATTGTAAAATTGAAAAACAAAACCTACATCTTCACGACGATAGTTTGTTCGTTGGTGCGAACTATAGTTGGCAATATTGGCACCATCAATCCAGATTTCCCCCTCATCATTGGTATCCATTCCCCCAAGAAGGTTAAGAACCGTTGACTTACCCGCACCAGATGCACCTAGAATAATAACCAATTCACCCTTTTCAATCTCAAAATTCACATCACGATTGGCCACAATCTCCGTGTCCCCAACCTGATAACGCTTGTAACAGTGTTTCATCTCAATATAAGCCATCAAACCCACCCTCTCTCAAACAAATTACTTCCTACTACCATTATAACGCTTTTTCAACTAGTTGAAAACTGCTTACATTCTCAAATCCTTCAAAAAAAAGGCAGTCTCAAACCACTGCCTTTTATCATCTTCTTAAAAATAAAATTGAACCATATCGCCTGCTGCTGTTGCCACCGAAATACAATCTTTCCCCATGCATTTTGCTTCTGCTTTTTCTTGATTGACTTCAATCACACTCTTTTCAATATCTGAATAAGAAATTCGTAAATCTCCCCCACTTCTTGTTAAAATAGTCAACTGTAAGAGTTTTTTATCCGCCCACCTCATGCTAATTTCAAAATGTCCACGTGCCATTAAGCCTGAAACGGAACCTGTTGACCATGCATCGGGTAGGGCAGCGAGAGGTACCAGATAAGCTGTATGAGACTGGAGTAACATTTCTGCCATGCCACTAGTAGCACCAAAATTACCATCTACCTGAAAAGGAGGATGGCTACACCAAAGATTTGGCAAGGTGGATGACTTTAACTGCTCTGCTAATAATTTATGGGCTCGATTACCATCTCCTAGACGCGCCCAAAGATTAATCTTATTAGCCTTGGACCAGCCTGTGCCGCCATCTCCACGATCATTGAGACTAGCACGCGCCGCTTCAAGATACTCTTGCCCCTTATGACTAAAGAGAGTTCCAGGATAGAGTCCCACCAGATGGGAAGCGTGCCGATGCTGGGCCTCTACTTTCTCATTTTGAAAATGCTGCTCTTCCTCCTCATACCACTCCCTGATTCGACCAGATTGAGTGATTTGAAGAGGATTTAGTAAATCAAATTTTTCTTTAACTTCAGTCAACAAGTCCTCATCCAGCTCCAATTCCTGAGCAGCCTGAATAAAATCATGAAATAACTGCCAAATCAGAGATTGGTCGTAGGTATTACCAATCGAAATCGGACCATGTTCTGGGGAATAAGACGGAGAAGATACCCAACGTTGCACCTGCTGATCCTCATGTAAAAAATCATTCCAAAAACGAACTGTTTCCCTCAACATGGGATAAATTTTCTCCCTGAGATAGTCTTGGTCCCTATAAAATAAATAGGCTTCATAAACAGTTTGCATCATCCACGCATTGGCAGCTGGTGACCAACCCCAATAGTAATCCCAACCAGGTGCCGTCCAGCCAAAAGGAGTCGCTTGGGTATGGACCAACCAACCATTCTCCTCCCCTTTCTGAGAGACGATTCCTGCATACCTTGCAGCCGCTATGCGACCATAGACTCGCAAATCATCGATATAGTTGATGACCGGAAAGGCCGTCTCTAGAAGATTAGTAACATAAGCTGGCCAATAATTCATCTGCAGGTTGATATTCAGGTGATAATCCGAATTCCAAGGAGGATTGTCGACCGCATTCCAGACCCCTTGTAGGTTAGCTGGTAGGGCATCTTGGCAGTCTCTAGAAGAGCTAATCAATAAATACCGTCCATACTGGAAGAACAATTCCTCCAAAGCCTGCCCCTCTTGTGGCTTATAATCTTTTAACAAATCATCTGTAGTGGATGTGTATACATCAGCTCCCAAATCCAATTGAACACGCTGGAATAAGGCTTGGTAGTCCTCAATATGTCTTGATTTCAATTGGGCATAGCCCTTTTCTTTAGCTGTGTCCACCAAGTCCTTTACTTGCTGCTCTAAATCTATTTTCTTGCGATAATTGCTAGCAGGATTTTGGGCAAAATCTGTCTTAGCTACTAAGAAGAGATTGGCATAACTGGCTCCTGATATCTGAACCTTATCCGACCAGACTCTAATGTCTCCATCCGTTTCCCAAGCTAGATAACTAGCAAACTGCAGATCATTATCCTTAACCCTCCCCTTCATCAAGATATGAGAAGCAGTGATATCTAGCTGGCACTCTTTGTAATCAGATTTTTCCTGCTCATACTTTCCATCAGAAGCCAAATCACGACTTAGCGACAGTTCTATAGTAAAATCTAGAGTTTCCGACCCTTCCTTAGTAAAGCGCTGAACCAAGAGATCATCTGGAAAACTAGCAAAGGTTTCACGTTCAAATCTCGTTCCCTTATAGACATAAGAAGTAGTCGCAAGCGCCTTACTGATATTCAGCTGTCTCTGGTAATCCGTCGCCTGAGACAAAGTCTTGCCTTGCTTGCTAAACTCAATATGAATATCCCCAAAGGACAGATAGGTCCCATATTGACTCGTTTTGGGCCCGACCAGGTGCTGTTCAGCCAGTTCCTTAGCAGTATTGTATTCTCTCTTCTCCAAAGCCTGCCGAATCTCAGCTAAAAAAACATACTGATCCTGAAGATTTCCACCCTGATAATCTGAACTATCAGGAAGTGGACCGCCAGACCAGAGACTTTTTTCATTGAATTGAATCCGCTCAGCCCCTATAAGCCCAAATACTTTAGCCCCTAAAGAACCATTGCCTATTGGTAAAGCCTCTTCTTCCCAACCCTTGTAAGTGGTTGAAGCTGGTCGCTTGTAGGCCAATACATAATCTTGTTTTTTATTCCTTATCATACTTCCATACTAACATAAAAAGCCTAGAAATCAATTCTAGACTTACAATTTTTTATTTTCCAAGATAGTATTCAGAAACGACGTTCAATTTTTCGTCGAATTCGAATACCAATGGTGGGAAGTTAGGGATTTCCACGTCCATGATTTCGTCATCTGACAAACCTTTGATGTGTTTTACAAGGGCACGGATTGAGTTACCGTGAGCTCCTACGAATACGTTTTTACCATCTTTAAGAGCTGGAGCGATTTTATCTTCCCAGAAAGGAAGGGCACGTTCCAAAGTCACTTTCAAGTTTTCAGCATCTGGAATAACTGAGTCGTCAAGTGAAGCGTAACGACGGTCAGTGTGAGCTGAGTGCTCATCATCACGATCCATGTTTGGAGGCAATACATCGTATGAACGACGCCAGATATGAACTTGCTCATCACCAAATTGTTCAGCAGCTTCAGCTTTGTTTTTACCAGTCAAACCACCGTAGTGACGTTCGTTCAAGCGCCATGATTTTTCAACTGGAACCCACAATTGGTCAGAAGCTTCAAGAGCCAAGTTAGTTGTTTTGATCGCACGTTTCAATACTGAAGTGTAAGCTTGGTCAAATTCGATACCAGCTTCTTTGATCAATTTACCAGCGTCAATCGCTTGTTGTGTACCTTTTTCAGACAAATCAACATCAGCCCAACCAGTGAAAAGGTTAGCTTTGTTCCATTCAGACTCACCGTGGCGAGCAAAAACCAATTTTACCATTAGATGGATTCTCCTTTAAATTTTCCGAGGTTTCCCCTCGTTTATCTATTCTATTTTACACAATTTTTCACAAAAAAGCTAGTCAAAACCAAAAAGGAACCGACTGTTTGGCAGTTGGATTGCTTTGAACAAGATCAGCAAATATATGAGAAGAAATTTCTATTTCACCCTTGCTAATCTCTTTTCTTTTTGTTAGAATGATGTCAAAAAATAAAGAAGGTTAACATTATGCCACAACATCTCTTTAAAGAATTGGCTCAACTAGAGCAAGTAGAAGCTCTAGTTCTAGGAGGTTCACGGGCCGGACAAGATTTTGACAAAGACTCTGATTATGATGTATATGTCTACCTCAGTGCTCCTCTTTCGCCAGACATACGAAAAGAAATCCTCAGTAAATACTGCTCCTATATGGAAATCGGTAATCAATTTTGGGAATTGGAAGACGATTGTGTTCTCAATAATGGTATCGAAATCGAGCTGATTTACCGCTCTTTAGACGAATTTGACAAAGATTTACAAGCCGTAGTCTTAGAGCACCAAGCCCAGAATTCTTACACTACTTGTATGTGGTACAATCTTCTCAACAGTAAGATTATCTACGATCGAGATGGTCACTATGCTGCCCTCCAGAAAAAGTATAATCTTCCTTATCCAGCTGAGCTGAAAAAGAATATCATCAACAAGCAATTCCTACTTCTCGACCAAGCTATGCCAGCTTTTTCAAGACAAATCAAAAAAGCCCTCAAACGCCAAGACTTACTCAGCATCAACCACCGCAGTAGCGAGTTTTTCGCTTCTTATTTCGATTTGCTCTTTGCCTTCAATGAGCAACTCCATCCAGGAGAAAAACGCATGCTCCAGTACGCAAAAAACAATTGCTCTCATCTACCTCAACATTTTGAAGACGATATCCAAAACTTTTTTCAAAATCTCTACCAGTCAGATCAGTATCAGAAAACAATCCTAACTTTAGAGCAGCTCCTATTAAATCTTAAACACTTGATTAATGAATCTATTTAAAATTACAATAAAAGCTCATGAAATCTGCTTTTCAGATGAATCATGAGCTTTTTGAATTTCCATAATATATAACGATGTAGATTTGATTGAAATCATAGCGGGACAAAAAGGTTTTAACATGATAAAAACGCATCATATCAGGTGTTTACAAACTTGATACAATGCGTTTAATAGACTATTAAATTAGTTGTCTTTTCTTCTCAAATTGAATTTTAAATGGACTTTTCAACCTTATTTCTCTTCAAATCCTTCTGCGACTGCTTCCGCAAAGTTTTCTTCTACGATGCTTGCACAGTGGTCACAGATAACTGCCTGGTAGCTACGTTCTGCTGTTGTTGGGTCGATACGACGGCAACGGTCACATACTTCACCTGCAGCGCGTTCAACTGTGAAGGCTACATCTTCGAAGCTAACGGCAGCTTCTGGAGCTGGTCCTTCTGCGATGGTCAAGTCTGACACGATCAAAAGTTGAGCTACATTGCTGTTTACTGCTTCAAGTAGAGTTTTCACAACTTCATTTGGATAAACTGTCAAGTGTGCTTCAAGCGATTTACCGATAACTTTGGCATTACGCGCTTCTTCCAAGGCTTTTTGAGCTTGTCCACGGAAGTCCATGAAGGCTGCCCATGTATCCAAGATTTCTTCTTGATTAGCAAAAGTTTCCGCTTCTGGCAATTCTGATAATTGAACGAAGTCTTCAGCTTCAAACTCAAGATATGACCAGATTTCCTCTGCTGTGTGAGGAAGGATTGGTGTCAAGAGTTTGGTAATTTTCACAAGAATATCATAGAAAACAGTCTGCATTTGACGGCGTTCCAATGATTTGGCACCTTCAATGTAAACAACATCTTTGGCAAATCAAGGTAGAAGGCTGATAAATCAACGTTGATAAAGTTCACCAAGGCCTTGTAGAGTGTCAAGAATTCAAAGTTTGCGTAAGCATCACGAATGATCTTGACAAGCTGGTTAAAGCGAATCGTCATGTACTTATCAACTGAACGTAGTTCTTCATAAGCTACTGAATCTTGAGCTGGGTTAAAGTCAGAAGTATTGGCAATCAAGAAACGAAGAGTGTTACGAATCTTACGGTAAGTTTCAGATACTTGGCTCAAGATATCCATAGAGATACGCACGTCATTGCTTGAGTCAACACTTGTTACCCAGAGACGCAAGATTTCAGCACCAAATTGTTTTTCAACATCACTTGGAGCAATGGTATTTCCAAGAGATTTAGACATCTTCTCACCTTTACCGTCAAGGGCAAAACCTTGTGACAAGATTTGTTTGTAAGGTGCTACGCCATGGTTAGCAACTGAGGTGATGAGTGATGAGTTGAACCAACCACGGTATTGGTCAGAACCTTCTAGGTAGAGGTCTGCTGGGTAAGTCAACTCTGGACGGTTTACTACAACTCCATTCCATGATGAACCTGAGTCAAACCAAACGTCCATGATATCTGTTTCTTTCTTGAATTCACCATTTGGTGAACCTGGATGAGTAAATCCTTCTGGCAAGAGGTCCTTAGCATTACGTTCCCACCAAATGCTTGAACCATGTTCCTCAAAGAGTTGTGCCACATGTTCAATCGTTTCAGCTGTCATAATCGCTGTACCGTCTTCAGCGTAGAAGATTGGAAGTGGAACACCCCAAGCACGTTGACGAGAGATAACCCAGTCGCCACGATCACGAATCATATTGTAAAGACGGACTTTACCCCATTCTGAATGGAATTTCACTTTCAATTTCGTCCAAGATTTCTTGGCGGAATTTAGAAACGGAGGCAAACCATTGTGGAACTGCACGCCAGATGATTGGTTTCTTAGTACGCCAGTCAAATGGATATGAGTGAGAAATTTCTTCTTGAGCAAGAAGGAAGCTACCAAGTTTTTCAATAACAGTTGGAACTACCTTTTCATAGAATTGACCTTCAAACTCAGGACCAGCATTCTTCATCATGATACCACGTTCGTCAACAGTCACTGCGACTTCAAGACCATTAGCAATACCAACATTGTAGTCGTCCTCACCAAAACCAGGGGCTGTATGGACAATACCAGTACCAGAGTCAGTGGTAACGTGATCACCAAGGATAACCAACTCATCTACAGCTGTATCCCATGGGTGTTCTGTTACGATATGGTTCAATTCTTGACCACGGTAAGTTGCCAAGACTTGAACATCAGCCCAGCCAAATTTCTCAGACAAGCTAGCCAACAATTCTGCAGCAACCACAAACTTACGAGCTTCACCAGCAGGTTGAACCAAGACGTAATCAATATCTGCTCCAACAGTCAAACCACGAGAAGCTGTGATAGTAAATGGAGTAGTTGTCCAAACAACGATATAAGTATCTGTATCTAGAACACCTTTACCATCTTTTACCTTATTGGCATAGTAAAGAGAAGTTGAAACCAAGTCATGGTATTCAATCTCTGCTTCAGCAAGGGCTGACTCAGATGACCAAGACCAGTAAACTGGCTTGGCACCACGGTAGATATAACCTTTATTAGCCATCTCACCAAATACACGGATTTGGGCTGCTTCATAATCAGGAGTCAAAGTCACATATGGATTTTCCCAGTCACCAGAAACACCCAAACGTTTAAAGTCTTCACGTTGTTTATCTACTTGAGAAAGAGCGTATTCACGGCAAAGTTTCAAGTACTCCACCAAGTCCATTTCTTTACGTTTGACACCTTGTTTTGCCAAAACTTGCTCGATTGGCAGACCATGAGTATCCCAACCAGGGATAAATGGTGCGTAAAAACCTGACATAGATTTTGAACGAACAATGATATCTTTTGAAATCTTGTTCATAGCATGTCCAACGTGAATATTTCCGTTCGCGTATGGAGGGCCATCATGCAAGGTGAAATGAGGTTTTCCTTGGTTCAATTCTTGACGACGTTGGTAAAGTTTTGCATCTTCCCATTCCTTTTGCCAAACTGGCTCTTTGGTAGGAAGGCCTGCACGCATTGGGAAAGATGTTTTTCCAAGGTTAAGGGTATCTTTGAGTTTCATGGTATCTCCTTTATAAATAATGACAAATTAAAAACCACGACTTCCAAAAAGGACGAAAATCGTGGTACCACCTTTATTCGAAAAAAGACTCAGCTTTTTTCCTCTTATCCCGTAACGTGGGGAACGTCAAATCTTACTAGCTTCAGACTTGAATTTTTGAGATGATAATCTTATCAATAGGGATTACAGGACTCACACCATCTCCTGCTCGCTGGAAATATAAACATAAGATATTGTTCTCAGAATATTTCTTATAAAATTGTAACAGATTCTTGCGGTGCCGCAAAACCTGGTTCTGAGTTTACAGCTTCAGTAGCTGGTGTTGATCCTGAATAATGACTCGGAGCTACTTCTGGCTCTTCATACATTGGACCAACTGGATGAGCTGGGCTTTCTTCAACAACCGGAGCTGGTGAAACCATTTGTTCCTGCTCAGCTCTTGCTTCGGCTTCTGCAAGTTCTTTATTAGCCGCTTCGATACGCGCTTGCAACTCTGCCATTTCCTCGGGAGAAAACTGGCGAGTAATATCAATCGGTTCTTCCTCTTGATGTTGTTGTAAGACAGAGTCACCTAAGACTTCGCTGACCACTTCTTTGAAGGCCTCATCACTTGTCTGAAGATAAGTTGCTGTTGGGCGAAGAATATCTTCCCAATCTGAAGATTCAACAATTGCTAACTGGCTCTCAATTGTAGATTTGAGACGTTGATGGAAGACACGGCTCTTGTTCTTCAATTCTTCTGTTTCAACAGCAACTTTCTTAGCATTGTCAGTTGCGTGACGAAGAATTTCATTTGCCTTGTACTTAGCTTCTTCCAACAAACGTTGTGCATCTTGCTCTGCTTGTTGGATAATATTGTTTGAACGCTCTGTTGCAGCTTGTTTTACTCGTTCAGCTGTATCTTGTGCAATCAAGACAGATTGACTCAATGAATCTTTCATCTCATCAAAGTAAGACAAACGATCTTCCAAACTCTTAATATGTAAATCCTTGTCATGATTAGATCTCACTAAATCTTCATAATCACGGACTACAATATCTAAAAACTCATCTACTTCTTCTTGATCAAACCCTCTGAAGCGTGTGTTAAAGGTTTTATCTTTAATTTCTAACGATGTAATTGGCATACTTTTCCTCACTTACTTAATAACAATTGGAGCGTTAACTTCTTTTTATCTTTTTTTGTTTTCCCATTATCTCTAACGAGTTTCAAACGACCAAATTTTCTTACACTAATCAAATCACCAACTTGAACTGGATAATCTGCTTTTTCAACTAAATGATAATTAACTTGGACTGCCTGTTTTTCAATTAACTGATTTGCCTGATTTCTAGTCAACTTGAAGACACCTGCTAGAAAAACATCTAGTCTAGAACTAGAAATACAAATATCTAGTTCTTGATAATCTTCTACTGTTGCAATTTTCTCGTTAAAATCCCGTTCTTCTAGACGAACCGGTAAACGAGCAATTTTAGTAATCCCGTCTTGAAAAAGGAGCATAAACTGTCTATTAATGATAATCTGTGCTCTCTCTTCGTTGACTAAAATATCACCAAATAGCTTCCTATCAATTCCCAGCTGATTTAAAACAGTCCCTAATATTTTTGCATGTGTTAACCTCTCAAACTTACTAGGATAGACTATTTCTTGCAAGGATAGGTCAAAATCAGAGAATTCTGGCTCAAAATAATCAGGATACAGGAGAACACGCACATATTCAGTTTCAAGAAACTGTCTACTGCTCATGTAGGAGATGCCGTTCGTTGATGCTAGAACCTTTAAAATCTTTTCTTGATGAGGATTTACAAAGGGTGTTAAAAAAGGAGAAAAAGAATCTTCTACCTTTCTTATCCATTCTACTCCCTTATCAATAAAAGACGAATCATTCTTAGAAAAATGTTGATAAATCATTTTGTTCATAGAAAAATCACTAAAAGTCGAATCAACTGTTCCCCTAGGAAATGCACTAGTAATATCGCAATCCAGACAGATAAATCAAGACCTGCAATCTGGAGGGGTAAACGTTGCAAGGGAGCTATTATCGGTTTCACTAGACTAATAATCAAGCGTCCAAAACGTGATTCATAAGCATTGGGAAACCAAGACATCAGAGCAAATACGATTAAAATCAGTGAATAAATATCCACTGCATTTTGAATAAAACGAATAAGAAAGAGCATTATCTCACTCTCGTACGTTTCATGTCAAAACCAAATTCACCATTTTGTGATTCAGCTGGGATTTTGATATCTTCAATATTGACAACAACATCAACTGGTGTCAGCAGGTACATAGTAGATGCTACCTTTTTCATGTTACCAGCTAAAACATGACGTGCTCCATCCAGATAGTCCAAACAACGACGAGCTTGAACTTCTGTCATATATTGAAAATCAATCAAAATACTTTCATTACCAGCTAATAAATCAACAATATCTGTGGCGTCTTCATATTTACGTGGATAACGAACGTCAATTGTCACCTTATCAGTAGAACGTTGACTTTGCATAGCCAACTCTTGTTGACGGGCATGAAGACGAGTGATGTTTTTATCTTTAGATGGCGTACTAGCAGCTTGTTGAGGCAACTCTTGAACAGCAGGAACTGGAGTCACAATCGGCTCTTCAGCTTTAGGCTGATAAGTAGTACCAACATCTTCTCCATCTTCTGTAAAATAATCTATAAATTTATCAAATCTATCCTTTAAAGACATATTTCTTTCCTATTTAAAAAATGCTGTACCAATTCTGACAAATGTTGAGCCAAATTCAATCGCTTCCTTGTAGTCACGACTCATACCCATACTCAAGTCCGTCATTGGCATATTGGGAATTTGTTTTTCTCTAATTTCTAGTTGCAAATCCTGCGTTGCTTTAAAAATCTCTCTCAACTCATCACTACTAGCTTCAAAAGGAGCCATGGTCATCAAGCCGACATATTCGATTTTATCTAAGGTAGCCAATTCTGGCAAAAGCTCCAATAGTTCTTCCTTTGAAAAACCATGTTTGCTCTCTTCTCTTGAGATATTTACTTGTAAGAAACACTTAACAACTCGGTCACTTCTTTTTTGAATTTCCTCTGCTAGCTTTAATGAATCCAAAGCGTGGAAATAATCCACATACTGAATGACATCTTTGACCTTGCGTCTTTGCAAGGTTCCAATCAAATGCCAGGTAATGTCTTCGTCTTTTAAAGCTTCATATTTCTCAAGAAATTTATCCACACGATTTTCACCAATATGATGCACACCTAGCGGAAGCAAAGCCTCCGCTGTCGGTATGTCTACATATTTTGTAACAGCAAGAACCGAAACAGAATTAGCTTCTCTCCCTGCCTGCTGACTTGCATCTTTTATTTGTTGAAAAACACGTTCTGTATTTTCTTTCAAATTCATTTACTTAACGATTTTTGAAAAATGGAGGAGTATCTAATTCATCTTCATCATGTGAAGATGGGGCTTCGAATCGTTCAACTGGTGATACAACTGAATCAGTTGGTCGAACAATTGTCTCACGACGCAAGTCCCAATCACCAAACGCTGAAGTTTGAGAAGTTTCTGTACGGCGAGGCGCTGGACTTGGAATTTCTGCAGTTTCAGCCATATCAAAGTGACGATTATGATTATGTGTATGACTAGGACTTACTTGTTCATGTCGAACAGCTTGTCTTGGTGCATGGCCAACAACTTTTTCAACACGATCTTGACGAACACCAGTTGCAACGACTGTAACACGGATTTCATCTTTCATGTTTTCATCGATTGATGTTCCGAGCCAAATGTTCACTCCTTGACCAGCTGCTTGGTTGACAATTTCTGAAGCTTCTTCTGCCTCAATCAAAGTCAAGTCGAGGCCACCAGTAACGTTGACGATGACATCCTCAGCTCCGTCAATAGTTGTTTCAAGAAGTGGTGAGTAGATTGCTTTTCGAGCAGCCTCTACCACACGTTCTTCACCACTACCGATACCAATACCCATTAGGGCGTTTCCTTTATTTGCCATAACTGTTTTCACATCGGCAAAGTCAAGATTGATCAAACCAGGATTTGTGATCAAGTCCGTAATACCTTGAACACCTTGGCGAAGTACGTTATCTGCTTCGCTAAGAGCTTCAAGAAGTGGCGTTTTCTTATCAACAATTTCAAGCAAGTTGTTGTTTGAAATAATCAATAGAGTATCTACATGTTCGCGAAGCTGATTGATTCCTTCCACAGCGTACTGACCACGTTTGCTTCCTTCAAAACCGAAAGGTCGTGTCACAACACCAACTGTAAGAGCACCTAAATCTTTAGCAATGCGGGCAATAACAGGAGCTGCACCAGTACCTGAGCCGCCTCCCATACCTGCAGTAATGAAGACCATATCTGCTCCAGTAATAGCTTGAGTCAAGGTTTCTTCGCTTTCTTCGGCTGCCTTTTGACCGATTTCAGGTCGACCTCCAGCACCCAAACCACGAGTCAATTTAGGGCCTAACTGAATTACAGTCTCAGCTTTTGTACTACTCAAAGCTTGTACATCTGTGTTTGCTGCGATAAATTCTACGCCTGCAACACCTTCGTCAACCATGCGGTTAATGGCGTTACCACCACCTCCACCAACACCGATTACTTTAATAACTGCACCTTGAGCAGCCGCTGTATCAAATGAAAATGTCATAGTTTACTTTTCCTCTTTTATTCATCAAACATGCTTCCGATTAAGCCACGGAAACGATCTGCGATTTTTGGTTTATTTTGAGAAGATACTTTATCTTCTTTCGGAGCAACTACGTTCGTAGAAGCTGATTGCTCTACCTCAATATTTTGAACTGGTTGAATAGGGGTAGGTTGTGCTACTTGCGTAACGCGTTGAATCATCCCACCAAAATTAATTGGTTGGTGACGCAAAGTATCCTCCCCCTTGACTGCTCTTTGTGCCAATAAATGCACCTCAGTCAATTGACCAGCAAATTCAGACAAGCTAATCACATGAGCGAAGGCAGGATTACGGATTCCAACTTGATTTGGAACGTAAAGTTTGACACCAACGCCAAATACTTCCTGTGCAAGTTCTACAATACCCGGTAAAATAGCATTTCCACCAATCAGAACAATCCCACCTGGAAGATCTAACAAATGTCTTCTTTCCAACTCTTGTTTGATTTGTTCAAAAATGTGCTTAATGCGGGCTGAAATAATCTCTGCTAGGTAGCTTTCTGTAACTTCTACAGGTTCTACTTCACCAATTACTTCAACTTGGAAGGTTTCATTGCTTGCAAGTGAAGGGTGGCTTCACCATAGTTTAATTTCAATCCTTCAGCTAGTTTTTGTGAAGTCTTCAAGACCTTAGAGATATCTTTTGTGACATAATCTCCACCTTCTTGAAGAATATTTGTAAACTGGAGTTCTTGGTTACGGATTGTAGCAACAGTTGTTTGACCTGCTCCCATATCAATCACAGTAGCTCCAAATTCACGCTCTCCTTCGTTCAAGACTGAACGAACCAAAGCCAATGGTGAAATAATAATATTTTCAACTTGAACACCTGAGCGCTCAACTGTCTTGCGTAAATTGTGAAGAATAGTACGTGGACCTGTGTAAAGTAAACCACGCATTTCAAGACGAACCCCCATCATACCACGTGGATCACGAATACCTTGGAAACCATCTACGATAAATTCTTCTGGAATAAAAGTAATGACTTCACGATCTGGTGTCATACTCTTTGTCAAGGCTGATTTGACAACATTTTCGACATCTTGATCTGTAATTTCTTTTGTATCAGATGTAACTGGAATCATACCTTGAGTTGGTTCTACTTGCAAAAGATTTCCAGGTAAACCAACATTCACTGATTTGATTGAAATGCCAGCTTTCTCTTCTGCTTGGGAAATGGCTGACTTGATAGCAGTTGCTGCTGCTTCAATATCAACGATAATCCCATCCTTTACACCTTTACTCTTGGCATTACTTACACCAATTACATTAAGTTCACCATTTCTAAGCTCAGCAACCAATACCTTAATCGAATTAGTTCCTATATCTAAGCCTGTAAAAAAACCATCTCTAGCCATTACATCGCATCCTCTCTCTTCCAAGTTTCAAACTTCTATTCAATATAGCTAAAACAGGGCATAGCTATTCACAGAATATTATAACACAAAAAATCCAATTGTGCTTAGTTTTTCCTAAATTTAATTACCATTTTTTCACATTCAATCATTAGCTTTTTCTATTTTCAAAAAAAGTTATAAAATATCAGATTCATGAAAAAAAGAAAGCTTAAAATCAAGCTTTCTTTACAATCATTTTTTCTGCCTCTTGTTCTAAAAATAGTTCTAAGATTTTCTTGGTCAAAGAAATCGCTGCTGACAAGGCCAGAGAAACAATCAAATAATTAGCAACTAAACCATGGTCTCCAACCAATGGTGGTTTTGTCAAGAAGCCGTAATCTCCACCTGTTACTAGATTAATCGCAAAAATTAAGGCGTTTAGGGCAAAGGTCATGAGAAAAATTCCCTTCACATCCAGTAACCGCGCATTATACTGTCTCAATAGATAAACCAATGAGTTCCCCAAGAGTGCTAAGTGACCAAAGATAAAGGATAAAATCGCAATATGTGGGAAAGGATAGGCATCCGGCACTGGATAAACAAAAGCTGCTAATGTCCCAAATGTTCCCAGTAATGCAAAATATTGCCTATATTTGGATTGACCAGGAAGCAAGAGCACCACAAACATAGCCATACGGCAATGGTAAAAAGGTAGGCTTTCTGACAACGGCATATGGTTGATCCAGTACCAACCATAGAGTAGGATCAACTGAACTGCCTGTAAAATCTGGAAAAATCGTTGGTAAACCTTCTTTTCACGATAGCGATAGGCTGTATAAAAAGTTAAAGCTAAAAGTGTAAATATACTGACATACCAAAAAAGGTCAAATTTGGGTGGCTCTGTTGCTTGGGTCGTAAAGAAAATATCCCATAAATTCATCTAGTCTTCCTCATGATTCAAAATTTTCCTGCATTTTATTATACCATGCTACTTAAGAAAAATCGATTTAGAAATACGTAAATGGTTGACAAAATCACTTGGCTTCATTTTCTAAACTTTCTACCAGCTTGGCTAGATGCATAGAGTTAGAGCCTTTGAGTAGGATTTGGTCATTGACTCCAAGGCTTTTTTTGACCTGCTTGACTAGGTCTTCGAATTGGTCTTGTTCTTCTGTTTTCTTGAAGTAGTAAACATGGCCGATTGGAAACATTTGACTGGCCAATTGGGCTAATTCAGCAATGTCTTCTCCGTAGAAAATCACGGTATCAAGCACATCTGGAGAAAGGCTCAAAATCATCTGATTATGAAGTTGAACAGACTGGTCACCAAGTTCCTTCATATCCGCCAACACTGCAATTTTCTTACCACCTTCATTGGCTGGAATGGCAGAGAAAGTCTCTAAAATCAGCTTCATAGCAGTTGGGTTGGCATTGTAAACATCTGATAGGATATCTGCTCCATTGGCTGCTTTCTTCCACTCAGTACGATTACGCGTCAATTCAAGATTTTGGAAAGACTGACGAATTTGCTCCTCAGAAACTCCTTCTTGTAGGGCAACATAGGATGCAATCATAGCATTGGTGGCATTGTACTTACCAGTCACTGGCAAATAAAGGGCTTGTTCCAAGAAATTAGCCTTAAAGGTCAGACTATCCTTACGTTCTACCATGTCGGTAATTTCCAACTCTGCTCCTTGACCAAAACGAACCACTTTTTTATCAGTTGGCAAGTAGTCCTCTACAATAGTGTCAGCTGGCGCTAAAAGCAAGGAACCAGGTGCCATCCCGTCTGCAATTTGCATTTTCCCTTTAGCAATCTCAGAACGGTCTTTGAAAAAGGCCAAATGGGCTTCTCCAACTAAGGTCACGATGGCTGTTTGGACGAGCCAATTCTGACAAGAGATGAATATCTCCCAAGTGATCCTGTCCCATCTCCAAGACCAACTTTTCTGTTCCTTCAGGCATATGGAGAACTGTGTAAGGAAGGCCAATCTCATTATTGTAGTTGCCTTGTGTTTTGTAAGTTTTGTAGGTTGTTGATAGCAGGTGAGCTAACATATCCTTGGTCGTTGTTTTACCATTTGAACCTGTGACAGCAAAGACATCAACTGCTGTTTTTTCAAGATAGTAGGCAGCTAGGGTTTGAAAGGCAGTCAAGACATCATCTACTAAAATATAGGGATGATTTGCGACCTTTTTCTCAGACAAGGTTACTACTGCACCATTTTCAAAGGCTGTTTCGATAAAGTCATGGCCATCACGCGCACCTTTGAGGGGCACAAATAAATCTCCTGTCGCAATCAAACGACTGTCAAACTCAGCCTTTTCTAACTGAGCATCTGCAAAAAGACTGACATTATTTTTAGCTCCGACAACTTGAGCCACTTCATGGATTGTTAATTTCATTTCTACTCCTTTAAAAAGGGTCGAAGCTCGAGAACTCTAGTCACCTTTCAGTGATGGTTCTGGCTTCTACCCTCTCTTTCATTTTATAGCAAATGCGCTTCGCGCTTGTCAAAACTTTCCTTGGCAAGGTCAACCAAACGCTCGATTAGTTCTGGGTAGCTGATTCCCATATTATCCCAAAGTAGTGGGTACATAGACCACTGGGTGAAACCTGGCATGGTATTGAGCTCGTTGAGGAAAATCTCTCCCTTATCTGTATAGAAGAAATCACAACGAGATAGACCTAAACCACCAATAGCACGGAAGGCAGTTTCTGCATTCTGACGCATGACAGCTACCACATCATCACTGATTTAGCTGGGATATCCATGGTAATCTTGTTGTCAATATACTTGGCATCGTAGTCATAAAAGGCAACATCCTTGACTACTTCTCCTGGTAGCGTACTCTTGACATCGTAGTTGCCCAAGAGACCAACCTCGATTTCACGAGCATTTACCCCTTGCTCTACCAAGACACGGCTGTCATATTGGAAGGCAAGTTTCAAGGCTTGACGAAGTTCCTCTTGATTTTCAGACTTAGAAATACCGACACTAGAACCCATGTTAGATGGTTTTGTGAAAACTGGATAAGTCAATTTTTCTTCAACTTCAGCAATTTTAGCAGTCATATCATCACCTTCGACAATGGCCACATAAGGAACTTGGGCAATCCCGACAGATTCTAAGACACGCTTAGTGGTGATTTTATCCATGGCAAGACTAGATGATAAGATGTTACAACCAACATAAGGCATTTTCAAAACTTCGAGGAAGCCTTGAACTGAGCCATCTTCTCCCATCGGACCGTGAAGGACTGGAAAGACCACTGCTCCCTCTTCGTATATAGTACTTGGTGCAACTTGCTTATCCCAATCAATCGTTTCATTGGTCATAAGACGATCCTCTTGACCTGGAGTCTGGCTAAATTCTTGCGTTTTGATAAAATCACCTGACTGGCTAATGAAGAAAGTCTTGACTGTGAAACGATCGTAGTTGACCGCACGCATGACACTCTCAGCTGAAAGAACAGAAACTTTACGCTCTGCACTACGCCCACCGTATAAAAGAATAATCGTTTGTTTCATATTACTTGTCCTAATTCTAATAGAATACTCGTTCTTTAGTATATCATATTTGCTTCTTTTTTGAAACTTGAACCTAATACTAGTTTTCAATAAATGTAAAAAGAGACCGATAAAACAACTGTCGGTCTCCGTGATTTTTTGTAAAACTGAATTGAGTTCGTTCATTTGTCCACACTTACAACTCTGTCCGATTTTCAATGGCTCGTAAGAGTGTAACTTCATCCGCATACTCAATGTCCGCTCCGACAGCGAGACCTCGTGCTAGACGCGTAACCTTGATACCAGCCGGCTTGAGCAAACGAGAAAGATACATGGATGTCGCTTCCCCATCCGCTGTAGCATTGGTTGCTACGATTACTTCTGAAACTTCACTATCCATCAGACGAGTCATAAGGCTCTTGAGATTGATATCGTCCGGACTGATACCATTCATGGGAGAAATGAGTCCGTGTAAGACATGATAAAGTCCATGGTATTCTTGAATGTTCTCCATAGCCGCCACATCACGACTATCCTCGAGAACTAAAATGGTTGTCTGGTCACGACTTGGATCGGTACAGATAGAACAAGGATCGTCATCAGTCAAACGACCGCAGACAGAACAATAGGTCAGTTCTCTCTTAGCAGAAAGGAGATTTTTAGCAAATTCATTGACATCATCATCAGACATTCCAATCGTATAAAAGGCCAGACGGGTAGCCGTCTTAATCCCGATACCCGGTAACTTAGAATAACTGTCAATTAGCTTAGCAATAGGTGTTGGATACAGCATATGTTCCTTTCTAATTCATTGGATGATGTTGGTTATAGAGGTTGATAATGTCGCGCGCAATGGAAGGTCCGACACCATTTGTAAGGTTGGTGTTATGTGGAAAGACAACTGCAACAGCGATTTGAGGATTATCTGATGGTGCATAGGCCACGGCATTGGTGTTGTCGGCTTTTTGACCTCCCTCAACATAACTTTCGGCGGTACCTGTTTTCCCGCTAATCGATATAGCTGCACCATTTGAAAAGGCACGACCTGTCGTCAGAGCACTTCCACCGTGAGAAACTTGATAAAATCCTTGTTGGAGGATGGAAACATCAGACTCAGAAATATTAATTTTATTCATTTCCTTGGATTCAACAGATTGGATTAAGTCTCCTAAGCCACCTTGTTCATTATTTCCATAAATCCCCTCAACAATATGGGGTGCAATCCGAACACCGTTGTTGGCAATGGTTCCAACATACTGGGCCAATTGCATTGGAGTGTAATTATCAAACTGACCAAAGGCATTGGTAATGTAATTAGCAAAATTATACTCTTTTGGAATAAAACCAGTTGACTCATCTGGAAGATCAATACCCGTTGAGGCTCCAAGACCATATTCAGCAAATGTCGACCGAAGTTTCCCCATGGCGGATTCTAAATTGTTAGTAAAAACAAACATATTGGGTTGATAGGTCTGACCCATGATGCCTAAGCTGTTTGAACCATATAGGTATTAGAAGAGTACTCCAAGGCTTCCACAGCTGTAATCGGGAATGAACCGTAGGCTTGAGTGTACCAAGAATTAATCGGAGCAGAACCTTGGAAGACGATCGGTTGGTCTATCAAGGTCTGGTTCCCTGATAAGACTCCATTTTCCCAACCAGAGCTGATAGTTGCAGCCTTGACGACCGAACCAGGTACAAAGACATTAGTCACAGTGCCTAAGGAATCCTGTGCCAGTTCTCCCGTTTTCAGGTCATGTTTAATCCCTGACATAGATAAAATAGCACCTGTTTTTGGGTTTAAAGCAACTGCATACACACCCTCAGAATACTTGGCTCCTCCATTTCCTAGTTCAGAATTGAAATAACTCTTAAGAAGATTGTCCACGCTATCTTGGAAGGCCAAATCGATGGTTAGTTTAATATTGTTCCCTTTGGTTCCATCTTCGATATTTTCGACACTTTCCATGTTGCCGTGCTTGTCTAGATGAATTTCCTTCACCGAACGTTTTCCTTGCAAGGTTTCCTCATATTGTTTTTCTAGATAAGAGGTTCCAACACGGTCGTTTAGAGAATAACCCTTTTTGATATAAGCGTCTGCTTCTTCAGCTGGTAGACCAGCTTTTTCACTGGACACACTTCCTACTATAGACGAAAGAGAAGTCTCTAGAACCTTTCGATCCCACGAAGTTGAAATACTGATACCAGGTAAATTCTTAGAAGCCGAAGCAATCAAGGCAATCTGTGTATCTGTCAAGGAGTCTGTCGCAATGGTCCCTGTCGCAAAATTTCCAACTGCATTAAGTTGGCTAAAGAGGTAAATTTCTTTCTTTTCGTCATCCGAGTAGGCCAATTGGCTTGGATCAATACTTTCAACAGTATTATTGTAAAGCTCGGATTCAGATAATTGATTGCCATCAGAATCAAGGCGCTTCTCACGTGGTAAACTTTCCACTGCTTTCTTATAGACATCTTGATTTGCTAGGTAATAGTCCGCCAACTGTCGGTCAGTCAATGTTGGAGAAGTAACTCCCACATAAGCCAGTAACTTCTTGGCTGTTTCTTTCAAATCAGCAGCCGTCATTTTGTTGTTTCGAGTAAAGGAAACAACTTGTTTCACAGTATTTTCAACCAAGGGCTTACCAGTAGCATCATAAATCTCACCTCGAGCTGAACTAGTGGTCACCTTTGTTTTACTAGCCGACGCTAGTTTTGTCACATAAAAATCCTTGTTCAAAATCTGCATATAAAGCAGGCGCCCAATAATGGCTATAAAGAGTAAAATGACAATCGAAAACAATAAATTAAGCCGAATCGGAATCGAATGGCTGTCAAATTTTCTCATACAAATCAGTCTCATTTCTATTTAAAATCTTACTCTTCATTGTACCATATTTTAAGAAGAAAATTATGGAAAAGGAAAAAGCTTTTTTTCCTTTTACGGAAAAATACGATTTTATCTATCCTTCCCTATGTTATATGATATAATAAACGTAAAAGTTCGATGACCAAGCCTTTTTCAAACATGACTCATTTACATTTAAAGGAGCCTTCTTTATGTACAAACCAGATATAGCAACCCTCATTGATAGCCACTTCGAAGAAATGACAGCTTTAGAGCAAGAAATCGCTCGTTATTTTTTGCAAGCTGCAACCATCCAAGATGATCTTTCCTCCCAACAGGTCACTCAGAAATTACATATCTCTCAAGCTGCCCTGACCCGATTTTCTAAAAAGTGTGGTTTTTCAGGTTATCGAGAATTTATTTTCCAATACCAGCACCAAGCAAAGAAACAGTACACTCATTCTCACAAACATAGTCCTTTAACCAACCGAGTCCTTAGAAGTTATAATAATATGCTGGAACAAACACAGGACTTGATTAACGAAGAACAACTAGAACGAATCGCCCGGTTAATCGAAGATGCTGATCGTGTCTACTTCTTTGGAACAGGTAGTTCTGGCCTTGTCGCCCGTGAAATGAAATTGCGCTTTATGCGTCTAGGTGTGGTCTGCGAGGCTTTGACCGATCAAGACGGCTTTGCTTGGACAACCAGTATTCTGGATGAAAATTGTCTCGTACTCGGTTTCTCACTTTCAGGCTCAACTCCTGCTATTTTAAACAGTCTATTAGACGCGAAAGAGATGGGAGCAAAGACTGTACTCTTTACAAGAGTTCAAAATAAAAATAGTCAGGCCTATACAGAGACTGTTCTTGTAGCCAACCACAGCCAGTCATCCTACATCCAACGAATATCCGCTCAACTTCCTATGCTCTTCTTTATCGATTTGATTTATGCCTATTTTTTGGAAATCAATCGTGAAAGCAAGGAGAAAATCTTTAATAGCTACTGGGAAAATAAAAAACTCAACGGTTATCGTAAACAAAAACGTGTAAGAAAATCCTAGTTTGGCTGAGCCAAACTAGGATTGTTTTGTTTTAAAGTGATAATAAGCACCCAACATACCTGCTGTATTTTGATGATGGGCAAATTCTAATCGTGTTTTTTCAGCTAGGCTTGGTACTAAAGCTTCTTTCAAGGCTGTACGAATCTTGGGTTTGAGGATTGCTTCTTGCCCCATGATACCACCGCCAAGAATAACCACCTCTGGATTGGCTACATAGCAAATATTTGCCAAACCTTTTCCTAGATAGTCTACCATTCGATCAATACCTGCCATGCAGATTTTGTTGCCTTCCGTAGCTTCCTTAAAGATACGACGACCATTCCAATGGTCAACTGGATCTCCATGACCTGCTGCTACATACTCCACCAAGGCTGTCGTAGAGGCCAAGTCTTGGAAAGCTCCATCCTGTATATGCATATAACCGACTTCACAGGCTGAATTACTAAAACCATGGAAGACTTTCCCATCCATAATCAAGCAACCACCGATACCTGTTCCAATGGTCAAGCAAAGTGTCACACTCGCTCCCTTACCTGAACCAGATACTGCCTCAGCCAGACCTGCACAGTTGACGTCATTCTCAATTTCACAAGGAATCGCAAAGCTAGTCTCGATTTCCTTTTTGAACTGGGTGCCTGCGTAGTTAGGGATTTGAGGCCCAGCATAGAAAATCTCACCCTTATCAGGATCCACCATTCCTGCAGAAGAAATAGCAACACCTGCTACTGGGCCTTTTTCTAAATAACTAGCTACGATATCTTTGGTCTTTTGTAAGATATGGGGTCCACCCTTTTGCGCCTCAGTTGGCATTTCATACGATTCAACAAGTTGGCATTCTTGGTCGATCAAACCATATTTGATGTTGGTTCCACCGATATCAATTGCAACGTAGTGTGTCATAAATACCTCCTTTGAGATTAGAGGAAGCGATCCTTGGTTTCACGAATCAAGGCTGCAGCTGCTTCTACAATTGGACGATCTTCTTCAGTCACTGGTGTCAATGGTAAACGAACAGAACCAATATTCAAGCCTTCATTGATTTTCAAAACTTCCTTAATCACACCGTACATATTTCCATGTGCAGCAGTCAATTTGCCAATGATTTCGTTAATAGCATACTGCAATTCACGCGCTGTTTCCAGGTCCTTATCCGCAATCAACTCATTGAGTTTCAAGAAGAGTTCTGGCATCGCACCATATGTACCACCGATACCAGCTTTAGCTCCCATAAGGCGACCACCTAGGAACTGTTCATCTGGACCGTTAAAGACGATATGGTCTTCGCCACCAAGGCTGACAAAGGTTTGGATATCTTGAACTGGCATAGAAGAGTTCTTCACACCGATAACACGTGGATTTTTCAACATTTCAGTATAAAGACTTGGAGTCAAAGCAACTCCTGCCAATTGAGGAATGTTATAAATTACGTAGTCTGTATTTGGAGCTGCAGAACTGATATCGTTCCAATATTTAGCAACTGAGTATTCCGGCAAACGGAAATAAATTGGTGGAATCGTTGCAATAGCATCTACACCCAAGCTTTCTGCGTGGCGAGCAAGCTCCATACTGTCTTTGGTATTATTGCAAGCAACGTGAGCGATAATGGTCAATTTACCTTTGGCAACTGCCATCACTTCTTCCAAAATCAACTTGCGGTCTTCAACGCTTTGGTAAATACATTCACCAGAAGAACCATTGACATAGAGACCTTGAACACCTTTATCAATGAAATATTCCACCAAGGCGCGCGTACGCTCTGGACTTACTTCTCCTCGATCATCATAACATGCATAGAAGGCTGGAATAACACCTTCGTATTTTTTCAAATCTGACATTGATTTTCTCCTAAGATTTCTTTTTTCTGCTAACAGCAGGATTTATTCTTTATATGTTTAGTATACATCTTGTGAAAATCGCTTTCAATATCTTGTGTACACTTAGATTTTAGTTTCTATATGAATTTTGAATTGTTTATGGCTTGAAAGTAGTTTCATAGACAAGCCATCCTATTGGTATTTTGCGAAAATTTTCTCCATCAATCCAATCTGGATAAAGACCAAGAGTCCAAACCCAAAAAGCAGGAAGGCTGAGCCACCTAAAAGTAAACTGAAGGCGGATAGATAAAGAACCATCACAATGAGAAAGAGAATGGCTAACATGAGGAAGAACCAAGGAAAGTTAAAACTTGCCAAGATAAGTCCTTTTTGTAGCACTTCTTTCCAAGTCAAATCATAGCGCGCAGCGATGGGATAGCTAGCCAACATCACCAGAGTGAGGAAGATGAGAGTCCCCAAACAAATAGCTTTCACAATCTGGAAAGGTAAAGCTGTCTGACCCCAAAAGAGATAGAGGTCTAGAAGGCTTAATGAGACGATACCCAACTCAAGCAGACCTAACTGAAGACCTAGTTTCAGATTTTGCTTGAAAGCTCTTAGATAGATTTTAAAGACAGACACACGTCTACTCTTCTTAATCTCAAACATAGTCTCGTAGAGGCTAATCTTGGCCACTCCGATCGTCACGATGGGTAAACAAGAGACAACAAAAAGAAGATTGGCTGTCACGATATCCAAGATCTTCTCACTAAAACGCATGAGAAAGTTATCTGTATCAAATGCTGCCTTGATAAGGCTTACTCCTTTTTGTGCCATATTTGCTCCTCCTGATTTTTTAATCAATCAAAATTTTAAAGAGATATTTGCGAACCTTCTCTTCCATACCTGCATAGCCATTTGGCTGGTGTGGTTCTCCTGGAAAGAAAATCGCAAAATTGTGATAACCCAACAAGAGTGGGTATTTTTCATGACAATAAACAAAGCCAATGTCACTCGCTTCGTCAAATGCTACTGCCTCGTCTTTGATACGTGAACCGTAACTCGAATATTCATGTCCTTCTACCAGCAAATGCAAATCTGCATAGTTTTTATGATGCTCAAACTGATCATTTTCAGCTTGATTGAGGACATTTTCCTGAACAACTAGAAAGACCTTGTCCCCGTCAATCTCATACTTACCTAGTTCAAAAGAATCCTTACGGTGCTGGTAGAGATAGTCGATAGCCTTGTCTAGATTGGGATGAATCCCTTTGTAAAAGGTGATGTTTCAAATCGTCAAAAATCATACTCTTTCCTTCGTTTCTGATAGTTAACTAAAATCATTCTTAAGTTTATAAGTGTCTAACAAAATCTCTAAGGTAAGCAAATACCCAACATTTTGTAGACACTTATAACTCTGTATTCTCTAAATCTATAAAATATACTTCTGTATCTTGATAGATTGATTTTCCTATACTCAATGAAATTTGAAGAGCAAACTAGGAAGCTACCCGCAGGCAATACTTAAGTATAGCAAGGTGACGCTGACATAGTTTGAATTCTATTTTCTCAGAGTATTATCCTTTAACAGCTCCCATAGTGATACCCTGTGTGAAGGATTTTTGGAAGACAAGGAAGACTGTTACGATTGGCACAGCTGCAAGGGCAGCTCCTGCCATGATCAAACCATAGTTGGTTGCCATTTCAGCCTGCATAGTCGCAACACCGAGTGAAATGGTCAAATTGTTACGTGAAGTCAACATTACCAACTGCATGAAGTAGTCGTTCCATGTATTGATGAAGGTAAAGATTGCAAGGGCTGCAAATCCTGGTTTCACAATCGGGAAGGCTACGCTCCAGAAAGTACGAATCTCACCACAACCGTCGATTTTAGCTGATTCAAGCAACTCTGTAGGGATATTCTCACTGAACTGTTTCATGAGGAAGACCCCAAATGGCCATCCAATCAAAGGCAGGATAACTGCCCAAAGAGTGTCATGAATTCCCATGAAGTTGACGATACGTACCAATGGTACAAGGACAACTTGTTTTGGAAGCGCCATGGCAGCGATGAAGATGGCAAATAGAATGCGTTGCCCATAGAAACGTTTTTTAGCCAATACATAACCTGCTAAAGAAGAGGTCGCACAAACTAAGAACATGGTTACCAATGAGATAAACACAGAGTTCCACATCCACTGCATAGCAGGGTTTTGCACCATGAGTTGTTGGAAGTTCTCCATAGTCGGCATTTTAGGGAACCATTGTGGTGGAATAACGATTGTATCAGGTTGTGATTTGAAGGCCCCTGTCAAAATCCAGTAGAATGGAAAGATGAACAGCACGGTCAACAAGAGCAAGATAATAGTTGAAATAACAGTGAAAACTGTTAAAGGTTTCTTTTGTGTAGATTGCATAGCTGTCTCCTTTCTTTAATATTCTACGTCATTTCCGAGCGCCTTAAATTGAACAAAGCTTACAATAGCAATCATGACTGCTAAGAAGACACCAATGGTATTAGCATACCCGTATTCGGTCAATTGGAAGGCCTTTTCGTACAGGTAGTACATCAAGGTACTTGTTGAGTAGTTTGGCCCACCAGATGTCAATAGTTGAATCAAGGCGAAAACTTGGAATGAGTTAATTGTTGTGATGATTGCGATGTAGAGAGTTGTTGGAAGGAGGCTAGGCCATTTAATCTTCCAGAAAACTTGAAACTCGGTTGCACCATCAACACGTGCCGCTTCAACCAATGAATTATCAATATTACCCATAGCTGCGATATAGAGGATAATCGGTTGACCAACAGATGTTGTCAAAAGGATAATCATAATCGCCAGCAATGCCCAGTGCTTATCTCCAAGCCATGAAATATTTTGAGTAATGATATGACTAGATTTCAAAACAAAGTTTAAAATCCCTGATAATGGGTCGTATATCCATTTCCAAACAACTGTTACAGCAACGCTACCTGTTACAACAGGAAGGAAGAAGACGAATCGGTAAAAAGATCTAGCTACAGCATTTTGGTGATAGGTTTGTGACGCTACAAAGAGCGAAAAGAGAACAACAATCGGTACAGATCCAACAACCAAAATAACTGTATTAATCAGAGATTTTGTAAAGACAGGATCTTTAAACATACGGATATAGTTATCAAAGCCCACAAATTCAAAACTAGTCATAGAGTAGTTAAAGAAACTTGTAATGAAGCCCATAATCATTGGTACTAAAACAAAGATAACAAAGAAGAATAATACTGGTGCTAGGAAAGCGTAGGAAATTACTGTTTCCCGCATACGAATTTTATTGACTTTCACAGTCGGCACCTCTCTTTCACAAATAAAATATTTTGGATTTTCTTGAACTGTTTTAAAATCAAAATGAAATTTTTTAAGATTCGCTTATGTAAGAACTTCATTTTAATTTCGTGACGGTTCCTTACATTTCAAACAAAATCCTCCCTTTTCTTACATAGACTATGCACAGGGAAAAGGGAGGAGTCAATCTGATTTAGTGCTTATTGTTTTGTAGCTTTTTTAATTGTTTCGTTAGCTTTTTCAGTGAAGGCTTTCAAAGCATCCGCTGGTTTTTCATCACCATTTGATACAGATTGCAACATTGGGAACCAAAGTGTTCTCATTTCAGCAAAACCATCGATAGTGTTGTAGTATGGTGAGTAGTATTGAGTCCAACCACTGATTGTTTCCATACGTTTGTCATCATAAAGTTTGCCAAATGAAGTACGAACTGGGAAGGCACCTGTACGAACAACGTCTTTTGGACCCCATTCTTTATCATCCGCGATAAATTGGATGAATTTCTTAGATGCTGCAACTTTCTTGTCATCTTTGTTGTTGAATACTGCAAATCCGTTTACAAGGTATTCAAGAGCCGGTTTACCTGAATCTGATGGGAATGGTACTTCTACTACTTCTACTTTACTTGCTTCCAAAAGTTTAGCTTGGATACCGTTTTGAGCTGGTGCCCAAAGGATTGTGTATGATGTTTGACCATTTGCAAAGTTCTGGATGTCTGCTCCACCGTCAAATTGTGAACCGTTGTTCAACAGACCATCTTTAATCCAGCTAGTTGCTTTTTCAAGACCTTTGACGAATTTAGGATCATCAGTTGTGTATTTAGTAACTTCTTTGTCTGTTACAGAACCGCCGTAAAGGTTAGCGATGAAGGCACGTGTTCCTTGGTCTCCCCCTTGACCAGAGCTGAACAATGAACCTGGTGTATATCCTTTATCTTTAAGAGCCTTCAATACTTTTTCAAAGTCATCTGTAGTCCAACCTTCTTTAACAAGGTCAGCTACTCCAGCATCTTCCAACATTTTCTTGTTCATAGCCATATAGAATGGTGCTGAACTGATTGGATACATGTATGCTTTGTCTCCAGCTTTACTTGCTTGTACGATATTTTCGTTGTTAACATCTTTAACAAATTCGTCTGTAAAGAGGTCGTTCAACTCAGCCAATTTACCGTTTTTACCGTATTGGATGATACGTCCTGGTGCGTCAAAAAGTACGTCTGGAGCTGTTCCTGCTTCGATAGCTGTTGTAATTTTTTCAGGACCTGACTTAAAGTCGATGGTTTCCAATTTCACTTTTACATCTGGATTTGCTTTTTCAAAAGCCTCGATGATTGATTTTTCATATGTTCCAACACCATCACCTGTTTTTTCTTGAGTGAAGACTGGGAATGCCCACCAAGTGATTTCTGTTTTAGCACCATCTCCACCTGATTTAGCAGCATCTTTACTACCACCAGAATTACCACATGCAGCAAGGCCAAGAATCGCAGCACCCGCAAGTACTGTACAAGCTAGTTTTCTAAATTTCATTTGTATTCTCCTATTTTTATAAGCGTATCCATAATGGATAGTGAGCAATTGTTGTAAACTTTTTTTATTATTTTAACGCATCCACCACTCTCCTCTATTTTGAGATTGTGTTATTTAAGACCAGCAACAAAGCGTTCTGTAATCTCTTTTGGTCTAGTAATAGCGCCACCAACAACGATACCTCGCACTCCATATCCCAGGATTTGTTTGGCTTGTTCTGGTGTATGAATTTTTCCTTCTGCAATGACATCCACGCCAGCATCACAAAGTTTCTTAATTAATTCAAAATCGGGGCCATCTACTTTTGGACTGTAAGATGTGTAGCCTGACAAGGTCGTACCAACAAAATCAATTCCTGCTTCTACTGCTGTCAATCCCTCTTCGTAGGTACTGATATCAGCCATCAAGAGTTGAGTTGGGTACTTTTCTTTGACTTGTCGGATAAAGTCTTGAATTTCCAAACCATCATAACGTTCTCGCTTGGTACAATCAAGAGCAATAACTTCGATATCAAGTTCTGCCAACTCATCAACTTCTTTCATAGTGGCAGTGATAAAGGGTTCTTGCGGTGGATAATCTCGTTTAATTATCCCAATGATTGGAAGTTGGTAACCTCCTTGATTTTCTTGATATCGCGAACACTATTTGCTCGGATACCGACTGCTCCACCTTGCTCAGCCGCTTTGACCAGCAAGGGAACGACTCCTCCCGCTTCTGTATAAAGCGGTTCGTGAGGAAGGGCCTGACAAGAAACGATGATTCCATCTTTGATTTGGGCAATCAAGGCTTCTTTAGTAATCTGTGGCATCCTCTTTCCTCCTTTTCTTTGTTCTTATGGGTTCATTATATATTATTTTTAAAGCGCTTTCAATACTTTGTAGTAGAATAGATTTCAGTTTCAAAAGTATTTTATAGAACAGCTGTTTCTAAAAGTAGTTTCAGAGAGTTATCTATTTTAAATCATTTTTATTAAAATTTATTAAAAAACAAAAAAGAGAGCTACTGGGCTCTCTCATTCATCATTTTACGTACTTAAAAGGGATCTCACTACCACACAGCCAGTTGTAGACTTGGTCATTGACAAAAACATTCATAGCTTCGTGAGCATACTCAGGCATGATGCGATAAGCCTTATCGCAGGTCAGACGATTGTAAATCGCAAACTGGGTAATAGGGTAGCAAACATCGTCGTCCAAGCCCGTAATCATCTTAACCTCACCCTTGATACGATGTGCAAGATTTTTCACATCGATATAGGCAAGGGTCTCCATGATCTCCTCCTCAGTTTCATGGAAGGGGTCGTGAAACTTGAAATAACGGAAAAGTTCGTCGTAAGCCTCGCTAGTATTCCCAATCTCAAGCACTCGTCTAAAGTCTGACAAGAAGGGATAGATGGCAACTGTTTTCTGAATTCGAGGATTGAGAGCTGCTGCAACTAGAGCTAGAGCCCCTCCTTGTGAGGCACCATAGCTAGAAAGACGCTTCTCATCAACCTGAGACAGACTAGCAACAATTTCAACCAACTGGTAAATATCCAGATAAACATCCTTATAAAAGAGCTGGTCTCGACCTTCCACTGCACCACGGATAATGTGACCTTTCACAGTATTGCCCAGAGGAGAACGCAAACCATCTTGCGAATAACCTGACTGCCCCCGCACATCCATGGAAACAACACCGTAACCAGCCACAGTATAGGCCAGCATGTCAGACCAGTCCCAGCCACGTCCCATGTATCCATGGAAATGGAAGATTAGCGGAACCTTCTCCTCACTCTTTGGAAGAACGACACGTGCGTAGACCTTGCCTTCATTACTTCCTTCAAATGTTAACTCATAGCACTTGACTTGAGGAATGTGGAAATCTCTTTCCTCCAACTGGTAGGCTGGAAGGGTTGAAACTTTTTTTACTTCCTCATCCCAGAAAGCATCAAAGTCCTCTGGGACCTCATCCCTCCCTATATAAGTTTTCATTTCTTCAATTAATGCTGGATTTTTCATAAAATTCTCCTTTTTTGTAACCTTTGTCATAACTGTATCATATCTAGAAATGCAATGCAAGAATGACCCTAAGTCAGAAAGTTTTTTTACGTTAATCTTTCATTTCAAGTTAGACTAAAAATAGTTTCAAGTAGACTCTTTCTTAAAAATCCGTGATTAATTTGCAATTTGTATCACACAACAAAAAGTGAGAACAATTCCTTACTCTCACTAGCTTATCTATATATTTACATGTTGTCCTTAACAGCTACAGCAACCATTTTAGCTCTTGCACGCACTTTACCCGCCACTGACATTTCCATAGAAACGATGACTTTCCTTTCTCCTAGTTCCTCCAATGTTGAAGTAACGACAATCTCATCGTCAATTGGGGTTGGGCTAAGATAATCAACTTCTAAATGAGCTGTAATAAAGCGTCCGATAACTGTTTCGGTGGTCAATTCCAAACCTTTTTGATGGTGAGCAAACCATGCAGCGGACGCTGTTCCATGACAGTCAAAAATCACAGCGATCATGCCTCCAAATAGATTTGCAGGAACACCTCCTGTATACTGCTGGTCTACCTTAACACGGCTAATACAGCTTGTGCCTGCTACACTTGGATAAGTTTTCAAATGCAATCCTAAATCATTCTTAGGTCCACAACCCCAACAGTGCTGAAATCTTTCCCCATATGTATCCTGAATTGCAACATTTCTTGTCTCTAATGTCATGCGAACTCCTTTCAGAAGTATATTGATTAGTTTCTTCATTATAGCAACCTTTGCCACAATAGTAAATAGACTAGTCCGATAATTATTTTAATTCCTAGATTAAGCTCCCTTTATAGTGAGAAAAAGAGCATTTCGCTCTTTCTTCTTCTATTCAATCTTATCAATCTTAGTTTTTTACTTCTTTCTTTTGGAAAGTGGTTTGGTAATTTACTTTAATCGTTACGGTCATGTGAGAGTCCTCATTTCTTTTTGATGACTCTAGTATAAGGGGCTAACCTGAAAGCTAGCTTAAGATTTCCTTAGAGAAAGCTTATACTCAATGAAAATCAAATAGCAAACTTGGAAACTATCCGTAGGTTGCTCAAAGCACTGCTTTGAGGTTGTAGATAAGACTGACGAAGTCATCTCAAAACACTGTTTTGAGGTTGCAGATAGAACTGACGAAGTCAGTAACCATACATACGGTAAGGCGACATTGACGTGGTTTGAAGAGATTTTCGAAGAGTATTAATCTAAATGTTCTTTCTTTTCCAAATGAAGGGCAATCATGCGCCATTCTGGATCCTCTTGCCAGCCTTCAATAGAACTAATGTAACTAGCAACCTTTCTGGCTTCTTCTAAAATCGGAAAATCTTCGATAATATCAGCCACTTGGAATTCTGGAAGTCCTGACTGTCTGGTTCCAAAAATCTCACCAGAACCACGCATTTTCAAATCTTCCTCCGCAAGGACAAATCCATTGGTCGTTTCTATCATGATGCGCATGCGGTCTTTCCCAGAATCCGTCTTGGGATTGGCAACGAGAACTGCATAAGACTGCTTATCTCCCCGACCAACACGACCTCTGAGCTGGTGAAGCTGGCTGAGACCGAACCGATCTGCATCCATGATAATCATAACGGTCGCATTGGGAACATTAACCCCAACCTCGATAACCGTTGTCGAAACTAGAATATCCGTTTCGCTCTTTGAACTCCTGCATAATCTGGTCTTTTTCATCACTCTTCATCTTGCCATGTAGGAGGGCTACTTCTGCCTTACCAGTAAAATGAACTGTCAACTCTTCTGATAAGGCAACAGCATTTTTCAAATCCAGAGCTTCTGATTCTTCAATCAAGGGAGAGATGACATAGGTTTGAGAACCTTTTTGGATTTCCCCCTCTAACCAAGTCAAGACCTGAGGCAGTTGCTCATGTTTAATCCAACGTGTCACAATAGGCTTCCGTCCTGCTGGCATCTGGTCAATAATGGAAACATCCATATCCCCAAAGGCTGTGATGGCCAGCGTCCGTGGAATGGGAGTCGCCGTCATCATGAGAACGTCAGGATTGTCTCCTTTTTCCCGTAAAATACGCCTTTGCCCCACACCAAAACGGTGCTGCTCATCGATGATAATCAAGCCCAGACGAGCATAATCTACCCCATCCTGAATCAGAGCGTGGGTTCCGATAATCAAATCAACTTCACCCTTGGCAATAGTCTCCAAGACTTCTCTTTTTTCTGCAGCTTTCAAGGAACCTGTCAAGAGAGCCAGTTTTAAGTCTGGAAAGAGGTTCTGTAAACTCTCAAAGTGTTGCTCTGCAAGGATTTCTGTCGGTACCATAAGGGCAGCCTGGTAGCCAGCTGTCACTGCCGCAAACATAGCCAAACCAGCGACTACCGTTTTTCCACTCCCCACATCCCCTTGTAGGAGACGATTCATGTGGTGGTTCGACTTCATATCAGTTAAAATTTCCTGCAAACTCTTTTCCTGAGCTTGAGTCAGGGCAAAAGGCAAGCCTTCTTTAGAAGCTGTCACTTTTTCCTGAGACCAATCCAGGACCAGACCGCTTCCCTGAACTCTATTTTCAGACTTGAGCATCTGCAATTGCATTTGGAAATAAAAGAGTTCCTCAAATTTGATACGGCGAAGGGCTTGCTTGTATTCTGCAAATCCTTTGGGAAATGCATAGCACGAACTGCCTGACAACGGGACATAAGTTTGTATTTGTCCAGCAAAGACTGGGGAAGATTTTCCTCTATCAAGAGGTCCAATCCCTGATCAAAGGCCGTCTTAATGACCTTTACCAGACCGGCTTGACTGATTCCCTGAGCCAAGCGATAAACAGGTTGGAGGTCATCCTCCACCTGAGCTAGGACCTTCATCCCTGTCAGGCTAGCCTTGGCGCGGTCCCATTTTCCAAAGACAGCAAGGGTTGCTCCCAACTCTATCTTATCTGCTAGATAGGGCTGGTTAAAGAAGTTCACCGCAAAAACGACTTCTCCCTGCTTGAGGCTAAAGCGCAGGCGATTGCGCTTGAAACCATAATACTGGACACTAGCAGGAGTCACTACCTGACCAGAAAGAACCGCCTTTTCACCGTCTTCCAACTCCAAAACCTGCTTGGTTTTAAAGTCTTCATAACGGAAAGGAAAGTAGAGCAAGAGGTCTTGCAAGTTTTCAATTCCAAGTTTGGCGTATTTTTCTGCTGACTTTGGTCCCACACCAGGTAAGACATGCAAGGGTTGATGTAGATTCATGCTCCACTCCTTTCTTTTTAATAATATTCTCTCGGAATGCGGTCGCTGAGAAGACAAACCACCTCATAGTTAATAGTCCCACGGTAGGTCGCTACCTGAGTTGCTGTTATTTCCTTATCTCCGTTAGAACCAATTAAGGTTACCTTTGTTCCTAAGGGATAAAGCTTAGGCAGACGAATGGTGATTTGGTCCATCGAAACCCGCCCAACGATTGGGCAAGCTTGCCCATCTACCAAGACAGCGAAATTTTGCATATCTCGTGTCCAACCATCCGCATAGCCGATTGGCACCGTCGCGATGACTTGCTCGCTATCCGCTTGATAAGTTGCTCCGTAGCCCATGCAAGCTCCAGCTGAAACTGTCTTGACATGAACCAGAGCAGATTCCAAGGTCAAGGCTGGTTTCAAGTCATAGGGCAAGTCCAAAACCTCTCCGCTAGGATTAAGACCATACATGGCATCTCCCATACGAACCGCGTTGAAAATAGTCTCTGCATGCCAAAGAGTCGTTGCAGAATTGCTGGCATGAACCAGCTCTGGAAGACCTTTCATACTTTCCAAAATAGTTTTAAACCGTTCTAACTGGGCATTAAAGTAGTCATCTGATTCCTCGTCTGCAGTAGCAAAGTGGGTAAAAATCCCTTCAACATGAGCACCATGTTGTCTGAGCAAGTCTTGAACCTGATCAGCCTCACCGGCCTCTCGAAAACCAATCCGTCCCATTCCTGAATCAATCTTGAGGTGGACTGTCAATCCAGTTAGGTCTTCTTCCATATCTAAGAGGGCTTGAACCCACTCCAGTCCAGCCACAGTCAAGGTGATGTCGTATTCTTTAGCAAGAGCAACAGCTTCTAGATCAGAAACTCCTAAAATGAGGATTCGCTTGCTCAGTCCAGCCTGTCTGAGTTCAATGGCTTCATCGATATTCGAAACGCAAAAGCCATCAACATCATCTTGAATAGCCGTCGCAACGGCAACAGCTCCATGACCATAGGCATTGGCCTTAACCACAGCCCACTTAAGCGTTCCTTCAGGGATATGAGCCCTCATTTGCTGAATATTTTGTCGAATAGCTCCCAAATGAATCAGAGCCTTGGTTGGTCTATGCGGACTAGCTTTCATGATTTTCCTCCAAAATGACACTAGCTGTCACAAACTGATTGGTGTGGCTGATAGACAGCCAAATCTTTCCTGAAAATGGTGACTGACTAAAATAAGGCGCCCCACGTTCATTGTTCAAGACTTCTAAATCCTGAAAACCGAGCTTGCCAATACCCGTTCCCATAGCCTTGGAAAAGGCCTCCTTAACCGACCAGCGACCAGCCAAATATTCAATCTGCCTGCGCCCTTTAATACTGTTAAATTGTTCCATTTCCTTAGCGGTCAGCACGCGCTTAGCAAATCCTTCATGTCGTGTAACTGCTCTTTCTATCGAAGCCAATTCTTCGATGTCAATTCCGTGTCCAACTATCATTCTCATCAAAAGGAGTTGAGATTCCCCAACTCCATCCTTTTCACTTATTTTGTCAAGGTAGCATAAATCTCTTCTACCAAAGCCTCTGTATTTTCCCAACCTAGGCAAGGATCGGTTATAGAGCAACCAAAGACCTCTGGTTGGTTTTGACGACCATCTGCTAGGTAAGATTCAATCATAAAGCCTCGAACCGTCTTTTTGATTTTCTCATTCCAATCACGATTCTGCAAGGTCTGGCGAACAATTCGAATCTGCTCCATATATTGCTTGCCTGAGTTATCATGGTTGGTGTCAATGAGGATAAAGGGATTTTCAAGTCCCATGGCTTCATAGCGCTCAATGGCATCTAGCAAGGTTTCATAGTAAAAGTTAGGCTCATTTTTCCCGTATTCATTAACTGCTCCACGAAGGATGACGTGGGCCTAGGGATTTCCTGAAGTTTCAACTTCTTGACCATGGAAGAGGAAGGTCTGTTTGTTTTGAGCGGCATAGATACCGTTAAACATGACCCCAAGATTTCCTGAGGTTGGATTTTTCATCCCCACTGGTGCATCAATTCCTGAAGCCACAAAGCGGTGCTCTTGGTCTTCTACAGAACGAGCCCCCACAGCATGGTAGCTGACCAAATCATCTACCAAGACCAGATTTGACGGATAAAGCATCTCATCTGCCGTTGTCAAACCAGTCTCTGTAATCACGCGGTAGTGCAACTGGCGCACAGCCTGCAAACCGTTAATCAGACTTGGAGCCTTAGAAGTATCTGGCTGGTGAACCAAACCTTTATAGCCGTCTCCGTTGGTGCGTGGTTTAGCTGTATAAACACGCATAACCATGAAAATCTTGTCCGCCACCTTCTTTTGCAAGGCAGATAAACGGTGTGCATATTCCAAGACAGCCTCTTCATTGTCAGAAGAGCAAGGACCAATCACCAAAAGGATACGGTCATCTTCTCCTGAAATGATGTCTGCCAATTCTCTATCACGGCGCTCCTTTAGCCGCAAGGCTTCCGCAGACAATTGGGTTTCTGCCTTGATTGCTTCAATATCAATTTCTTGACCTTTTTCAATAAATGTCATCTTATTCTCCTAGCGTTTGGTAGATTTCTCTAACGAGGACTTCCGTATTTTTCCCAGCCAAGGCAAGGGATCTGTGATAGACTTGCCAAATACTTCCGGTTCGTTTTGACGGCCGTCTTCTAGATAAGACTCAATCATAAAGCCACGAACGTACTGCTTGATTTTTTCATTCCAATCACGGTTAATCAAGGTCTGGCGAACAATTCGAATCTGGTCCATATATTGCTTACCAGAGTTGTCATGATTGGTATCTATAATGATAAAAGGATTTTCCAAGCCCATTTTCTCATATTGGGCAATGGTATCCATCAAATTATCATAGTAGTAGTTAGGAATATTCTTACCATACTCATTAATTGCTCCACGAAGAATGGCATGCGAAAGCGGGTTTCCCGTTGTTTCAACTTCTTTCCCTAGGCAAAGGAAACTTTGTTTGTTTTGAGCAGCATAAATCCCATTAAACATGACATTGAGATTTCCAGATGTTGGATTTTTAAAGCCAGTCGCAAAATCTGCCCCACTTGCCACAAAGCGGTGTTGCTGGTCTTCAACCGAACGGGCACCAACTGCCATGTAAGAAATCAAATCATCCACAAGCGGAAGGTTTTCAGGATAAAGCATTTCATCAGCTGTTGTCATACCTGTTTCCGTGATAACACGATAGTGAAGATGGCGAACGGCTTTGATTCCGTTAATGAGGCTAGGCGCTTCTGTCGCATTAGGCTGGTGAATCAAGCCCTTATAACCATCTCCGTTGGTACGGGGTTTGGCAGTATAAACACGCATAACCATAAAAATACGGTCTGCCACTTCTTCTTGTAGAGTCGCCAAACGCTTAGCATACTCAAGGACAGCTTCTTCATTGTCAGATGAGCATGGCCCGATTACCAAGAGAATTCGCTGGTCTTCTCCACGTAGAATGGCTTCTAGCTCTTGATCGCGCTGTGATTTTCTCTCCAAAGCTTGGCCTTCTAATTTTGATAAGGCACGAACTTCTTCAATATTAATTTTAGGACTTTTTGCTGTGAATACCATAACCCATCTCCTTATAAAGCAAACGGATACCAGGTAAAAATTTACTTTTCACAAGGTATCCGCCTCTAAACTATCTCATTTTATTGTCTTTTACCGTGACAGTTTTTAAACTTCTTACCAGAACCACATGGGCAAAGTTCATTCCGTCCAATCTGGCTCAAATCCAGATTTTCTGGTATATTTGCTTGGTGGGCAGCGATATTACGAGTCGCTGTTGTACTGATATGGTGTTCTGCTTGTGGTCTTTCTTGTTCATGAATTTGTGCTTTCATCATCAAGCGTGTCACATCAAACTCAATCGAACCAATCATGTCATTAAACATACGGAAGCCTTCTGCCTGATACTCAACAACAGGGTTGTTCTGAGCATAGCCACGAAGTCCAACGGCGTTACGCAATTGATCGAGGGCATCGATATGATCTGTCCACTTATTATCCACCACTCGTAGAATCAAGACTTTTTGGAATTCTTTAACTGCTTCTTCATCACGTAGTTTTGAAACTTGACTATCGTAAACTTGCAAGGCACGTTGGAAGAGCTCTTCCTTAATTGCCTTATCAGACAAGCCTGACAAGTCTTCCATCGTAATAGAATCTTCTGGAAGCAAGTTGTACTTAGCAAAGTTCAAAATTGCTTCTAGTTTTTCATCTTGTTTTGCACGCGCATGACCATCAACGACACGACCAATCGTGCGTTTGATCATTGCCTGAATTTCAGGTGCCAAATCACGATCTGCAGTGATGACGTCGTAACGTTGAGCGTAGATAATCTCACGTTGTTCACGCATGACATCATCGTATTGAAGGACTTGTTTACGGGTATCATAGTTATTTCCTTCGACACGTTTTTGAGCCGCTTCAACCTGACGTGTCAACATGCGAGACTCAATGGCTTCATCAGACATATTGAGACGTTCGAAGACACCTTTCAGACGCTCAGAACCAAAACGTTTCATCAAATCATCTTCAAGAGATAGGTAGAATTGTGACTCACCTGGGTCTCCTTGACGACCTGAACGTCCACGAAGCTGGTTATCGATACGACGGCTTTCATGGCGTTCTGTACCAATAACACAAAGTCCTCCAAGTTCACGAACCCCTTCACCAAGCTTGATGTCGGTACCACGACCTGCCATGTTGGTTGCAATAGTAACGGCACCACGTTGACCAGCATTCATGATAATTTGGGCTTCTTTATAGTGGTTTTTAGCGTTTAAGACTTCGTGAGGAACACCAGCTGCGACCAATTTCTTAGAAATGTAATCACTAGTTTCAACCGCTACTGTACCAACCAAGACAGGTTGACCTTTTTGGTAACGAGCCTTAACGTCTTCAACAACTGCCTTAAACTTAGCTTCAATGCTAGCAAAAAGCAAGTCTGGATGGTCAATACGTTGAACTGGACGGTTTGTTGGGATGGGAATAACACGAATGTTGTAAATTTCACGGAATTCTTCTTCCTCAGTCTTACCTGTACCCGTCATACCAGACAATTTTTTGTACATACGGAAAAGGTTTTGGTAAGTGATTGAGGCAGACGTCTTGGTTTCATCCTGAATTGGCACACCTTCTTTAGCTTCAATAGCTTGGTGCAATCCATCAGAATAACGACGACCTTCCATGGTACGACCTGTAAATTGGTCGACAATCAAGATTTCTTGCTCTTCGCTCACCACATAGTCAATATCGAGAAGCATGATGTAGTTGGCACGAAGGGCGTTATCAATAAAGTGAGTAAGAGCTACGTTTTCGATGTCATAGAGATTGTCAAGTTTGAAGTAGCTTTCAGCCTTGTCAATCCCTGAATCAGACAAACCAATAGTCTTAGACTGCACATCGATGATATAGTCGTCTTTGTCCAAAGATTTTACATAGTGGTCTGCCATGTGATACAACTGACTGGTTTCAACAGCGTTAGCACCTGATACGATCAAAGGTGTACGCGCCTCGTCAATCAAGATAGAGTCAACCTCATCGACCAAGGCATAGTTAAGCGGACGTTGTACCATGTTTTCAGCGCGAACGACCATGTTATCACGAAGGTAGTCAAATCCGATTTCTGAGTTGGTTGAGTAGGTAATATCACACTCATAAGCTTCTTTTTTCTCCATTGGAGATTTGGCAGCCAAGTTAATCCCTACTGACAAACCAAGCCATGAGTACAATTCCCCCATCTCAGTCGCGTCACGTTCGGACAGGTATTCGTTAACCGTAACTACGTGAACCCCTTTACCTGAAAGGGCATTGAGGTATACGGGCATGGTCGCCGTCAAGGTTTTCCCTTCCCCTGTACGCATTTCTGGCACGTCACCATGGTGAAGAACGATTCCCCCCATGACCTGAACCTTATATGGGAAGAGTCCTAGGACACGTTTGGCACCTTCACGGACAACCGCAAATGCTTCATAAAGCAATGAATCCAGTGATTCTCCATTTTGATAACGTTCTTTAAATTCAACTGTTTTTGCTTTTAGTTGGTCATCTGTCAAAGCAGCCATTTGGTCTTCGTATTTGAAAACCTTGTCAGCCATCTTTTCCAGACGACGGATTTCTCCTTTATCATTTTCGATAATTGTTTTTAAAATATTAGCCATGTTTTTCCTTACTTTAAATTCCGAATATTTTAGAATGTTCTTTTAATTTTAGCACAATTACTGATTATTTTCAAGGAAGAATCCCCATTTTGAAAAGGAAAAAGAGGCTAGTTTCCAAGCTAACCTCTCTGACTTTTATGATACTTTAATTGCCAAAAATTGGCAAAATGGCAAATAGGATAAATAGGTTAATCCAAAGAGAAAGACAGCAGATGAGTCCAAAAACAAAGAGACTAACTTTCTTGGATAACAAGGCCATCAAAATGGACAGAATGCCAAAAACTAGCAAGACTTTCTACATAACGAAGATGTCAATCGTTACTCCCAGAACCGGACTACCCCAAGGAAGAAAGAAGAAAGCAAGCCAGACCAGCAGAACTAAACCAATATAAAGCTTAGAATAGCATGTAATAAATGATTTTAGACGCGCCATAAGCTACCTCCTATTTTAAAAAAACATATAAATCAATGATTTCCATCTTTTGACTTCCCGAGTTCCCGTCTCAAGCGAAGCATTTTTTTGAAAAAGATATAGGTTAACCAGTCACTGCCTAGAGATAAGACTATCAAAAGAAACCAAACACCCCAATCACTAGCATCTGATACATAATTTAGAACAAAAGGGAAAAATAAGAATGAAAAAATTGTCATATCCATGCTAAACAGAGCTAAAAGGGAAATATAAATCCAGTAAAAATAGTATAAGATGGGGAAAATTTTACTGTTTCTGTCAGCATTGTCTATCCAATAGAAAAAATAAAAACAAGGAAATAAGAGTATAAAATTAAACCAATTAAACGACAGTTTCATCATCGACACCTCCTCTTTGAAATTGTTTTCTTTAGTTTCGTTCTATTAAATGTTATTACCAATATAAATCAATATCTTCCACCGTTAGACTTCCCTAGTTCCTGTCTCAGGCGAAGCATTTTTTTGAAAAAGATATAGTCTAGCCAGTCACTGGCAAAAGCAATAAGTAGTAATAATAACCAACTGCCCCAAACCTTGATATCTGTCAAATTTCTCAAGACGATATTGAAAAACAGAACTGAAATAACTGTCCAAGCAAGGCTAAAAAGAGCATAGAGGGGGATGTAAAACCAGTAAAAATAGTAAAAAATTGGGAAAAATTTACTATCTCTATTGGCCTTTTCAATCCAGCTGAAAAAGTAAAACCAGGGAAATAAGATTATCAATTTAAACAAATGTTTCATCACCAGCCCCTCTCGATTTGACAGCGCTTTCTTTTTCTTCATTCTATCAAAAAAATCTGGAAATGTCATTCCAGATTCTACTTTTTTATTTGCGTTTTCTTGCGATGAGGTGGATCGGTGTTCCTTCAAAGACAAAGGCCTTGCGGATTTGATTTTCCAAGAAACGCAAGTAAGAAAAGTGCATGAGTTCTTCTTCATTGACAAAGATGACAAAGGTCGGTGGTTTGGTTGCCACTTGGGTCGCATAGAAAATCTTGAGGCGTTTTCCTTTGTCTGTCGGTGTTGGGTTGATGGCAATGGCATCCATGATAACATCGTTCAAGACAGCTGATGGAATACGTGTGTTTTGGCTTTCGCTGATTTGCTTGATCATATCAGGAAGTTTGTGGAGACGTTGCTTGGTCAAGGCTGATACAAAGATAATCGGTGCGTAAGGCAAGTATTGGAACTGCTCACGGATATCTTCTTCCCAGTTTCATAGTGTGGTTGTCTTTTTCAAGCGTATCCCACTTGTTGACCACGATAATCATCCCTTTACCAGCTTCATGGGCAAATCCTGCGATACGCTTATCGTATTCACGGATGCCTTCTTCCGCATTGATGACCATCAAGACCACATCTGAACGGTCAATAGCACGCATGGCACGCATGACAGAATATTTCTCAGTATTTTCATAAACCTTACCAGACTTACGCATACCAGCCGTATCAATCATGGTAAACTCTTGACCATCTGCATCGATAAAGTGGGTATCAATGGCGTCACGCGTTGTTCCAGCAACTGGACTGGCAATGACACGGTCTTCTCCCAAGATAGCATTGATCAAGCTTGATTTTCCAACGTTGGGACGACCAATCAGGCTAAACTTAATGACATCTGGATTTTCTTCTTCATATTCATTTGGAAGATTTTCAACGATGGCGTCTAGCACATCCCCTGTACCGATACCATGGACAGATGAGATTGGCAGTGGTTCACCCAAACCGAGGGCATAGAAATCATAGATATAATTTCGCATCTCAGGGTTGTCCACCTTGTTGACTGCGAGGATAACTGGTTTGTGGGTCTTATAAAGCTTACGGGCTACGTATTCGTCTGCATCGGTAATTCCTTCCTTACCAGACACCACAAAGACGATAACATCGGCTTCTTCCATGGCAATTTCTGCCTGGTGCTTGATTTGTTCCATGAAAGGAGCATCGACATCATCGATTCCTCCTGTATCAATCATGCTAAAGGAACGATTGAGCCACTCACCCGTTGCATAGATACGGTCACGTGTCACTCCTTCTACATCTTCAACAATGGAGATTCGCTCACCAGCGATCCGATTAAATAGGGTTGATTTCCCAACATTGGGACGTCCTACAATGGCAATAGTTGGTAGGGCCATAATTTCTCACTTTCTACAATAACTTCTTCTGTTCAAGATTTTTCTAGTTGAGCTTGGTTCAGCTTGACTGAACTGTTCTGCTAGGCGCTGACTCCAGCTTGTGGTCGCACGCGCCCCAGCATAGTCAGCCTGTACACGGTCATAAGCCTCAATCACATCAACTGTGTGTTCCTGATATTCTTCCTCAAATACCACTTGATTCAATGGCAAGCGAGGTTTGACTTCATGTTCTTCATTTGGTATTCCTAGTGCCATCCCAAAGACAGGATAGGTGTAGTCAGGCAGGTTAAAAAGCTCCGCCACTTCTTCTGACTTGTAACGCACCAAGCCAATAATGACACCACCATAGCCCAAGCTTTCAGCTGCCAGCAAGGCATTTTGACCAGCAAGGGCCGCATCGACTGAACTAATCAAGAGACCTTCTACACCTTGAGGTTGGAAGGTAGCCGTATGGAGTCGTGCTCCCTTTTCTGCTCGGTTCAAATCTCCGACAAAGAGAAGGAAAACAGCTGACTGGCGAATGGCTTCTTGAGGCACCAATTCATACAAAGCATCTTTCTTCTCTTGACTTCGGACCACAATCACAGAGTAGGATTGGAAATTCTTCCAAGACGAGGCCATTTGGGCCGCTGTCAGGATTTCAGTTAAGTCTTCCTGAGGGAGGGCTTGCTCCTTAAATCTGCGCACTGAAGTGTGAGCCTTCATTAATTTGATTGTTTCTGTCATCGGCGGTTTACTCCTTCTAAACGAGTCTCCTCAGCCAAATAACGGATGCGTTCCATGACGCGTCTGGCTTCCCAGGTTTCGTCAGGCCCTTGTTTCACTTTAGCAAAATGCTGCTCCAAATCTTCAAAGTCGAAGTTGGATGTGAAAAAGGTCGGTAAATTTTCCTGCATTCGATATTGGAGAATGACTTGCAGGATTTCGTCACGCACCCAAGGTGTTGATTGCTCGGCACCAATATCATCTAAAATCAGGACTTCAGAAAGCTTAAGCTCATCCACCAAGGTCTTAACATTGCCATCACCGATAGCATTTTTGACATCAATGACAAAACTAGGATAGTGGAGAAGAGTGGAGGAAACACCACGTTTTTCTGACAAATCATGGGCTAAGGCAGCCACCATGAAACTTTTGCCCACACCAAAGTCTCCATATAGGTAAAGACCTTTTCGAATAGCTGGATATTGCTCCACGAAGGCTAATAGCTTTTTCAGAAAACTGGCAAGCGACTCAAATCATCCAAGTCAAACATGAGCTAAAAACTAGACTTTCCTGAGACTAGCTGGCAGATTGATTAACTTGAGACGGTTCTTAATAGCCGCTTCTTTTTCCGCCGCGATTAGTTCAGGAGTTTCTTCATAAGAAACATCCGCATAGCCATGATTCATAACCAAAATAGGCTTGTAGCCTTTGGCAATATAATCCGTATCACCACGGAGAAACTTGTCACGCTCGGTGATGTACTGATTAAACTTGGAGATACTGCGATTTAATTCCTCTGGAGTCAAGGATTCTTGCTGGATAAAGGCCGCAACATCAGGGTCCTTCATGATGTTCTGGACCAAATCTTGATAATGAAAACGGCTAGGTTGACGTTTGAGTACGTCTCCGACACTTTCCATCTAATCTCCTCCTTTTTCTAATCGAGCTAATAGTTCTTGTTTCCTACGTTCTAATTCCAGACGAGTTTCCTCGCTGGTTTCATTTTTATAATCTGGGTTACTCCACTTGGGTACATTGGACTTGGCAGTACCGGATTTACTGCCTTTTTGAGCCTGATTCTTCTGTCCTCGCTCACGGATTCGTAAGACTGCCTCTTCTGCCGAATGTATCTTTTGATAGGCATAGTCATTGGCTACCTTCATGGCATATTTCTCATTGATATTTGCCGAATCCACCTTATTAAAGGTCAATAAGAGAATGATATTGATGACTTCGTCCAGCAAGCCCAAGCCAGCCATCTGTTGCAAGAGTTCTCTTTCTGTTTGGGTAATACTTCCCTTACGAGTTTGCTTGATTTCTGCCAAGAACTGCAGGGCAGTCTTACTTTTAGCCTCTTTGATAATGGTTGCTTCCTTAGGATTAAAGTCAGAGGAAACAGGTTTTTGAGCGATTTTTCCCCGCATGCGTTTGGTTGAAATAATCTGGGAAACAGCTGTTGACTTGGCCAGTTGATAGGTCTCAAACCAAGTCCATTTCTTCTCCTCGGCAATGGCAAAGAGGTTTAAGACATCGGACTGCTCATCCGCAAAGCGAAGCCCATCTCGAGCCATAAGCTGACGAAAATGGTCTAAGTCAAAATCGTTGGCCACTTTCTTCTTGAGACTAAGGTCTTCTTGACTTCCTAGTTCTGCCAAGTCTGGAAAGACTTGATTGAGTGAGACAGGTATTTCTTCTCCCTCAGCACTTTCAACTTTTAAATCCTCCACAGCTGCATCGCCAATCTTTTTCTCCAAAAGTCTGCGATAAACAGGATGTTCCAAGAAGTCCTGACTAGATAGAGGAGCATGGAGGGCTAGCTGATAAACGTCTCCCTTTTGATAGAGGGTTAAGAGATTAAAAGCGGATAGGATTTTCAAAGATTTTATCAATCTATCCATTCCAAAGTTGAGATGGTTAAGAATGCTTGAAAAGAGGTATTCCTTTCTGCCATTATCCCAAAAACTAATCGTATAAAGATAAAGGCTCAGTGCCTCCTGACCGATAATCGGGAGGTAGCACTGTACCAGAGATGAGGTATCTTGCGACACCCGATTATTCTTTAGATAAGAAAAACGGTCAATTGGCTTCATTTATCTTTCCTTTTTCTTTTTAGAGGACTGGGTGATTTGTTGGAGCAGGCTCTCTAACTCACTCACATCCTTAAAACTACGATAGACACTGGCAAAACGTACATAGGTAATCTCATCTAACTCAGCCAACTCCTCCATGACGAGTGAACCAATGTCCTCACTTTGAATTTCATTTTCATTTCGACCACGGAGTTTCTGTTCGATACGATTGACTACCATGTTGATTTCATCACTTGACACAGGGACGTTTCTGGGCTGAGCGGATAATCCCATTAAAGATTTTATCTCTAGAGAATTGTTCCCGTGTGCCATCTTTTTTAACAACCACTAAGGTTCTTTCTTCTACCCGTTCGTAGGTTGTAAAACGGTGCTGGCATTCATCGCACTCACGTCTTCTACGAATGGTGTTCCCTTCTTCTGCTTGGCGACTATCGATAACACTTGACTTTGGTAGCCCCACATTTTGGACAACGCATCCTTTCCCTCCTTATCGTTTTCTTTTTCATTATACCATTTTTTTAAACGATTCCCCAAAACAATTCTTCTTTTTTTGCTTGACAAGTTTTTTTGTTTTTGTTGTATTATTTAATTAAGACAAAAGGATAAAAGAAAGGAGACCAAGATGTCCTGGACATTTGACAACAAAAAACCCATCTATTTACAGATTATGGAGAAAATCAAGCTTCAGATTGTTTCCCATACACTGGAACCCAATCAACAACTTCCAACCGTGAGAGAGCTAGCAAGCGAGGCGGGTGTCAATCCAAACACCATCCAAGAGCCTTGTCAGACCTTGAACGAGAAGGATTTGTCTACAGCAAGCGCACAACTGGACGATTTGTGACTGAGGATAAGGAGCTGATCGCCCAGTCGCGCAAACAATTATCAGAAGAAGAATTGGAACACTTCGTTTCCTCCATGACCCATTTTGGCTATGAAAAAGAAGAACTACCAGGCGTAGTCGGCGATTATATTAAAGGAGTTTAAGCCTATGTCATTACTAGCATTTGAAAATGTATCCAAATCTTATGGAGCAACACCAGCCCTCGAAAATGTTTCCCTTGACATCCCAGCTGGAAAAATTGTTGGTCTCCTTGGTCCAAACGGTTCAGGGAAAACAACCCTGATTAAACTAATCAATGGTCTCTTACAACCAGATCAAGGACACATCCTGATCAACGACATGGACCCAAGCCCAGCAACCAAGGCCATCGTAGCTTATTTACCGGATACGACCTATCTCAATGAGCAAATGAAGGTCAAAGAAGCCCTAACCTACTTCAAGACCTTCTATAAAGATTTCAATCTTGAACGCGCCCATCATCTACTTGCAGACCTTGGAATTGATGAAAATAGTCGTCTCAAGAAATTATCAAAAGGAAACAAGGAAAAGGTACAACTGATTTTGGTTATGAGCCGTGATGCCCGCCTCTATGTTCTGGACGAACCCATTGGTGGAGTGGATCCAGCAGCCCGTGAGTATATCCTCAATACCATTATCAATAACTACTCACCAACTTCTACCGTTTTGATTTCTACCCACTTGATTTCTGATATCGAACCAATCTTGGATGAAATTGTCTTCCTCAAAGACGGAAAAGTCGTCCGTCAAGGAAATGTAGATGACATTCGCTATGAGTCAGGTGAATCCATTGACCAACTCTTCCGTCAGGAATTTAAGGCCTAAGCAAAGGAGATTATTATGTTTTGGAATTTAGTTCGCTACGAATTTAAAAATGTTAACAAGTGGTATTTAGCTCTTTATGGTGCTGTTCTCTTCCTCTCTGTTCTTATTGGAATTCAGACACAATCCTTAATCAAACTACCTGAAAAAAATCAATCTGTTATACTTGTTCTTCTAGCTACTATCTTTGGTGGTTTGATGCTTACACTTGCGATTTCAACTCTCTTCTTGATTATTAAACGCTTCAAAGGAAGTGTCTATGACCGACAAGGCTATCTGACTTTAACCTTGCCAGTTTCTGAACACTATATCATCACAGCTAAACTAGTCGGTGCCTTTATCTGGTCTATTCTCAGTACTGCTGTACTAGCTCTAAGTGCTTTTATTGTTCTGACTCTAACAGCTCCAAATTGGTTTGCAACTCCTGACTTGATTCCATTTATAGGAACACACCTTCCTCAACTCTCTCTTATGGGGGTATCTTTCCTACTAAATACCATTTCTGGAATCCTCTGCATCTACTTGGCTATTTCCATTGGACAGCTTTTCAACGAATACCGTACCGCACTGTCAATTGTAGCCTACATTGGTATACAAATTGTCGTTGGCTTTATTGAACTCTTCTATCGTTCTAACCCTGGCTTCTACTTCCCATCAACCTCAGGAGGAGCTGATCAGTTCCAGATGGGCATTATCATGACTATTCTGGAAGAAGTTATTCTTATAGCCATCTACTATCTAGGAACTTATCATATCTTGAAAAACAAGGTTAATTTGCAATAAAAAATGCCCAGCTAAAAAGCTGGGTTTTGATTTAACTCAATATCAAACTGGCTACAATAGGGCTGACAAAGACATAGAGAATACCTGTGACACCGATAGCCAAACCACCCATGGCTCCTGCTACAGAGCCGTATCGGAAGGCTGTTCCCGTTCCAACTGCGTGGCCTGTTCCTCCAAGAGAAAGACCAACAGCTACTGGGTCGTCAATTTTCAACCACTTCAAAAGTGTTGGGCCTATCACACTGGTTAAAATCCCAGTCGCCACTACAACCACCAAGGTCACGGTCGTCAGACCTTGCAATTTTTCTGTAATTCCTACTGCCATGGCGGTTGTCACTGACTTAGGAAAGAGAGAAATGGCTAGGAAAAAGTCCATGCCAAAAATCTTAGCTACAAGGGCTGTGAAAGAGGTATTGACAACTACTGCTAGCAGACTACCAATGAGAATACTCCGTGCATGGTGCTTCATCAAGTGAAAACTCTTATAAAGCGGAATCCCTAGAGCCACTGTCGATGGGACAATCAAGTTGTTCAAATAAACCCCTCCCTGGTAGTAATCTTGGTAAGAAATACCTGTCACTTTTAGAAAGATGATAATGAAAACAGCTGACAAAAGCAAGGGCGTTGTCAATGGATGGGGAAAACGTCTGTAAATCAGCATTCCTACTAGATAAGCTAGGATAGACAGGGCCAGCCCAAACAGGGGATTGGAAATAAATTCACTCATTTTGCATCTCCTTTCTCATAATCTCCCTCAAACCGTCGTTTGATAAACTGAACTACCAAGGCTATGAGGATAATATTGATGACTGCTGCAAAAAAGACAATCAAAACAATTGGCAAAAGATAGGGAGCAATTACATCAAACTTTTCCATGATTCCCACTGCTGGCGGCAAAAAGAGAATGGTCATATTGGCCAGCAAGAAATTCCCCACCATGTTGACATGCCTAGTTCTCAACCACTTGAATTGCAGGGCTAGAAAGAGAATAATCAAACCGATAATACTGCCTGGGATGGGCAAATGAAAGAAACTAGAGATTCCCTCTCCGATTAGAGAAATCACAAAGAGAATCATTAATTGAACATATAATTTCATCCTAAACTCCACGAAATAGACTTCTTGCATACCAGTTTACTCTTTTTTCAGAAAATTTCAAGGAAATGCATAAGAATCATTAAAAATTAGAGAGGAAAGAGGATACAGACAATTAAAGACTATTAAAATCAGTGTAATTTAGGATAAAAGATTCCAGCGTCCTTCTTGCTAGCTCTTTTGAAAAGTAGTATAATTATTGCATGCGCAATCATCTTGTGATACCGAGACTGTCCGTAAATGGACTTTCTTCTATTTACAACTCTAAAAAGAAAGGAGATACTATGACCTACTTGGAAAAATGGTTTGACTTCAATCGGCGTCAGAAAGAAATTGAAAGTCTCTTGGAAGAGACAATTGCCCAGCAGAGCGAGCAAAGTCTGACCTTGAAAGAGTTCTACCTGCTCTACTATCTAGACTTGGCTCAAGAAAAATCTCTACGCCAGATTGACCTGCCAGATAAACTTCATCTGAGCCCGAGCGCTGTTTCTCGGATGGTGGCTCGCTTGGAAGCCAAAAATTGCGGTCTACTTAGTCGCAGGTGTTGTGATCAAGATCGACGCTCTAGCTTTATCTGCCTGACAAGCGATGGTCAAAAGGCACTGGCCTCACTACAAAATGCTGTCGAAGAAAGCTTGGAAACTGGTTTGGATTTCTGGGTCTAAGATGATTTTAGAAAAAAGTTGCGTGCGCAATCATTTTTCTTGACATTCTCTTTTACAAGGAGTAAAATAAAATCATCATAAAGCAAAGGAGTTTTAAAAATGATTGAAATTACCTATCTAGATGCCAGCAAGAACGAAAGAACTATAACCTTCGATTCTTATGAAGACTTTGATCGTTCACAACAAGCTTGCCTTATCGGCGTCGCAGACTACTACCCTGTCCAAAAATTAACTTACAACGGTCATGATTTGGACTACCATGGGACTTATGGAGATATCTTCTTCTATCTCAAGAAACAAGATTTAAGCCAATATAACTAAAAAAGGAGAAATACAATGGCAAAAGCAATTACAGATGCAACATTCGAACAAGAAACAAAAGACGGTTTGGTCTTGGTAGACTTCTGGGCAACTTGGTGTGGTCCATGTCGTATGCAAGGTCCAATCTTGGACAAATTGTCTGAAGAACTTTCAGAAGATGTTTTGAAAATCGTTAAAATGGACGTTGATGAAAATCCAAACACAGCTCGTGCTTTTGGAATCATGTCTATCCCAACCCTTCTCTTCAAAAAAGACGGCCAAGTTGTCAAACAAGTTGCTGGTGTTCACACAGCAGAACAAATCAAGGCCATCGTTGCTGAATTGAGCTAATCACATTAGAGACCAAGTACTTGCTTTGGTCTCTTTTTTCTTGCCCTTTGCCATTTTTCAAAAAATATGCTAGACTGTAAGTAGAATATTACGATGTTTGGGACATGCCATCGCTAAAAAAAAACCTCTACTTGGTATTTTTTAGCTCCCTCAAGGGAGCTTTTTGCGTGCTCTGAACATTTCCCATTTTGGAAGGAGTACTATGAAACGTCAATCAGCCTTGGTCGTCTTTAGTGGCGGTCAAGATTCTACAACCTGCCTCTTTTGGGCTAAAGAACACTATGAAACTGTTGAAGCAGTCACCTTTGCCTACGGCCAACGCCATCACCTCGAAATTCAAGTCGCTAGAGAAATTGCTAAGGAACAGGGTATTCGTCATCATATCCTAGATATGTCTCTGCTGGGGCAAATCACTGAAAATGCCCTGACCTCTGATCTGGAAATTGAGCAAAAAGAGGGAGAGATTCCCAATACCTTTGTTGACGGTCGCAACCACCTCTTTCTATCCTTTGCGGCAGTCCTTGCTAAGCAACGAGGCATTAAAGATATCGTGACAGGTGTCTGCGAGACAGACTTCTCAGGCTACCCCGATTGTCGAGATGTCTTTGTCAAATCCCTTAATGTTACCCTCAACCTTGCCATGGATTACGACTTTGTTATCCAAACACCTCTCATGTGGCTGGACAAGGCTGAAACTTGGGAATTAGCTGACCAACTCGGTGCCTTTGACTATGTTCGTGAAAGACCTTAACCTGCTACAACGGAATTATCGGAAGTGGCTGTGGAGATTGCCCAGCCTGCCACCTACGTCAACATGGTTTAGATGTTTATCTCTCACAGAAAGGAGAGGCCTAATGTTTTTTGCACCCAAAGAAATCAAACAGGAAACTGGAGAGTCTCTTGTCTACAATCCTCACAGAACCTTGGTATCAAAAGAATTTACCTTTGATGCTGCCCACCACCTCTTTCACTATGAGGGAAAATGTAAGTCCCTGCACGGCCACACCTATCATCTGCAGATTGCTGTCAGTGGATTTTTAGATGAACGTGGCATGACCTACGATTTCGGAGATATCAAAGCGATCTACAAGAACTACTTAGAGCCCCACTTGGATCATCGCTATCTCAATGAAACTCTTCCCTATATGAACACGACTGCTGAAAATATGGTTTACTGGATTTTCCAAACCATGAACCAAGAGTTGCCAGACGAACGTGGTCTCCGTTTAGAATACGTTCGCCTCTATGAGACTCCGACTGCTTTTGCGGAGTTTAGACGGGAGTGGTTAGATGACTAGGGAACGTGTCCTCAAACTACCAGTTTTGGAAATTTTTGGCCCAACCTTTCAAGGCGAGGGCCGTGCAATCGGGCAGAAAACCATGTTTGTCCGCACTGCTGGTTGTGACTACCACTGCGACTGGTGCGATTCTGCCTTTACATGGGATGGCTCTGAAAAACCAACTCGCATGACAGCTGACGAGGTTATTGCTGCCTTGGATAAATTGGGGAGCTACGACTATGTCACCCTATCTGGGGGAAATCCTGCTATCCTAGCAGCCAACATGGCCGAATTGGTCACTAAACTCAAGGAACGTGGTGTCACTCTAGCTGTTGAAACTCAAGGCTCTCGCTGGCAAAATTGGTTAAAAGATATCGACCAGGTTACTCTGAGTCCAAAACCTCCTTCATCCAAGATGGAAGTCAACTTTGAGACCTTGGACTTTATCGTTTCCCAACTGGATCCAGATAAGGTCACCTTTAAAATTCCTGTCTTTGACGATGCAGATTTGGCCTTTGCCAGAGGCATACAAGAACGCTACCAACCAGATGTTCTCTTCTTATCAGCAGGAAATCCTGAGCCCAAGGCTAGAGGCAATATTGTCCAAGACCAACTGGACCGCCTCAAAGAACTCTGGGAACGCATCGCTGCCGACGATAGCTGGGGCAATGTCCGCGTCCTTCCCCAACTCCATACCCTCCTTTACGATAACCAACGTGGTGTTTAAGATTAGAAAGAAAAAATCATGTCACAACAAGAAGAAATGAAAAACCTAAGCCTACTGGGCAACAAAGAAACCAACTACATTTTTGACTATCAACCAGAAGTCCTCGAATCCTTTGACAATCGTCATGTGGAAAATGACTATTTCATCAAATTTAACTGTCCTGAATTTACCTCACTTTGCCCAATTACCGCTCAGCCAGACTTTGCGACTATTTATATTTCCTACATTCCCGACAAGCTCTGTGTCGAGTCAAAATCCCTCAAACTCTACCTCTTTAGTTACCGAAATCACGGAGATTTCCACGAAAACTGTATCAACACCATAGGGAAAGACTTGGTCAACTTGCTAGACCCTCGCTATTTAGAAGTCTGGGGAAAATTCACTCCGCGCGGCGGCATTTCAATCGACCCCTACTACAACTACGGTAAGCCAGGAACTAAGTATGAAGGCTTGGCAGAACAACGCCTCTTCCAACACGATCTCTATCCAGAGAAAATTGACAACCGTTAAACTCATACTCAATGAAAATCAAAAAGCAAACTAGGAAACTAGCCGCAAGTTGCTCAAAGCACTGCTTTGAGGTTGTAGATGAAACGGACGAAGTCAGCTCAAAACACTGTTTTGAGGTTGTGGATGAAACTGACGAAGTTAGCTCAAAACACTGTTTTGAGGTTGTGGATGAAACTGACGAAGTTAGCTCAAAACACTGTTTTGAGGTTGTGGATGAAACTGACGAAGTTAGCTCAAAACACTGTTTTGAGGTTGTGGATGAAACTAACGAAGTTAGTAACCATACATACGGCAAGGTGAAGTTGACGTGGTTTGAAGAGATTTTCGAAGAGTATCATACAAAAAAGCCCTGTTCCTCGAGATGAGGAGCAAGGCTTTTTGAGTTTCAATTATTCTTCTGTTCCAAGGAAGTTTTTCGCAACGAGGGCTGCAAGAACTCCACCAACGATTGGCGCAAGGATGAAAATCCAAACTTGTTGAAGGGCTGTGCCACCTACCAAAACAGCTGGTGCCAAGCTACGAGCTGGGTTTACTGAAAGTCCAGTAATGTTCAAGCCCACAAGAATCATCGCCATCAATGACAAACCGATTACCAAACCAGCAATCGCGCCATTGCCCTTGCTTGCTGATGTCACAGTCATGATAACCAAGACAAACAAGAAAGTTGCGATGACTTCAAACAAGAAACCACCAAAGACAGTGACACCGTTTGCCAAGGCATTTTCACCAAGACTAGCAGTTGACATACCTGAGTTAGCCAAGAGGAAGAAGACAGCACCAGAAGCGATAAAAGCTCCAACTACTTGTCCAAGAATGTAATTTACAAGCTCTGAAGATGACAAACGTTTGTTAACAAACATAGCAATCGAAACAGCCGGGTTCAAGTGAGCGCCTGAAACAGTTCCGATTGAGTAAGCTGCGACTACGATTGCCAAACCAAAGGCAAAAGCAATTCCAAGGTGTCCAAGACCATCAAGACCATTTCCAAAAACAACAGCTCCTGTTCCGATGAACACAAGCATGAACGTACCGATTAACTCAGCGACAAATTTTTTCATTTTCTTTCTCCTTTTTTTAAAAACTAGATACTAGTCTATCAAAAGTAGGAAAGGGTTTCAAGAAAATTGTTTGGAAATTTTTTGAAAACTATAGAACTATTAGCTAATCTCTAGTATTGAAAAGACTGGATAGCTTCTTTCAAGTCATCTTGTAAACTATTTCTCTGGTCAAGTTGGACATAGACTTCCAACAGACAGGATCTGAAGTTGGAAAATTTATAAAAATCTTCCCTTTCTTCTATCGGAAAGTCAACAGTTTTTATCCAAGAAGCTACTTGCTCTTGCTCCAACTTCCCTTGTAAAATAGGTTCATAAAGTACTCTGGCTAAACGCCAATCTTCATCATCTGTAAAACGAATGGTAATTCTTTTAAATAGTTGGACAAGTATGTCAAATACTTCATGAATTCTGTCTATAGGAAAGTCTGGATGACAAACCACCTCTGTCAGTAAATCGGCTCCATGTGCAAAGGCATGAACCCAACCATACTGACTTGAAAAACCCGTTGTATCCTTTTCTTTTGAAAGATAATACAAACCTTGATTTAAAAGGACATTACGAATTCCTGCATTTAATTCCTGATAAAAAATCGATTGCTGATTGGCATCCGCAGATAAGAGATTTGCATAAATAAGCGCCCTAAAAGAACGTTCAAGGGTTGACAGTTCTACCTTATCAATCTCTTTATATAATCCTCCATCAGCTGAAATCCCCTCAGCAATGAAATAAAATTGTTCCTGTGTAAATAGCTCTTCCTGAATTCCTCTAGCAAAGCTTGTAAAAACAAGGTCATCGCGAATTTCTGGAGAAGAATCTCCCAAATGATCAAGCAACCATTGAATTTCTTCCTCATGATAACTTGGTTTTTCTTCTGCTATTTTTCTAAGTAGCTCTTGATACATGGTCAATACTTCTACATTTCTAACAACTTGATATAATCTAGACCCCATTTCTCGACAGCATCTAAGACAACTCTGAATTCCTGCCCCATTTCAGTTAAGCTGTACTCAACTCGTGGTGGAACTTCGGCATAGACCTTTCTTTGAACAATCTTATCCTTTTCTAATTGACGGAGATGACGTGTCAAAATAGTTTGAGTAATTCCAGGCAATAATCTCTGCAATTCTTTAAATCGTTTGGTACCCGTACTCAACTGATAAATGATTACCAGTGCCCATTTCCCCGTTAAAACCCTCTGCGTTGTCGCAAATGGACAAATACCATACTCACTCACTTTATTGGGCATAAAATACCTTCTTTCTATTTTTTTTAAAAAATTTATCTTTTAGTATCAACAAAAGTACTACTTTTGATACTAGCTATCGAAAAAGTGTCTACTTGTTTTTTTATTTGTAACTGTTACAATTATATCATAAAAAAGAAATGGAGAATAGATATGTCAACAAACTTAGAAATTTTCAATGCTTATAACCAAGCTTTAATTGCTGGTGACTTTCCTGGTGTCTTTGAAACGATGGCAGACGATATTATCTGGCATCAACCTGGCACTCATAGTATATCTGGTACAGTTGTTGGTAAGGACAAGCTAGGAACTCACCTGGCTACATTTGCTGAGAAAACTAATGGAACCTTTAAGGTAGTAACAAATTGGGTTTCTGACAATAAGGATTTGATCGCAGCTAATGTTACTTTTCTTGGAACACGTGCTGATGGTACTGAACTCAATATGAACGGGGTTGACCTCTTCCGCATTGAAGACGGAAAAATCAAAGAAGTTTGGCTCTTCTCTTCAGATCAAGCTGAAGAAGATAGCTTTTGGGGATAATTTAAGAGGCTAGGACAAAAAATTTTGATTTTAGGAATTCTTTATTATAAATTTTTAAAATCGATAGATTAGAAAAAAAGCGAACAAGACAGAATTCTGAGTATCAGATAACTCGTTTTGTTCGCTTTTTTTATTTAAGGTTAGACTTTTGTCCCAGACTCTTTTAATTTACTCTCCCAACTGGGCACTGTAGGCGATAATCTGATCAACTGTGTCAGACAAGAATTGTATTGTATCACGGAGTGGTTTATCTGTTGAAATATCAGCACCGATAATCATGGCTGATTCAAGTGGTGTCTTGCTACCACCTGACTTAAGGAGATTGAGCCAATCTTCAGCTCCAGTTTCTGAATGTTTCAGATGGAGGTAACCCGCAGTCGAGATAACAAGACCAGCAGAGTAAGTATAGCTATACAAGCCCATGTAGTAGTGAGCTTGGCGCATCCAAGTTAAAGCCGCATCGTCGTCAATTTCAATGGCATCTCCCCAGAAATCCGTCAAGACTTCCTTCATAATACTGTTGAGTTTGCTTGCCCCGAAGGTTTCTCCTTCTTCAATCAATGTATAAACCTTACGTTGGAAGGCTGCTTCCAAAAGGTGAGTGATAAAGTTATGGAAGTAGGTGTCTGTCAAGCGGTGAGCAAGAGCGAAACGTTTTTGACGAGGGTCGTCAGACTGGTGCTCCAAGTAGTCACTGAGGAGCAATTCATTGAAAGTTGACGGTGCTTCAACATAGTAGGTAGACATGTGGGCGTTGAAATAGCTTTGGTGGTTGTCAGAAAAGATAAATTGACCAGAATGCCCAATTTCATGAATCAAGGTATAGACATCACTCAAACGGCCTGTCCAGCTCATGAGGACATAAGGATGCACGCGATATGGGTCCGCCGCATAACCACCAGAATCCTTGCCACTATTAGCAGCAAGTCCACCCAGCGCTCTTCTTGATAGCGAGCAACTTCCTGACAATATTCTTGCCCCAAAGGTTCTACTGACTTCATAACCAAATCATAGGCGTCGTCAATAGTCACTTGAGGATTAAGGGCGCTGTCCAAGTCCAATTTCCAGTCTGCAAAGGTCATCTTTTCAAGACCATTAACCTTGGCAACATGCTTGAGGTATCTCTGAGCAACTGGCGCAAAATCCTTCATGATGAGGTCAATCTGGCGGTCAAACATGGCACGGTCCACTTCTTGTTCAGCCAAGAGATAATCAAAGACTGAGTCGTAACCCTTCATATCTGCTAGTAGTTTTTCAGACTTGACTTGGGCTAGATAGGCTGCTGCAGCCGTATTTTGGTGCTTACGGAGTCCTTCTGAGAAGGAACGGAAGGATTTCTCACGAACCTCAGCATCCTCATGGTTTTGGTAGAAATTCTCATAAGTAACAAAGCTGTTTTTGTAGGTCTTACCATGAGCTTCAAAGTCAGCCATTTCAAAGTCCCCAGCTCGCATCTTAGTGTAAATATCCTGCGGACTGTAGAAAACTTCACCGAGATTGGTCAAGGCCTTCTCTACATCAGCCCCTAGATAGTGGGCTTTTTTGATTTTTGCCTGACGAATGGCCGCCGTCAAATGAGGTAATTCACCCAAACGGTCCAAGACTTCCTCATCAACTTCCACCAAGGCATCGTCAAAGAAGGTCAAGGCTACACTGGCATCTGTTTCGAATTCCATCCCAGCTTGGGCAATGTTGGCAAATTCGTCATTGCTATAGTCTGTCGTCTGCGGCATAAAGCCATAGTTACCAATATGGCTCATCTGAATGTAGATTTGTTCCAATTCCGCAAAGGCCTTTTCAAAATCCTCAAAAGTATGAAGATTGCCCTTGTAATCACGGCTAAATTGATTGATGTCTTCGCGAGCCTTCTCGATCGCACGCAAGAAATCTTCACGATCTTGGTATAGGGCGGTTAAATCCCAAAGTTCCTTTTCTGGAAATTCTGAACGGTGTTTTTGTTCCATTTTCTTCCTCTTATTTCTCTAATTCTAATAAAACACTAAGGGCTGATAAAGCGTAAAGTGGTGCTGTTTCTGCTCGCAAAATACGAGGACCAAGTCCTGCTAAGACTGAGCCCTTAGCTTCGAAACTCTCAATTTCTGCAGGTGACAGACCACCTTCTGGACCAAAGATAAAGAGCAGTTTTGCTCCTTTTTCAAGACCAGAGACCGCTTGTAAAAGTGCAGCGGCTTCTCCTTCTTTGGCCGACTCTTCATAAGCCACTACGATGCGGTCAAACTGGTCAAGTTGGGCTAGAAAATCTGCTTTCTTCTCAAAAAGCTGGATACTTGGAACAACATTACGCTTACTTTGCTCTGCTGCTCCAAAGGCAATTTTTTCTAGTTTTTCAACCTTTTTACCCAGTTTTTTGCCATCCCACTTAGCAACGGACCAATCGGCAGGAAAGGCCCAAATCTGGCTGGCACCCAGTTCGGTTACTTTTTGAGTAATGAACTCCAACTTGTCTCCCTTGGGAAAGCCAGATGCAATGGTCACTTGGACTGGCAGTTCCACATTATCAGCTATCTCTTCAACCAACTCAAACTGACGATTTTCCACATCCAGCACGCGCGCTAAGCGCTTAATCCCATCATCAAAGACTAAGGTAACCTCATCATCTTCTTTCAAGCGCATAACCTGAAACATATGCTTGCTGGTTTCCTTGTCCTCGATGGTGACAGGAGAGATAGCACTGCCTTTGACAAAATACTGTTGCATGCTAGCCTCCAATCACACCGGAAATATCCTTGGTTTTCTTAAAGACACAGGCATTCCATTCCCCTTGAACCATGTGAGTTTCGAGGAAAAATCCAGCTGACTCAGCCGACTCGCGCACCATATCCCACTTGTCCTTGATAATGCCACTCATGATGAGGTAGCCTTCATCCTTGACCAAGCGATAAGCATCATCCGTCAGATGAACGAGGATATCCGCCAAGATATTAGCTACAATCACATCTGCCTCAATCTCAACACCCTTAAGCAAATCACCTGCAGCTACATGGATGTTTTCCATGCCAGGGTTGAGCTCAATATTTTTCCTGAGCAACACGAACTGCTACATCATCTAGGTCATAGGCAAAAATTTCCTTAGCACCAAGCGAGCGAGCTGGCAATAGAGAGAACCCCTGAACCAGTCCCCACATCTAGCACCGTTTCACCACCACGAAGAACCTGTTCCAAGGCAAAAAGGCTCATCTTGGTAGTTGGGTGGGTTCCTGTCCCAAAGGTACCATACCAGGATCCAGCTTGATAATCTTTTTCCCCAGCAGTCGCCTCATAATCTGTCCAAGACGGCACGATAGTCAAATCATGAGTAATACGAGCTGGTTCATAGTATTTCTTCCAGTTGTCCGCCCAGTCTTCCTCAGCCAAGGCAGTCGTCCCCATCTTGACCTCACCCAAATCCATAAAATCTGTCAATTCTGCTAGGCGAGTCTGCAAATCTGCTTCAACCACTGCCACATCCACCGTTTCAGGGTAGTAGGCGGTCACCACAATTTCTTCTTGCTGCTCGACCTCTGGGAAAATCTCGCCGAAGCGGTCAACATTTCCCACATAGTCCATGCTATCTTCAATCGCAACACCTTGCGCTCCCAGCTCAATCAAGAGATTAGAGACTAGCTCCTCTCCCTCACGCTTCACTGTAACTTTTAACTCTTGCCATGTTTCCATTTTGTATTTTCCTTATTCTTCTTAAATTCTTCAATCACATCTGTATAGTGTTCTTTCATTGCGCTATGAATCTGCTGTTTAAAAATACCAAACATCAGATAATAAACTAGTATAACAATACTTTCAAACAGTATAAAAAGTAAAAAATACACTGATAGGGGCAGTATGAGACCTTCGCCACTTAGTAAGGGTACAACAACCATTAGCACACACATCACAGCCATAAAAATCCCAGTTACTTTCGTTGCTCTTTCTCTCACCTTCTTTAACTTTAAATATTCTATATAAATAAATGTAGCTTCCTCTCTAGAGTATTGTCCAGTTTCTAGCTTACGCTTAACTTCTTTATTCAACGTTGTTGTTGCAATAGCAAAAATCATTTTACTTCCTCCAAATAATCCCTCAATCTACCCTGCAACTGAGGGACAACTTGACTGGAACTAAGAAATTCCTCAACATTCATCAACTGATAGCCCTGTCCTTCATCTCCAAATACGATACTGTCAAACTGGTTTTGTGTTAACTGACCGACTAGAAATACTGACTGTCTGCCTTCATAGAGCATGCTGGGATAGATCTTGCTCCAGAGCAGGCAATCTTCGGTCAAGTGAATGCCTAGTTCCTCATAAACTTCACGCGCCGCACATTCAAATGGGCTTTCGTCCCCCTCGCGTCCCCCACCGGCCAGTTCCCACATATTAGGCCAGGGAATGCTTGCCTTATCATCGCGTAAGATAGTCAAAAGCTTATCCCCACAAAACAAAGCAATCTTACAGCCTGTGAAATCAGAAATCTCTATTTCCATGTCAAACTCCTAGTATCTCGGATAAGGATAAAACTCTCCCTCTTCCAAGCCTTCTTTTCCTTCTTCAAAGACTTCTTGGTTCCATTCCATGACAAATTCTTCTGCTTCTGGGTCTTCCAAAAAGTCCATGAGGGCATCCAGCCCAACCTCAGCAGTATCTTTAAGGAAAAGGGCAAAATAAGCTAAAAATTCGCGAGAAAATCCTTTTTTAGGCAGATAAGGAATGACCGTCAAATAGTCTCCCTCATTGACGGTTGACTTGGCAGGATTATAGAAAAGGACTGCTTCCTCAAAGAGGATATCGTCTGACGAAACCTCTCCGTCCTCATCCACCATCTCCACACCTGCAGCGTTTTGCGCTTCTAATAGAAAACTCACTTCAACCGCGTGATTGCGTTTGTCCCAACTAATCTCAAAGTCAAAAGGAAAGTTCTTCTCCAACTCTTCCTCTAAAACATCTAAAAATCCATATGTTGCCATTTTGTCCTCTTTCTATGCGACTCTTTAATCGCCCCGATTGCTCGGAAATATGCTAAAATAGATACTACCATCTTACCACAAAATTATTTTATGTCCTAATTATACCATATTACCTCATTTAAACCCTTGGTATTAGTGATTTTCTTAACAGTCTGATTTCTTCATTTCTTCTAAAAATCAACATAAAAAGCCCTCGAAAGGGCTAGCAAATCTATAGGATCAATAGACAAGTAACCAGCACAATTATGAGTGCTTTTTTTATTGACTATTCCACGATATCACACTTAATCTTATGCTTGTATTTTCTTATCTGCAATAGCGTCTGTCAAAGTCTGAGAAAAATTAAGTCCCATTTCTCGTCCCAACTTATCTGCCCATCTTGGTATGGTCAAGGTCTTTTTAATGGGTTCCTGACTTCCTAAGTACTCTGATACATCAACAGATACCATAGAAATAAAAGATTTATCAAAGTCATAGGTTGACACGAAATCTTCATCATCTTTAAAAGGATCATTATCGATTAAAGACAAGCTATTGATATCTGATGGCTGAGGTAAATCTCCATCACTCTCTATCAAATCAGCAACAGTTATCCCTAGCCACTCCGACCCCATAGCCAAAGCCTCAGAAATCCCCTCGCCTTGTGTAGCTGAGTATTCAAAATCTGGGAAATGGACAAAATAAGTCGCTTCTTCTCCATCTGTATCGTCATAATAAAATAAAGCTGGATACGTAACTAACATCTCACTACCTCCATATCAAAAAGCAGGGGCTGAATTTTACAACCCAGCTTGCTTTCTTATCCCTCTTTCAGTGTACTTATTCAGTTCACCATGAGGGATTGTGATAGGTCTTTCCCCTTGCTTCTCCATTTTAATATGGGAACCTTTACCGCCTCTAGTCTTTATCCAACCATGAGCCGTAAGGAGTTTAATCATCTCTTTTTGTGTCATTAGGCATAGCGCTTTTACCTACTGACAACACCATTATAACACGTGCTACACGTATTGTAAAGGTGTGATACTTATTATTCTCTTATACATAAAAGCCCCTAGATGTGGTTCTAAGGGAAGCCTTATATAAACGGATAGGCAGAACTATCAGAGTTCCTGCTTTTTCTCGACCCACTAGAAGTGGCTCGATTGAATCTTAACATTACTTCTCCTCTCTTCATTAAAAAATGATTATCACCCAAAATTATATTACGATTTTTCTAAAAGACTAGCAAAAACTACTAAATCAATACGTTCGGCAGACGAGAAACTTGCATTGTCAGATAAACTGTTTTATCATTTACCATACTTTATTCATTAGTAATATCCCTTGATTTGAAGTATAATATTGGAAAGGAAATCAGTAATGAATTTAGAACAGTATTTAGGAAAAGAAATTAGGATTGTTTTTGTTGATGGTCAAATTCTTGAAGGTCATTGTAATACTTTTACTGGAAAACAAGATACGGAAGATGAACTTTATGATGAAATTACGATAAGAACAGATAAGCATCCATATATTGGATTCAATGAATCTGAAATCGCATCAATAGAGTTAACTCAAGACGGTATTACAAAATAACAGGAGTTGCTTATCATGAATAAAACTAAAAAAGAGAATTTAATTTTCATTGATGGTTGGGAGCATGTGCATTGCCCTGTATGTGGAACTTTAGTAGAAACTTATGATATTTGCGATGTTTGTCATTGGCAAAATACGGGAGCATTTAATATCGATGGCGGTCCTAATAAAATAACGCTTGCTGAAGCGAAAATGGCTTATAAAAAGGAAGAACGACATGAATGAATCACAAAAGACTTGGGAAATTGACGGGGAAATCTGGCTACATTGCCCTGTTTGCGGAACTGAAGTTATGGACTATGATATCTGTGACGTCTGTCGTTGGCAAAATACGGGTATTATAAATATAGACGGTGGTCCGAATAAGATGACTCTCGCCGAAGCCAAAGAAGCTTACGCAAGGAGAAAAATCGTAAAAATTCGAGAATTTGATACAGTGTTGTTAAAAAACGGTCAAACGGCGACAATTGTCGAAAAGTTAAGTGAAGATACTTTTATTGCTGACATAGGAGATTCCCCGAAAGACTGGGATAGCATTACAATTACAATCAATGATATTGAAAAAGTAAGTGTATAGAAATAGCTAATATATTTGTATAGTGTTGGGAGTAACCTTAAATGAATAAGACTGGAAAAGAGAATTTAATCATTATTAACGGTAGCGAATATGTCCATTGTCCAGTATGTGGTACTGTTACAGCAGTATATGATATCTGTGACGTTTGTCAGTGGCAAAATACAGGAGAAACTAATATAGATGGCGGTCCTAATAAAATGACACTTGCGGAGGCTAAAGAAGCTTACGCAAAAGGGATTCCAATAATATAAAATATATAGCTACTATTTCACTTTTCAACCATGTTTATAATTTCTTTTAAGCTTGGTTTCGTTTTTCTAATTCTATCCCATGACCTCATTTTTAAAAAAGTCCCTAAATAGATGCCGTTTATCTTTGGTAATTCGTTAGAAAGATTGTATTTCTCTCGAATCTCATCTTTATGACTTTCTACAAATTTGCTACGAGGCAAGCAATTCCACTTTTTTAGGCTCGACTATCATATTTTGAGTTTTAAGGGAAATCCATTCTCTCATGCTGATACCTCTCCTCATCAAATTAAATAGTCAAAAGCTCCCGGAATGTTACAAAACCATTGAAATATCACAACTAATAGGCTAGAATGGACATAGTAAGATACATTTGGTGAGTTATACTGCTCAAAAAATATGACACTAAAATCTACGTTAGAAAGGACTGCTATGCCAGACAATCTCGCGCTTCGCATGCGCCCTAAAACCATCGACCAGGTCATCGGTCAGGAACATCTGGTCGGGCCTGGAAAAATCATCCGTCGCATGGTGGAAGCCAACCGCCTGTCCTCCATGATTCTCTATGGACCTCCTGGAATCGGCAAAACCAGTATTGCCTCTGCCATCGCTGGGACTACTATGTATGCCTTTCGAACTTTCAATGCGACAGTTGATAGTAAAAAACGACTGCAAGAAATCGCAGAAGAGGCTAAATTCTCTGGTGGTCTCGTCCTATTACTAGACGAGATTCATAGACTAGATAAAACCAAGCAAGACTTCCTCTTGCCTCTCTTGGAAAGTGGACTGGTCATCATGATTGGGGCTACGACTGAAAATCCTTTCTTCTCTGTCACTCCTGCCATTCGCAGTCGCGTTCAAATTTTTGAGTTGGAACCTCTGTCTAACCAAGACGTCAAAGAGGCCCTGCAGATAGCTCTAAATAACCCTGAACGTGGTTTTGATTTTCCAGTAGAACTAGATGAGGATACGCTGGACTTCATTGCCACCTCTACAAACGGAGACCTGCGTTCTGCCTTCAACTCACTGGACTTGGCTGTTCTCTCTACCCCCGAAAATGACAAGGGAATCCGCCATATAACTTTGGATATCATGGAAAATAGCCTGCAGCGGAGTTATATTACCATGGACAAAGATGGGGATGGACACTACGATGTCCTCTCAGCCCTGCAAAAGTCTATCCGTGGCTCAGATGTTGATGCCAGTCTTCACTATGCTGCCCGCTTGATTGAGGCTGGTGATTTGCCAAGTCTCGCTCGTCGTTTGACTGTTATCGCTTATGAAGATATCGGTTTGGCCAATCCTGAAGCCCAGATTCACACCGTGACTGCTCTGGGTGCTGCACAAAGGATTGGTTTCCCAGAAGCCCGCATTCTCATTGCCAATGTCGTCATTGATTTGGCCCTTTCTCCAAAATCCAACTCAGCTTATATGGCTATGGACAAGGCTCTTGCCGACCTCAAAACATCAGGGCACTTGCCTATTCCGCGACACCTGCGTGATGGGCACTACGGTGGAAGCAAGGAACTGGGGAATGCCCAAGACTATCTCTATCCACACAACTATCCTGGAAATTGGGTCAAGCAAGACTATCTACCAGAAAAAATTCGTAATCATCACTATTTCCAAGCAGAAGATACTGGTAAATATGAACGAGCTTTGGCTCAAAGAAAGGAAGCTATCGACCGTTTGCGAAAAATCTGAAATCCTTTTCAAAAAATTGCACTTTCCTCTTGATTTTTTTTGAAAAAGTGGTATCATATAAACATAGAAACGCTGTGGTGTACGACTTCACACTTAAGTGTTGACCGACTATTTTTTGTATTATTAGGGAAACAAAAGTCTTCTAACAGCATGTAGGCCGTCTCACACGGAAACAGCTTCAGTTAGAGCGAGTTGCCCACCTGCTTAATTGCGCGGGTTCAATACAAACCGTGAAGTTTCGGCACCAATACAGCTTTTTTCTTTGCCTCCTTAGCTCAGCTGGCAGAGCAGCGGACTCTTAATCCGTGGGTCACAGGTTCGATCCCTGTAGGGGGCATCTAAATACAACAGGAAAAGCCTTGATTTCAAGGCTTTTTTGTTTACCTGTTCTACTGTCAAGTAATAATTTTACGAACACCCTTTCCAGACAGCTCTAATCTGATTGCACTCAAAATTTTAAAAAACTTAATACAAAAGTCTTGCTTTTCTTTTAATTTATGCTATACTTGTTCTTGTACTTGATACAAGTATATCAAAAGAGGAGTTCAGATGGATACAAAATTCTCAGTTGCTTTGCATATCTTAACAATGATTAGTGAAAGCAAGGAAACCTTAAGTTCTCAAGCACTAGCTATTAGTGTTGGGACTAACGCTAGTTACATTCGAAAGGTGATTGCCTTATTGAAATGCAGATTTGATTAGTTCCCATCAGGGAAAAACAGGCTATCAACTCAGTAAGTCTCCAAAGAAAATGACATTACTAGAGATCTACTATGCTACTCAAGAAATCAAACATATCAGTTTATTTCCTGTTCATCAAAATAGTAATCCCGATTGTCCCGTTGGAAAACATATCCAAGGAGCAGTTTCACCGCTTTTCGCTAGTGCCGAATCTCAATTAGAAAAGGAATTAGCAAATCAAACTTTAGAAGATGTCATTGACAATCTATATAAACAAGCTAAACAAGTCCGAAACTGATTTGATAACAAGTCAGTTTTTACTGGAAACAACATATACTTGTATTAGATACAAGTATATCTAATCGTATTAAAAAAGAAAAGAGAAAACACATGAAAGTTGCACAACATACTACTTATAACAAAAAGAATATCACACTAAACATCACAGAAATCGCTAAACCAAGTATTACAGACAAACAAGTCTTGGTGAAAGTCACCGCAGCCGGGGTTAATCCTCTCGATAACATGATCTCTCGTGGTGAGGTTAAGATGATTGTTCCATACAAACTTCCTCAAACTGCAGGTAACGAAGTGGTTGGAATCGTTGAGGCTACAGGTAGACAAGTCAAAAATTTCAAAGTCGGAGACCGAGTTTTTGGCCGTCTGCCACTTGATCATATCGGAGCCTTTGCAGAATACGTAGCTGTCGATAGCCAAGCCTTAGCCAAAGTTCCAGACTATCTATCAGACGAGGAAGCTGCTGCTGTTCCTCTTACTGCCTTGACTATCATGCAGGCTCTTGACCTCATGGGCGCTCAAGCTGGGAAAACGATCTTTATTTCTGGTGGTACTGGAGGAGTTGGTGGAATGGCCATTCCGATTGCCAAGGCCAAAGGATTGAAAGTCATCACCAATGGAGCTGGAGATAGTGCTGAGCGTGTCTTTGAACTAGGAGCAGATAGATTTATCGATTACAAAACAGAGGATTATACAAAAACTGTTAGCCAGGTTGATTATGTTCTCGATACTCTCGGTGGAGCTGAAACTAAAAAACAAATGTCTTTCATGAAAAAAGGTGGGCATCTTGTTTCACTTCGTGCTATGCCAAACGGTGCCTTTGCCAAACGCATGAATCTACCAAAATGGAAACAGATTATTCTTGGCTTAGCAGGTCGCAAATTTGATAAGATGGCGGAAAAATATGGTGTCCACTACCATTTTATCTTTGTAGAAAGTAATGGCGCTCAATTACAAGAGGTAGCTGACCTCTTTAGTAAATTAGAAATCAAACCCTCTATCGATACAGTTTATCCATTTGAAGAGGTAAATAGCGCATTAGACAAAGTCGCTAATGGTCGCTCTCGTGGAAAAACAGTCCTCAGCTTTAAGAAATAAAAAAAGGGAAAACACAATGTCATATCTTACTACAAAAAAATCAATACATTACAGTCGACGGGAACAAAATCGCTTATCGCGAACTTAGTAAAGGCAAATCAAAACTACCTCTTCTGATGCTGGTCCATTTGGCAGCGACTCTCGATAACTGGGATCCTAAACTCTTAGACTTGATTGCTGAAAAGCACCATGTCATTGTAGTCGATCTTCCTGGAGTTGGAGCCAGTCAAGGCAAAGTTGCTTCGACTATTCCTGGAATGGCTAAGCAGACAATTGACTTTATAAAAGCGCTTGGTTACGATAAAATCAATCTTCTTGGTACCTTTCTATGGGAGGTATGATTGCCCAAGAAATCATCCGAATCAATCCTAATCTAGTCAATCGTTTGATTTTTGGCTGGAACAGGACCTCGAGGTGGAAAAAGAAGTCGATAAGGTCACAGGGAAAAACCTTTAACTATATGTTTAAAGCGGGACTCGAGCGCATCGATCCTAAACGCTATATCTTCTATAATCATGATGAACAAGGAAAAAAATTGAAGCTTTGAAAGTCCTAGGACGAATGGGGATGAGAACAAAGGAATTTGCGGATAAAGACATGAACCTATCAGGATTCCTAACTCAACTCAAAGCTATTAAACGTTGGGGGAAAGATTCTCAAGACAACCTAACATTTATAACTCAACCAACCTTAATCGTCAACGGGGATAAGGATATGCAGGTTCCAACGGAAAATTCTTACGATATGCATGCAAAAATCGAAAATAGTAAGCTGATCATCTATCCAAATGCTGGTCACGGTTCGATCTTCCAATATGCAGAGGAGTTTTCAAAAAAAGTCATTGCTTTCTTGGAGGACTAAGATGGTCAAAACTATTCTGATTACAGGTGCTACTGACGGTATCGGTAAACATTTGGCAAAGAAATTGGCTAGTGAAGGGCATCATGTCATCCTCCATGGTCGAAATCCTCAAAAACTTGATCTGGCGCTTCAAGAGGTTAGGACCGTTTCCTTGAGAGGCAGAGTTTCTAGCTACCTTGCAGATTTTTCCAAATTAGACGATGTTTATCGATTTGTAGAGGAAATCAAGCGAGACTTTCAAAGTATTGATGTCTTGTTTAACAATGCTGGACTGTATGCTGGAAAAGAACGAAAAGCGAGTTCTGAAAATGTCGAGTTGACCTTTATGTTATCTGTTCTGGTTCCCTATATGTTAACAACTGAGCTAAGTCCCTTGTTAGAAAAAGCGTCTGACGGCCGTGTCATTAATACTTCTTCCTATATGTATCATTTTGCCAAGGCCAAGGATTTAGACTTTGGATTTGAGAACAACTATAATCCCAGATTGGCCTATAATAATTCCAAACTTTACACTATTTGGATGACACGCTATCTAGCCAGAGAGTTCTTTTTAAGTGGTTCAAGCATCACCGTCAATGCCTACCATCCTGGCTTAATTTCAACCAACTTGGAGAGTGATTCCAGTGATGAAAAGACGAAAAAGTCTCTCTTCGGACGCTTGATGAAGTTATTTTCCAAAAATCTAGACGAGGGAATTGAAACAGGTTACTATCTTACATTATCAGAAGAAGTCACTGGTTTGACTGGCTACTATTTTGATGAGAAGAAAGTGAAATCTGTATCTGAAAAAGGATACACACTTGAAAAAGCTCAAAATTTAATCACTTACTGCAATAATAAAATTGAGTTGTTTCAAAATAAGTCCACAATATCTTAACTTTATTATGACTCGACTATAATGAATATTTTTCAATTCTCATGATAAATCATATGAAGCTTTTTTAATATTCAAAAAGACTCCACCTATCTATAGGAAATCTACCCTAGAGATGGATGGAGTCTTCTATCACTCACTAATCTAATCGAATAAACATCATTGCGTTAAGCAAAGAGATGAGAGCGACTGTATTGACATTATTGGAATAGATCAGTCTCTTATTTTCAATAGGAGGAATAATAAAATTAGAAATAATGATATCGTAAGGTGAATCTTTTAGGGACTCAAGTGATAACTCTAATTCACTCCAAACTTCCAGTTCAAAATTGTTGCTGCAATAATAAGAAAGTGTCTCTGCAACGGATTTTGCATGATACTGATCAAAATTACTCATAACCAGAACCTTCAGCTTTGGCTGATTTTGTAGTAAATTAAGCACCAAATGTTTGGTATGAGTGATGAAGGTATAAGATAGATGATTTACCATCATTGAACTAGAACAAACCTCAAGAGTCTCTAAATAATGAGAAAGCTCTTTTTTTACATCTGAAACAAATCGAGGAAAAATATTTTGAAAGTTCTTGATTGTATTGCCTTTTTGATCAAACAGGATAAACTCTGTAGATAATTCCTGACGATGCAGATGTGCCGTATTATGTAGATGCCAAATCAGATTATCCTTATTCTCAATCTCAATCTGATACTTGGCTGAAATCTGATCAATAAAATCACTCAATAGATGGTAAGATTTTTCAACATAGCTATCCTTTTTTACGCATTTCATAAAGAGACTTTCATCTATGAAAAACATTTTTTGAAAGTAAGACACAAATAATTGGCAAACAACTTCTTCATCTAAAGAGATATTGTATTCTAATTCAAAATTCTTAGCAACACCTTCTATTCCTTCTGCCTGCATTAAAAAATCCAAACTTTGATCGTTAAAAGAGTCTTTATCTACTTCCATGAAATGACCAAACTTTATTCTATATAGGTTCGTAACTAGGAGCAACTTTAGCATTCTATGAGTTGACAAATTCATTGGAAAGCTTGTTTCCTTATAAACCAATTCTAACAATTGAGATAGGGGCTCTGATGAAAAATTTTCAAATGGCCATTCTAGGAAATAATATTTTTCTGAAAAATATTGTGCAAAAAAGTAACGAATATCTCTCTCATTTCCAATGATTTGAACAGGGGTCAGACTGATTTCAAATTGAAATTGCCTTTTTAATCACTTTATTGATTTGGCTAATAATACGATAGAGCGAAGATGAACTGATATAAAATTCTTTACAAATACTCTCAGCTTGACAACCTTCATTAAAGAAGATAAATTCTAAAATCGAAAAATGAGTTGAACGCTTAAAGAAATGATGGTAAACCATTTCAATATCACTATCATCGGTATTAATAATGCGTATACCATTAGTAGAAGAATGAAAAATCAAGTCAGGAAAAGCAGATTTAACATGGGATAGATCATCTTTGACTGCACGTTCTGTACAATTTAGTAACTCTGCTAGTTCAGAACGATGAAACCAACGTTTATGTTCAAATAATAATTCTAATAATTCTAATTGCCTATGACTTTTTTTAGATAATAAATCTCTCATGAATGTCTTTCTCTCTTTATAAATTATCGGATTTCACCTCTTGCAATTATACCACAAAGAATAGTTATAGCATGCTATAACGACTTTTACTAAGATCCTTTATTTCGTATAATAACACTAGGGAGGCAATATATAAACAATTTTTCTTATTTTACCGTCTATTGAGGGCGTGAATACAAAAAGCAAATTCAAGTCTAAAAGTTATATTTTTAGTTTGAAAAATTATATAATAGCAACAATCAAAAAAATAATAATTTTTTTATATTAAAATTATATAATGTAACAATCAAAATAATTGATTTTTTAATATTAAAATTATATAATGGTAATAATCAAAGAAATTGATTTTTTGATATTTAAACGGAAAAGGAGGGTAGGTGTTATTGTTGTCAATTATTGCTGGAGGTCTTATTGGTCTCTTAGCAGGTAAAATCACAAAAAAAGGTAGTTCCATGGGAATCATTGCAAACATATTTGCTGGTTTAATTGGAGCCTCTGTTGGACAAGCCCTACTTGGTAAGTGGGGTCCATCAATAGCTGGAATGCCTTTACTCCCATCTATTGTAGGTGCAGGGATTGTGATTGCTGTATTGTCATTCTTTACAGGTAGAAAGTAAACTTCTCGCCGGTAAAGTTACTAAACTATTTTTAAATCAATGACGGGAAAAATAGTTTAAATATTAAATCGAAAGGATTGTATATGTCAAAAGCAAAGAAAATATGTCTCATTATTTTCTGTATTTTTAATCTTGACAATTTTCCTTCCTGTTTTGATAGATTATCATCAAGTTAGTGATCTAGGTATTCATCTACTTAGCTGGAGACAAAACTCCGTAGTTGAATTCTATCTTGCTAGATATGTCTTTTGGGGGACAGTGGTTCTATCAACTTTAATTTTATTATCAATATTAGTTGTGATGTTTTATCCTAAACGTCACTTGGAAATCCAACTTGAAACTAAAAACGATATCTTAAAATTAAAGAATTCGGCAATCGAAGGTTTTGTTAGAAGTTTGGTAAGTGATCATGAATTGATCAAGAACCCAACTGTTCATGTAAATTTACGAAAAAATAAATGTTTCGTTCATGTAGAAGGTAAAATTCTTCCTTCGGACAACATTGCCGACAGATGCCAGCTAATTCAAAATGAAATAGCTAATGGATTAAAGCAATTCTTTGGTATTGAGCGTCAGGTGAAAATGGACGTCTTGGTAAAAGACTATCAGCCACAGCCTAAAGCTCAAAAGAAAAAGACTGCTAGTCGTGTAAAGTAAGGAAGTAAAAAATGGAATGGCTTAAACAATATCGATATCCACTTATCGCAGGTCTCTTAGGCGTATTTCTCGCTTGTTTGATTGTCTCCTTTGGCTTCTTCAAAACAATATTTGTATTGATTTTAGGAGCATTAGGAGTTACAGCTGGATTATATATCGAAAAAAACTATATAGATAAATAAAAAATAAAAATTACTAATTTAATTAAAGGAGTTTCATATGTCAAACGAAAAAAACACTAACACTAACACTAACACTAACGTAGAAAAGAAAGATACTACTGCTGTATCTCACGAAATCAAAGGAGAACTTACTTACGAAGATAAAGTTATCCAAAAAATTATTGGTCTCTCACTAGAAAACGTTTCAGGTCTTTTGGAAATCGACGGTGGTTTCTTCGCAAATCTTAAAGAAAAACTTGTCAACTCTGATAACGTAACAAGAGGTGTTAACGTTGAAGTTGGTAAAACACAAGTTGCTGTTGACCTTAACGTTGTAGTTGAGTACCAAAAAAATGTTCCTACTTTGTATGATGAAATCAGAGAAATCGTATCTTCAGAAGTTGCTAAAATGACTGACTTAGAAGTTGTTGAAGTAAACGTAAACGTTATCGACATCAAAACTAAAGAACAACACGAAGCCGACTCTGTAAGCCTTCAAGACCGCGTATCTGATGTTGCTGAATCAACTGGAGAATTCGCTTCAGAACAATTTGAAAAAGTAAAATCTGGTCTTGGTAGCGGTGTATCTACTGTTCAAGAAAAAGTTGGTGAAGGTTTCGAAAACGTTAAAAATGCAGCAACTGGTGTAGTATCTCACGAAAACTCACGCGTAAAATAATCTAATTTATAGGAGAATTAATCATGTCAGTAGAAGAAAAATTTAATCAAGCCAAAGGTTCTGTTAAAGAAGGTGTTGGAAAAGCCATCGGTGATGAAAAATTAGAAAAAGAAGGAACAGCAGAAAAAGTTGTTTCTAAAGTAAAAGAAGTTGCTGAAGATGCCAAAGACGCTGTAGAAGGCGCTATCGAAGGTGTTAAAAACATGTTGAGTGGCGACGATAAATAAGGCTAAAACTTACTTTATCTTTTTAGTAACATTAGTCAAAAGAATCTGGGTTAAGATGATTCTCAGAAAACAAAAAGCTAGAGATTTCCAATTGCGGAACTCTAGCTTTTTAATTTTGCCTCTTTCTCTTATTATATTTCAGCAGGTTGTTGACTATGAGTACGAATCCCATGTCAATTCCCACTTGACGCTTACCTATCAGATGACATCTCTTATAACCCAAACAAACCTTTATCTGCCCAAAGACAAATTTCATATCAATCTTACGTTTAGCGAAAATTTGTCTACCCTTGAAAGATAAAAGCGCCTGATATTCTTTAGTTTTTAAACACTGGTAACGTTCATTCATATACAGTCCCTTTTGAGGTACTGATTCAGGTTCATCATCGCAGTCAACATTGATCTCAAGACTTTTTGCTTTCTATCTACCCTTTTTCATGATGTATTTTTGTACAGGTGCTTCAACCATTTGAACGATTTCAAATCCTTCTTTTTGGTAAAGATTCTGGGCTCTTTTATTTGCATCGAAGACATTTAGAGAAATACTATCTATATCTACATTTTCAAAGGCCAAACTAACAAATTTCCTTAAAGCCTGGCTACCTAAGCCTTGTCCCTGTTTCTGGGGATTGATAAAAAATCTTCCAATATGAAGATTGCTGTCTTCTTGGCTGATTTTCTGGATAAGCCCCACAAACTCGTATCCATCAAAGATTGAAAAGATTCCTTCCAAATCTTGCAAGACTTGAATTGTCAAGGGAAAAGGAATCATTGTTCCCATCCATTGTTCTTGAAAGGATTTGCCAAGGGAGTTAGACCATTGGCATACGAGTTGAGCATTTTCTGGACTCACATTTTCTTCAAAACGAATTGTCATCTTGACCTCACTATCTTGTTTATCTTTCTCCATTATACTACTTCTCCCATTTTTTACGAATAGATAAGTATGATTGATTTTTATTTTTTTCTTGTCGGGAGCATTCTCGCTTCCTTTCTTGGTTTGGTCATTGACCGTTTTCCAGAGCAATCCATTATCAGCCCAGCCAGTCACTGCGATTCCTGTCAGACTCCCTTGCGTCCCTTAGATTTGATTCCGATTCTCTCACAGGTTTTTAATCACTTTCGCTGTCGCTACTGCAAGGCTCGCTATCCAGTCTGGTATGCCCTCTTGGAACTAGGCTTAGGGCTCCTCTTTCTGGCTTGGTCTTGGGAATTACTGTCCTTGAGTCAAGTCATCCTAATCACTGCGGGTTTGACCTTGGGCATCTACGACTTTCACTATCAGGAATATCCCTTACTGGTCTGGATGACTTTCCACCTAATCCTCATGGCTTCCTCTAGCTGGAATCTGGTCATGGTCTTCTTCCTTGTTCTTGGAATTTGGCTCATTTTATCGATATCCGCATGGGAGCAGGGGATTTTCTCTTTTTAGCTTCTTGTTCTATCGTCTTTAGCGTAACGGAGTTACTGATCTTGATTCAGTTTGCTTCTGCGACGGGAATTCTAGCCTTTCTCCTGCAAAAGAAAAAGGAAAGACTTCCTTTTGTGCCTTTCCTCTTACTCGCTGCTTGTGTGATTATTTTTGGTAAGCTACTGCTTGTTTGATAAAGTCCTGAATCGGCTCTCCTTGATGGAGAGCTTTTACAATTTTCGAACCAACGATAACACCATCTGACACCACATTGAAGCGTTCTACATCGGCTTGACTAGATACACCAAAACCTGTCAAGACTGGGATGTCAGCCACTTGATGCAATTGTGCCAAGTGCTTATCCAAGTCTGCGCGGTAATTGCCAGATTTCCCCGTCACCCCATTGATAGCAACTGCATAGACGAAGCCTTCTGCCCCTTCAATCAACTCTTTCTGACGCTCAATTCCTGTCGTCAAACTAACTAGAGGAATCAAGGCCATGTCTGTGTCTGCCAAATGGTTCTACAAAGTTGGCATGTTCATGAGGAAGGTCTGGAATAATCAAGCCCTTAACCGCTGTATCTGCCAAATCTTTGACAAAGTTCTCCACACCGTACTGAAAGAGGGGGTTGAAGTAAGTCATAATGACCAGTGGAACCTCTGTTTCAATGGTTTTCAAGGTTTCAACCAAAGCCTGGGTAGAGGTCCCGTGGGCTAAACTGCGCAAGCCAGCTTCTTCGATAACAGGTCCATCTGCAACAGGGTCTGAAAAGGGAATGCCCACTTCAATTGCAGAGACACCCAAATCTTCTAAAAAGCGGATTGTTTCTCCGAGTCCATCCAAACCTTTTTCGTGGTCACCAGCCATGATATAAGGAACGAAAATTCCTTTTCCAGTTGCTTTAATAGCGTTCAATTTTTCTGTTAGTGTCTTAGGCATGAGCTTCTCCCTTCTTTGCTGCATCTGCTTCCAAGCGGTCTTTGACTTGAACCACATCCTTGTCCCCACGACCTGATAGGCAGACAATCATGGATTTGTCTGGTCCAAGTTCTTTGGCCAGTTTCACTGCAAATGCGATAGCATGGCTAGATTCCAAGGCTGGGATAATCCCTTCCACACGAGACAAGAGTTGGAATCCTTCCAAAGCTTCCTCGTCTGTCACAGGAACATAGCTGGCACGTTTGATATCGTGGTAGTGAGAATGTTCTGGACCGATACCAGGATAGTCCAAACCTGCTGAGATAGAGAAGGCTTCAAGAATTTGACCATGGGCATCTTGGAGCACATCCATGAGGGAACCGTGAAGGACACCCGGACGACCCTTAGTCAAAGTCGCTGCGTGATGCTCTGTATCCACACCAAGTCCTGCTGCTTCAGCTCCATACATAGCTACTGACTCATCTTCTACAAATGGATGGAAGAGACCGATAGCGTTAGAACCACCACCAACACAGGCTACTAGGGCATCTGGCAGATTTTTACCTGTCAAGTCACGGTACTGTTGTTTAGCCTCTCGACCGATGACACTTTGGAAATCACGAACAATTTCTGGGAATGGATGAGGCCCCAAGGCAGAACCAAGGATATAGTGGGTATCATCGATATTAGCTACCCATGAACGAAGGGCTGCATTGACCGCATCCTTGAGCACGCGCGAACCGTCTGTCACTGCCTCAACCTTGGCTCCCAAAAGCTCCATACGGAACACATTGAGGGCTTGGCGTTTAACATCTTCCTCACCCATGTAGATAGTACATTCCATGTTAAAGAGGGCTGCAGCAGTTGCAGTTGCCACACCGTGCTGACCAGCACCTGTTTCAGCGATAATTTTCTTTTTACCCATGCGTTTGGCAAGCAAAACTTGTCCTAAGGCATTGTTAATCTTGTGGGCCCCTGTATGGTTGAGGTCTTCACGTTTGAGATAAATCTTGGCTCCGCCAATATGCTGGGTCAAGTTTTTTGCGTAGTAAAGGGTAGTTTCACGTCCCACATACTGACGCAAAAGTTGGTTTAATTCCTCTTGGAAACTTGGGTCTGCCTGACTCTCACGATAGGCCTTCTCCAACTCCAAAACTGCTGTCATCAATGTTTCTGGGACGAAACGTCCACCGAATTTTCCGTAAAATCCATCTTTATTTGGTTCCTGATATGCCATGCCTTACTCTCTCTATAAATCTTCTAATCTTTTCATGATCTTTTTGTCCATCTGTCTCCACTCCGCTCGATACATCTACTGCATAGGGAGTAAAGTGTTGAATTGCTTTTACTACATTGTCTTCATTAAGGCTACCTGCTATAAAGAAGGGCTGTGCTAGTCCTGTCGTATCCAGTTGCCCCCAATCAAAGGGCTGGCCACTTCCTGCCACAGGGGCATCAAAGAGTAGATAGTCTGCCTGAGAATTGGGTACATGTCCCTCTCCATCCACCTGCACAGTCTGAATACTGTCACAAGGCAAATTCTCAAACAAATCATCCGCCACCTGACCGTGAACTTGAACCAAGTCCAAGCCAACTTTTTCAATGACTTCTAGCAGTTCTGCCCGACTTGGTGAAACAAATACACCCACCTTTTTGACATCTGCAGGAATAAGCTTTGCCAGCTCAGCAGCCTGATCCAAGGTCACCTGTCTTTTACTAGGTGCGAAGACAAAACCGATGTAGTCGGCTCCTGCTGAAACGGCTGTTTCCACCGCTTCTTTGGTCGATAGTCCACAAATCTTAACCTTTGTCAATCTGCAACTCCTTGATTCTTTGAGCCACATCCTCTGCCTGCATGAGAGCTGTTCCTACTAATATTCCGTTAAAATATGGTGCTACTCGTTCCGCATCCTGCCCTGTGAAAATAGCAGATTCAGAAATGTAATAGCGACCTTCCTCAAAGTAAGGGGCTAAATCTACACTGGTCTGCAAGTCAACTTCAAAGGTAGTCAAGTTGCGGTTGTTGACCCCGATAATCTGGGCACCAAGTCTATGAGCCACTTCTAGTTCAGCTAGATTGTGAGTTTCCACCAAGACTTCCAGACCAAGCTCTGTCGCGTAGTCATAAAGTTCCTTAAGACGTTCTTCGGACAAGGCTGCCACAATGAGCAAGATGACTGTCGCACCTGCACTGCGAGCACGGATGATTTGCTTTCATCAATAATAAAGTCCTTGTTAAGCGTCGGAATGTTTACCTGACTGGAAATCTCCCGTAGATAATCCAAATGTCCTTTAAAGAAAACTTCATCTGTCAGAACAGAAATCATCACTGCTCCATTTTCTTCATAAGTCTGGGCCTGTTGCACAATATCCACATCTAGATTGATATCTCCCAGACTAGGGCTAGCTTTCTTGACTTCAGAGATTACCTGCAAGCGGTCCTGATTATTCTTCAAAAATTCTGCCAAGCGATAGGTCTGGCGCAGGGGCTGGATTTCCTCCAGCTCCATCTGCTCAACCTCACGCGCCTTCTGCTCCAAAATTCGTGCTAAAAATTCCTGACTCATTTTTGGTACTCCTGTAACAGTCTGAGTTTTTCAAGAGCCTTGCCACTAGCAATCACTTGACGAGCTAAGGCAACTCCATCCTTGATATTATCTACCTTACCATTAGCATAGAAACCAAGACCAGCATTTAAAACTGTCGTTTCCAAGAATGGACTTGGTTCGTTTTTAAGAACGCTGAGCAAAATTTCTGCATTTTCCTGAGCATTCCCTCCACGAATATCGTCGATAGCGTAGCCTTCCATTCCCAAATCCTCTGGAGTAAAGCTTGACAAGGTGATTTCGCCATTTTCAAGAAGAGCAATCGTGGTTGTTCCATTCAAACCAGCTTCATCCAAACCTTCTGGTCCAGCAACCACGATGGCACGTTTGCGACCCATATTTTTCAAAACCTGAGCTGTACTTTCTAGAAGTTCTGGACGACTAATTCCAAGAAGCTGTGTTTCCAAAGCCATTGGGTGAATCAAGGGACCAGTCAAGTTCATGATCGTTGGAATTCCCAATTCCAAACGAGCTGGCATGATGTATTTCATAGCTGGGTGCATATTTTTAGCAAAGAGAAAGACGATTCCAGTTTTATCAAAGACCTTACCTAGTTCAGCTGGTTTGAGGTCTAGGTTGATACCCAAGGCTTCGAGGACATCTGCGGAACCAGATTTAGAAGAAATCGAGCGGTTACCATGTTTGGCCATGTGAACACCGCCACCAGCCAAGACAAAGGCTGCAGTCGTAGAAATGTTAAAGCTGAAAGACTTGTCCCCACCTGTACCACAGTTATCCATGGCATCATGAATCTCAGTTGGAATGTGTTGGGCATGCCCTCTCATGACTTGAGCAATGGCTGTGCGTTCTTCAGGTGTTTCCCCTTTCATCTTAAGAGCCAAAAGGAGAGAAGCAATCTGCGCTTCCGTTACACGCCCAGTTACGATACGCTCAATGACATCCGTCATTTCCACACCTGATAAATTTTCAAATTTTGCTAGTTTTTCAATAATCTCTTTCATCCTAGTTTCCTCACTTTACAACCTTCTCGATAAAATTCCGAATAGAAGACAAGCCATCTGGCGTTCCGATACTTTCTGGATGGTACTGGAAGCCATAAATTGGAAGTGCTTTGTGTTGAATTCCCATAATGGCTTGGTCATCAGTCGAACGAGCTGTCACTTCAAAGTCTTCTGGCATCTCTTCAATTAAAATACTGTGGTAACGCATGACCGCACGGCCATCCTCGATACCTTGATACAAAACAGATGGCGCTTCAAAGCTGATATTGCTCTGTTTCCCATGCATGACTTTTGGAGCCAAACCTAACTTACCACCAAAGACTTCTGCGATAGCTTGATGGCCCAAACAAATCCCAAGAATCGGCTTCTTGCCTGCAAAATCACGAATCATGTCTTCCATCTTTCCAGCATCAACTGGCCAACCGGGACCAGGAGAAAAGACCAGACCATCTGCTTTTCCAGCTTCTTCATACAGTTTGGGATCATCATTTCTCAAGACCTGAACTTCTGCAAAATTCCCAATGTATTGGGCCAAGTTATAGGTAAAAGAATCATAGTTGTCAATCAATAAAATCATGGTCTTAGTTCTCCAATTCTAGTCATAGATTTTGCTTTGTTAATGGTTTCTTGGTATTCGTTTTGGGCGATAGAGTCATAGACAATCCCTGCCCCAGCCTGCACATAGGCTGTTTGATTTTTGAGAATCATAGTTCGGATGGCAATGGCAAAATCCATATCACCCGTCGCAGACAAGTAGCCGATTGCTCCTGCGTATACGCCCCGTTTTTCTGTTTCCAGTTCATAGATGCGTCTCATCGCTCGAATCTTTGGTGCTCCAGAAACGGTTCCAGCAGGAAGTGTTGCTTTCAAGGCATCCATGGCAGTGAGTTCTGGAAGCAAACGCCCCTTGACCACACTGGTCAAATGCATGACATAACGGAAGAGCTCCACTTCCATATACTTGGTGACTTGGACACTGGCCGTTTCAGAGATGCGGCCAATATCATTTCGTCCCAAGTCTACTAACATCCGATGCTCTGCTGTTTCCTTCTCATCCGAAAGTAGGTCTGTCGCCAAATCCTTGTCTTCTTCATCCGTAGCGCCTCTTGGTCTCGTACCTGCAATCGGATTAGTTGTCACGATGCCATTTTTGACAGAAACCAAACTTTCTGGACTTGCACCGATGATTTGATAATCCCCAAAGTCGTAGAAATAGAGGTAATTGGATGGATTGGTCACGCGGAGATTTCTGTAGAAGTCAAATGGATTTCCAGTAACCTCTGCTGAGAAACGCTGGCTGAGCACACATTGGAACATATCACCATTACGAATCAAGTCGCGAGCTCTTTCCACCATTTCCTCAAACTTCGGAGGAGCGATATGAGGTTTGAAGTCCAGCGGAGATAAATCCAAGTCTTCAAATTCATTTGGAGCAGGGATGCGTAATTCCTCAAGCACTTGATTCAAAGCTTTTTCCAAGTCTTCTTGACTACGCTCGCTGTAAAGAGCATCCTCAATGATATGGATTTTTTCCTTCTTGTGGTCAAAGACAATGTAACTCTCATAGACGAAGAAATGCATGTCTGGCGTTCCAATGGTATCCTCAGGAATTTGACCAATTTCTTCATAAAGCGAAATCATATCGTAACCAACAAAACCAATGGCTCCACCACCAAAAGGTAGGTCTGAATGGTGCTGGCTCTTATGAGTCACTTCATAAAGGAAGTCCAGGGGATCACAATCAATCACTTGACCATTTTGATAGAGGACTCCATTTTCAAACTTAATCTCAAAAACTGGATTATAAGCTAAGATAGAAAAACGAGCTGTTTCCTTGTCTCTCGGAATACTCTCTAAGATGACCTTGTGTTGCCTCTTTAAGCGCATATAAGCCAAGATTGGTGATAAGACATCTCCATGAATGATTCGTTCCATTGTAATTTCCCTTTCAGTTCCTTTTTTTAATTTTTTATCTTTTTCTATTTCCCTTAAATAGTGCGGACGGGAGCAACTTTCTTCAAAATTTCATCCCTAATTTTTGAGCCTTAGGTCTCAAAAATTCCGTCCTATAGAAGCATATTTGCTTCTATAGGATACCACTATGGCGGGAAATATCTTTTAAAAGCTCACTTCGTTCGCAAATTTTTTGTAGCAATCTATTTAATAATGAACAATAATCTAAAACTAAACAGCTGAACCTATAATAGACATATAAAAATCCCCACGCAAAATAACTTGCGTGAGGACGAAATTCGCGGTGCCACCTCAATTATAGGATTTCTCCTATCTCTCATTCCTGTCTCAGATACCTCCTGTAACAGGCTGTGCGATAAAGGGCACTCCCTTGAGAATTATGTTTTCTTCTCTCGTCTTAAATGGACCCAACCTTACAACTTTCTCTGCTTGTTTTCAGCAACCACAAGCTTTCTGTGAGAGAAAGAACTGTAATTTTTCCATCTTTTATTTTTTATCTTCTAGGTAATCTGCAATTGCAGCTACGTCCTTGTCTCCACGACCAGAGACATTGATGATGATAATGTCGTCTTTACTTAGTTTCGGTGCACGTTTAACTGCTTCTGCAATAGCGTGCGAACTTTCAATCGCTGGGATAATTCCTTCTGTCTTACTGAGAAGGAGCAGGGCTTGAACAGCTTCTTCATCTGTCGCAGCGACATATTCCACGCGACCTGAGTCTTTGAAGTAGGCGTGTTCTGGGCCAACACCAGGATAGTCCAAACCAGCTGAGATAGAGTAAACTGGAGCTAGCTCTCCGTCTTCCTTAAAGACTGCATAAGTCTTCATGCCGTCGACAATTCCGATACTACCTTTTGTCATAGTAGCAGCGTGCTTGTCTGTATCAAGTCCGTGACCAGCAGCTTCAACCCCAACCAATTTGACTTCTTCATCAGCCACATACTGTGAAAAAGCACCGATGGCATTGGAACCACCACCTACACAGGCAATAACGTAGTCTGGTAAACGACCTTCTTTTTCTAAGATTTGACGGCGAGATTCTTCACTGATGACTTTCTGGAACTCATGAACAATAGTAGGATAAGGGTGAGGCCCCACAGCAGATCCCAGAACATAAAAGGCTTCAAGGTCATTCATCCATGCTCCAAAGGCTGCATCAACCGCATCCTTAAGAGTTCGTGTCCCCGTTTCAACTGCGTGAACAGTTGCTCCCATCATCTCCATACGGAAAACATTTAGGCGTTGACGCTCTACATCCTCTGCCCCCATGTAAACATCACAGGCCATACCAAACTTAGCTGCTGCAGCTGCAGTCGCAACCCCGTGCTGACCAGCCCCTGTTTCCGCGATAACACGTTTTTTACCCATACGTTTGGCTAGAAGAATTTGTCCTAAAACATTGTTGAGCTTGTGAGAACCCAGATGGTTAAGGTCTTCACGCTTGAGATAAATCTTAGCGCCACCTAGGTACTCTGTCAAACTTTCTGCAAAATAGAGCGGTGTTTCGCGACCTGAATAGTCCTTCAAGTAATGACGAAATTCTGCCAAAAATTCTGGATCATCCTTGTACTTGTCAAATGTCACTTCCAACTCATCCAACAAAGCCTGAATCGGCTCCGGTACAAAACTACCACCAAATTGTCCAAAATAACCTTTAGTTGTCATAAAAATTTCCTCTTTCTGTATTTATTCGACTTTTTGTTTGCTTTTAGTAGTAGGCAAGGAGCTGCAGATAGAACTCAATACTCTTCGAAAATCAAATTCAAACCACGTCAACGTCGCCTTGCCGTACTCAAGTACAGCCTGCGGCTAGTTTCCTAGTTTGCTCTTTGATTTTCATTGAGTATAAGTTCATCAAAGCGACTTAACGCCCTAATAAAAGATAAACAAAATGACGGATAGAAAAAAGCCCACACACAGAAAATTACTCTGCGTGAGGGCGTTGGTAACGCGGTGCCACCTCAATTATAAAGGGACTATTCCCCTTTACATCTCTGCCTTGTCTAACAACAAGTTGCACTGTAAGGTGTGCGCACCGAATTTTCATTGTTTCAAATTCATTTTTAAAATCAGCCCACTTTCACTACTTCCAACCACCTGTTCACAATCACCACAGGCTCCCTGAAGATCAAAAATAGTTACTTTTCTGATTTATTGAACTTATTTTAATACTTTGTTTTTCCTTTGTCAAGACTTTTTTACAATTTTTTTGATGAAGCTAGTACTTTTTCAGAAACTGTTTTGAAAGTCTCAATGATATAGTCCACTTCTTCATCGCTTAATTTAGTATGAAGAGGGAGCGTAATTTCATTTTCAAAGAAGGCATAGGCCTTGGGATAATTCGCCATCTCAAAGCCAAGATTCTTATAGGCTGTCAAGAGCGGAAGCGGTTTGTAGTGTACGTTACTTGCAATTCCTGCTTTGGCCAATTCTTGGATGATAAGATTGCGTTCTTCTAAGTTCGCTCCTTCTACATGGGTGATGTAGAGGTGGCGTGAAGATTCGATAGTTTCAGTCTCATGTGCTAAAGGATGGATGCGAGAACCTGCAAAACTACGATCATAGCGGTCCACAATGTCCTTACGACATTGCAACAAGCTTGGATAGCGGTCCAATTGTACCAGACCAAGTGAAGCCATGATATCTGTCATATTGCACTTGTAGGCTGGTGTCACGATATCGTATTCCCAAGAACCCAGTTGCATCTTGGCAAGAGCATCCTTAGTTTGACCATGAAGCGACAGAATCTGGAATTCCTTGTACATCTCTTCGTCGTCAATCGCTGGATTGGCTTTCCACGTCGCACTTCCACCTTCTGCCGTTGTAAAATTCTTAACGGCATGGAATGAGAAGGATGTGAAGTCAGCGATAGAACCAGCCGGTTGACCCTTGTAAGTTGATCCCAAAGCGTGGGCACTATCAGAGACAATCACAATACGGTTAAAGGCCTTTTGCCACTTGCTTGAAGCGGTAAAGAGATCACGTTTTTTCTCCACAACTTGGAACAAACGGTCATAGTCGCAAACAATCCCCGCAAGCTCAACCGGAATAATCACCTTAGTCTTTTCAGTAATGGCTTGCTCCAGCAAGTCATAGTCCATTTCAAAAGTATCTGCTTGGATATCCACCATGACAGGGGTCGCCCCTACGTGAGTGATAACACTACATGAAGCTGTATAGGTCATGGCTGGAACGATGACTTCATCACCAGGTCCCACTTCCAAGACGCGCAAAATCAACTCCAGAGCGGCAGTCGCAGAGTTGAGGCAGACAGTCTTAGGCGTCTGTGTATATTGAGACAAGCGACGCTCCAGTTCTTTTGTTTTAGGACCTGTTGTGATCCAACCAGAACGAAGGGTATCCGCTACTTCAGCAATTTCTGCTTCCGTAATATCGGGTGGTGAAAATGGAATATTGTAATTTGGCATTGATTTGCTCCTTTTATCTGTACTCATTTTCTCATGACTACTTTATTTTAGCACTTCAAACACGGTTTGAAACATGATTTTGATGTCTCCAAGGAAACTAAATTCTCGGAGATAAGAAAGGTTATAGCGCATCTTTTCAGGAAGAACATGCTCTACATAGGCTTGGTCAACTGACAGGCCTTTTTCGGTCATTTGACTGATAATAGTGTCCTCATCCTTGTAGTGAATGCTGGCTGGAGAGGTAATCCCTGCTGGTAAAAGTAAGGTCGCCATCATTTCAGGGCTATACTGCTCTGTGTAGCGTGGCACTTCAGGTCGTGTACCGACAAAGGACATTTCGCCTTTAAGGACATTGACCAGCTGAGGCAGTTCGTCCAAACGCACACGGCGGATGAAATTGCCAACCTTGGTAATGCGGCTATCGTTAGCAGAAGTCACCAGACTTCCTTTTTATCCGCATCCGTCACCATGGTACGGAACTTCCAAATCTTGAACCGACGGTTGTACTGGGTCACACGCTCTTGCTTGTAAATCACTGGCCCCTTGCTATCCAACTTGATCCAAATGCTCAAGATGAGAAAGATGGGAGAGGTTAGAACCAGTAAGACCAAGGCTAGAGACCAGTCCAAGCAACGCTTGAAAATCAGCGACCCCTTCCTTTTAGAGACAAGCTGGTAGTAAGACTCAACCTCGCTTGATTTCATTTCCACGGGCAAGTCTTCCCATTTCAGCATGCTGTTTCTCCTTTGTTTTTATTATACTATTTGTCAACATTTTTCATTATACCACAAAATGGAAAAGGCGGTGAAAGAAATCTGTAATTTGAAGGATTTCCTTCTTACACTCAATGAAAATCAAAGAGTATTAAGACATAGCACCCGCCTGCAAACTATACATCTTGTGATAGGTTCCTCCCAAAGCCAAGAGTTCCTCATGGGTTCCACTCTCAATAATTCGTCCCTTGTCCAAAACATAGATACAGTTGGCGTCTTGGATGGTCGAAAGACGATGGGCGATGGCAATGGTTGTTCGTCCCTGTCTCATCTTAGCCAGTGAAGCTTGAACCAAACTTTCTGTTTCAGAGTCAATATTGGCTGTCGCTTCATCCAAAATCAGGATTTTAGGCTGACTGGCGACTGTTCTGGCAAAGGCAAGAAGCTGACGCTGACCTGTTGAAAAACTGGAGCCACGCTCAGAAACAGGGGCGTCATATCCCTGAGGAAGTTCTTGAATAAAGGAATCTGCATCCACGAAGGCTGCAGCAGCCTGGACCTGCTCATCACTAATGTCTTGGTACATGGCGATATTGGACTTAATGGTTCCATGATAGAGGAAGGGTTCCTGCAAGACCAGACCGATGCTTTTTCTCAGCTCTTCCTGACTGTAGTCCCTAATATCCACATCGTCCAAGAGAACTCGCCCTGATTGAAATTCATAAAAGCGCATGAGGACATTAATAATCGAAGATTTCCCTGAACCTGTATGACCTACAAAGGCAATGGTTTCACCCTTGTTAACCGAAAAGAAAATATCATCCAGAATCGGATGTTTGCCATCATATGAGAAACACACATGTTCAAAACGGATATTGCCTTCTTTGACTTTAGCTTGGCCATTTTCTTGAAGAGGTTCATAGGTCCTCTCGTCTATCAGGGAAAAGACACGACCTGCAGAAACCATAGACGTTTGCAGGGTTGAGAAGTTTTGCGTCACTTCAATCAAGGGATCAAAGAGACGATTGATATACTGGATAAAGGCATACATGGTTCCTGCCGTTATTCCCAGATAAAGACCACGATAGCCAAATAGGCTATCAAAACAGCGTATCCTAGGAGTTTCAGCAAACTCATGGCAGGGCGCAAAAAGAGGGCATCCAAGGCTACAGAACGGTTGGCATAGACCAAGTGTTCTTGGTTGATTTCATCGAATTCCGCCTGCAGGCGCTTCTCTTGATTAAAGGCCTGGATTATTCTGATGCCCTCGATATTCTCTGCCAGCTTGCTATTGATATCTGACAAGAGACTTCTGGTTTTCTCAATGATTTTCACTGATTTTTTCCGATAGAGATTGACCAAAAGGGAAATCAAGGGGAGAAAGAGCAAGACTAATGCTGTCAAACGAAAATCCAACACCAACATGGTATAAAGAGTTGTCAGAAAGATGAAAACTGCTGAGATAAAGCTGGACAAAATTCCCGAAAACATATCACTGATGGTCTCGGTGTCATTTGTCAAACGAGAGACGATAGAGCCTGCTGGCGTCTTGTCAAAATAAGACATGCCCAGCTTTTCCATATTGGCAAAGGCATCGCGACGAATATCCCTAACAATACTGTAAGACACGCGCGCAAAGAGAAGATTGCCGACATACTGGACCAGAGTTTGTAGGATATAAAGGCCATAGTAGGCCAGCAAAACGGTCACAGCGAGTTGATTGAGATTGCTGAGATACTGGTCGATAAAGTGGGAAGCCACAAGGGGGGATGACACTTTTGATCACCGTCGTCGCTAGAAGAAAACTGAGTGCCAAAAAGGTAAGGAGTCCATAAGGCTTGAGATAAGACATCAAGCGCTTCAATACAGCCCATTGTTCTTTCTTATTCTGCATCTTCTTCTCCTTTCATTTCCAGCTGCTGAGACTGGTAGGTTTGGGCATACCAGCCATCCAAAGCTAGCAAGTCTTCGTGCCTGCCTCGTTCGATAATTTGACCATTTTGCAGGACTAAAATCAGATCTGCATGGACAACTGCACTGAGGCGATGAGCCGTGATAATGGTTGTTTTGTTCTTTCGCGTCTCCTTGAGTTTGTCGATAATCGCATACTCCGTCTTGGCATCCACAGCCGACAAAGAATCATCCAAAATCAAGATATCAGATCTAAAATCATAGCCCGACTCATGGCCAGACGCTGCTTTTGACCACCAGAAAGACTGACTCCCTTTTCACCAATCAGCGTATCAAATCCCTGAGGCATGGCTACAATGTCTTGGTAAACTTGGGCTAGCTTAGTCGCTTCCTCGACCGCTGAAAGTGGTAAATCAGGATTCCCAAAGCGAATATTGTCTAAGATAGAGGTCGCAAAGAGAAACTGGTCCTGAGGGACGTAGCCCATAAGACTGCGAAGGTCTGTCAGACGATAGTCCCGAATATCGTAGCCATTTAGATAAATGGCTCCCTTATCCACATCGTACTCACGCAAGAGGAGCTTAATCAAGGACGTTTTTCCAGAGCCTGTTTGCCCGACCAATCCCAGAGTTTGCCCTTTTTCCAAACTAAAGTGAACATTTGTCAGTGTTTCCTCATTTTCAAATGCAAAACTATCAACGGCATACTGCAAGCGCCCGTTTTCAATTCCATCTAAAGGAAACTCAGGGTCCTGTACAGGTGATTCCTGAGACAAAAGTTCCTCAATTCGCTGGTAAGAAACCTTCCCTCGCTGGGTAATATTAAAGAGGAAGCCGATGGCCATAAGAGGCCAAACTAGCATATCCAAGTAGCTGATAAAGGTAACTAGATTACCAACTGTAATCTGTCCCTCCTGAACCATCAAGGAGCCGACCAAGAGGGTTAACACATAGGATGAACCAACAAATAAGAGAACCATAGGGTCAAAGAGACTATCGTATTTCATGGTTTGCAGGTTCTTCTGGAAGGTCAATTCATTGACTGCCTGAAAGGACTTCAACTCGTCCGCCTGGTAACCGAAAGACTTGGTCACTTTAATACCTGATACAGACTCCTGCACCTTGTTATTGAGTTCAGAAAAGGCAGCCTGCGATTCACCAAAGGCCTTATGGGTCTTTCTCCCTAGACGACTAGTCGCATAAGCCATGAAAGGTAAGGGTAAAATGGCAACTAGGGTCATTTGCCATGAAATACTAAAAAGCATGGTCAGCAAAGTCACCAAAGCCGTGATCGAGGCATCCACCGCAGACATAACACCACCCCCTGCGAGACGCGTCAAGGCATTGATATCATTTGTAGCGTGTGCCATCAGGTCCCCTGTACGATAGGTCTGATAAAGCTGGAGACATTTTTGTGAAATGCTCAAACAAGCGAGACCGCATAATCTGCCCCAGACGGTAGGAAGTTCCAAGGATATACATACGCCAAACATAGCGCAGATAGTACATCCCAAAGGCTGCAAGAAGCAAATAAAATAGGTCAAGAAGGAGGTCCTGCTGGGTTAATTGTCCCGATGTGATGGCATCAATGACCCGCCCCATGACCATGGGGGGAATAAGATTGAGTACGGAAACCAAGACCAAAGCCACAATCCCCACTAAATAACGGCGTTTTTCTAACTTGAAAAACCACCAAAGTTTTTGAATAATGGACATAACATCCCTTTCTGATTGCAAATAGAAACCTGAGGCCAAGACCCCAGGTTTTTCTTATTCATAGGTTACAACTGTGACCGCACCCTTGTCATACTCAGCGATAAAGATATTGGCTACATTGTCATGCCCTTGCTTGCTGAGATTGTCAAGCAACCACTCTTCGTTACGACCAATCGACTCCAAAACATCGACTTGTATCACACCGTCAGTCACAACTGGATACTTAGGATTTTCATCTCCCATTTGGACCACGATGAGTTGGCCATTTTGCTCCTGCACAGCTCGTTTGACTTGCTTCATCTGGAAAATTCCTTGGCTACGAAGTTTGAGGGCTACATCCGATGCAGACAAGCCAACTGAACGACAGGCTTCTGGGTCAATCTGCCCATTTTTGATAAGGAGAGTTGGTTTTCCATCAATCAAGCGTTTGACAAAACGAACATTGTTATTGAGCCACTTGAGGGTCAAGACCAAAATCGTCCACATCATCAAAATCACTGCGTACTGCAGAATGCTGATTGAACTATTGTAAATCACCCCACCGATGATACCACCAAGAACATAGTTCTGAATTTGGTCTGTAGCAGAGTTAGGTGCTAGGTTCCCCTTTCCTGTCACATTAATAACAAACAAGAGAGAAAAGACCCAAGGCCAGTTTGATTAAAATTTCCATATAATTGAGTGTCATTTGTTTACCTCCACCAATTCAATAGCGTCTGTTTGATGCAATTCTAATTTCTCTAAAAGATACTTGTCTGGTTGGCTCCCGTTCATGGCACGATAGAAATTTGAACCTACCTTGATAAGTGCTCCATCAGTGGCTGCAGAAGTATTGACATAAACTTCTGATTTATCCACTCCCAAGTCTTTGGAAACAACCTCTATGAAATGAAGTGAAGTTTGAAATTGGTTGTTAGAGGCTTGATTGGTCTGGTATTTTGAGATTGTCACCAAAAGCATGGCCACCAAGGTCAAGGACAAAATCATGACCAATTCCCGAAACTTAGTCCCCTTTTTATCTCGATAGGCTTTAAAAGCAAAAAATCCTGTGATAGCTAGGAGCACAATCCCAAAGCCAATCATCATTCCATTTTGCTGACTGATTTGGCTAAGTACATAGTCATATGAGTAAAATTTCATTTATTTTCACTCCCTTTCATAAAATCATTCTTAATTATAAACGAAAGAGAGTGATTTTTCAAGCCATACGTTGGGGAAATGGACCTTTTTTTGGTATAATAAAATCTATAATCTGAATGAAAAAGGTAACTTTATGAAACTCATCTCATGGAATATTGATTCCCTCAATGCTGCCCTAACCAGTGACTCAGCTCGTGCCAAATTGTCCCAAGAAGTCCTACAAACCTTGGTCGCTGAAAATGCTGATATCATTGCTATCCAAGAAACTAAGCTTTCTGCCAAAGGGCCTACAAAGAAACACTTGGAAATTTTAGAGGAACTCTTCCCAGGCTACGAAAACACGTGGCGTTCTTCTCAAGAACCTGCTCGTAAAGGCTATGCTGGAACCATGTTCCTTTATAAGAAAGAACTTACACCTACTGTCACTTTCCCAGAAATCGGTGCCCCTTCTACCATGGACTTGGAAGGCCGCATCATCACCTTGGAATTTGATGAATTTTTCGTGACCCAAGTTTACACTCCAAACGCTGGCGATGGACTCAAACGCTTGGAAGAACGTCAAGTCTGGGATGTCAAATATGCGGAGTACTTGGCTGAACTAGACAAAGAAAAACCAGTCCTTGCGACCGGTGACTACAATGTGGCCCACAATGAGATTGACCTTGCAAATCCTGCTAGCAATCGCCGTTCACCAGGATTTACCGACGAGGAACGTGCTGGATTTACCAACCTTTTAGCAACTGGATTTACTGATACCTTCCGCCACATTCACGGCGATGTCCCAGAACGCTACACTTGGTGGGCACAACGCAGCAAGACTTCTAAAATCAACAATACAGGCTGGAGAATCGACTACTGGCTGACAAGCAACCGCGTGGCTGACAAGGTGACCAAGTCTGATATGATTGACTCCGGTGCGCGCCAAGACCACACACCCATTGTCATGGAGATTGAACTCTAAGGAGAAAACGAATGGACTATCAAGCTGTCATTCCTGAATTTGTAGTATCTGACATCGAAAAATCACGCCACTTCTACTGCGACCTGCTAGGATTCTCTGTCGAATACGAGCGTCCAGAGGAGAAATTTCTCTTCCTCTCGCTTGAAGACTGCCAACTTATGCTAGAAGAAGGCAGCGCAGAAGAATTAGCTCAGCTGACCTATCCTTTCGGGCGCGGTGTCAATATTTCCTTTGGCATTGCAGATGTTCCTCAGCTCCACCAAAAACTGCTGGAAGCTGACTATCCTATCCATCGTCCGCTGACCAAGAGAACATTTCGTGTTGGAGATCACTATATCTATCCTCATGAGTTTGCAGTTTTGGATCCAGATGGCTATTTTTTAAGATTTAGCGAGTAGAATAATAAATATTGGGAAAAAGTCTTTAAAGTTAAAAAGGCATATTATCAAGTCTTGAGAAATCTTGATAATATGCCTTTTATGATAGAAAAACCTTCTAAATGTTAGTCAATAAATTATTTTTTTCCAATTTTTTTATTATATTTGTTCGTTTTTTTATTTCAAAACATTAACAAAACATTTGATTTCTAAAGTTATTTAGTGTAAAATAAAAACATTGGCTCAAGCCTATTTTAAATTAAATATCGTTTTACTTGTTTATGTCGTGAATTGGCACGACGTTTCTACAAGGTGCCGGAACACCTAACAATAAGTAAGTCAGAGTGAGGTACGGGTGTTTTGCCATGCCTATTTTGGGGACTTACTTAGAGATTAAGTAGGTCCCTTTTGAATATTTTTAATATTTCCCTTAATTAGTGTGGACGGGAGGTGAAATTATCCTGTGAATAATTTCAGGAATCCAGGGAATTTCATCCCTAATTTTTGAGCCCCTAGCTCTTTCATTTCTAGGCTTAGGCTAAAATAGTTCCCCGAACTATTTTACTCTCAAAAATCCCGTCATAGACAATAACAAGATTATTGTCTATGATACCACTACAACGGGAAATATTTGATAAGACTCGCTTCGCTCATACTAGTTTTATCAAATATATAGTACTAGCAAACTGAATCACTATAGAAACATTTAATCAACAAGTAAACTGGCTTTTAGACTTTAGGAGGTCTTATGAAATTATTAGAAGAGCGCATCCTCAAGGATGGGCATATCTTGGGTGATAATATCCTCAAGGTGGATTCCTTTTTAACTCACCAAGTTGACTTTAGCTTGATGCAAGAAATCGGTAAAGTTTTTGCGGAAAAATTTGCTTCTGCTGGCATTACCAAAGTCGTAACCATTGAAGCGTCGGGTATTGCCCCAGCCGTTTTTACAGCTGAAGCCTTAAATGTTCCCATGATTTTCGCTAAAAAAGCTAAAAACATCACTATGAACGAAGGCATCTTAACTGCCGAAGTTTACTCCTTTACCAAGCAGGTAACCAGCACCGTTTCTATCGCTGGAAAATTCCTCTCACCAGAGGACAAGGTTTTGATTATCGACGATTTCCTTGCTAACTGCCAAGCTGCTAAAGGCTTGATTCAAATCATCGAACAGGCTGGAGCCACAGTCGAAGCTATCGGTATTGTGATTGAAAAATCCTTCCAAGATGGTCGTGATTTGCTTGAACAAGCAGGCTATCCTGTCCTATCACTCGCTCGTTTGGATCGTTTTGAAAATGGTCAAGTTATTTTTAAGGAGGCAGATCTCTAATGCAAACTCAAGAAAAACATTCGCAAGCAGCCGTTCTTGGCTTGCAACACTTACTTGCAATGTATTCGGGTTCAATCCTTGTACCGATTATCATTGCAACATCTCTTGGCTATTCAACTGAGCAGTTAACCTACTTGATTTCAACAGACATCTTCATGTGTGGAGTAGCTACCTTCCTCCAACTCCAACTCAACAAACACTTTGGTATCGGGCTTCCTATCGTTCTTGGAGTTGCCTTCCAATCGGTTGCTCCTCTGATTATGATTGGACAAAGTCATGGTAGTGGCGCTATGTTTGGTGCTTTAATTGCATCGGGTATTTACGTAGTTCTTGTCTCAGGAGTCTTCGCAAAAATAGCCGATCTCTTCCCATCTATCGTAACAGGATCTGTTATTACCACGATTGGTTTAACCTTGATTCCTGTCGCTATTGGAAATATGGGAAATAACGTTCCAGAGCCAACTGGTCAAAGTCTCTTGCTTGCCGCTATTACTGTTCTGATTATCCTCTTGATTAACATCTTTACCAAAGGATTTATCAAGTCTATCTCCATTTTGATTGGTCTAGTTGTTGGAACAGCCATTGCTGCTAGCATGGGCTTGGTTGACTTCTCTCCTGTTGCAGCAGCACCACTTGTCCATGTCCCTACCCCACTCTACTTTGGGATGCCAACCTTTGAAATCTCATCTATTGTCATGATGTGTATCATCGCAACGGTGTCTATGGTTGAGTCGACTGGTGTTTACTTAGCCTTGTCTGATATCACAAAAGATCCAATCGACAGCACGCGCCTGCGCAACGGTTACCGCGCAGAAGGTTTGGCCGTACTTCTCGGAGGAATCTTTAACACCTTCCCTTACACAGGATTTTCACAAAACGTTGGTTTGGTTAAATTATCAGGTATCAAGACTCGCCTGCCAATCTACTACGCAGCTGGTTTCCTGGTTCTCCTTGGACTCCTTCCTAAGTTTGGTGCCCTTGCTCAAATCATTCCAAGTCTGTCCTTGGTGGTGCTATGCTGGTGATGTTTGGTTTTGTATCGATTCAAGGAATGCAAATCCTCGCTCGTGTTGACTTTGCTAACAATGAACACAACTTTCTTATCGCAGCTGTTTCCATCGCTGCAGGTGTAGGACTAAACAACAGTAATCTCTTTGTCAGCATGCCAACAGCCTTCCAAATGTTCTTCTCAAACGGAATCGTTGTAGCCAGCCTACTTGCCATTGTCCTCAATGCCGTATTAAATCATAAAAAGAAATAAGAAAAAGAGGTGTAAGCCTCTTTTTTGTTTATCTATATCCTTACCTGTCTTTCTTCTGACCGTTGGCCTGTGACAAACATGGTAAAAGTTGCCTTGCAGACATTTCTGCCTTCTTGATTAGTGATATCGACATCCACTACACAAGTTGTGCGACCTTGATGGACACATTCTCCTTTAATGGTCAGCACATCGTCGAGTTTTCCTGCCTTGAGATAGTTGATAGAGGATTGAAGTGTCACTACGTCTAGTCCTAGTGAGATGAGCACCAAACCACTAATCTGGTCGCAAAGGGTAAAGAGATAGCCGCCATGGGCATAGCCATAGTAGTTGAGAGATGAGTCCACTACTTTTGTCGTCACTACAACGTGACCATCTTTCATCTCTTTAATTTCATAATTTTCAAAAGCTGATATAGCATCAAAGTGAAAATCTTTCATCATTTCCTCCTGATATTTCAAACGACACTATGATACTATTTTTTATAGTACTGTGCAAGGATAAAGCTCCTAGTCTGACAAAATTCCGATTTGTTCTACAAAGCGCATAAATGCTGCCTGTCCCTGAGCAGTTTGCTTATAGACACCTGCATCCTCCAGTACACGCGCAAAGATAGCCCCCACAGAGTCCTTGACGATTTCAAGGGCTTTTTCTTTATCCGTTAGGTCTGGATGTTGAGCTTTGAGTTGGTCTGCCCATTCCTGATGATAGTCGGCAACTGTATCAGCTTCTCCCACAAGATAGCTGGCGACTTGCTCCACTTCCGCTTTCAAACGAGGTGGCAAGATAGCCAAACCCATGACCTCAATCAAGCCGATATTTTCCTTCTTGATATGTTGGACATCCTTGTGGGGATGATAGATACCGTCAGGATGTTCTACTGAAGTCTGGTTATCTCTCAAGACTAAGTCCAACTCAAACTGTCCATCACGCTTACGCGCTATAGGTGTGATGGTGTGATGCGGTGTCCCGTCTGTCTCTGCCAAAATCTGCACTGCAGGATCTGAATACTGGCGCCATTCCTGCAAAATCTTGTCAGCCAAGTTGATCAAATCCTCTTTGGAATCCGAAGTCAAACGCAACACTGACATTGGCCACTTAACAATTCCAGCCTTGACCTGCTCAAAACCAGCAAATTGGAAGGTCTTTTGCAAGGGAGCCAATTCCATAGGAAACACGTGACGGCCTCCTTGATAGTGATCATGAGTCAGAATAGAGCCTCCCACGATTGGCAGGTCGGCATTAGAACCTGCAAAATATTCTGGAAACTGCTCTACGATAGACAGCAAACGTTCAAAACTCTGATGACTAATGGCCATGGGACGATGCTGGCCATCTAAAAAGATACAGTGCTCATTAAAATAAGCATAGGGCGAATACTGGAAACCCCACTCCTGACCAGCCATTTCAAAACGGATAATCCGGTGGTTGCTGCGAGCTGGATGATTGACCCGACCATGGTAGCCTTCGTTCTCTAGACAAAGCTGGCACTGGGGATAATTGCTAGCTTGCACCAACTTGGCTGCCGCAATCTCTTTGGGATCCTTTTCAGGCTTAGAGAGGTTGATGGTAATTTCAAGTTCACCGTAATCAGACGGAACACGATAAGCGATATTTTTAGCAATGGCCTTGAGTTTAATGTAGTCATTCTTCTGACTGAGTTGGTAGAAATCCGCTATCGCTTGCTCAGGAGACTGGGCGTAGGTTGCCCAAAAGTCACGATTGACCTGACTCGGACAAGGGGTCACCAAGTCCATCAATTCAGCACCAAGGATTTCACGCGCAGTCTGACTATCCTCAATCGTCTCTAATCGAACTGCTTCCTCAACCAGCTGGTCCTTGAGATCAATCAATTTATCCAGATTGGTCTCAACTTCCAAAACACCATCTCCCACTCGTGCCAAGACACGATTGGTCAGGTAGATTCGATCCATTTCCTGAAATGAACTTTCAGCAATGACATGTGTTACAAATTTATCTACTAAGGTCACTATAGAGCCTCCTTTTGACTAGTCAAGGACGCGAGTGCCACCTGCAACTTCAGCGATATAGAAGCTTGGAGCGTAGCCAACTACTTCCTCGTAGTGTTTTCCAACAGCTTCCTTAAAGGCCTCAACAGTATCTTTTTGCACCAAGGCAATGGCACATCCGCCAAAACCTGCCCCTGTCATACGAGCACCGAGAACACCTTCTTGTGCCCAAGCTGTGTGAACAAGAGTATCCAATTCCAAACCAGTTACTTCATAATCATGCTCTAGGGAAACGTGTGACGCATTCATCAAACGACCAAATATTTCCAAATCTCCTGCTTGAAGGGCTGCTTGAGCTTTGAGGGTACGTTGGTTTTCAAGAACAGCATGACGAGCACGTTTCAAACGATTTTCATCTTTAATCAGATAGCTATATTGGTCAAAGGCCCACTCATCCAATTCACCCAAGGTCTGAATATCTAAAGCTGCTTGCAATTCTTCCACTGCTTTTTCGCACTCAGCACGGCGTTCATTATATTTAGAATCCGCCAATTCACGGCGTTTGTTGGTGTTCATGATAACAACGACATTGTCCTTCAAATCAAGTGGCACCAAGTCATACTCCAAGGTGTTGGTATCTAGGTAAATGGCACGTTGGTTAGCACCCATACCGATAGCAAACTGGTCCATAATACCAGAGTTGACTCCGATAAAGTTGTTTTCTGTTTGTTTTCCAATTTTAACCAAATCGAGACGATCTAATTTAAATCAAAGAGATGCTCTGCCACGACTCCTGTCAAGAGTTCAAGGGATGCTGATGATGACAAGCCAGCACCATTTGGGATATTCCCATAAACATAAAAATCAAACCCCTTGTCAATCACGTGCCCAGCTTCTTGCAAGAAATAAAGAACCCCTTTTGGATAGTTAGTCCAGCTGTGCTCTTTTTCAAACTTGAGGTCAGCAAGAGGCACTTCGATGATACCCTTGTCCTCAAAGTTTGCTGAGTAGAAACGCAAAACTTGGTCATCACGCTTGCGAGCTGCACCGTAAGTTCCCAAGGAAATAGCAGCTGGAAAAACGTGCCCACCGTTGTAGTCTGTGTGCTCGCCAATCAGATTGATACGACCTGGTGAAAAGAAAGTTTGATCTGCTTCTTGACCAAAAACGGCAAGAAAGTCTTTACGAAGAGCTTCAGCAGTAAGATGTTGTGTCATATGAATTCTCCTTTGACTGTTCGTTAAGTCACCTTAACGTGTAATCGTTTTCTTCTATTGTATCCAAGGCATTTGCCAAGGTCAATCCTTTTTACTAAACTTTTACTAAACTATCGGTAAAAAGCAGAAAAATATGATATACTAACCTAAAAGGAGGAGGATTTATGGCTACCTTAAAAGACATTGCACAGCTAGCCTCTGTCTCTATCGCGACCGTCTCCCGTGTCCTCAACCGCGACCAGAGCCTATCTGTCACAGAAGAAACCAGACACCGTATTTTAACAGTTGCTGAAGAGCTGGGCTACACCAAGCACCTCAAGACAGGCGAGTCCCATAAACCCAAGCAAAAGATTGCCATTATCCAATGGGTCAGCGAACAAGGGGAGCTGGACGACCTCTACTACTACCAGATTCGTCTAGGCATAGAAAAAAGAGCCCAAGAGTTGGACTATGATATCTTGCGCTATTTTAATGACCATCCTTTTACCCTAAGCGAGGAAGTGATTGGGATTCTCTGCATCGGAAAATTTAGCCGAGCTCAGATTTCTGCCTTTGAAGAATACCAAAAGCCTCTTGTATTTTTAGACAGCGATACTCTTTCACTAGGACATACCTGCATTATCACGGACTTTTACACTGCCATGAAGCAGGTTGTCGATTATTTCCTCATCCAAGGGATGGACCGTATCGGGATTCTAACAGGGCTTGAAGAAACAACTGATCAGGAAGAAATCATTCAGGACAAGCGTTTAGAAAATTTTAAGAACTACAGTCAAACAAAGGGAATTTATCAGGATGAACTGGTCTTTCAAGGAAGCTTTACCGCCCAGTCTGGCTATGACTTGATGAAGGAGGCTATTCAGAGTTTGGGAGATCAACTCCCGCCAGCATTTTTTGCAGCCAGCGATAGTTTAGCCATCGGTGCCCTCCGTGCCCTCCAAGAAGCTGGAATCAGCCTACCAGACCGCGTCAGCCTTATTTCATTCAACGACACTAGTCTGACCAAGCAGGTTTATCCTCCCCTCTCCAGCATCACCGTCTATACCAAGGAAATGGGGCGAGCAGGTATGGATATTCTTAACAAAGAAGTACTCCACGGTCGCAAAATCCCTAGCCTGACTATGCTGGGAACCAGACTGACATTGAGAGAGAGTACTCTGCCATAACTCCACAAATTAAACATGACAAAAAATCCTAATAGAGAGTCTCAAATCTCCATTAGGATTTTCTTTTTTAGTCCATCACAATCATAGACTTAATGGTCTTACGTTCATCCATATCTTTATAAGCTTGATCAATATCTTCTAATTTATAACTTGAAGTAAAGACGCGACCTGGATTGATGTCACCATCAAGAACAGCTTTTAGTAATACTTGTTTGTCATAAGTTGTGACAGAAGCTGGACCACCGCCGATTATGGTATTTTGACCAAATGTTGAGCCAATGGCACGATTTTCATAGTGCGGTACACCAACAAAGCCCATGCGCCCTCCATTATGGAGAACACCAAGAGCTTGATCAACCGCTGCTTCTGTTCCAACACATTCAAGTGCTGCGTCTGCTCCTCCACCGAGGATTTCACGCACCTTGGCAATTCCTTCTTGACCACGTTCAGCTACAACAGCTGTCGCACCTGACTCCAGAGCCATCTTTTGACGATCTTCATGACGACTCATGAGGATAATTTGCGATGCTCCACGCATTTTAGCTGCGATAACAGCACATTGACCAACAGCACCATCACCAATGACCACAACCTTATCTCCTTTTTGAACATTAGCAACACGCGCCGCATGATAGCCTGTCGGCATGACATCAGCAAGAGTCAAGAGGGACTTTAGCATACCTTCTGTGTAGTCAGAAGGTTGTCCAGGAATTTTAACCAGCGCCCAGTTGGCATAGTGGAAACGGATATACTCAGCCTGGACACCACCTGACCAGTTGTTACCAGGATGATTATCACACGAACCATCAAAACCAGCACGACAAGCATCACACTGACCACAACCATGTGTGAAAGGGGCAATGACAAAGTCACCAGATTTTACTGTAGTAACGTTCTCACCAACTTCTTCGACAATTCCGATCGCCTCATGACCGCTATTTCTATGTCCTTCTTCGATTTCGGGATTCCGGTAACTCCAAAGGTCCGAACCACAAACGCAAGTACGGACAATGCGGATAATAGCATCATCTGCTTCGATAATTTGCGGACGTTCAATTGTAGCAAGTCCAACCTGGCCTGCCTTTGTATATACTGCTGATTTCATTTAAAATTTTCCTTCCTTATAAAGTTTAATTTTGAGATTTAAACGATTTAAAGCTGTCTGTAGCTGAGACAAGCGCTCCTCTAATTTTTGCTTTTCCTCTTCTAGTATACCAAGTCTTTCTTCTCTCGTCTCCTCGCCCTTTTGAGAGAGTGACATATAGTCAACTAAACTGTCCACAGAGACACCCGCCGAACGAAAACACTTAATAAATTCCAGCGCTTCTATATCCTGATTTTGAAAATCACGAATCCCAGTCGAGGTACGAGTAATAGGTGGCACAAGGCCAACCCGTTCATAATACCGAATTGTATCTGCTGAAATTCCTAATAAGTCACTGGCAGATTTAATATTCATACACTAGCCTCCTTTCCTTTCATTCACTGAGTTCAAACTATTCTAACTCAATTATCTTATTATATAACTTAAAGTTCACTCCAAGTCAAGCATTTTGTATCTAATCGAAAAATCTTTTATCATTATCAGTTCTCTTATTAGCATACCTTTTCATCAATCAAAGAAAGAGGTTGGGGAAAGCGACTTTCAAATATGATACCAAAGAAACTGGAAAAAAAAGTCTTTAAAAGCTAAAAGCGCATAGTATCAGACATTGAAAACCCTTGATACTATACGTTTCTATATAAGATACGTCATTTTCTCTTGAAAGTGAGTTTTGTCTCAGCCGTTTTTTCTAGTGTTGATGCCCATGGGATTGCCCTAAGGCTGTTACCTTTCGCTTATGTTGCGCATGATTGCTTTGACTGGTGTCCACTTCGATAGTAATATTCTGCACACCTCTTTCTTCTAAGAGCTGACGTACTTGATTCTTTGTTTCCGTCATCTCCTCCCAATCCTCTAAACAGATATGGATAATAGCATTATTTTCTAGACCATCCATGGACCAAATGCTAAGTTGATTGACACTTTTGACATTGGTCAGAGCCTCCAAATCCTTCTCCAAATCACCTGTCTCTAGATCCTTCTGGCACAGCATCCAAGAAAAATCTTGAGTGTAGCCCAAAAATCGAGGAATAGCTTTTTGTAAAGAATGAAGAAAGAAATGACAAGCGACAAAAAGCGGATCTAGGATATACCAATCCGTAAATCGAAGAACAATCGCCATCAGAATGACAGCCAACCAACCCTAGAGTATCTTCCAGAAAAATGCAGGCTCAGAATAGACTCATTCTTTGTCTTTCCCTTACGAACTACTAGACTAGCTAACACATTGATAGTACTCGCAATGATTCCTAACCAGAGGATGCCTTCATCATTGACTGGTTGTGGATTTAAAAAGTTTTTCGTGACATTTTCCAAAGATCACTAGAACTGGATCCTGTGATGAGTATTATCAGCTGTCACCAAGGCTCCTAGCAGACTAAATCGCTTATAGCCCAAGGTGTACTGCTATCTTCTTCACGATTTAGAGATGGTTTCTAGAAAAAGCTGATATTCCAATTGCAATCGCATCTCCCAAGTCATGCATAGAGTCAGCAAGAACAGCAGTTCGAACCGAAGATACTCCACCTGCGATAAACTCGACAATAGCATAAGTCAAATTTAAGAAAAAAAGCTAGCCCAAACAGCATATTTTGCCTTCATCTTTCTCATTCCTTTGTTATAATAGATTTATGAATACCTTGTTCATTATCCACTAAAACTCAAAGAAAGGATAGAAGCAAAACGTCAGCTTTATTCAGTTCTGAACAATTTGCCTCAAGTGTCCATATGACTACCATTGACCGCCGTATCAGCAAAACAAAAAAAGCCATCTATCAAGCTTTTCTACAACTTTTAAACGATAAGGGTTACGAATCCACTACCGTTCAGGATATCATTGATCTCGCAGATGTGGGACGATCCACCTTTTACTGTCACTATGAGAGTAAGGAACTACTTCTGGACGAACTTTGCCGCGTCCTCTTCCATCACCTCTTTGAAAGAGAGCAATCCATTTCAATCGAGGATTATCTCTCCCATCTCTTTCTTCACTTTCAAAAAAACCAAGACCATATCACCAGTCTACTATTTTCAAAAAATGACTACTTCCTCCGTCAACTCCATAAAGAGCTAGAACACCATGTCTATTCCGTGCTAGCTGATAAGTTGAAAAAATCTCACCCAAGTCTTCCTCCTTCTTACCTCCAACACTTAGTCATGTCCAACTTTATCGAGACATTGACCTGGTGGCTCAAAAGAGGGCAAGACTTTACAGACCAGGAAGTTGTCCAATTTTATCTAGACCTTCTCATTCCTAAAAATTGAATACAGAGTAGAGCTCAGTTGCCTTATACCCTAGGCTACTGAGTTTTTTTATCTTTTCAACAACAAAAGAGGACCAACTGATCCTCTTTTTTTCATTATCTCAAAATCCTTTATTATCAACTCTATCTGTTTTAATCTAAATCTCAAAACAGCACTTTCAAACATCTTTTCCTAGTTAGGCAAGTCCGTATTCTGCTTCGCAGCCTGGCTCCATTGATACCAACCAACTAGACTGTTAATGAGATAAATTAGATATTTCCCTTGAATTTGCAGGCTTTCTCCCCACCAGAGATAGATTGAAAGACATTAGTAGCTGCCCAGAATATCCACTGTTCACGGTAAACAGCTGTCATGAGGATTTGCCCTACCCCATTGGTCGCATCAGTGATAGAATCACGATAGGGACGATTAGCTCCGATAGACTGATAAATAAAGCCAAAGGCCAACCACCAAAGAACACTAATGGAAAGATACTTTGTCCAGCCCTTGCCATCCAGTTTACGTGCGACAAACTCCTGTTGTTCTTTCTTAAACTGGGCTTGATAAATCCAAACCAAGAGACCAATTGGCTGCATAATTGTAAAATAGAGAGTTGTTAAAACCTCACCATAGAAGCCTTTTTGAAGGGCAAGCACCAGATAAATGGTGGAATTAATCAAACCAAATAGGTAGTTACTAGCACGACCTTCAGCTTCTCAAAGAGCAGAAAAAAGGTTAGTAAGGCTTGAGAGATGAATCATTTTAAAGGCAAACAATTCCAACAAGACGTCATCATTGTCGCTGTTGGTTATTACCTACGTTACAATCTGAGCTATCGTGAAGTTCAGGAATTGCTTTATGACCGTGGAATAAATGTTTGTCACACTACGATTTATCGGTGGGTTCAAGAATACAGTAAAATCCTCTATCATCTCTGGAAAAAGAAAAATAAACAGTCCTTCTATTCGTGGAAAATGGATGAAACCTATATCAAAATTAAGGGGCGTTGGCATTATCTCTATCGAGCGATTGATGCGGACGGTTTAACATTGAATATCTGGTTACGAAAGAAACGTCGAGCAGACGATAACAGCTATAAGTTAGAAGATACCGCCTATCAAGAAGATAAAGCACGCAAAGCAGAAACCGAAGATAAGCTAGCTATTGAAGCAATGAAAAGCAAGTACACCACGCTATTGCTAGAAAATATGTTGCTAAGTCCGTTTGAAATGCAAGATACAAAAATCATGGCAGGATTGCAAGTCCATGTTTACCCCCTCTATGACGAACTGAAAGAATTAAGAGGGCTAAATAGTGTTAAAGACCACTTGTCTTATGTTGCCAGCAGACGTGAAGAATATTCTAAGCATAATATCGCACGCTACCTCAAAAAAGCCATTGAACAATATCTACCAACGGTTAAAAGGCAGGACTTAAACCATGAGTGAAGACTTAAAAACGATCAAAGAGCTGGCGGATGAGTTGAGTGTTACAAAACAAAATATTCAATATCACTACCAAAGGTTACCAAAAGAATTACAGCTTAAAAGTTCCAATGGGTCTAATCTAATAAATTCTAAAGCAGAAAAAATAATTTTAGGTAAAGTAGAAAGTAGTAGCAAATCAAATACCAAAGACCAACAAATAGAAAAACTAACTAATTTGTTAGACCAGTAACAACGATTAGCCTTGCAAGATAAAAAGTTGCTAGAAGAATACAAGGCGGAAAATGATAACTTAAAAGCCCTCAAAATGCCCTCACAGGAAACAGAATTCAAACACTTAGACAATCAATATAAAGATGAAGTGAACGCTCTTAAAGAGAAGTTGGAAAATTTGCAGGAACAAATCAAAGATCAAAAAAGGATAGAAGAACAAGAAAAACCAATAAAATGGTGGGGACTATGGCGAAAATAGATGATTCAGTTAAAAAGAAAGTTCCAGAATTGCGATTTAAAGGATTCACGGATGAATGGGAACAGCGTAAGTTGGGAGACGAAGTTCGAATAGTGATGGGACAGTCTCCTAATTCAGAAAATTATACTGATGATCCTAATGGGCGCTAAAAATGCGAAGACCTATGAAGACCTATTTTGTATTAGTCAAACAAAAAATCCAAAAGAAATGGTATATGATTATGACCATGAAACAAAGTAAAATCAAACCGAGTGATCTGAGGAAGCACCCGATGATCATGAAACGTTATTAAACACAAAAGTCACCCATGTGAGTTCTTGCCAGAAGCTGAAGTTAATCCTTCAACCTGGAAAACCCGCAGAGGTGACTTTTTCTATACATCTCGATTTTTCTGGCAATAATCATTAACCGATAAATATGTCTGTGAATCACCCAGCGACTCCGCTATGTCCATAATCCGCGGTGGTAGTAATCCCACTCGCTGGACAAGTTCGTGATTGCTGAACAATTCCCGTGGACTGCCGGCGAAGCCAAACTTCCCGTGTTCCATAACATACACCGACTCAAACTCGGCAGCGACCCAATCCATGTCATGGGTGATGGTCACAACTTGGTGGCCCTGAATCAGCCAACTGATGGAAAAATTGCGGTCAACTTGCGCCGGCTTTTCCCAATCAAGCGACATCATCGGCTCATCAAATAAATAAATCGCCGGATCCACTGCCAAAACTGTGGCAACGCTCAACAGCTTGCGTTCCGACAATGACAGGTCATATGGACTTTCAGCTGTTTTATCATCCAAGCCAACTCTTTTTAGAGCCGCTAAAGCCCGCCTCGTAATCGTGTCGTGGTCATCCATGACCTGCGCGACATTCCACTCCACCTCTCGTTGAACGGTCGGGTTGAAAAGCTGATCGTCAGGATTCTGAAAAGTAATCCCAACCTTCAGTAACTTTTCGACTGGTTTAAGATCATTAAAATTTTCTCCATCGATCTTAATCACACCGGTTTGTGGTGTCAGCAAGCCCGTCAACAATTTGAAGAGCGTTGATTTGCCGGCACCATTTTGGCCGACAATCGCCACCATCGGATCGGCGAAGTGTTTGTCTTCAACATCCAAGCTAAAGGACCGTTCCGGATAAGTGAACGTCAGGTGGCTCAGTTCAATTGTGGGCATAACGAACCTCCTTCAGATCAGCGTAATTCACCGGATACCGGCCATCAGCCAAGTGCCAATCCATTTTTTGAGCAAGTTGCTGGATTGTCGGGGCTGGAATCTGCCAGTCAGCTGCCAAATGATTAAACACCTCACCCGGCCTGCCCTGGGCTACCATTTGACCCTCGTGCAGCACCCACACAACGTCGGCGACTTCGCACAAATCGTCAATTTCACTGGTGACAATGAAGACAGTCGTCTCTTTGACTTGGGCCAGCCATTGGAAAAATTGCCGGCGGCCAAGGGGATCCATCTCACTGGTCGGATCATCCATAATCAAAACAGCCGGATTAGCTACAATCGCCGTGGCAATTGCCAACCGCTGGATCTGACCACCGGAAAGGCTCTCGGGACGCAAATTCAGCTGTTCAATCAGCCCCATTTGCGTGGCAACTTCTTCAACCCGTTTTTTTGAATCAGTCCTTCAGCCATTCCCTGATTAATCAAGTCAAAGGCGATTTCATCGGCAACCGTGTCTGCCAACCCGCTTAGTTGGCCAGCTGGATTTTGCAGTACAACTCCATTCATGGCATTATAAACGGGCCAATTGTCGGACACTCGCTGGCCAAAACATGTGCCAATCGCCCTCAATCTCAGCAGACACAATTTTGGGAATGACCCCTGCCAGCACACGGCACAAAAGTCGATTTGCCGGAGTGGCTATTCCCGATAATCCCAACCACCTGGCCAGTATGAACCTCCGCGTTAATCTGACGCAGTTGTGGTTGCTCAGTACCCGGATAACGGGTGGTCAAATTTTCAATTACAATCCGTTTATCTTCGTCCATATCTTCCACCCAATCAATAAAATTGCCAATCCAGTCAGACCAATGTGCAGCGTCCGCGACAGGCGATACACGCGCTGGGAGGTTCTGACAGTCCGGTTGAGATTATCAAAACCTCTCAGTTGGAGAGAAATCGACCGCGTCATCGATTGATCCAAGGTCTTAATCACCAATGGAATTAGAACCGGCAGGACTGACTTTAATTTCTGAATCAACGTTTTTTGCGGATTAGTTCCGCGAACTTTTTGTGCCTGCTGGATTTTCCGCATATTGCGCATCATTTCCGGCAAAATATAACACACCGACATCAGAACGTAGACGGTTTTATAAGACAATCCGGACAGTTCCAAATAGGTCGCGTTTTCTGAAATACTCGTGGTCACCATAAAAAAGCCACTGGTCAAAATAATCACCAATACTCGACAACCCAGAGTGGTGGCGTAAATCAGGCCTTCTTTGTAGAACGACACCCCAAGCACAGAAAACAGCACAGTTTGATTCCGACTGTAAAATAACCCTTGGATGATCAGCATGGTGCAAATCAGAAACAGGCTGAATCCCAGCGCCTTAAAGGTGGTAGAACTCAATTTGGAAAATAACAATAGCAGTGTTGCGACAAGAATTAATCCGGCCTGAAGCAATAAATTCATACTGGCAAAGCTCAACAACGTCATGTCCAAGATGAACAAGAGCTTAGTAATCGGATCGATCACCTGGTACCACTTGAGCTTGACCCGTGGCGCTCCAGAAATCAATGTTTTATCAGTCATCATTTATCATCGCTAAAGAAGTGCACCATCCGCTTCGGCAGCTGACGATAGATGAAGAATGCCAGGTAGGCCACGCAGACTTTATCCAAAATATCCAATACAAACTCATCGGTAAATGAGGCCAGCCACACTGGTACATGATTGGCGACCATTACCGCAAACAATGAGTCACCCCAAGCGATACCGGTCTGACCACCCCAAAAGATGACGTTGAGTGGCGTTGAAATGACAGCTGAAACGATGGCAATAATAATAGCAGAAACAAATACTCGTCGCGCTGACGAGAACCACCCATTGGCGTGCAAAACTCCGACAGCAATCCCAATTCCGATGCTGGTAATCGCATACACGGTTGAAATTGGCGATAAGGTCAGCCCATAGATCACGTTGTTGATGAAACCACTAATGGCACCGGCAACCGGCCCAGCCAACATGCTGGAAAGAAAGGTTCCCAAAGACCCCAGCCAAACGGGCAACTTTAACCCCTCCGCCAAGGCTTTGGCAACATAGTTAATCCCCACGGCAGCGGGAATCAAAGTCATGGTGGCAGCACTTAACTTAAATTTCCACATACTGGTACGATGAATCGGTTCTGTTTTTCATAATCTTCTCCTTTTGTTTTTAAAGAGCCGTGTCTGGATAGACTTTCGGACGCAACGCTCTATTATATATCTACTGAACTGTCTATACACAAGATTTCCATCCTTAGTCGACATGAGCTGGAAATCTTTATTTGTTAAGTAGTTCACAACACATTATACACCTATTTTGTGAATAGTCAAGTGTATTTACAGTAAAATTTTAGAAAATCCTAAAAATTTCCTCTTATTTTCCATTTAAAAATGAAAATCATTAATTCTGACACCAAAAAAGCCCAGACGACATTGTCTGAGCATTCTTTTATCTAGTCGTTTAAGGAAGTTGAGTTTAGCTTTTCAAACTATTTCTTCAACAAACCTTGTTCTTGTAGAAACTCCTTGGCTACTTGTTCTGCTGACTTGCCTTCAACACCGACTTGGTAGTTGAGCTGGCTCATCTGGCTTTCAGTAATTTTACCAGCCAATTTATTGAGAACTGTTTCCAACTCTGGATGTTTCTTGAGAAGAGCTTCTTTCATTAGTGGAGCCCCCTGATAAGGTGGGAAGAGTTGTTTGTCATCTTCCAATACCTGTAAATCATAACGCGCCAACTCTGCATCGGTCGAATAGGCATCCGTGATTTGAATATCACCTGACTGAATTGCCTGATAGCGAAGAGCTGGCTCCATAGTCGCTACATTGAGATTGAGACCGTACATTGATTGCAAGCCCTTATTGCCATCTTCACGGTCATTAAACTCGAGTGTAAAGCCTGCCTTCAACTGCCCTTCCACTTTTTTCAAGTCCGAAATGGTCTTCAAGCCATATTCTTGAGCAATCTTTTTCGAAACAGCTACAGCGTAGGTATTTTGATAAGACATAGGTTTGAGATAGGCTAGATGATCCTGTTTAGCAATACCATCACGCGCTACATCATAAACCTGCTCTGACTCATGACTCACTTTCGGTGATGGCTGAAGCAAACTTTCAGTCACCGTACCCGTAAATTCAGGATAGATATCAATATCGCCTTTTTTCAGAGCTTCATAGAGGAAAGCTTGTTTTCCCAAAAATTCGGTTTTAACAGTCGCAGTCATACTGGTATTTTTCTTCAATGAGGAGTTTATACATATTGGCCAAAATTTCTGGTTCTGGACCCAATTTCCCAGCAATAACCAAGTTTTCTTTCTCTTTCTGAGCCAAAAGAGCTGGACTATAAGACAGACCAAGTAATATTGTCACCAAAGCAAAACCAGAGAAAATCGTCCGCAATTTTGCTTTTTCCATCACTTTTAGTAGGAAGTTAAAGGCAATGGCCAGCACTGCAGAAGAAAGAGCCCCAATCAAAATCAGACTGGCATTATTACGGTCAATTCCCAAAAGGATAAAGGAACCCAGTCCCCCTGCCCCAATCAAAGGCCGCCAAGGTTGCCGTACCGATAATCAAGACAGCTGCCGTCCGAATCCCAGACATCATAACAGGCATGGCAAGTGGAATTTCAAACTTCTTGAGTCGCTCCCACCTAGTCATCCCAAAGGCAATCCCAGCCTCTTGCAGACTCGGATCAATTCCCTTGAGTCCAGTGATGGTATTTTGTAAAATCGGAAAGATCGCATAAATCACTAACGCTGTCAAAGCCGGCAAGGTTCCAATTCCCATCAAGGGGATAAAGAGTCCCAACAAGGCTAGAGACGGGATAGTCTGGAAAATCCCTGCAATCTGCAAGACCCAGTCCGCCAACTTCTCATGATAGCGAAGATAAACAGCCAAGGGAATCGCTATAAAGATGGCCAGCAACAAGGTCAATAGTGACAACTGCAAATGTTGAGATAGAGCTGTCAACCAATCACTAAAACGATCCTGAAAAGTTGCAATTAAATTAGTCATGAACACTACCTCCAAACAAGTCTGCTACAAAGTCTGTTGCAGGTGCTTTTAAAATTGTCTCGGGATTTGCTACCTGACGAATCTCTCCATCCTGCAAGACAGCAATACGGTCCGCCAACTTCAAGGCCTCATCCGTATCATGGGTCACAAAAAAATCGTTGTCATTCCCAAACTCTTTATGCAATTCTTTTCGTCAGAAACCTGCAACTGTTTTCTCGAAATAGCATCCAAGGCTGAAAAAGGTTCATCCATGAGGAGAATCTTAGGCTGACCAATCATAGCACGAACAATACCGACCCGTTGCTGTTCTCCACCAGATAATTCACTAGGCAAACGATGCCCATACTCAGCTACTGGTAAACCAACCTTTGCCAAAAGCTCTTCTGTTTTCTGAGCAATTTCTTCCTTAGTCCAGCCCTTCATCTCAGGAATCAGGGCAATATTTTCCGCGACCGTTAGATTAGGAAAGAGAGCAATAGCCTGTAAAACATAACCAGTAGAAAGACGAAGTTCACGCTCATCATAGTCTTTGATACGCTTGCTATCCATATAAATATTTCCATCAGTTGGTTCCAAAAGACGGTTAATCATCTTGATCATGGTCGTCTTACCGGATCCAGAAGGTCCAACTAAAACCATAAATTCCCCATTCTCAATCTGTAAATTGACATCTCTCAAGACATCTTTTTCTGTGTAACGTAAAGCTACATTTTTGTATTCAATCATTCTTTGTCCTCAATTTAAAACTTTCCTCGGTTGGTCAAGTCTTCGACCTTAGGCATAACTTCCTTATTGTCCCAATGTTCCACAATTTTCCTATTTTCTAGATGGAAGATATCGCACTGAGCATAGGCAACTCCACCAATCTGAGTCTGACCATAGCTAACCACATAGTTTCCTTGTCCTAAGAGTTGGAAAACAAAGTCAAAAGTGGTCTTTACTTATAAACAGCTAATTTGCTCCATTTTAATCCTCATTTTCCTTCTCTTTCAGATTAGCCAAAATTCTTTCTTGAAAGGCTTCAAACTGATGAATTTCTTCCTCTGAAAATCCTTTGTAAAAAATCGTATCCAATTTCTGACTGACACGATGTCCCACTTCTTTCTGGGACTTGCCCAACTCCGTTAAAACTAAATACTTCTTACGTTTGTCTTTTCCACACGGACTAACAATTACAAGCTTTTGTTCCTCTAGCTTTTTTATCATAGTCGTCAGCGTATTATTCGCAAGCCCAGTCGCAAGCGCGATATCTGTCGCAGTTGCGCAGCCAGTTTCACTATTCCATAAAACCGCTAAAATCTTGCCCTGTTCACCCCGATAAAGAGCCTCAGGATCTTGGCTCAGTAATTTTTGAAAAATCCGCCCATTCAACAAACGAATATGATGGGCTAGCAAATGACTATCTTTCATAACACCTCCGATTTATTTCGATATCGAAACGAACAAAATAATTGTAACACTCATTATTATAACTGTCAACTATTTCGATTTGGAAATAATTTTTCCCAGTAAAAAAACCTCCTACCCAAGGTAGAAGATTTCAATCTTATAAAACTTAATCCGTCATGTCCGATACCAACGTTCGGTGCTCCAATGGAATACTGCACATAACTAGCAAGAAAATGAAACCTGACTGAATCCAGAATAGGGCCAAGTCAAAGATTCCATGCACAGCAACCACTGTAAGGAAAGACAGATAAAGACCGATAATCGGACGTTCCCCGACTCCTGACTCATATCCATCATCAAGCGAACAGGAGCAACAGAAGACAAAACTAATAAAATAGTCCCCACAATTCCGTAACTCAGAATCGTATCAATATAAAGACTGTGAGCATGTTCATGATAAGGAGCATTTATTCTAGGATAAGAGTGCATATAAGTCAATGGCCCTTCACCCCAAAAAGGATTTTGCTTAAACAAGGCCATCCCAGCATCCCAGATAGAAATGCGTTCTTCCATAGAAGAGTCTAAAGTTCCCATCCGAACTCCCAAATCACTGGAAAAGAGGAAACTCAAGCCAATCGCAAAGAACCCAATACTAAGCCAAAAGGCCTTCCAGTTTTTAATGGTCGTAAAGAGATAGATGATTGCTCCAGCGATAATAGCAGGAAAGGCAGTTCGATTTTGAGTAAAGTTCAAACCAAAGAGATTCACAAAGCCTGCAATCACACAGAATACTTTCAACCAATTCAACTTGGTCGTTGTAAACAAATAGAAGGCAATCATGATACAGAAACAACAAATAATTCCATAATAATTAGGATTAAAGAAGGTCACTTCTGCACGATTCTGATGCCACACCTGCATATTGGGTGAAAGAAAAGCATAGTTAAATTTCTTCACAATTTGGAAATGTTCTAAACTCGCAAAAGCAGCTGACAAGACGCTACCAAACAAGACGAGCTGCAAAATCAATCGAAAGAATTTATGTGATAAAATCGACTGATAGTGCAAAAAGAAAACAGTAAATAGAAAAATTCCTACTGAAGCTACAAGACCCATCCAATTTTGTGCAAAAACGGATATAACAGTACTATAGCCAAGAAAAAGAAGCAGCATCGGATGCTCCCCCATTTTCTGAAGAATACTTTTCATGTCTCCTGTAAAAATCAAACTGATAATATATAAACAGAATACAACTACAAAAAGATAAAAGGGTAAAAAGATACTCAGGATAATTCCCAATAAAATCAGCTCTTTACTAGACAACCCTTTCAGCTTTTTCAATAAAAGCCTATTGATTTCAAAATGAATCCTTTCTCTCCAAATCAATTGATTCAGATAATAGTAAGCTACCCTTTATTGTACCACTTTTTTAGCAATTTGAAAACAAAGGAAACGATTCCTAGGTAAAAAAGGGAGCAAAAATAGTGAGATTTCAAAACTTAATCTTAATGATTGCATTTTCTCTAAGAAAATCATGCCGTAAATAGTAGGCATATGTTAAAATAGTAGTAATAAAATATAGATTAGGCGCAACTATCCAAACTAGATTTCAAATCATATACTATTCTTAAAGAAAGGAAACACTATGAAATCCTACCAAGCTGTCTACCAAATCCTATCTAAAGAAACCGACTATATCAGCGGAGAAAAAATTGCAGAAGAACTATCCCTAAGCCGAACATCAATTTGGAAAGCCATCAAGCGATTAGAACAAGAAGGCATTGAAATTGATAGTATCAAAAACAAAGGCTATAAACTGATGAATGGTGACCTTATTCTTCCAGAACTTCTAGAACAAAATCTTCCAATTAAAGTCAGTTTTAAACCCGAAACAAAATCAACACAACTGGATGCAAAAGAAGCAATTGATTTAGGAAATGAAGCAAACACCCTCTATATAGCTTCCTATCAAACAGCAGGGCGAGGCCGTTTTCAACGTTCCTTCTACTCACCACAAGGTGGCATTTATATGACACTCCATCTTAAACCAAATCTCGCCCTATGACAAATTACCATCCTACACACTACTTGTAGCTGGAGCTGTCTACAAAGCCATTAAGAACCTAACTTTAATAGATGTCGACATAAAATGGGTCAATGATATCTACCTAAACAATCATAAAATTGGAGGAATCCTTACTGAGGCAATGACCTCTGTAGAAACTGGCTTAGTCACAGATATCATTATTGGAGTAGGAATCAATTTCACTATTAAAGACTTCCCTCAGGAATTAAAAGAAAAAGCTGCTAGTTTATTTAAAGCACCAGCACCTATAACCAGAAATGAATTAATTATAGAAATATGGCGTGCTTTCTTCGAAACACCAGCAGAAGAGCTATTATACCTATACAAAAAACAGTCATTCGTCCTAGGAAAAGAAGTTACTTTTACACTAGATCAAAAAGACTACAAGGGACTTGCTAAAGACATCTCTGAAAGTGGTAAACTTTTAGTTCAATGTGATGACGGAAAAGAAATCTGGCTCAATAGCGGAGAAATTTCACTCAAGGGTTGGAAGTAATAGAAAAGTTATACTACAAAAAAAAATAAACTATATAAAAAAATAAAAAGGCTCTATAGATTTGTAGTGGGTAAATCTCTATGAATATTATGGAGCCTATTTTTATGTAGAAAAAGTCCCATAAGATCTATAATGAAAAGTACTAAAACATCATTAGAAAAGAAATAATATGGAACAATTATCAAAATTACTAGATATTAAAGACCATAATATCCAATTTATGGATATCATCAATATAGGATACACACAAGGAAATCATCGCTAAACTGGATTATGAGATCCCATCTTGCCCTGATTGCGGAAGCCAAATGAAGAAATATGACTTTCAAAAACCGTCTAAAATTCCTTACCTTGAAACAACTGGTATGCCTACTAGAATTCTGCTTAAAAAATGCCGTTTTAAGTGTTATCAGTGTTTGAAAATGATGGTGGCTGAGACTTCTATCGTCAAGAAGAATCACCAAATCCCTCGTATCATTAACCAAAAGATTGCTTAAAAGTTGATTGAAAAGACTTCTATGACTGATATTGCCCATCAGCTGTCCATTTCAACTTCAACTGTCATTCGCAAACTCAATGACTTCCGTTTTAAGCATGATTTTTCTAGCCTTCCTGAGATTATGTCTTGGGACGAGTACTCCTTCACCAAGAGAAAGATAAGTTTCATTGCGCAAGTTTTTGACAATCTCAATATTATCACTGTTTTTGAAGGAAGAACACAGGCTATCATCCGAAATCATTTTATGCGCTACGATAGAGTAGTCCGATGTCAGGTGAAAATCATTACTATGGATCTATTTAGTCCATACTATGCCTTAGCTAAACAGATTCGCTTTCGAATTTCTAGGCTCAGGCTGAAACAGTCTCCCAGACTGCTTCACTCCCGAATACTAAAATCGTTCTAGATCGCTTTCACCCTTCGTTATTATATTTCTAAACTTAGGCTAAAACACTCCACTGGACTGTTTTACTCCAACACTTAAGCCGTGCTATGATTCGTGTGCGTGTCCAAATTATGAATCAATTTGAACGAAAATCTAATGAATATAAGGCTATCAAGCGTTACTGGAAGCTCATCCAACAGGATAGTCGTAAATTGAGTGATAAACGTTTTTATCGCCCTACTTTTCGTATGCACTTAACCAATAAAGAGATTCTTGACAAGCTTTTGAGCTATTCAGAAGACTTGAAACACCACTACCATCTCTCTCAACTCTTGCTTTTTCACTTCCAAAGTAAGGAGCAGGAGAAATTTTTCGGACTCATTGAGGACAATCTAAAACAGGTTTATCCCCTTTTTCAGACTATCTTTAAAACTTTATCTCAAGGATAAAGAGAAGATTGTCAACGCTCTTCAATTACCCTATTCTAACGCCAAATTGGAAGCAACTAATAATCTTATCAAACGTAATGCCTTTGGTTTTCGGAACTTTGAAAACTTCAAAAAACGGATTTTTATCGCTTTAAACATCAAAAAAGAAAGGACGAAATTTGTCCTTTCTCGATCTTAGCTTTTCTTCAACCCACTACAGTTGACAAAGAAGCAAGAAAAAAGAGAGTTATAAACTCTCATTCAAACGGAGAATAAGGGATTCGAACCCTTGCGCCAGTTACCCGACCTAACGATTTAGCAAACCGTCCTCTTCAGCCTCTTGAGTAATTCTCCTATTAATGGGCACGAGTGGACTCGAACCACCGACCTCACGCTTATCAGGCGTGCGCTCTAACCACCTGAGCTACGCGCCCAAGTTAAAAACTTGGTAATTTGAACAAAGTTCAAAGCGGGTGACGAGAATCGAACTCGCGACAACAGCTTGGAAGGCTGTAGTTTTACCACTAAACTACACCCGCATAAACACTATAAAGTAAAAAAATGGCGCGAGACGGAATCGAACCGCCGACACATGGAGCTTCAATCCATTGCTCTACCAACTGAGCTACCGAGCCTTATTGCGGGAGCAGGATTTGAACCTACGACCTTCGGGTTATGAGCCCGACGAGCTACCGAGCTGCTCCATCCCGCGTTAATACAAAAAGGAGGATGTGGGATTCGAACCCACGCACGCTTTTACACGCCTGACGGTTTTCAAGACCGTTCCCTTCAGCCGGACTTGGGTAATCCTCCATACTATTCAAATGGACCTTGTAGGACTTGAACCTACGACCACTCGGTTATGAGCCGAGAGCTCTAACCAGCTGAGCTAAAGGTCCAACAAGATCTTTATAGCGGCGAAGGGGATCGAACCCCCGACCTCCCGGGTATGAACCGGACGCTCTAGCCAGCTGAGCTACACCGCCATATATCGGGAAGACAGGATTCGAACCTGCGACACCTTGGTCCCAAACCAAGTACTCTACCAAGCTGAGCTACTTCCCGAGTTAAATAGAAAAATGCACCCTAGAGGAGTCGAACCTCTAACCGCCTGATTCGTAGTCAGGTACTCTATCCAGTTGAGCTAAGGGTGCTCATTAGTTTATGCCGAGGACCGGAATCGAACCGGTACGATCGTTACCAATCGCAGGATTTTAAGTCCTGTGCGTCTGCCAGTTCCGCCACCCCGGCCTCTCTAAGCGAACGACGGATTCGAACTCACGACCCCCACCTTGGCAAGGTGGTGTTCTACCACTGAACTACGTTCGCACTGTTTTCTTCTATCCAAAAATGCCGGCTACATGACTTGAACACGCGACCCTCTGATTACAAATCAGATGCTCTACCAACTGAGCTAAGCCGGCTCATTTATTATATCTTAATGCGGGTTAAGGGACTTGAACCCCCACGCCGTTAAGCGCCAGATCCTAAATCTGGTGCGTCTGCCAATTCCGCCAAACCCGCATATATGACCCGTACTGGGCTCGAACCAGTGACCCATTGATTAAAAGTCAATTGCTCTACCAACTGAGCTAACGAGTCTAAAAATAACTTTCCGTTATCTTAAACGGTCCCGACGGGAATCGAACCCGCGATCTTCGCCGTGACAGGGCGACGTGATAACCGCTACACTACGGGACCTATGGGAGTTAACGGGATCGAACCGCTGACCCTCTGCTTGTAAGGCAGATGCTCTCCCAGCTGAGCTAAACTCCCCTAGAGCTAAGCGACTTCCATATCTCACAGGGGCAACCCCCAACTACTTCCGGCGTTCTAGGGCTTAACTTCTGTGTTCGGCATGGGTACAGGTGTATCTCCTAGGCTATCGTCACTTAACTCTGAGTAATACCTACTCAAAATTGAATATCTATTCAAACCAAGAAAACCGTTCGCTTTCATATTCTCAGTTACTTTGGATAAGTCCTCGAGCTATTAGTATTAGTCCGCTACATGTGTCGCCACACTTCCACTTCTAACCTATCTACCTGATCATCTCTCAGGGCTCTTACTGATATAAAAATCATGGGAAATCTCATCTTGAGGTGGGTTTCACACTTAGATGCTTTTCAGCGTTTATCCCTTCCCTACATAGCTACCCAGCGATGCCTTTGGCAAGACAACTGGTACACCAGCGGTAAGTCCACTCTGGTCCTCTCGTACTAGGAGCAGATCCTCTCAAATTTCCTACGCCCGCGACGGATAGGGACCGAACTGTCTCACGACGTTCTGAACCCAGCTCGCGTGCCGCTTTAATGGGCGAACAGCCCAACCCTTGGGACCGACTACAGCCCCAGGATGCGACGAGCCGACATCGAGGTGCCAAACCTCCCCGTCGATGTGAACTCTTGGGGAGATAAGCCTGTTATCCCCAGGGTAGCTTTTTATCCGTTGAGCGATGGCCCTTCCATACGGAACCACCGGATCACTAAGCCCGACTTTTCGTCCCTGCTCGAGTTGTAGCTCTCGCAGTCAAGCTCCCTTATACCTTTACACTCTGCGAATGATTTCCAACCATTCTGAGGGAACCTTTGGGCGCCTCCGTTACCTTTTTAGGAGGCGACCGCCCCAGTCAAACTGCCCGTCAGACACTGTCTCCGATAGGGATCACCTATCTGGGTTAGAGTGGCCATAACACAAGGGTAGTATCCCAACAACGTCTCCTTCGAAACTGGCGTCCCTGATCTCTTAGACTCCTACCTATCCTGTACATGTGGTACAGACACTCAATATCAAACTGCAGTAAAAGCTCCATGGGGTCTTTCCGTCCTGTCGCGGGTAACCTGCATCTTCACAGGTACTAAAAATTTCACCGAGTCTCTCGTTGAGACAGTGCCCAAATCATTACGCCTTTTCGTGCGGGTCGGAACTTACCCGACAAGGAATTTCGCTACCTTAGGACCGTTATAGTTACGGCCGCCGTTTACTGGGGCTTCAATTCATACCTTCGCTTACGCTAAGCACTCCTCTTAACCTTCCAGCACCGGGCAGGCGTCACCCCCTATACATCATCTTACGATTTAGCAGAGAGCTGTGTTTTTGATAAACAGTTGCTTGGGCCTATTCACTGCGGCTGACTTAAAGTCAGCACCCCTTCTCCCGAAGTTACGGGGTCATTTTTGCCGAGTTCCTTAACGAGAGTTCTCTCGCTCACCTGAGGCTACTCGCCTCGACTACCTGTGTCGGTTTGCGGTACGGGTAGAGTATGTTTAAACGCTAGAAGCTTTTCTTGGCAGTGTGACGTCACTAACTTCGCTACTAAACTTCGCTCCCCATCACAGCTCAATGTTATAGATACTAAGCATTTGACTCATATCACACCTCACTGCTTAGACAGACACTTCCAATCGTCTGCTTTAGTTAGCCTACTGCGTCCCTCCATCACTACATACTCTAGTACAGGAATATCAACCTGTTGTCCATCGGATACACCTTTCGGTCTCTCCTTAGGTCCCGACTAACCCAGGGCGGACGAGCCTTCCCCTGGAAACCTTAGTCTTACGGTGGACAGGATTCTCACCTGTCTTTCGCTACTCATACCGGCATTCTCACTTCTATGCGTTCCAGCACTCCTCACGGTACACCTTCATCACACATAGAACGCTCTCCTACCATACCTATAAAGGTATCCACAGCTTCGGTAAATTGTTTTAGCCCCGGTACATTTTCGGCGCAGGGTCACTCGACTAGTGAGCTATTACGCACTCTTTGAATGAATAGCTGCTTCTAAGCTAACATCCTAGTTGTCTGTGCAACCCCACATCCTTTTCCACTTAACAATTATTTTGGGACCTTAGCTGGTGGTCTGGGCTGTTTCCCTTTCGACTACGGATCTTAGCACTCGCAGTCTGACTGCCGACCATAATTCATTGGCATTCGGAGTTTATCTGAGATTGGTAATCCGGGATGGACCCCTCACCCAAACAGTGCTCTACCTCCAAGAATCTCTAATGTCGACGCTAGCCCTAAAGCTATTTCGGAGAGAACCAGCTATCTCCAAGTTCGTTTGGAATTTCTCCGCTACCCACAAGTCATCCAAGCACTTTTCAACGTGCCCTGGTTCGGTCCTCCAGTGCGTCTTACCGCACCTTCAACCTGCTCATGGGTAGGTCACATGGTTTCGGGTCTACGTCATGATACTAAGGCGCCCTATTCAGACTCGGTTTCCCTACGGCTCCGTCTCTTCAACTTAACCTCGCATCATAACGTAACTCGCCGGTTCATTCTACAAAAGGCACGCTCTCACCCATTAACGGGCTCGAACTTGTTGTAGGCACACGGTTTCAGGTTCTATTTCACTCCCCTCCCGGGGTGCTTTTCACCTTTCCCTCACGGTACTGGTTCACTATCGGTCACTAGGGAGTATTTAGGGTTGGGAGATGGTCCTCCCAGATTCCGACGGGATTTCACGTGTCCCGCCGTACTCAGGATACTGCTAGGTACAAAGACTATTTTAAATACGAGGCTATTACTCTCTTTGGCTGATCTTCCCAAATCATTCTTCTATAATCTTTGAGTCCACATTGCAGTCCTACAACCCCGAAGAGTAAACTCTTCGGTTTGCCCCTCCCTGCCGTTTCTGCTCGCCGCTACTAAGGCAATCGCTTTTTGCTTTCTCTTCCTGCAGCTACTTAGATGTTTCAGTTCACTGCGTCTTCCTCCTCACATCCTTAACAGATGCGGGTAACAGGTAGTACCTGTTGGGTTCCCCCATTCGGAAATCCCTGGATCATCGCTCACTTACAGCTACCCAAGGCATATCGTCGTTTGTCACGTCCTTCTTCGGCTCCTAGTGCCAAGGCATCCACCGTGCGCCCTTATTAACTTAACCTTATTTTTTTGACCTTTCAGTCATAAACTCTTATTAATACTACAGCGTTTTTCGGTTTATTTTTCTTGTTACTATTTGATATAGATATTCAATTTTCAATGTGCATTACTTGGTGATCTCTCACCAATGGAGCCTAGCGGGATCGAACCGCTGACCTCCTGCGTGCAAAGCAGGCGCTCTCCCAGCTGAGCTAAGGCCCCACAAGACCTCTCAAGACTAAACAAGACCAATGCGCAGTTCCTTTATCCTTAGAAAGGAGGTGATCCAGCCGCACCTTCCGATACGGCTACCTTGTTACGACTTCACCCCAATCATCTATCCCACCTTAGGCGGCTGGCTCCTAAATGGTTACCTCACCGACTTCGGGTGTTACAAACTCTCGTGGTGTGACGGGCGGTGTGTACAAGGCCCGGGAACGTATTCACCGCGGCGTGCTGATCCGCGATTACTAGCGATTCCGACTTCATGTAGGCGAGTTGCAGCCTACAATCCGAACTGAGACTGGCTTTAAGAGATTAGCTTGCCGTCACCGGCTTGCGACTCGTTGTACCAGCCATTGTAGCACGTGTGTAGCCCAGGTCATAAGGGGCATGATGATTTGACGTCATCCCCACCTTCCTCCGGTTTATTACCGGCAGTCTCGCTAGAGTGCCCAACTGAATGATGGCAACTAACAATAGGGGTTGCGCTCGTTGCGGGACTTAACCCAACATCTCACGACACGAGCTGACGACAACCATGCACCACCTGTCACCTCTGTCCCGAAGGAAAGCTCTATCTCTAGAGCGGTCAGAGGGATGTCAAGACTCTGGTAAGGTTCTTCGCGTTGCTTCGAATTAAACCACATGCTCCACCGCTTGTGCGGGCCCCCGTCAATTCCTTTGAGTTTCAACCTTGCGGTCGTACTCCCCAGGCGGAGTGCTTAATGCGTTAGCTACGGCACTAAACCCCGGAAAGGGTCTAACACCCTAGCACTCATCGTTTACGGCGTGGACTACCAGGGTATCTAATCCTGTTTGCTCCCCACGCTTTCGAGCCTCAGCGTCAGTTACAAGCCAGAGAGCCGCTTTCGCCACCGGTGTTCCTCCATATATCTACGCATTTCACCGCTACACATGGAATTCCACTCTCCCTCTTGCACTCAAGTTAAACAGTTTCCAAAGCGTACTATGGTTAAGCCACAGCCTTTAACTTCAGACTTATCTAACCGCCTGCGCTCGCTTTTACGCCCAATAAATCCGGACAACGCTCGGGACCTACGTATTACCGCGGCTGCTGGCACGTAGTTAGCCGTCCCTTTCTGGTAAGATACCGTCACAGTGTGAACTTTCCACTCTCACACTCGTTCTTCTCTTACAACAGAGCTTTTACGATCCGAAAAACCTTCTTCACTCACGCGGCGTTGCTCGGTCAGACTTCCGTCCATTGCCGAAGATTCCCTACTGCTGCCTCCCTGTAGGAGTCTGGGCCGTGTCTCAGTCCCAGTGTGGCCGATCACCCTCTCAGGTCGGCTATGTATCGTTGCCTTGGTGAGCCGTTACCCCACCAACTAGCTAATACAACGCAGGTCCATCTGGTAGTGATGCAATTGCACCTTTTAAGCAAATGTCATGCAACATCTACTATTATGCGGTATTAGCTATCGTTTCCAATAGTTATCCCCCGCTACCAGGCAGGTTACCTACGCGTTACTCACCCGTTCGCAACTCATCCAGAAGAGCAAGCTCCTCCTTCAGCGTTCTACTTGCATGTATTAGGCACGCCGCCAGCGTTCGTCCTGAGCCAGGATCAAACTCTCATTAAAAGTTTGAGTTCTCACTCATTTCTGTCACTGACAGATTTATTGTTTTTTTCATTGTTCAGTACTACAACTTCAGTTGTAGTGCCCTGCACATTGGTTCGTCTTGTTCAGTTTTCAAAGGTCTTTGTCACTTAATCTCTCTCAAGCGACAACTATATTAGTATATCACAGCTACTTTCGCTTGTCAACACTTTTTTGAAACTTTTTTAATCTTTTTTCATCAAGTGTTCCTCGCCACAACATACAATAGTCCGTACGGGATTCGAACCCGTGTTACCGCCGTGAAAAGGCGGTGTCTTAACCCCTTGACCAACGGACCTGAGTTGCTTTTTTCAACTCTTACTATTATACCGACTTTTTCTCCCTTGTCAATACCTTTTTTAAACTTTTTTTATTAATTTTACAACTGCTTCAGTTCGAGCGGTATGTGGGAACATATCGACTGACTGGATATAATGGAGATCATAGACTTCTACTAAGCGTACTAAATCACGAGCCAAGGTCGAAACATTGCAAGAAATATAGATCATTTTTTCTGGTACATAGGTAAGAATAGTATCTAATAACTTATCATCCAGACCTGTACGTGGTGGGTCCACAATCAGAGCATCTGCTCGGTAGCCTTCCTTGTACCAACGAGGAATAATCTCTTCTGCCGTTCCAGCTTCATAATGAGTATTGTCAAATCCCATTCTTTTAGCATTTCGCTTGGCATCTTCAATGGCTTCTGGAATAATATCCATACCTCTGAGTGTTTTTACTTTCTTTGCAAAGGCAAATCCAATCGTTCCAACTCCACAATAAGCGTCAATCAAATGATCTTCTTTATCAACATCCAGCGCTTTTACTGCCTCGCTATAGAGGACTTCTGTTTGTTCAGGATTTAGCTGATAGAATGCTCGAGGGGATAGTGAAAATTCATAATCAAGAACACCTTCTTGAATACTCTCTTCTCCCCAGATAATCTCTGTCTTTTCACCATAAATTTCACTGGTTTTAGCTGTATTTGTATTCACAGCTACTGTCACGACCTCTGGAAAATCTTTAATTAAATCTTTTACTAGTTGGGTTAAATTAAGCTGACGATTTGTAACAATAATAATCTGAACCTGTCCAGTCTTTCTTGCTCGTCGGACCATTATAGTTCTAACACCTAGAACTTTTCTCTCATCCGTGATTGGAATCTGGTGATAAGTAAGTAATTCTGCTAGACGATTAGCAATCACTTGGGTTTCCTTGTCTTGTACCAGGCAGTCTTTCAACTCTACTAAATAGTGAGAGTTTTGTGCATATAAGCCCGCCTTGACCTGATTTTTAAATTTTCGAGTCTGAAATTGTAACTTAGCACGATAGTACTTGGGTTCCTGCATTCCAATCGTCGGGCGAATTTCATAATTTTCATATCCTGCAGGGGCAAATTTTTTTAGCGCTTGGTGAAGTAAGTCTGTCTTGAACTCCAGCTGCTTATCATAATGCAGATGCATGATTTGGCAGCCTCCGCATTCATTATAAATAGTACAAGCTGGCACAACTCGAAATTTAGACTTCTTATTAACCTTTAGTAATTTTGCTTCAACAAAGTTACGTTTAATAGAAGTAATTTGACAATAGATATCTTCACCTTTGAGAGCACCAGGCACAAAGACTAATGTTTTTTGATAAAAGCCGATTCCCTCACCATTAATTCCCATGCGCTTGATTTTTAATGGTATTTTTTGTTTCACTTTCAGATTCATACCCCTATCTTATCACATTTTGAGTTATAATAGAACTATGAAAATCACAAAACTTGAAAAGAAAAAAAGACTCTATCTGATGGAACTTGATAATGGCGACAAATGCTACATTACTGAAGATACAATTGTTCGTTTTATGTTATCAAGAGATAAGGTGATAAGCCAAGAAGAATTGAAAGAGATTCAGAACTTTGCTCAATTTTCTTATGGTAAGAATCTAGCCCTCTACCACCTATCCTTTAAAGCTCGCACTGAAAAAGAAGTCAGAGAATATCTGAAAAAATACGATATCGATGAAAACATCGTTTCTCAAGTCATTGCTAATCTTAAAGAAGATAAGTGGATTAATGATAGCCAGTACGCTTATGCTATCATCAATGCCAATCAACTTTCAGGAGACAAGGGGCCTTATGTACTGACTCAGAAACTAGCACAAAAAGGGATTTCAAAATCTACTACAGAAGAGATTTTAAAAGAATTTGATTTTTCTGAAGTTGCTCAACGTGTAGCTAATAAACTATTAAAAAAATATGAGAGAAAATTTCCAGCGCGTGCCCTGCAAGATAAGATTATCCAAAATCTGACCAACAAGGGATTTTCCTACTCTGATGCTAAAAGTGCCTTTGACCAGTTGGATAGTCAAGTTGACCAAGAAACGACTCAGGAACTCATCTTTAAGGAACTTGACAAGCAATATGCTAAGTATGCTCTAAAATACGAAGGATACGAACTCAAACAGCGTTTAAGTCAGGTTTTAGCACGAAAGGGCTACGATTTTTCGGATATAGCAAGTGCTCTCAGAGAATTTCTTTAATCTTTTCATGTAAAATTCACAGATTTTAGATAATTTTATGGTATAATAGTAAACGATAAACTTATAAATTGTAGAAAGTTGGTTAGTTATGAAGCTTCCAAAAGAAGGCGACTTTATTACAATTCAAAGTTATAAGCATGATGGGAGTCTCCACCGAACTTGGCGGGACACCATGGTACTAAAAACAACAGAAAACGCCATTATTGGTGTCAACGACCATACACTGGTTACCGAAAGTGATGGTCGTCGTTGGGCCACTCGAGAACCTGCTATTGTTTACTTTCACAAGAAATATTGGTTTAATATCATTGCCATGATTCGTGATAATGGAATTTCCTACTATTGCAATATGGCTAGCCCCTACTATCTAGATAAAGAAGCACTGAAGTATATTGATTACGATTTGGATGTTAAAATTTTTACAGATGGGGAGAAAACGTCTCTTGGACGTTGAGGAGTATGAGCGTCACAAACGCAAAATGAATTATTCTGATGACTTGGACTATATTTTAAAAGAACATGTCAAAATTCTTGTTGATTGGATTAACAATGGACGTGGTCCTTTCTCAGAAGCCTATGTAAACATTTGGTACAAGCGCTATGTAGAACTAAAGAATCGGTAAAGTTGTCAAACTAGGGTGAAAGCCCTGGTTTTTTTATTTTAAAAACCCAGCTTTACAGCTGGGCTTATCCTTATATATCTAATTTTGTAACTGTAAATTTGATATGGGAATAGTCTTTTTCAACATCCTTATCCAGTAAGAAAGCCGTGGCGTCCTTCTTAACCTGAACCAAATCAATATTCTGAGCCTGGGCTGCATAGACGCATCCACAATAACATTGACGGTAGATGTCATACTCTTCACACATCTCTACTGAACGTTTGTAGCCTTGATTTTTCTTAAAATCGCTGGGAAGATAGTGGGTGGTATAAATCTTTTGCACGTCTATTCCGATGCTGTTGATGGTTTGAGAATTTTTATGAGGACTAATGGTCAAGGCTGAACCAAAGTAGTCAAAGCCTAAGTCCATAGCCACTTGTGCTGTTTTATCCAAACGGTAATCAAAACAAACCTTACAACGATCTCCACCTTCTGGTTCTTCTTCCAACCCTCTGACCAATTTTCGGTATTCATTTGGTTCATAGGCCGCTTCTAAATATTGGACCGTGTTACCTGTTCGTTCATTAAAATCACTGACAAATTTCTTGGTGACGTAAGCCCGCTTCTGGTATTCTGCCTTCGGATGGATATTGGAATTGGCAAAATAGATGGTCACATCTGCATACTTAGTCAAATATTCTAAGGTATAGGTACTACAAGGGGCACAGCAAACATGCATGAGAATAGTTGGACGTTCCTCATTTTTCTCCCAAACTTGAACCATTTTCTGCATAACACGGTCATAATTAATCTTCTGATTGACGTTCATCTTGCTCAGAATTTCTTCTACATCGATCATGCTCTTCTCCTTTTTCTAGTCTTATTTTATCATATAAGTTAGGAGAGCTCAAATCTATTTAGAAGTGAATATCATAAAAAGGAGGGGTAGGCATTCCCTCCTTTTATGTCTCTTATGAATTGCTTCGTAGCGAAATCTTACATCATACCGCCCATCATGCTTGGATCCATTGCCGGCACTGGGGCTACTGGTTCTGGTTTATTAGCTACGACTGCTTCTGTAGTCAAAATTAAGCTGGCTACAGATGCTGCATTTTGTAGGGCTGAACGACTCACTTTAACTGGGTCAATGATTCCCTCTTCAATCATATTGATCCACTCACCAGTTGCTGCGTTAAAGCCTGTACCAAGTTCAGCATTTTTCAAACGATCGATAACGATAGACCCTTCAAATCCTGCATTGTGCGCAATCTGACGAACAGGTTCTTCCAAAGCACGGAGAACAATATTGCGGCCCGTTGCTTCGTCTCCTGTCAATTCCAAATCAGCCACGGCTGGGATAACATTTACAAGGGCTGTTCCACCACCTGCAACGATTCCTTCTTCAACAGCTGCACGAGTAGCGTTGAGAGCATCTTCGATGCGGAGTTTCATTTCTTTCAACTCAGTTTCAGTAGCGGCTCCGACCTTAATAACTGCGACACCACCTGACAATTTTGCCAAGCGTTCTTGCAATTTTTCACGGTCAAATTCAGAAGTTGTAGTTTCGATTTGAGACTTGATAACTGCAACACGGTGAGAAATCGCTTCAGGATTTCCAGCACCTTCTACGATAACAGTGCTATCTTTGTCCACAGTTACTCTCGCTGCTTGGCCAAGTGCTTCAATTGTAGCATCTTTCAACTCAAGACCAAGGTCTTCTGTGATAACTGTTCCTCCTGTTAAGATGGCAATGTCTTCGAGCATAGCTTTGCGACGGTCACCAAAACCAGGTGCCTTAACTGCTACTACGTTGAAGGTTCCACGAATCTTGTTCAATACAAGGGTTGGAAGAGCTTCACCATCTACATCATCCGCAATAATCAAGAGTGGACGATTGCTTTGGAGAATGCTTTCTAGGAGTGGCAAGATTTCTTGGATATTTGAAATCTTCTTATCTGTAATCAAAATGTACGGATTTTCAAGGTCAGCCACCATTTTTTCGCTATCTGTCACCATGTACTGTGAAAGGTAACCACGGTCGAACTGCATTCCTTCAACAACTTCAAGCTCTGTTTCCATACCACGTGACTCTTCGATAGTGATGACTCCATCTTTGCCAACTTTTTCCATGGCTTCAGAGATGTATTCGCCTACTTTTTCAGAACGAGAAGATACGGCTGCAACTTGAGCGATAGCTTCTTTGTTGGCAACAGGAATAGCGTTGTTTTTCAAGGCTTCAACTGCTGCAGCAACTGCTGTTTCAATCCCACGACGAATACCGATTGGATTTGCACCTGCTGTGACGTTTTTGATTCCTTCGCGGACGATAGCTTGGGTCAAAACAGTTGCAGTTGTCGTTCCATCACCTGCGATATCGTTGGTTTTTGAAGCTACTTCTGATACCAATTTGGCACCCATATTTTCAAAATGGTCTTCCAACTCGATTTCTTTGGCAATAGTTACACCGTCATTGGTAATCAAGGGTGAACCGAATGATTTTTCCAACACAACGTTACGACCTTTTGGTCCCAAGGTTACTTTAACAGTATCTGCAAGGATATCGACACCACGGACCATAGCTGAACGGGCATCTGATGAAAATTTAATTTCTTTTGACATACTTACTTTCTCCTTCTATTCTTCAATGATTGCCAAGATGTTAGCTTCGCCTACGATGATGTACTTTTCATCGCCGTCTTTGACATCAAGACCTGCGTGAGCTTCAACTAAGACACGGTCTCCAGCTTTAACACTTGGAGCAACCAATTCACCGTTCAAGGTACGAACACCTTGTCCAGTAGCTACAACTTGGGCTGTTTTTGTTTTTTCTTGAGCTGAACCTGCAAGGACAAAGCCTCCAACAGTTTGTTCTTTTTCTTCGATTTTTAAGACCACACGGTCTCCTAATGGTTTCAACATTTGTTTTCCTCCATGATGAACTACATATTATTAGCACTCTTTATATCTGAGTGCTAATTCATAGTTCTATTGTATCACTTGGTCAGAAATAGTCAAGAAAAAAGTCTGACTTTCTCAAGATAAAAAGCCTGATACCAACTCAGACTTTTCAATGTTTAAAATGGTAATTCTTCCTCTTCCAAGACCAAGTCCGCTAAGTCTTGGCCTGCGTTATTTTCACGCATGGCACGTTGGGCACGACTTTCCAAGAGTTGGAATCCTGTGGCAAGAACTTCGGTCACGTAATTCATCTGTCCATTTTTCTCAAAGCGACGGGTACGAAGTTCTCCATCCACAGAGATAAGACTACCTTTGGTTGCGTAGCTGGCCAAGCTTTCTGCTAGTCTGCCCCATAAAACCATATTGACAAAGTCAGCTTCGCGTTCCCCGTTTTGGTCTTTGTAACGACGGTTGACTGCAATAGTCGCTCGCGCTACTGACTTGTCATTGTTGGTTTTGTGCAATTCTGGTGTAGACGTCAAACGCCCAATCATGATAACTTTATTATACATATTTTTTCCTCCTACTTATCTATTCGTAGGAAATCAAAAAAAGTTACAGAAATTTGTAACTTTTCGAGAAAATTTTTTATTTTTTATGAACCATGAAACCTGTCGCCTGTTGATTGGCCATAATGGTCATATCTGTAATCTGCACACGGCGAGGTTGACTAGTCACATAGACTACTGTGTCTGCAATATCCTGAGCTTGCAAAGCTTCTATTCCTTGGTAAACGGACTCAGCTCTCTCTTTATCACCATGAAAACGTACCATCGAAAAATCTGTTTCGACAATCCCCGGTTGAATGGTCGTCACCTTGATATCCGTTGCGATGGTATCAATTCGCAGACCACTGAAAAGGTCTTAACCGCTGCCTTGGTAGCTGAGTAAACAGCGGCACCTGCATAGGCGTAGATTCCTGCGGTTGACCCCATGTTGATGATATGTCCTTGATTAGCTTTTACCATTGCTGGCAAGAAACAGCGAGTGACTGCCATCAAACCCTTGACATTGGTATCCAACATAGTTAACATATCCAACTCTTCATAGTCTTGATAGGGAGCTAAGCCTAGAGCCAGTCCGGCGTTGTTGACTAAGATGTCAATCTTCCCTATCGTTTCTAGAATACTGGAGCAAACAGTCTTCACCATGGCCATATCCGTCACATCTAGTGGAAAGGTCCAAACTACTTGATTTGGAAAAGTTTCTTCAAACTCCGACTTGAGGGTTTCTAGTCTGTCTGTCCGTCGTCCTGTTAGAACGACATTCTCACCCTGCTCCAGATAAGCACGCGCAATCGCTTCACCAATTCCTGATGTCGCTCCTGTAATCACAACATTTTTTGCCATCCTATTTCCTTCTATCTGGTGGTTCAGATACTAACAACTTCCTAGGCAGTCCAGTGTTTAGCTGGGTCAAATGGAGTTCCGACAACTTGATCTTCTGATAATTCAATAACACCACGTTTTTGCGGAGCATTTGGCAGATGCAATTCACGAGGACTACACATCATGCCAAAACTCTTTTTACCACGAAGTTCGCCTGGGAAAATAAGATTGCCTTTGGGCATCATTGCTCCAGGAAGAGCTACAATGGTTTTCAACCCAACACGCGCATTAGGAGCCCCTGCAACAATTTGCACTGTCTTGTCACTTGCGACTGCAACTTGGCAGATGTTGAGGTGGTCACTATCTGGATGGGCTACCATCTCAACAATTTCACCAACAACAAACTTAGGCTCTTTGTCATTGACAATTTCTTCTGCAAAGCCTTCCGCCTGTAATTCTTGGTTCAAACGAGCGACCTGTTCATCTGATAAAAAGACTTGACCGCGCTCTACAATTTCAAATAAACTTGAAACTTCGAAAATATTCCACGCCACTGTTTCTCCATTTTCATTGAGGAAAACTCGAGCTACCTTGCCTTTGCGCTCCACATCTAGTTTGGCATCTCCGCTATTTTCCACGATGACCATAAGGACATCACCGACATGTTCTTTATTATATGTAAAAATCATTGTTTCCTTTTTCTCCTATTTCAGTCCTACTAAAAAGTCGTTGATTTGTTGCTTGCTTTTACGGTCTCGATTGACAAAACGGCCAATTTCCTTGTCCTTTTCTAGAACAACAAGGCTAGGGATTCCATATACATCCCAGAGTTTGGCCAAATCCATATACTGGTCTCTATCCACTCGAATAAAGGTAAACTCTGGATTGGTCTCCTCAATTTCTGGTAAGGCAGGATAGATATAACGACAATCGCCACACCAGTCTGCCACAAAAAGGAAGACCTTCTTACCGTCTTTTTCTACTAAAGATGCCAATTCTTCTAAACTTGCTGGTTGTATCATAAGACTTCCTCCTCATAGACTAGGTCTTCATTTTCATAGACAAAGGTATAATGACGGCCATCCTCAAAAATGACGCCACCAACCAAGCTCTCTAGACTGCTTTCATAGACTTGAACATAGAGGGTCGCAATTTCCCCCATGTCTGAAAAATGGTCTCGCACAATCGCTGTCAACTCTTCCTGAGTCTTCCTGAGCTTACGGTCATCTGCAACTTTTTTCGTAGCAAAGGCAAGGCTCCCAATACCAAGCAGAGCCAGACCTGCCATCCACATTTTTTTAGCTTTCATACCATTCATTTTAACACAAAAAAGGCTTTAGGACAAATGAGGAAGCAGCAGAAAAGCAAGTAAAAAGCCTCTTCCTTTAAGGAAAAGGACTTCTTATACTCAATGAAAATCAAAGAGCAAACTAGGAAGCTAGCCGCAGGTTGCTCAAAACACTGTTTTGAGGTTGTGGATGAAGCTGACGTGGTTTGAATAGATTTTCGAAGAGTATTATTCTTATTGCCAGGCACCTGAGTTGTCAACGTAGTAACCATCAGGTGTGTAGGTATTACGAAGCATCTTACCTGATGAAGCCAGATAATACCACTTGCCATTATCTTTGACCCAATCATTCGCTAGCATGGCACCAGAAGAACTTACATAATACCATTCTCCCTTGTCATAAACCCAAGTACTTGCTTTCATGACTCCTGAAGTTGATAAATAGTACCACTTGCCTTGGTCGTAAAGCCAATCACTAGCAATCATAGCTCCTGATGATTTAAAGGCATACCAGTTACCACCTTGATAGAGCCAAGTTTGATTGAACATGACTCCTTTATCATTCATAAAGTACCAAGTTCCCTTGTCCTTAACCCAATCCTTCTGCACTAATTGACCTTGTTTTTGATAGTACCAGTTTTGGTTTGATTTTAGCCAGCTTTCTGCTTTTACAATCGGATAAAGTTCTTTGAAAGATCCTCCATCATATTTATGACTGATAGATTTTAGTTTTTCAAGCTTCACCTCACCATTATCATAGTCTGCCCAAGCATAGACTTTTTGACCATTGACAGTCTCTGGTAAGGTAGCAGTGTAGGTCTTAGTTTGATAGTCCCATTTTGCATCAAGGTAGGTGTGTTGATCATTTGATTCGTCAATACGGAAGTAACCACTCTTTCCACTATCATTATGAATATCATCCACAACTTTCGTTGACCAGGTCTTTACTTCGTTTCCGCTCTTAGCCTCGACCTTGATATCTCCTCTATAGCCATATGGAACATAGAAATTCAGGTAACGCCCTTCTTCCCCGATCATAGACTTGTCCTTTTCTTGACCTAGGAAATTGACAGTCTGATCTTGACCATCGAGACTGACCGTCCACTCGATTTTCTCGGTTTTTGGCAAATCCAAGACTTTGATATCCACTTCATGACCATTGTTAAACCGAAGAATCTTGCCATCTTGATACTGTACTCCACACTTAACAACCCATTCTTCTTTAAGCTCAAATGCCTGCCCTGAATGAGGTGAAACAAGCAAAGCTAGACCAGCTAGAAACAAAACAAATAATGTGATTTTTTTCATTGTAGTTCCTCCTTAGTCGTTATTATGTTAATTATATCACTATGTTTTTTATTTTGCAACTCATATCCTAAATATACAAGTAAAAAACCTCTGAGATTGTTCTCAAAGGTTTTTTGCTTGCTAATTACTGTTCTCAACTGCTGCAGTGACAAAGGCAGTGTAGAGTTCTTCTGGACGATTTGGACGGCTTGACAGTTCAGGGTGATACTGACACGCTACAAAGAATTTATTTTCAGGAATTTCCACGATTTCTACCAGACGATTATCTGGAGAAACACCTGAGAAGACAAAACCTGCTGCCTCAAACTGCTCACGGAAGGCGTTGTTAAACTCATAACGGTGACGGTGACGGCGTTGCACCACTTCTTGATTGTGATAAGCCGCTGCTGCCTTAGAGCCACGTTTCAACTTAGATGGATAAAGTCCCAAGCGAAGGGTTCCCCCCATATCCTCAACGTCAATCTGATCACGCATGATATCAATGATAGGGTATTTTGTTTCTGGTGCAAGCTCTGCAGAATTGGCACCTTCAAGATCCAAAACGTGACGAGCAAACTCGATACAAGTCAACTGCATTCCCAAGCAGACACCCAGCATGGGAACATCATTTTCACGCGCATAGCGGATAGCTTGGATTTTCCCTTCAGTACCACGTTGACCAAAACCACCTGGTACGATGATTCCGTCCGCATCAGACAAAAGCTCTGCCACATTCTCTGCTGTCACATCATTGGCATTGATCCAATTGATTTTTACTTCAGCGTCGTTGGCATAACCAGAGTGTTTCAAGGCTTCAACCACTGAGATATAAGCATCTGGCAACTCCACATACTTACCGACAAGAGAAATTTTAACTTGTTTTTTTCAGGTTCATGACCTTGTCCACCATGGCTGACCATTCTGTCATATCTGCTACTGGTGCGTCTAATTTCAAATGGTCACAGACAATTTGGTCCATACCTTGAGCCTGCAAGTTCAATGGAATTTGGTAAAGGTGTTCAACATCCAACGATTCGATAACGGCTTCTGGTGCCACATCACAGAACTGGGCCAGTTTGTTTTTTTAATTCCTTGACCAGCTGGCTCTTCTGTACGAATAACCAACATATTTGGCTGGATTCCCAATCCACGCAATTCTTTTACAGAGTGTTGAGTTGGTTTGGTCTTCATTTCACCAGCAGCCTTGAGGTAAGGAAGCAAGGTTGTATGGATGTACATAACATTATCCACCCCCACATCTGCCTTCATCTGACGAAGGGCCTCTAGGAATGGCAAGGACTCGATATCTCCAACGGTTCCACCAACCTCTGTGATAATGACATCAGAGTCAGTCGTTAGAGCGAGCACGCTTGATTTTTTTCTTTCAAAGCATCTGTGATATGAGGAATAACCTGAACAGTTGCCCCAAGGTATTCTCCACGGCGTTCCTTACGAAGAACTTCACTGTAAATTTTACCAGTTGTCACGTTGGAATATTTGTTGAGATTGATATCGATGAAACGTTCATAGTGACCCAAATCCAAATCAGTCTCAGCTCCGTCATCTGTCACAAAAACTTCCCCGTGCTGATAAGGACTCATAGTTCCCGGATCGATATTGATATAAGGGTCAAACTTTTGAATGGTTACCTTGAGACCACGATTTTTCAAGAGACGGCCCAGACTTGCTGCCACAATCCCTTTCCCAATAGACGATACCACACCACCAGTTACAAAAATATATTTCGTAGACATAGATTCCTCTTTCTAAAATGCTCTAGGTCTTGTCAACTACGAGGGGACATAGGAAACAAGACCCTACTAATAAGAATAATCTGGGACGACTGCACCAGATTCACAACTAAAATACAAGAAGACAACTTCTTGAAAAAACAAAAATAGCCCCCTAGAAACTAGGGAGCCCCGACCTCTAAAAGAGGTGCCCGAACGATATGATACCTAAAAATAGGATAATTGTCAATAGCTAACTTTTATTCCTCGATGTTTTCAGCATCATCGTCTGAAAACTCGTCATCTTCTTCGTTGAGATCCACGTCTTCACCCAAGTCATCTGGGGCAATTTCGTTAATTTCTGCATCGTAAGCTTCCACTTCATTTTTCTCATCATCTGGATTTTCATCATCGTATGAAAGTGCTGGATCTGCTTCGTATGCATCTTCGTCTTCTGGGTCATCCGCATTATAGTCAATGGCATCTGAATCACCATCCATGAAGGCATTGACACGTTTTTTCTTAGCTTTTGGCGCTACTTCATCGTCGTCATTTTCTTCAAGAGCGATGATTTCTTCATCGATTTCGTCTACACCATACCATGAACGAAGACCCCATTTGTTGTCTCCAAGAGAGATGAAGCTACCGTCAAAGTTCAACTCTGTGTAGAACAAAGGCAAAGCTTCGCGGATATCGCTGTTTGATGTTCCAAGGTAGTTTTGAATTTCGTTTACAAGATCGCTAAAATGCATCTCATGATCGCGACCACGAAGTTCCAAGATAGCACGCGCCACCTCAATCATAGATAGTTCACTTTTTTCTTGCCCAGCAAATACTTCTAATTCCAAAGCGTTTCTCCTCATTTATACTACTATCGCCAGAGCGAACAGACTCTGACCTCATTTTATCATTTACTCTTTATTTTACGATAATTTTGCAGAATAGTCAAAGGTTAAATGGGAGAAAGTGACAGGACTTTTTATTTCTTTGCTACCCATCCGATGGCATCGTGAGGTGGGTTTTCGGTATCAATCCAGATGAATTCAATACCGATTTCCCCATTTTTAAACTTAGTCAAACGAATACCGTTGATTTCCAGTTCATTGAGTCGTTGACCTGTCAAGACTTCTCGTTCTTTCAACTGGAAAACACCTCGTAAGATCCAATTTCCAAGGATTTCTTGCTTATCGATTGACTGAATCGCCTTACCTGCTTCTTGGTTTATATAAGCGTTAATTACATCACCAGAAGATAAAAAGCGTAGTTTAAAAGTTCTTTCCTCTTTTGGTAGAGCTAGTTTTTTAGTGCCAGGTTCAAAAGTCACAAATCCAGAACCAAAGAAATCCGGTCTTTCATCATGGAAGTTCTTAGAGTCAGGCAGAGGAATGTAAACTTCACTAACTGGACGATAGACGAGTTGTTCAATCTCTTTGATGAGTTTCTTATTACCAGTATTGTGGACAAAAGTGAATCAAGTCCTCACGAATAGCCTTCATATGAGCTTTTTTTCTTCCTTATTGGTCCATTTTTTTCAAGAGAATTTCTTCTAGTGAGAAAGTCACAAAAGCTAGTTCTTCTGGAGCCAGACTGTCTTTAAATTTATCCTGAATCTTTAAAATCCGTGGCAGACGATCTTTCTTAGCTAGTTTTGATCCTCCGTTAAAGGCATTGAAACCAGAGTTTTCTTCCACATTTCCATGTCTATCTGTAATAACCCAAGACACTGTTTCTAAGATATCGGTTTTATCCTTTTCAGCTGTCAGTAAATGAAGATTTTCAAAGAGAGAAAAAGGATCTTCGATGTAATGGACATCCCAAGTATCTACCACAATGTCTTTATTGTTAAAAGTCATGTGGAGCTGACTGTCAGCTGCCGTGTACTTGTAGTGATGTTGCCCATCCGTAAATCGGAAATTGGTTGGATTGTTTTTGGTAGTCGAGCCCTCGATGATCAGGTTATCAATATCGACTGGTAAATAAGATGTTTCACCAACAAAAATCTTAGGATTTTCTCCCTTTGGTGTCGGCATCAGAACGTGATAGACAGCTTCAACATTGACCGAATCTGAGTTGAATCCCTTGATTTGTGCCTTAGATGATTCGATTCTCTGATTCCTAAGGATTGCAATCTTTCGCGCCAACTCTTCATAGCGTTGGTAGTTTTCCTTGTCTGCAGCTTCTTTATCAGTAGCAATATCCGCATGAAACTTGATATCACCCAATAAGTCCGTCCAAGATTGAGAATCTTTCTTGAACTGGGCAATTTTTGGTCTCCTGAATTAATCCCAAAAGATTTGATACCTACTAGGTATTTATGATTTTCATCCACAACGACAGAAGCATCATAGGAGGTATTAGCGATATCTTCCCCAACGGCATTAAAGGCTTTTTGAAAAACAGTCTCCTGAAATTTGGAGTTGACAATCGGAGCAACATAATTCTCTGTTTGTCCCCCATCTTCTGATTCTGCCTTTTGAGAGAAAGCTTGGCTCAAACTAGCGAAGTTGGTAATTAAAGTTTTGTATTTGTCTTTTTGTTCAGACTTTAGATGTTCCCACATAAGCACCCTCTTTTCTATTTTCAGTATATCAAAAGAAGATTAGTTTTTCACTAACCCTCTTATATATTCGTTAATTAATACTGTAAAATTCAAGATTTCCTCGTTTTTTAACCAATTTTAAATAATCTTCACCGGACAGAACGGCTAGACCATCGTCATAAGACTTGATTTTTTCAAGAGCTTGATCATAGCTATCCACAAATCCCTTGACATAGGACTGCCCTTCAAATTGTCCATTCATCTTGGTGTAGATAATGGCGAATTTTCCTGAGCGTTCAAGTTGAGATTGCCCTTGACTTTCATTTAAAGCCTTGGCAACATTTTCCGCTATGCGTTTAATCACGGGAACGACCACGCTATTTCCAGCCTGCTTGTAGAGCTGACCGTTAGAAACCCCTTCTGGGATTTTAAAGGATTTAGGGTAGCCTTGAACGTTAAAGGTTTCTTTCGGAGTTAGCTTACGAATCTCACCACTGTCTGTCAAAATCAATGGAACGTTGTGTCCACCTGTTCCCATGTTTGCTGTTAGGGTTGGGACAACTCCGTTTTTATTTTCTCGAACATATTGGCGACGCCATTGGTAAACTGTATCTTGACTAGTGACTTCAAATTTCAACTGGTCGTAGAAATTCTGCTTGCCTTCACGATAGTAGTAGACTTCATCAAGCTGATCACCAAAGTTAATGACGTCTTGAAGAGTCGTAGTCAGTTTGATTTCCTCTGGAAATTCAAACAAGTCATAAGCTTCCTTGGTATCAAAACCAACGATGTAGATCCGCTCACGGTTTTGAGGGATATTTCCGTAGTCTTTCCCGTTGAGAACCTTCCACTTGATAAAGTAGTTGTTCTCAGTCAAGGCTTCACGAATAACCTTGAAGGTATTGCCATGGTCATGACCGACCATGTTCTTGACGTTTTCGATAAAGATAGCACGAGGTTTACATCCCTCAATCATGCGAAGCAACTCAAAGAAAAGATCGCCACGATCATCATCAAATCCCTTGCGATAACCCGCAATGCTAAAGGCCTGACAAGGGAAACCTCCCATAATCACATCCACGCGCTCAGCTGGAATGTCCTCTGGCTGAACAGCGTGAATATCACGTCCATCCAAATAGGTATCTGGATGGTTTAACTGATAAGTCTGACGCGCATACTTATCAAACTCATTTGCATACACCACTCTGAACTCGTTGGTCTGTTCAAAACCCAACTCAATTCCCCCAACACCTGAGAAGAAAGCTGCAATGTTGTACTTCTCAGGTCGGTTCGAACTTACAGAATTTGTCATGTAGTAACCTGCTTTCTAAACTAATAATTCTTTTATCATTGTGACCACTTCGAGTAAATTACATCTTTCTTCATCTAAATTTCTTTCATAAATTGTAAAAGTTTCTTCACAATTTTCATTATTAGACTGAATGAAATAACCTTTTTCAGGCTCGTGATCCTCAATTACATGAGCAAGAGCATTACGCCTATCAATAAGAAGTAACCAGTTATCTCTAATGTCAACAAGATCTCTATATTTTTTATTATCTCTTCTTTTTAAAGTTTCATTTACTTGTAATTCATTTTTAAAATAACTTTTTACAAGGTCTCGATAAGCCTTATCTTTAGGATAGCCTGGGCATTTACTTCTTAAAAGATACTCTATTTCAGCATTTTCATACATATATTCTCCTCTAAGTGCATTTAGTTCATCCCATCTGCTAAGAATAACATCAATTGCTTCTTCGAAATTTTGTTTTACTAAACGATTCCCTACTGAAAAAAAAGTAAAGTTTGCAAATACAAAATTTGAAGTTGTTGGCAAATTAAAATAACTGCTAACATCTTCTTTTAAAGAACTATTTGACTTTTTAGAGTATAGGATTACAAATTGTTTGTAACCTTTTAATTTCCGAACTTCATCTAAATAAGAAAGTCCAGTTCTTTCTTGTTCTAAATTAAAATCCGAGATAAAAAAGTCTATTCGCTCATTTTCTTCTAAAGAGCATTTAGCGTCATTAAAAGTTGCTTTGAAAATAAAATTAGAATCATATCCTTTTTTTCTTAAATGATTTTCAACAATTTTAACTCTCTTTGAATGCGAACCAGAATGTAAAGCGTCCTCTAGCCATAAAATATTGATTATTTTTCTCACTTTTCATCTCCAAATTCTATTTTAAAGTCCACAAGGTTCCTTTGAGATGACACACTAATAGACCAACCAAATTCCTCACAAATTTCTTTGCATAGATACATTCCAATACCGGTTCCACCAGACTTTGATGTTACCCCTAAATTAAATATACTCTCTGCGGGACTAATTGTAATTGGCCCTGTATTAGAAACAAAATGAAAAGCTTTATTATCTTCATTGAAATACAAACTTATCTCAACATCTCTTCGTCGTTCAGCGGCATTTAATAACAAATTATCTAACAGAACACCTAGATCATAAACATTAACATCTTGAAATACAGGTAAATCATCAAAATTCAAAGTAACTCGAGCATTACTCTCTTCAGATACAATATCAAAATAGCTTCTAAGATATTGTTTTAAATCTATAGTAATTGTATCACTCAACGATTGGTTTGTAATTCTTAAAATTTGTGTCTTTATAGATATCAGTTTATCAGAACTACGTCTTAGACTGGCAATTTGCTTTAGCATTTGTTTTTTAAAGACTTCGTTCTGAGGCTCAATTAACTCTATAATAATTTCAATAGAACCATCCAGTTCCTCACCTACTTTACTTAATTCATGAAAGAGTAGATCTTGTCTATCTGGTTTATCTTTTTCAAGAATTGCTTCTTTAATAATAATTTCTCTTTTTAATCGTTGATTCTCTTTATCAATTTTTTGTTTTTCTTTTTTTACTTCTTGATTCTCTTTTCTTAATTCGACAGTGGCCTGTTTCAAACTCTTTTGAATTTCTTTTTTTTCAGAAGAGCTTGTATTCAAATCGTCGAGCAGTTCGAATTTCTTTTCTAGTGGCTGTGCGATTTTAGGAAGCTCATAAACTCTTGGTGCTACAGTAAACTTATACTTTTTAAATCTTTGAATTAGCTTTTGAATAGCATCAGTGTCATCAGTTTCAATATCATCAATATCACTATTCCCAAACTTTGTTAATTGTACATAGGATTCTAAAGGTCTGTGAACAAGCTCCATATATACTTTTTCAAATTCTATAGTATAAGAATTAGTAACAAATCCTCTATCACGTGATGTAACTTCATTAAAGTGATTTTCAGAGTCAGTAATGTTAATCCATCCTAGCAATTCTCTATGTCCTAAATATCGATTAAAACCTTGTGTTTTACGTAGGTTTAGACCAAAGGCATCAAAATCAACTTCTCCATATGGGAAAATTCTAAAATTATTTTTTTATACAAGAAAATAGACCCATAATTTTTTTGGTTCAGTTTTTCATTATTTTTTTGTAAAATTGTATTTAGCAAACAAAAACTCATATAGTATATTTTTAAAATAAATATCTTTTTAAGATTGTATTATTTTTCAATTTTAAAAGAGTAAATTATCTTTTTCCTTATCGTATAAGGTAATACTAATTTCTTTTTCTTTTATTTCACACTCAATATAAATTGTTTTTTTATCTAATACTGAAGCAACATTATTACTAATATACTCATCCAACTCAGCAATTCCTGAGGAGGATGAAATGTACTTAACATTAATATTTATTTTACCATCATCTACAAACGGATTTACAAGTCTTTGAAGTGCTGCTATAACTTTATTAACTCTATTCAAATCCCAAGTATCTCTCAAGTTAGAGATATTTAGCATAGTCCCTGATTTTTGAATAAAACTGTCTTCGACTACATCTAAGCTAGTATATGTGATATCTAACTCTTCAAATTTTGTTAGAGAATCCTTTTCAAATTCACCCCAGTCAATTTCCAATTTACTAACTTCATCATCCTTATGACTAATAAGTTTAAGCTTTGTTCCTAATCTATCACAAGAAAAACGACCTATCCCTTTGGAACCAGCATATACCTTATCACTATCTTTTTTTTCTGAATGAGCAACGAATAACCATTTATTTTCAATATCATCACGATTCATTCCTTTACCATTGTCCTGAATAATGATGTAATCTTCGTAACTGTTTATAATAAGATTTATTTCTGTTGCATCAGCATCATAACCATTTTTTACCAACTCGAAGATAGCTACTAATTCGTTTGTAATCAGGTCTTTACCAATTATGTCCTTTAAACCCGAACTTACTTTAAAGTGTAATTTTTCTTCCATCTTAGCTCCTTATTCAGAAATTTTCAAAATAACTTCTCCAACTTGTTCTGCAAACAAAGGCGGTACTGCGTTAGCGACTTGAGTATATCGAGGCACATCCGTTTTTCGTCGTTCACCCCCCGTAGTATACGGTCCTTTGAATTCATAATCGTCCGGAAAACTTTGGATTCTAGCGTGTTCTCTAACTGTCATTATCCTAGGTTCATCATAATGTATATAATCATCTGGAATGGAAGTAATCGTATTACAAATCGAATTTTTCTTTAAAGGAGTAACTCCACGCTTCTTTAAACCTTCAACCAGGTTCATAGATGGTGTAATTCGTATACTGTTTTCGGAAGCAGTCATTAAACGTATAAATAAATCTATTGTTTCACTTTTATGTTTCGCGAATCGATGACTATCGGGGAAAGCGCCTCGTTCAATGTTATTTCTCATTAATGTTTGATATGCTGAAGTTGCTCGACCATACTTCCCATTTTTAAATGCCTTAGTGTCTTTACTATCAACTTCTCCATGACTTTTTTTCAAATCATTAATAGCTTGAGAAATTGTAATTGGTATTTTTAGTCCTCTATCCCTCAAGAAACAATCTTTATTTTTCAATAATTCGTCAAAAAATATCTCATAGGCCCCATTTTTTGATGCAAATAGAATGAACCGTTTCCTATTTTGAGGAACACCGTATTCTGACATAGTAACAATTTTATAGTCTAAGTTATATCCTAATTCATGTAATTCCGAAACAAGAATATCAGAATATTTTTGTTTATCCTTATGATCCTTAAACCCTACAGTAAATCCTTGAACATTTTCAAAAAATAACATAGTCGGTTGAACTAATTTGATAAACTCAATATACGAATGCATTAATTGATTTCTGATATCATCATTTTTTCTCTTGCCTGCCATGGAAAATCCTTGACATGGTGGACCACCTACAACTAAATCAACGGAACCATTTAATGCAGCAAGTTCCTTACTATGAACTTCTAGAAGTTCATTTATATCCCAATTTTTCATTTCAAGCCAGTTCGGCCATGAAAAATGTTTTTTTCTTTTAATTAAATTATATTTTAAAGTACTAAAAGCATCTTTATTTCTTTCAACTGCAAATATCCCATGCAAACCAGCATTATAAAGCCCTAAGGATAAACCACCAGACCCTGCAAATAAATCTATGTATTTCATGATTTCTCTTTCAGTCATTAAAATTTATTATTACAATTTTATCACAAATTAAAGTAAAAAACACGGCTCATCACCGTGTTTCTGTGCTTATTTCACCAACTTCTTCATCTCATCAATACGTGCTACAGTCGCATCATATTTCGCTTGGTAGTCAGATTGTTTGTCGCGTTCTTTTTGGACGACTTCTGGTTTGGCATTGGCTACGAAGCGTTCATTAGAGAGCTTCTTGCCGACCATGTCCAGTTCTTTTTGCCATTTAGCCAGTTCCTTGTCGAGACGAGCTAGTTCTTCTTCGACATTGAGGAGGTCAGCCAGTGGCAAGTAGATTTCTGCTCCTGTGATGACGCTTGACATAGCGAGTTCAGGTGCAGGGATGGTTGATGCGATTTCCAAGTGTTCTGGATTTGTAAAGCGTTTGATGTAGTTGACATTGCTGTTAAAGAAGGCTTCCAAGTCGCTATCGCTTGTCTTAACAAGGATGGTGATAGGTTTGCTTGGCGCCACGTTTACTTCCGCACGCGCATTACGAACGGCACGGATCAAGTCTTTGAGGCTTTCCACACCTGTGTGAGCAGCAAGGTCTTCAAAGTCTGGATTAACAGTTGGGTATGCAGCTGTAACGATAGAGCCTTCTGAGATTTGTCCAAAGATTTCCTCTGTCACGAATGGCATGATTGGGTGGAGGAGACGAAGGATCTTGTCCAAGGTGTAAAGGAGAACAGAACGTGTGATAACTTTCTCTTCTTCGTTATCGCTATAAAGGACTTCCTTAGTCAACTCAACGTACCAGTCCGCAAATTCATCCCAGATGAAGTTGTAGAGGATGTGGCTAGCCACACCAAACTCAAACTTATCAAAGTTGGCAGTTGTTTTTCCGATCGTTTCATTGAGGTTGTGGAGAATCCAGCGGTCTGTGACATTTCCAGCTTCCTTGTTGACAACTTTTTCGACATTGGCAGTTGCTTGGTCAAGGGTCAAACCTTCATTGTTCATGAGGATGTAGCGAGAGATGTTCCAGATCTTGTTAATGAAGTTCCATGAAGCATCCATTTTCTCGTAAGAGAAGCGCACGTCTTGCCCTGGTGCAGAACCGTTTGAAAGGAACCAACGAAGGGCATCAGCACCATATTTCTCAATAACATCCATTGGGTCTATTCCGTTTCCGAGAGATTTAGACATCTTGCGTCCTTGCTCGTCACGGATGAGACCGTGGATAAGCACGTTTTGGAACGGCTGACGACCAGTGAATTCCAAGGATTGGAAAATCATGCGAGACACCCAGAAGAAGATGATGTCGTAACCTGTTACCAAGGTTGAAGTTGGGAAGTAGCGTTTGAAGTCTGCTGAGTCGACATCCGGCCAGCCCATGGTTGAGAATGGCCAGAGGGCAGAACTAAACCAAGTATCCAAGACGTCTTCGTCCTGAGTCCATCCGTCACCTTCTGGAGCTTCTTCACCAACGTACATTTCACCCTCAGCATTGTACCAAGCAGGGATTTGGTGACCCCACCAGAGCTGACGAGAGATAACCCAGTCGTGAACATTTTCCATCCATTGGAGGAAGGTATCATTGAAACGAGGTGGGTAAAATTCTACCTTGTCCTCTGTATCTTGGTTGGCAATGGCATTCTTAGCCAATTGGTCCATCTTGACGAACCATTGCGTAGACAAGCGTGGTTCAACCACAACACCTGTACGTTCTGAGTGACCAACACTGTGGACACGTTTTTCGATTTTAACCAGGGCACCTATTTCTTCCAACTTGGCAACGACTGCCTTACGAGCTTCAAAACGGTCCATACCTGCAAATTCGAAGGCCAAATCATTCATAGTTCCGTCGTCGTTCATGACATTGACTTGTGGCAAGTTGTGACGTTGACCAACCAAGAAGTCGTTTGGATCGTGGGCAGGTGTAATTTTAACCACACCTGTACCAAACTCAGGATCAGCGTGTTCGTCTCCAACGATTGGAATGAGTTTATTAGCGATTGGAAGGATGACGTTTTTACCAATCAAGTCCTTGTAGCGTGGGTCTTCTGGATTGACCGCAACCGCAACGTCCCCAAACATGGTCTCAGGACGAGTTGTCGCAACTTCAAGGGCGCGTGAACCATCTTCTAGCATGTAGTTCATGTGGTAGAAGGCACCTTCGACGTCCTTGTGGATCACCTCAATATCAGAAAGAGCTGTGCGAGCAGCTGGGTCCCAGTTGATGATGAATTCACCACGGTAGATCCAGCCTTTCCTGTAAAGGTCCACAAAGACCTTACGAACAGCTTTTGACAGACCTTCGTCAAGAGTGAAACGCTCACGCGAGTAGTCTACAGAGAGACCCATCTTGCCCCATTGTTCCTTGATGGTAGTAGCATATTCGTCTTTCCATTCCCAGACTTTCTCTAGGAATTTCTCACGCCCCAGGTCGTAACGCGTAATGCCCTCACCACGCAAGCGCTCCTCAACCTTAGCTTGAGTGGCAATCCCAGCGTGGTCCATCCCTGGAAGCCAAAGCGTATCAAAACCTTGCATGCGTTTTTGACGGATGATGATATCTTGCAAAGTCGTATCCCAAGCGTGACCAAGGTGAAGCTTCCCAGTGACGTTTGGTGGTGGAATCACGATTGAATAAGGCTTAGCCTTTTGATCGCCTGAAGGCTTGAAAACATCAGCATCAAGCCATTTTTGGTAACGACCAGCCTCAACTTCGGCTGGATTGTATTTAGGTGAAAGTTCTTTAGACATGTGTTTGTCCTTTCTCTATTGTATTCATCTTATTTGAATTTGCTTAGCAACTTCTTCTGCAGACAAATTCGTATTATTTATTTTAAGGTAGTGGTGCAACTCATTCGGTTGATGTTGGAAATTTAATTGAAGTGTTTTAGCGGTATCTAAAATTTCTCTTTCAGATATCTTAATATGCCGTTTCAAGGGCTTGTGCTTCAACCGGTTCTCCGTTTGATTTCGACGTAAACGCTCCTCAAGACTTGTTTCCAACTCCACAAAAAGAATGTCTTGATGATAGTCATCCAATAAATCCTGAATTTGCTTTAAATACATCAGCTGGTACTGATTTGAAAAATCAATTACGTCAGTTAAAATTACTGATCGCTGATTTCTTGCACTTGCTTCAAGGAAAGAAAAGGTGATTCCACGAACAAATTCCCACATTTCCTCTGTAAAGTCCTGATAGATTTCTAATGCAAAATCGATGGCTTGATGGTTATAAAAGAGGGTAGCGTCCGTTAGTCGAGATAGTTCTTGACCAATCGTCATTTTTCCTGAGGCCGGAGCACCAATGATGAAAAGATGCATCAAATTACCTCCCACTCACTCCTCAGCAAACCATATAACAGACTGTCACAGCGGTTTCCTTGAACATCTTTACGATCTCGGATGCGAGCTTCCAGAGTAAAGCCAAGTTTCTCTGCGACTCGTTGACTTTGGGTATTGTAACCAAAGCAAGAGAGTTCAATCTTGTGAAGACCTAGTTCTCTAAAAGCTATGTCAATCAAGGCACGCGCTGCTTCTGGCACATAACCTCGTCCCCAATAGTCTGGGTGTAAGGTGTAGCCAATCTCCAGTACATCGTCTTCGTGCCGATGGTTAAAATCAACAGAGCCGATGACTTTATCGGTTCCTTTGACGACAATTCCGTAGCCAGCTGGGAGATTTCCTTTTGATTGCGTTCGGGAAGGATATGCTCTAGATAGTAAACCTCATCTTCCAAGGTCTTGACTGGAGGAAAGCCTGCTGGATAGGCGACCTCTGGGAGACTAGCGTAGGTATGGATATCCTCAGCATCTGCCACTGTACGAACTCGTAGGACGAGTCGTTCGGTTTCTAATTGTTCTGGTAATTCAGCTCTTGACATCCTTCTTCCTCGCTTTCTTTATGAAGCTCCCCATAGGGTCAACACGGTTATCTAAATAGCGATAAACGCGCTGGTGACCGTCCCCCATAAAGTAAGTCGGTGAAAAACGGTCATTTTTAAAATGTCCCTTATCATCCAAGAGTTCAGGATTAGCCAGTCGGTCCAGAATCTTAGCAAAGATGTGGCAGATTCCATCTTCCTCGATAATTCTATCAACTTGACATTCTAACACGACTGGACAAACCCCTAAAATCGGTGCCTGAGTCCGTTCAGAAATCTCGTAGTCTAGCCCCAAGTGTTTCAATTTTTCTCGATGACTGATAAAACCAGCCTGCTCCATCTCGAGCATGAGATTTTCACTAGGAATATTCACAGTAAACTTCTGGTAATGCTTGATTTGCTCAGCCGCATTTTCCTCAGCTCCGACACCAATGACTAGCCAATCTCCCAAGCTATAAGAGGAGCTACAGGTCGTAATATTGTATCCAAAATTCTGATCCTGATACCCCAAAATGAAGATAGGAAAGCCATAGTATAGTTTACTTGTTTTAAAAGATTGCTTCATAACAACCTCCTTTTACTAAGACGCAAAAGAAAATCCCTGCCATCTACATGACAGGGACGAATGTATTTATCCGCGGTACCACCCAATTTCGGGCAGTTGCCCGCAACTCTCGTCTTTAAAAACAAAAAGACACTTTTATTTCAATTTTTCATCCATTAGCAACCAGTTTTGACACATTTGTGGACTTCTCAGCGCCGCCACTTTCTGTAAAATGCGGGATTCAAAACACCTCTAATGGCTCTATTGTAGCAAGATTTTTTCGGAAATGCAAGGCACAAGAAAGATTACTTGAACTTGATGCCATTTTCCTTCAATTTCTTGATAGTAGCTGGGCCGATTCCTTTCAAGGCAAGTAGTTCTTTTTCAGTCCAATTTTTGAAATCTGAAGCAGACTTGATTCCTTCATCATAGAAAGTTTTGGCACGATCAAGTGGAAGTCCACCCATGTTTGCTGCAAAATCTTCTACAGAATTGGCTACCTTTTGTGCTTGCTCTTTGGTAGCTTCTACTGCTTGCTCAACTTTTTTAGAAACAACCTTACCAGCTTGGCTTGCTGACTGTTCTGCACGTTTTACGACTTTTTTTGTCTCTTCTACAACCTTAGTCACAGTACTTGAAAGGCACCTGCACGACGGAGGCTATTTCGTAATTGTTTTTTACGATTGAGTTTCTTTGACATGATAAAATCCTTTCAATAAAAAATCCCTGCTCTGACAAGGATTTAATATAAACATTCTATCAAGATTTTAGTAAAAAATCAAGAATCTATCTCGTTTAATAATTTCGCTCACCAAACAAGCCTTCTGGCAAGTCATGGAATCCCTTACCTGCTTTGAAGTTTTCAAACTTACCAAGCAAGAACTGATAAGCATCCAAGCGACTCTCATAGCGAATCATGGCATCTTTGGCACGCTCGTCCTGGTCTTCTTCGTAGACTTTTTGGCTTTCCTTGTGCGCCATGTCGTTAATCATAATCTGGGTATTAACCCAAGCTTCAAATTCCTTCATAAATTCTTGTTCGTAACTCATTTTTTCTCCTTATTCTAATCCACGGAAATAGTCCGTGTCAATCTCGCGGTAGGGCTGGATATCCTGAACGTATTCCAGCACACCTTGGAATTCTCCATCTTCATCGTGTACTGCAGCGTAGTGATATGGACAAACTTGTCTCGTGACTCAGACTTGAACCACATTTCGTACTTGTCTTTGCTTCCCTCACGAAGCCCCTTCATGATAGTCTTGACCTTGTCCAAGTACTTAGGCGGATGGCAAAGTTCAACATTGCGCCCGACTTGGGAAGGTGTCCGTTTGAAAATCATCTCATCAGCTGGCGTATTATCATTGTAATACTGGAAAATATCGTCTTTATTGACAAAGGTAATCTCCATAGGGAGGTGATTGAGGATCAGGTTAGCCTGCTCGACCGAGAGATAGCCATTCCCAAAAGCCTGTTGACTATGGCGGTCCAGCACTGCTTCCTTTTCCTTAGGGGTAAAGGTAATGGTAAACTGCCCTTCTGGTGTATCGATAACTTGTTGAACTTGGCCTTCTGTCGTATCTAGTTGTACGGGCTCCTCTGCACTCTTTTCCTCAACAAAATTCTGGCGTTCTGGAACCCATTTCTCAGACGGACGGATGATGGCATAACCATAAGCATCGCTCTCCTCCGCAATCTGAAGCCAGTCATCCTGAGTAAAGGACTCAAGGAGAATCATGAGAAGGATGGACTCTTCCTTGAAAATCATACTTTCAAATTCTGTCGCAAAGGCTTCAAAAGCTTCTTTTACACTGCTAATTGACACTTCTGGCAGTGACTTGGCCGTCGCTAGAGCTGTTTGAAAGAGTTCCCTGATCTGATCATCCACTCCCCACATAACTTTTGGAGGCGAATTGTGTCCATAGCGCTCCATGATAGGAAAGAAGAGTTCTTCTTTACGTTGGTAATGGATATCAAATTGACCTACAAGTCCCATTTGGCGGACCAAACCCTTGCGCATCTCCGCAAGCATTTCTTCATCTTCCATAGACTCATAGGTATCTAACAGTCTCCGAATGCGAATCAAGGCAGCACGGAGGGCCAGATTTTCTTCCTTAAAGATCCGAACTGGGTGGCCAGGATGCTCGGTATCCTCTACTTCGACACCCTTAACAGCATTTTTAAAAAGATTAGCATGGACATCACAGAGTTCCATGACATCTTCAAAGGTGACACCTGAGTCTGAGTTCATCAGTTCGTGCTCCATGAGGGAAATCTCAATGGCTGAAACACCTGTAAAGGTCGCATCAAAACGCTCTTGAATCGACTCAGGAGAGGCACCATTGTGCAATTCTAACAAAATATCCCGCAGGACATGAATCCGTTCATCTGCCATTAGTCTAACCCAATCACTTCGTAGCCGTTTGCTTCCAGCATGCGGACAATCTTGTCCATAGGAGTTCCTTCAAGCTTAGAACCCTGTTTAAGTGATACTTTACGACCAACTGTATTGCGCATCAAGGGATTGGCAAGGGGTTTAAAACCCAACTCCACTAGAATTTCCAAGACTTCTGGATGCTTGTCCACCACTTCTGCAACAGGAATTGACACATCGATGATATTGTCCATGACGACCTCCATTGTATGTTCTAATACTCAATGAAAATCAAGAGCAAACTAGGAAGCTATCCGCAGGTTGCTCAAAACACTGTTTTGAGGTTGCAGATAGAGCTGACGTGGTTTGAAGAGATTTTCGAAGAGTATAAAATGATTTTACTGCTTTTATTATACCACAAGGAAAGAGATTAAAAAAACTAGCAGTGGAGTTCCTGCTAGTTCTCTGCGACTTGAATTGCGACCTAAATAAGTTTAAAGAGCCAATCCAATATCTTAAATACTATCTTGTAAAGCAGCAATTGGATTGCAAAATAGATGATCATCCACAGGAATTTCATAATTCCAAAAATTGGTTTGATAAAAATAATGGCAAGAAGTCCCCAGAAAAATTTCATTTTCTATCCTCTGGCTTGATGAGCCACCGAGCCGTATCCATTAGCTTATCTGCAATAAAGAGTTTTCCCAGACTAACAACGGCAAAGTCATCTTTCTTTATCGTTCTCATCACTTTTACACCTTGCATGGTCAAAAAGTAATTCCCGTAAGTTTTAGCTAGAGTTTTTATGAGTCCCATATTAGTCTCCTTCGATGATTTCAGCCTCTTTTCGGATAGTTGCTACATCTTCCTGATATTGCTCTTCACTATAATCGACTAATTTGGATAATTCCTTTTGTAATCTTTCCCCCATCGGCTTCATGGTCGCAAAGGTTAACCCACCAGAAATAACACCACCTAAAACAGGTATAATTTTCCCTAATCCTTTTGCTAAACCTCCCTTAGTCAGGTTCACTCCAAATATTTTTAAAGCCTTTTGTAAAATAGGATACCAGAGAGTCTTTGTCAAAGCTTTATTCGGTATTGTTTTCATCACTTGTTTGGCAACTGCTACACCTCCTGCTCTAAGGAGTGCCCCTGTTCCATTTACTCCAAGCATTACCCCTAAATAAAGTAAAAGTGTATTTTGGGCTTCTTCACTCAATTCACTTCGTGACGCCCAAAGATCCTCATATCCATAAATATAGCCTAGTTCTTGAGCTAATTTTAGAGAAAAAGCATAAAATTGAGCCACATCAGCTGGAATAGTAATAGCCATAGCAAGTCCACCTGGTAATCCTGCAACAACAGACGTTCCACTCGCCAATAATACATTATCCCGAATACAAATATTAGCAACTCGATCTAACGTTTCTTGAGACAGAAGAGCCGTTGGACCTTGTTCTAATAAAATAGGAATATCTTTGGGTTCTAATTCTTTGGAAAATTTATCTACTAAAAATTTCGAACGATCAACTTTAACAACAGGTAGTTTCACTACTTGTTGTAACACTTGCATCGCCAACTCTTGTTCTGCCATATTTATTTCTCGCTATTCTTTTAATTTCTTTCATAATATCATACTATTCTAATTTTATAAAGTTTTAAAATGATTTTATATAAAGATGACGATACTAAAATAAAATTTCAAGCTATATCCCCACCAAAAAAGAGGGTTGCCCCTCTTCTTAGTTTTTATCCAGATTGCGTAGCATTTCGTCAATCTTGTTTCCATATTCGATGGATTCGTCTTTGACGAAAGTCAAATCTGGGATTTTGTACAATTTCAAATTGCGACCAAGTTCACGTTTGATAGTACCAGTTGCTTTTTCAAGCCCGATTTGAGCTTTTTGATTATCTGAAGCAAGGTTACTCAAAATGGTGTAGTAAACCTTGGCAACAGACAAGTCACCCAGCATCTGAACATCTGTGATGGTCACACCTTGGACACGCGGATCACGGACTTTCTTTTGCAAAATCTCATTGACTTCACGCTTGATTTCCATGCCCACACGATCCGTACGGAAATGATTTGCCATGATATTCCTTTCTCTACTTTGAACCAAAAGCTAGGCCAGCAGACCTAGCTATTTTTAAACTTTTTGATTTTTATTTCAAATTGAAACAAAGTTCAATTTGAAATCATCTGCTTCTTTCGCTGTGGTGAAAGTGATGGAACTGATTTATCAGTCCCATCACAGGGCATTTTTAAGACCCTAGGCTCAAAAATAAGCAATGAAACCATCGGTTTGCTTGCGTCCCTCACCACCCTAAGAAAGGAGCAAAAAAATCTTATCTCTTGATTTCTTCCATGACATAAGCCTCAATCACATCATCCATCTTGATATCATTGTAGCCATCAATCATCAATCCACCTTCACGACCATTTGTAACTTCTTTGACATCGTCTTTGTAGTGTTTCAAGCTTGCGAGTTCGCCGTCATAGATAACGACACCATCACGAATAACACGGACTTTAGAGTCACGAGTAACCTTACCGCTGACAACCATGAATCCACCGATGGTTCCCACTTTAGATACCTTGAAGGTTTCACGGATAAGAGCTTCACCGATAACTTTTTCTTCAAATTCTGGATCAAGCATCCCTTTCATAGCTTCTTCCATTTCTTCGATAACTTTATAGATAATACTGTGAAGACGGATTTCAACATCATCAGCATCTGCTTGTTGACGGGCTTGTGGAGTAGGGCGTACGTTGAAACCAACGATAAAGGCATTTGAAGCTTCCGCAAGAGTCACGTCAGATTCATTGATAGCACCGACTGCCGAGTGAACGATAGTAACTTTCACACCTTCCACATCGATCTTTTGAAGTGAGGCAGAAAGGGCTTCAACAGAACCTTGTACATCGGCCTTGATGATAACGTTAACTGACTTGAGTTCACCAGCTTTAAGGGTATCAAAGAGGTTTTCAAGGCTGACACGTTGGGTAGCTTGACGTTGTTTCATGAGGGCACGTTTGGCACGCTCTTCACCAGCTGCACGCGCAGATTTTTCATCCTCGTAAACAGCAAAGTGGTCACCCGCCATCGGTGCTTCATTCAAACCTGTGATAGAAACTGGTGTTGAGGGTCCAGCCACCTTAACACGACGACCAAGATCATTGGTCATAGCACGGACACGACCGAAGGTATTTCCGACAACGATAGGGTCTTGAACATTCAAGGTACCTTGTTGAACAAGAAGGGTTGCGACCGCACCTTTTCCTTTATCCAAGCGAGCTTCGATAACGGTACCGATCGCACGAACTGTTGGGTCTGCTTTGAGTTCTTGGATTTCAGCCACAAGAAGGACTGTTTCCAACAATTCTTCGATGTTTTGGTTGAATTTAGCTGAGATTTCAACAAATTCAGAATCTCCACCCCAAGCAGTTGACATAACACCATGCTCTGCCAATTCACCGATAACGCGTTCTGGGTTGGCACCTGGTTTATCAATCTTGTTGATGGCTACGATGATTGGAACGTTCGCCGCTTTTGAGTGGTTAATGGCTTCGATAGTCTGAGGCATAACCCCGTCATCTGCCGCTACGACCAAGATAGTAATATCGGTAACAGAAGCACCACGCGCACGCATTGATGTAAAGGCCGCGTGTCCTGGTGTATCAAGGAAGGTAATCTTCTTGCCATTTTCAACGATTTGGTAGGCACCTATATGCTGCGTGATACCACCCGCTTCACCTGTCGCAACACGAGAATTACGAAGGGTATCTAGAAGTGTTGTTTTACCGTGGTCAACGTGTCCCATGATAGTTACAACTGGTGGACGCTCAACCAATTCATCTTCATTGAGATAACCATCTTCGACAAAGAAACGTTCAATATCAGCATTGTCCACTTCAACCTTTTGCTTAGCTTCAATACCGTAATCCACCATGAGGAGTTCAATGGTTTCTCCATCCAAGGATTGGTTTTGTGTGGCTATGACACCCATCATAAAGAGTTTCTTAACGATTTCAGCTGGTTCACGTTTGATACGTTTTGCGATTTCCGCAACGGTCATACCATCTGTATATTCAAATTCTGTCGGCAATTCATGGAATTTACGCTCTGTAACAGGTTTTGGAGTCTGATTACGGTTGTTCTTGTTATTGCCTTTTTTGTTTTTCTTGTTGTTATTCCAGTTACTATTTCTTTGATTTCTCACTTGATTTTGACTACTTCGATTCTTTTGTTGTTTTCTAGGACCATCTTCTTCACGATCATAATCGTCGCGTTCTTTGTTTGGTCGGGCTTGCTTCTTACGACGCGTATCAACTGCAGCTTCTTTTTTCACAGGAGCTGTTTCAACTACTGCTTGATTTTGTTGTGTTGGCTCAGTTAACTTAGCAGCTTCTTCAAATATTTCCTCTGGCTCCTTGCGTTTGTTAGCTTGAGCCAAGGCTTCTTTGGCAGCCTGAGTCTGTTTAAAACGTTCCTCACTTGAACGGGCGTACTCTGCATTTTGCTCTGCTTTTAGGGCTGCTGCACGGGCTTTAAAGTCAATACGTGGAGCCGCTTGATTTGGACGTTTGTCCTCTTGTTGACGGCGCTCATTTCCACGATTTTGCTGACCTTGCGGTTTCTTAGCTTGGTCATTAAAGCGACGATTATCGCGATTGCCTTGACCTTGTTTTCCACCATTGCGACCGTCGTTTTTCTGACGGTTTCCGTTTTGTTGTTGGTCACGGTTATTGCCCTTATTTTGCTTGCGTCGTTCTGCCTGCTCTTTGGCACGAGCTTCACGCTCAGCCTTAAAATTACGGCTTTGCGGTTTAGCTGCTACTTTTTCTGCCTTCGGAGCAACTGGCTCTGGCGCTTTTGCCTCTTCCTTAGCTACAGCTGGTTTAGCTGGCTCAGATTTTTCGGCTTTCTTTTCTGCACTTGCTTTTGGTGCTGCAGGTTTTGCTTCTTCTTTCGGAGCAGCTGCAGGCTTAAAAGCTGGCGACGATTTTTTTGCGACGACAGCTTCTTCCACACTTGATGAGTGGCTTTTTCACATCCAAGCCCAACTCTTTTGCACGCGCTACAACTTCTTTACTTTCTTTTCCAAGTTCTTTTGCGATTTCGTACAATCTTTTCTTAGACAAATCATGTCCTCCTCTTCTATTCCATAAGAGACCTCATTTTCTTTGTAAATCCAGCATCTGTTACAGCCAAAACCTTTCTCGATTTCCCGACTGCTATGCTTAATTCCAGTGTTGAAAACACGGTTACAATTTCTACTTGATAATAATGACTTTTATCTTGAATCTTCTTGGTTAAATTGGGTCCAGCATCATGGGCTAGAAAGACCATCTTGGCCTTGCCGTCTTGAATGGCCTTGACCACCAATTCTTCACCCGATATGATCCGTCCTGCTCGCTGAGCCAGTCCCAAGAAATTACTTATCTTTTGCTTATTCAAGTCCTAACTCTCTTCTTTTCACTTTGTGATCCACATAAGCGATCAACTCATCATAAAAGCTTTCTTCCACTTCCATGTCAAAGTTGCGGTTAAAGACCTTCTTCTTTTTCGCCTCTAGTGCTTCTTTATTGTCTAGCTTGATATAAGCGCCACGGCCGTTAGCCTTGCCTGTCGGATCGATAAAGACTTGTCCTTCTTTGTTTTTGACAATGCGGAGCAAATCACGTTTATCAATCACTTCATTAGACACAACAGACTTGCGCAAAGGGATTTTTCTTGTTTTCATCTTTCCCTCCTCTAGCAACTTTTATTCTTCTACAGTATCGTTTTCTGCTGCCAAATCTACTGAAGCAGCTTCTTCCATGGCTTCAAATTCACTAGCAGACTTGATATCGATACGGTAACCAGTCAAGTGAGCTGCCAAGCGAACGTTTTGCCCACGACGACCGATAGCAAGAGAAAGCTTGTTATCTGGAACAACCACCAAGGCACGTTTGCTGTCGTTTTCATCAAATATAACTTGGTCAACCTCAGCAGGGGCAATGGCATTGTAGATAAATTCAGCTGGATCTGCTACCCACTCGATAACGTCGATATTTTCTTCGATTGGCACCATACGGTCACTCTTGGCATCGTAGCGAGCTGGGTGGAACTTGCTAGTAATCTTCTTGATATTAGCACCACCACGTCCAACGATTGTTCCGATAGCGTCCACGTTTGGATTATGGCTACGAACTGCAACCTTAGTACGGTCACCAGCTTCGCGAGCTACGCTCATGATTTCAACGGTTCCATCATAAACTTCTGGAATTTCTTGCTCCATCAAGCGTTTGATCATTTCTGGATGGCTACGGCTAACAAAGACGTTTACACCACGAGGGTTGTCTTCAACCTTGTAGACATAAACTTCGATACGATCATGAGAAGCAAAGACTTCTCCAGGGATTTGGTCTTGTTTTGACAATTGAGCTTCGATGCTGCCAAGGTTGACATAGATAAAGCGGTTGTCAAAGCGTTCTACTGTACCAGACATGATTTCTTGCTCATGCTCTTTGTAAGTATTATAAGTGATGGCACGTGTTTGCTTGCGCATTTTTTCCATGATGGTTTGTTTAGCAGATTGGGCTGCTACACGACCAAACTCAGCAGGTGCTTCTTCAAACTTGATTTTGTCTCCAAGTTCATAGGCTGAATTGATGGCAAGAGCATCTTTCAAGCTGATTTCCAAACGGCTATCAAATACTTCATCAACAACTTCACGAACAGTATAAACAGTAAAATCACCTGTTTTTTCGTTGAAGTCAATAGCTGCGCTATCTGATTGACCATAGCGTCTGCGATAAGCGGAACGAAGCGACTCTACTACTGCGTCGATAATATCTTCTTTTTTGATTCCCTTGTCTTCTTCCAAAATGCGGAAGGCCTCTAGCATTTCTTTACTCATCTTTTCTTCACTTTTGAATCCTCAAAAGCTATCCTTTCTTTTTCTATAATTTAACTGCTAAACGTGCTTTTGATACTAAACTGTATGGAATTTGGACTATTTTCTTACGCGTTTTGTCCATATATTCCATGATTAACTCGTCCTCTTCAAATGACAACAAGGTGCCTTCAAAGACCTTTTGCTTATCGATTGCTTGGTAGAGCCCGACATGAATGTATTTCCCAACCGCTCCAGCAATGGCATCCTTGGTTTTTAAAGGACGTTCCAAGCCTGGACTGGTAATTTCTAGAAAATATTGTTCCGGGAAGGGATCTGGCTTGATAGTATCTAGGACAGGACTAATAATTTCTGTCAGGTCTGCCGTGTCGTTCAAGGTAATTCCTTCAGGTTTGTCTACAAAAATACTGAGAATCATGTCACTGCCAATCTTTCCATACTCGATATCCACGAGTTCGAAAGGTACTTGGATGACAGGTTCTACAACTTCTCTGACTAATTCTACGATTGTTGCGATTACGTCCACCTCCTCATAAGCAAGAGGCGAAGATATTTCCCCGCCTCACTTTCTATATTCTTGTTGTAATTATAACACAAATCAAGCCAACCTGCAAGGATTTGACCTTGAAGCTTTTTGTCTGGGCTTACAAGACTTACTGCGCCGCTCCTAATAATCCCAAGTCGTATTTCCAAGTTAAAATGCGTCTCACAGATTCATCAATACGTTCTTCTGTCAACTCTCCAGAGGAAATTTTCTTTAATAGATAAGGGATCTGGGTTTGATAGGAAGACCCTAAAATCAGATCATTTCCAGCTACAATCACTTGGAAAGCAGCTTCGTCCTGACTGACCAAATCAGCTAATCCTGCCATATCAAAATCATCTGTCATAATAACACCTTTGAAATGCAGTTCATTACGAAGAAGATCAGTGATTTTCGGTGAGATAGATGATGGTACTGTGTCAATTTTAGATAAGATATTGTGAGAGACTAACACACTACCAGCCCCTGCATCTATCCCAGCTAGAAAAGGAAGAAAATCTGCTTGTCTTAATTCATCCAGAGAACGGTTATCTTGGATAATCTCAGTATGACTGTCTCCATTATCACCATATCCCGGAAAATGCTTCAAGGTTGACCCAAACTTACTCTTTTTAAGTTCTTCAACAACCTGCTGAACATAACTTGCAGTCGTTTGGGCATCTTGTCCAATCGTTCGATCATAAATGAAGGCTGACTGATCCCTTGCAAGATCCGCAACCGGGAAAAGTCCTGCATTGATGCCAACAGATTTTAGCAACTCTACCTTTTGCTTCGTATCAGAAAGCACTGCATCCATCCCTCCTTGATGATAAAGTTCCATAGGTGATTGGAAAGGAGTTTCTAAAATCGAACTGATACGAGTTACTGTCCCTCCTTCTTCATCTGAACCAATCAATAAAGGAATCTTTGCAGCAGCTTGGTATCCATCTATCAAAGCCTTCATATCCTCTAAGGTCTGGCCTTCAAAATCTCTGCCAAATAAGATATAACCTGACAAATGATAGGATTGAAGATCTTCTATCTGATGATTGGAAGGAACTCTGGCCCAAAACAATTGTCCTACTTTCTCCTCCAAGGTCATCGTGGCTAATCTGTCTTCGATAGCTTTGGTTTTCGCTACATCACCAATTTGAGTAGTTGTCTCATTTTTTTCTACCTGCACCTCTTTTTCTGTCTGCACTTCAACTTGTCTATGTTGTCGATAATCGGAAAAAATTAAACCACATATCAAAAGGAAAAAGAAAAAATAGAATACAAAAGGTTTTATACTATTTCTCATAACTTTCTCATTATACCACTTATCTGACTACAAGTATACACTTACCAATCTCCTAACTGTTACTGTTTTTTAAATTAAAAGGACCTAATCCTGTGCAACACAGAACTAAATCCTTGAAATATGTAATTTGTTTAACTTTTTGAGTGTAAAACAGTTTTTGAAATCTCTTTAGATTAAAACTGGGCTTCAACTCGGTAGATAACTTGCCCCTTGTTGGAGAATTTTTGCTCGTATTCTGTCATGACATTGCCTTCAAAATCACTGGCATGTAGGTCTAGCCAGACGCCGTTAAGCTTCATGCCATACTGAGAAAAGCTCACTAAACTGTACTCAAACAAGCCACGGTTATCCGTCTTGAAATGAATTTCTCCATTTTCAGGCAAGATACGTTTGAAGGTGTCCAAGAAGGTCTTGTAGGTCAAACGACGCTTTTCATGGCGTTTTTTAGGCCATGGGTCTGAAAAATTCAGATACAAGCGATCAATCTCACCATCTTCAAAATAATCTGTCAAATCAGATCCATCTACCCACAAAAGTTTAATATTAGGCGCTCCAACTTCAAGAACCTTGTCTAAGGCGTAACTCAAAACAGACTTTTGAATATCAATACCGATATAGTTGATGGCAGGGTTTTGTTTGGCCATACCTGAAACAAAGGCACCCTTTCCACTCCCAACTTCCACATGAATGGGATTATCGTTTCCGAACAAGTCCCGCCATTTCCCCTTAGCTTCTGAGGGATTAAGGACCACATACTGGGGATTTGCCTCTAGTAATTCTGTTGCCCCTTTACGATTTCTAACTCTCATCTTCTCTTTCCATACTTGTCTCGGAAGTGACGCAAGTCATAAATCTCCCGATTGACATTTCTAAATCCTGGTTCATATAATACTTGGAAATCTGGCTCAAATAAGACAGTTGACCATACCAATACAATTTATTTAATACCGTCTGATTGTACTTGTAACCGTAGTAGGTCAACCATTCCTTCCAATGATGTTCTGGTATGTAATGGCAGAGCATGTGAGCCACGTCAAACATGCGGTCGGTCAAACGAACCGAATCCCAATCTACCAGATAAATCAAACCACTATCTGTCTCAATCCAATTACTATGTCGTACATCTCCATGGACAATGGTCGCATGGTCCTCTCTAAACCCTGGAATAGTCTGACGTAAATCAGCCATCACTTCACTGATAAAATGATTTTTACGCAAAGCATATGGAGCCGTTTCCTGCCAAGACTGTAGTAAATCTACAGGTGTTTCCATGGCATATCCCAAACGACTCAACTGTGTCATCAACGGACGTGAGCGATGAAGACGAGTTAAATATTGACGATTTGTTTACGATTCATATCATAGGGGGTCAATATCTTGCCTGTCAACCATTCTTGAGCACACATATCACGTCCATCTGCCAAACGGCGACTCCATAATAATTGTGGAGCAATTTGTTCTCTAGCTAGACCAGGTAGGATTGGAGAGGTGTTCATTTTTACAAAGATGCGCTTCCCATCAGGATAGCTACCCATATAAGCCTTGCCACTTTTCCCAGGTATGGGAGTCAGTGTTAGCTCATTATCACCCAAATCCATTTCTTTCCTCCGTATAAAGTTTCCTTACTATTCTACTAGTTTTTAGCCTATTCGTCAACCGCTCCACACTTCATTCTCAAAGAAAAGCATCTGGATTGGCTTGGGCTATCATTATAGAAAGAAAAAGGTAAGCACAATCTCCTACTTACCTTTTCATAATTTTTATAAATAATATAAGAGTGGCCAAGCATTGTAAAACATGTGAACTAGAGTAGAAACCCATAGGTTTTGGTTCTTTTTATAAGCAACGCCCAGCAACAAGCCCCCAAGTAGATAAAAAATAAACGAAGGAACATTAGAAGGTTCATGCATGAAAGAAAAGAGAGAGGAAGTCAACACAAGCCCTAACCAAGAATTGTCAAAAACCGCACCTTGAAGAAATCCTCTGAAAATGAGTTCCTCCTGGATTGGTCCAAAAACTGAGGTGGTCAAAATCAAAGACAGAGAAATTCCTCTGCTGACTTCTGCCAAGTGTTGAACCCCTGAACCAGAAGAAACAGCGAAGAAATGAATATAAACCAGCGTCTCAAGTACACTTAGAAGAAAGATTCCAATAAACAGTAAGAGTTGTTTCTTGCTTAAAACCCCAAAAGAAATCATATCAAACCATCTCGCATAGCTAAAACTAAGGAGAAGTAAGAGACTCTTTACAGCAATGAATGTGTACTGGTGTTGAAAATAATCCCCTTGATTGATGGAATAACCCACTGCACCAAGGATTGCAAATACTAAAAATCCAAAACAAAAGGCATGAAATTTATCAAAAAACTCCATAAAATTATCCTCCCCACCAAACAGACTTCCTACACGTCATTCTTTAGATCTAGTCTTTCCAAAACAAACCATTTTAGTAACCAAAATCCGACCACATAGCCAGCCCCTAAGAAGATAGCCATTAAAGCTAGCATGGAATTTAGGGAATTAAAGACCACCGCAGATACAAAGGTTAGCACAAAAATATTAAAGGCAATGGTGTCAGAAGCCAAGACCAGAATATAAGGTGTCAACCAGTCTAAGGTTTTGGAATCTAGGAAAAATAAGCGTTTATACATGATGACCTCCTCTTGCCAGACTGTGGACTAAGCGCAGATTAAGAAGAAAGTTCTTCCCTACTTTTTATAATACTTCAATCCCCAAATGAGTAGAATCATGATAAGCAAGCAGAGAATATCACCAATGTAGGCAATTAATTGTTGATAGAATTCTCCAGCTGTGATACCTCTATACAAACAAATAATAGACATAAAGCCTGTCAAATCGATAAACATGAGTTGATTGGTTCTAGGATTAACCAAATCATCATCTTCAAATTCTCTTATTCTCATTTCTCTAGTGAGATAAGCAGTAACCAAAGTGGAAGCTATATTGATAACCACTAAAGAAATTGGAGAACTACAGAAAAATTTAAAAACTGACGAGATAGAAATAGATAAGTAGAGACAAGTAAGGGCAACTGACCTAGGAACAATCTCATAAGGAAGATGTTCCGTTTTTTAGCAAGAAAAGTTTTCATTTCTTTTCTCCTTTCTTTTTAGTTAAAGCAAAATAGATCGCAACCGCAATCATATAGGCTATGGTATAAAATAGATGATACCAAATACTCTCCCTAAGCGGATAAAGAAAGGTGGACATGATCAGATACAGAACGAAAACAATAAGTATTTTATCTTCATAAGATTTCCTCCTAAACGTGTGCTTTATCTTATACTCAATGCAAATCGAAAATCAAACTAGGAAGCTAGCCACAAACAGTACTTGAGTACGGCAAGGTAAAGCTGACGTGGTTTGAAGAGATTTTCGAAGAGGATTAGTTGAGCTACAATCTTTACACTGCTAGTATAGCACTCGTTTTGACCTTGAATCACTCAAATCATAAATGGTCATCAAAACATCTTGAATTGTAAAAAATTTAAAAAACAAGCATGAAAAACATACTTGCCCTTTACACCATATTGATACCAACTTAATTTGTAAATTTTTTATCCTGCTATCACATATCATTTTGACAGGCGAAACAATATTAAAGAAACTCCCCTGTAGATTAAACTAGCGATAAAAAATCTTTTTATCTAATTAGATTTATCTTTATTCTTCTTTAGATATTTTAAAAATTTTTCCCTAATTAAAAAAGTAATAAAAGAAACAAACATACCAACAACAAAAGCAATAAGAAAACTTTTGAAATCCATAATTACCTCCAAGTACAGCTCCTCTACATACAAGCTCAAGCCTTTAAGCAACCATAATTCTCATAACAGATGCAGACCCTATCAAAATAGCTCAGGCTTTGATTACTGACTTAAATAAAGCCTACCAAGCATGCAAACAGGCAACCGCTGACGACGTCCGCTTTCAGGAGCAACTAAACTCTATTCTTGGTTTCTAGCCAAGGCTGAAACAGTGGATAATCGAGTCTTGATTGAACTGGAAAAATTTTACCAGACTTCCAGTCTTCTTATGGGACTCAGCGCTCTTGATCCAGATGCTCCTACTCGCGCCGCTTGGCGGGCCTATGACCGCTTCCACTTTGACCAAGTCAAGACCAAGTTGAGTCTCTACGGACCAACCATTATCCTGTAGAAAATAAAAGAAGTTGATACAAACTGATCTCAACTTCTTTTTTAGTATCATATAAGCAATATTAGTCCTGCATCTGACGTTTGACCTGATAAGGTAAGTACAAGACTAGTAAAACAAAACCAGCTCCTAATAAGGCTAGAAGGGCTAGTTTTTCTTGGAAAGTAATCAACCCAACAACTAATTCCACAAGTAAAACAAAACTGGTCAATCCTCGGACTACAGCCTGTAAGCCTTTTTCCTTTTGCCCCTTGTCCAGTGGAAAGAGTTGGGTCAAATACTGGTAGTCAAAGGCATGATAGAGGGCCAGTAACTGGAAGAGCAAGAGATAGTTAAAGAGAACCACCACTGCTGTCGCAATCCAAGCTTGCTCGATAAAGACCTGCGCCAGCAAGGAAAGCAATAGCAAACGGAGACTAAGGGCAAAGAGATCTCCATTTCGCAGATAAGAACGCAGATAGAGATTTTGCCAAATCTTCCCAGGCGCCTTCTGAACAGCCTTTAGGATAAAGTCCAGATAGGCACGACGCTTGACGCTGTTTGAAATTCCCTTGACCTGGGTAAAGAGGGCAAAGAAACGAAGCAAGACTTGCTTGCGCTTGCTTTCTTGAGAAATAACATAGTCCCAGTCCAGTCCAGTTTCAGTGAAAAATTTGCTGGCCTTTTGACGAAAGAGGAAATATTTACCTACTCCCAATAAAAGCACATAGACCAGAAAAACAGGCAAGCCATGGCCCATGGCTAAAAATAAGGGCGCAAATAACAGCAAGAAAAGGGTCTGGACAAAGAGCCAAAAGACTAGGGAAATGCTAGTCTGACGCTTGAGGTGAAGCTTAATTTCCTCTTCCCCAACCAAGAGAAAGAGCTTATCTGGAGCCTCCATATAGGTGGCAATTCCTCCCCAAAGCAAAAGCAAAATAGAGGTAATACCTACAAACAAAAAGATAAGCCAATGATTCTCAGGAAAATGTTGTAAGAGTTGACTGTACTGATAGGCTAGAAAACCGATGAGAACCAGCAGAAACAAGACAAAGTGGTCATTGAGAACATAGCGCAGATAACCGACACACTCCTTACGAAAAGCCTGCTTTCTCTTTAAAAACAAGTCTTTCATAGCTCCTCCTCTTTGGTCAGAGCCAAGTAAATATCATTCAAACTAGCCTCAGGCATATCAAAGGCTTCGCGCAGTTGCAGGAGATTTCCCTTGGCACGCACCTCCCCCTTGTGAAGAATGACAAAGGCATCACACATCTTCTCCGCCGAATCCAGCACGTGAGTACTCATGAGAATAGACTTGCCTTTTTGTTTTTCCACTTCCAAAAGGTGAATCAAGTCCGCAATAGCCAGCGGATCAAGACCAAGGAAAGGCTCATCCACGATAAAGAGACTCGGATCCACCACAAAAGCACAAATAATCATGACCTTCTGCTTCATACCTTTTGAAAAATGAACAGGGAACCAGTCTAATTTCTGGTCCAGACGGAACATTTTTAACAAAGGTTCTACTCGATCAAAAGCAACCTTTTGCTCAATACCATAAGCCATAGCAACCGTTTCGATATGCTCTCTGAGGGTCAATTCCTCATACAAGCTAGGTGTCTCGGGAATGTAACCAATTTGCTTGCGATAGTTCGTTGCATCTTCTTGCAGGGTCAGGCCATTGATATTGATGGAGCCACTATAAGGTGTCAACAGACCAATAATCTCATTGATAGTCGTTGATTTTCCAGCACCATTGAGACCAATCAGACCGACCAGCTGCCCACTTTCAACAGTAAAGGACACATCTTTCAAGACAGGGACATGGACATAGCCACCTGTCAGGTTTTTAATTTCTAACATATTTTCTCCAAATCTGGTATAATGTAGCTATATTATATCAAAATTCAATACAGTAGAGGTAGATTTTATGTCAGATTGCATTTTTTGTAAAATCATCGCAGGGGAAATTCCTGCTTCAAAAGTATATGAAGATGAGCAGGTTCTTGCCTTTCTTGATATCTCTCAAGTGACACCAGGACACACCTTGGTCGTGCCAAAAGAACACTATCGCAATCTTTTAGAGATGGACGCTACGAGCGCCAGCCAACTCTTTGCCCAAGTACCAAAAGTAGCTCAAAAAGTCATGAAAGCTACCAAGGCTGCTGGCATGAATATCATTGCCAACTGTGAAGAAGTCGCAGGGCAAACAGTCTTTCATACCCACGTTCACCTCGTGCCTCGCTACAGTGCAGACGATGACCTCAAGATTGATTTTATCGCCCACGAACCAGACTTTGACAAACTTGTTCAAGTCGCTGAAGCTATCAAAAATGCTTAAGGAGTTGCCATGAAATTATCCAACCTACTGCTATTTGCAGGAGCTGCAGCCGGAAGTTATCTGGTCACAAAAAATCGCCAAGTCATCACAGATGAAGTCTTGAATACAACTGACCGCGTTCAAGCTATCAAAGACGATGCGGATATTATCCAAAACAGCCTGCAAATCATTGACCAACAAAAAGAACTCATCAAGGAATATCAAGAAGACCTGACTTACAAGTTTAAGGTCTTGGAAAAGGATATCCAGACCAGACTAGCTGTGATAAAAGAAACACAGGAAATCGAAGATAAGTAAAAAGAGCCCGACGGCTCTTTTTTAAAAAGTAAACAAGTTATATCCCATCAACTATACATCATAATTTAGGCAACTCATTCACCGTTTCATAACTAAATCGAAGACTTTCCCTGATTCTCCGCCGTAATGAAAACACCTGAAACAACTTGGTTTCAGGTGTTCGGAAACTTTGATACCTAGGCTCAAAGTTTAGGTATGGAACTTCGAAAAAGGTTGCTACCGTCCGTCATTACTTAAGGAAAGTCTTAAAAAATCTATAAACAAAAAGAGCCCGACGGCTCTTTTTACTTTTATTCTCCTTCAAAGGCATCTTTAATATGGTCAAAGAAGCCTTTTTTCTTTGGATTGACTTTCAAATCGCCTGCAGCTGCGAATTCTTTAAGCGCTGCTTTTTGGCGGTCGTTCAAGCCTGTCGGTGTTACGACATTGACAGTAACGTATTGGTCACCAACTGCACCACCACGAAGACTCGGAGCTCCTTTGCCACGTAGACGGAATTTCTTACCAGTCTGAGTTCCCTCTGGGATAACCAATTCAACATCACCGTGAACCGTTGGGATATCAACTGTATCACCAAGAGCTGCTTGGACAATGTTGAGTTTGAGATTGTAGAAGATAGTGGTTCCTTCACGTTCAAACTTGTCGCTGGCTTCCACAGAAACCACTACATACAAGTCACCATAAGGTCCACCGTTAAAGCCAGCTTCACCTTGACCAGCTAGGCGAATTTGTTGACCAGTTTCCACACCAGCAGGAATTTTGACATGTACGCTATGCGCTTGTTTTTCATGCCCTGTTCCGTGACAGGTTGTACATGGATCTTTGATTTCTTTTCCGCGACCGTGACAGACATCACAGGTTACTTGGCGACGCATCATACCAAGCGGAGTTTGTGTATCAACGTTAATGACACCAGCTCCATGACAGCGTCCACAAGTGACTGGACTTGTTCCTGGCTTAGCACCTGAGCCATTACATGTACTACAGCTTGCTTCACGATTGTACTTAACCTCTTTTTCAGCTCCAAAAATAGCTTCTTCAAAGGTCAAATTCACACGGTATTGGAGGTCATCCCCTTGGCGAGGAGCGTTTGGATTGCGCGAAGCACCGCCACCGCCGAAGAAACTTGAGAAGATATCTTCAAAACCACCGAAGCCTCCTGCCCCGTTGAAACCGCCGAAACCACCAGCACCACCAAAACCACCGTTGGCTCCAGCCGCACCATATTGGTCATAGGCCGCACGTTTTTGGTCGTCACTCAAAGTCTCATAGGCTTCTTGAACTTCCTTGTACTTTTCCTCAGCACCAGGCTCCTTATTGATATCTGGGTGATATTTTTTCGAAAGCTTACGATAAGCCTTTTTGATCTCGTCTGCCGAAGCGTTTTTGGACACCCCCAGACGATCATAAAATTCAGTATTGTTCATAATTCAAGATACAAAGGGCGCCAAACGGACACAGCCAAAATAGGAGTTTTGACGACGGACGCTTGCGTCCTAGAAAAAACTATCTTTTTGGCACAGTCCGTAGCCCGTGTTCAATTCCCTGAACACCTTTGTTCCTTTCTATAATTTTCATGTAAATCTTTAGAGGCTGTTTTCTATACTCTGCTTCACTTGATTAAACTCTTCATCTGATAGAGTAAATATCAAATCCTCTTCAGCATACTCGTTCTGTTCTTTAAAATAGTTGTCCGTATTCTCTGCCAACCCTAAACCGAAAATCACTTTTCTTGCAAACTCTTGATGTGCAAAACCGATAGCCGTAATGATTTGTTTATCTTGGACAAGAACTTTCGGTTGGAAATTCTCACGTAGAAGAAATTCAAAATAGTCAAAGAAGTTTGCCAAATTCCACCTGTAAATTTCGTGTCGTTCAACAAGCCTGCTTTCGCCAATAAAAGGGGCGCTGAAGAAATGGCTGCAATTAGGATATCTTGCTCATTAAGACTTCTCAAAAACGAGATCAATTTCTCATCTTGTAGAGCAGGACCTATATTTACCATTCCTGGCAAAATCACACAAGAATAATCTTCTATACGGATCTGATCCAATGTTTTCGTCGGTTTACAGGACAAACCATCCTCAGAGACCACCATCGAATTCTCAGAAGCGACATAATCAATCGTGATGTCAAAAGACAGAGCTAAAGTACTTGTTAAAGCGGTTATCTCATAAAGAGAAAAATTAGGATAAATGATACAAAGTACTTTTTTCATACGCAACATCCTCTATTTTATCGAAAAACAGAGGCTGGGTTACAACCTCTGGATTTCTTCCTATCATTACGACGTTCAAAAACAAATTCGATTATACTTTTTTGAACTAGTAAGGCGTTTAGGTTAGTCGCCATAGCGATTACCGTAGAAGGACAATCACGTTAGTGATTAGTCATTCTTAACTGAGTTTCGGCTAAAAACTTCGGAAAAAAGATAAGCCATCTTTTGTGCATCACACAAGGCGATGGCTTCCTATTTTTCTTTCGTTTTCTTAACGCCTCAACATCTTACTGAATTGAGCACGCCCTAACCTCTTGGTGAAAAAGATAAATCTTTCTAGAAACTAAAGTTTCTGCGTCAGATTTCCTATTTTCACTGTGAGGTTTTAACGGGCTTTGCATCTTACTTTTCAGTAAACTCTCCGTCTACGACGTCATCGCCTGCGTTTCCTGTTGCTTGTGCGCCTTCTGCTCCTGCTTGAGCTTGTTGGGCTGCTGCAGCTTGTTCGTAGAGTTTAACAGCAAGTCCTTGAGCTTTTTCGTTCAATGCTTCAAGTTTTGCTTTCATGTCGTCCAAGTTGTTGTCTTCTTGAGCTTTCTTAAGGTCATCAAGGGCAGCTTGGGCAGCGTCACGTTCTGCGTCAAAGCCTTTTCCTTCAGTTTCCTTGATTGTCTTTTCAGTCGCAAAGATAGCTTGGTCAACTTCGTTACGAAGGTCTACTTCTTCTTTACGTTTCTTATCTGCTTCAGCGTTAGCTTCTGCATCTTTCATCATGCGGTCGATTTCTTCGTCAGTCAAACCTGAGTTAGATTGGATCACAATAGTTTGTTCTTTTTGAGTTCCAAGATCTTTAGCCTTAACAGACACGATACCATTCTTGTCGATATCAAATGTTACTTCGATTTGAGGAATTCCACGAGGTGCAGCTGGGATATCTGTCAATTGGAAACGTCCAAGAGTCTTGTTATCTGCTGCCATTGGGCGTTCCCCTTGAAGAACGTGGATATCAACGGCTGGTTGGTTGTCTGCCGCAGTTGAGAAGACTTGTGATTTAGATGTTGGAATTGTTGTGTTACGGTCGATGAGTTTTGTGAAGACACCACCCATTGTTTCGATACCAAGTGACAATGGTGTTACGTCAAGAAGGACAACGTCTTTGACATCACCAGTGATGACACCACCTTGGATTGCAGCACCCATAGCAACTACTTCATCAGGGTTTACTGATTTGTTTGGTTCTTTACCAGTTTCAGCCTTAACAGCTTCTACAACGGCTGGGATACGAGTTGAACCACCAACAAGGATAACTTCATCGATTTCTGACAAGCTCAAACCTGCATCTGAAAGGGCTTGACGAACTGGAACTTTTGTACGTTCAACAAGATCTCGAGTCAAATCGTCAAATTTCGCACGAGTCAAAGTCATTTCCAAGTGAAGAGGTCCAGCTTCACCTGCAGTGATAAATGGCAAGCTGATTTGAGTTGAAGTTACACCAGAAAGGTCTTTCTTCGCTTTTTCAGCTGCATCTTTCAAACGTTGCATTGCCATCTTGTCAGTAGACAAGTCAATACCGTTTTCTTTCTTGAATTCTGCTACCAAGTGGTCAATGATTTTTTGGTCAAAGTCGTCACCACCAAGTTTGTTGTCCCCTGCAGTTGACAATACATCGAAGACACCGTCACCCAATTCAAGGATAGAGACGTCGAATGTACCACCACCAAGGTCAAATACCAAGATTTTTTCTTCTTTATCAGTCTTGTCCAAACCGTAAGCAAGAGCGGCTGCAGTTGGTTCGTTGACGATACGTTCTACTTCAAGACCAGCGATTTTACCAGCGTCTTTTGTGGCTTGACGTTGAGCATCGTTGAAGTAAGCTGGAACTGTGATAACTGCTTTAGTTACTTTTTCACCAAGGTAGTCTTCAGCGTAGCCTTTCAAGTATTGAAGGATCATAGCTGAGATTTCTTGTGGAGTGTATTCTTTTCCATTTGCAGAAACTTTTTCAGAAGTTCCCATTTTAGACTTGATAGAGATAACTGTATCTGGGTTTGTAACTGCTTGACGTTTTGCAGCATCACCAACGATGATTTCACCGTTTTTAAATGATACTACAGATGGAGTTGTGCGGTTTCCTTCTGGGTTTGCGATGATTTTGCTTTCAGTTCCTTCAAGAACTGCAACTGCTGAGTTTGTTGTACCTAAGTCAATACCGATAATTTTAGACATGTGTTTTTCTCCTTAAATTTTAATTCGAATTTTGATTTTTTGATATTTCCCTTAAGTGGTGGGGACGTGAGCAACTCCCTACGGGATTTCATCACTTATTTTTGAGCCTATTGTCTCAAAAATTCCCTGTTTCAGTAGCTTTTGCTACTGAAACTTTCACCACGGTGGGAAATATCTTCCTTGCAAGCCTCCGGCTTGCCTCTTATCTTTCTTCATAGTTTATTGTCGTTTCGGACAAGTTTTCTATTATGTATGTTACAACAGTCAGAATCGCCTAGTTGTAAACCACCACCATTGCTGGGCGTAGGATGCGGTCATGGAGTTTGTAGCCTTTTTGGAAAACTTGGGCGATGGTATCTGCTGGGTGTTCATCGTCTGCTGGGAGAGTTTGGATGGCCATATGGTAGTTATGGTCAAATTCACCGTCAGCTGTGATTTCTTCGATTCCTTCTTCTTTCAAAGCGTGAATCAAGCTTTCTTGCACCATTTCTAATCCTTTTTTGACATCGTCTGTCAAACCTTCAACCGCGAGTGCACGCTCAAGGTTATCCAAAGAAGGGAGAATCGCTTTTGCCAAGTCCTGGCTACGATAACGTTGCAAGTTTTGACGCTCTTCATTGGCACGGCGTTGGATATTTTGCATTTCTGCATGAGCGCGAAGGTATTTGTTTTCGAACTCATCTGCACGTTCATTTGCCAAGTCCAACTCAGACTTTTCAGGAGTTGTTTCTTCAGCTGTTTCCACAACTTCCTCTTCTTGGACTTCTTCTACTTCTTCATTTTTTATATCTTGGGCCATTTTCGCCTCCTTTAATGATTTCAATCTTAATGTACTTCGTAATGATTACTGCTGAGGTAGCGGTAAAAATCTGTCAACTTCATGGTCAAAACACGGTTGACCACATTGACTTGGTTGATTAGCTGTTGGTAATCCAGATTGACTGGACCGATAATCGCTAGAATTCCAACTCCCCGATAAGGAATGAGGAACTTGCTACTAATCACCGCTAGGTCAGCTAGACAGGACTCTTGACTGTCTGCAACACGGACGTTTTGCATCTGATCTTCACGCAAGCCCTCACGAATCTCCAGAGCCACCTTTTGCGGTTGATCAAAAAACTGATAGGCTGCCAGATTGGCAAAATTCAAGAGATTAACCTTGCCCGCCACAACAATGTTTTCGTTGAACATTTCCTTAAAGATGTGTTCAAAGAGATCAATCACATTATCCGTTGTTGTGAAGTAACGCTGGATAATCTGCGGAATCTCCGTCCGAATCTTGTAGTGAATATCTAGAACGGTGTGCCCGAGGAAACGTTCCTGAATGATGCTCTTCAGTTTCAGCAAATCCTCCTGCAAGAAGTTCCTTGGAATCAGAAACTGACTAGTGACTGTTCGCGACTCGTCTAGGGTGAATACTGCCAAGGCTGTATGTTGCCCCAAAACAACGATATCAAAGGCTGTCAACCGTTGCCTGCTGGGCTCAACATCCAGTGCTACTACCGTGCAGCCACTCAAGTCTGTCAGTAGATTAGCAGCCTCTTGCAGAATATCCTCCAATTTGAAGAATTCCTGATCAAAGGCTTTGACAATCTCATAAACCTCATTTTCAGCTAGTCGGTCAAAATCCAGTGAGTGTTTTACATAGTACTGAAAACCAGCAACACTTGGCATCCGACCACTTGAAGTGTGAGCCTTCTCAAGCAAACCTTGCTTTTCTAGAGCCGCCATGTCATTACGAATGGTTGCACTGCTAGAGTTAATAGACTCTTGCAAAGCTTTGGATCCGACAGGTTCGTGCGTTTTGGTAAAGATGTCAATAATCAGATTTAAAATATCCTGCTGACGCTCTGTAACCATCTCATCACTCCTCTCTGTCTGATCGATTAGCACTCGACACACCAAAGTGCTAACTTATGATTCTATTATACACCCTTAAAAGAGAATGTCAAGATAAAAACTCAAAAAATTAGCACTCTTTTATCAAGAGTGCTAAAAATCAGTCTGAAGACCTAGAACCCTACCTTCCATCTACTCGGTATTTCATTTTAAGTCTGAAAAAACCATGGATTAGATAAGAAATCAGAAAAGCATACAAAAGAAAAATAATAAAGAAAGATATAGAAAGTTCTTCCCTAAACGAACTCATACAAACAACAAGACCACCTGAGAAAGCAACTGTACATGAACGAATTCTATTTCGCATAACTTCCCATCTGAGCCCCTTACTCATATAGACTTGATCCTCTGGAAGTAAATCAGAAGACGATTTACGAAGAATCGAACAGGAACCTGCTCCCATCAATTCCCAACCTCTATTTCTAAAATCTTGCAGTTCATGCTTATATTTTTTAAGAAATCTAGAATCATAGATACAGTAGATGACATCGTCTGGTTGACATTGGTCAAAATAGAAAAAACCAAAACGACTCGTTCTATACCTCCAACCTTTCAAGTTCATCTCATGCAAATATTCTTCTTCCTTGTCCAAATCAACAATGGTAAAAATCCGAAATTGTAGTTTGCTTTCATCATCGCACCTCCAAATTAGAAAACATGCCTGGTGTTATTTATCAGATAATTCTTTCCACTTTTGACTCAATCTCCAAAAAATATAAGAAATCTGAATCGCATAAACTATTAATAAAACACTATGTATTACGACAATTAAAAACTTTTCCCAACTGAAAGAACTACCTCCACTGACAGACTGTAAGAAAACCAGTAGTAGCGCTGAAAAGAGAAGCAAAATAGGAAGCATCCGCATTATTAAAATACGTTTAACCATATCTAACTTGCCAGCCACATCATTATAAATTTCAAACTCCGCATCCGACTCAATTTCAGAATGTGCTTTTCTAAAATAGGAAAAACTATTAAAGTCTATAATATGCTCCCAGCCACAATCTTTAAATAGTTGTAAATAGGAGGCTCTCTCTGATTTTTCCATTGGGTAAAAATCCAACTGATAAGACACTTGCTCAGGCTGACATTTTTCAAAGGTATACTTAACTACAAACAATAAGATAGAATAGCTTACTTTCCTAAGTTTCCAGCCCTTAGCATGCATTTCTCTAAAGTATAGAACCTCCCTCTCATAATCCGCAATTGTAAAAATTCGATAAACAATTTTCTTTTCCATCATCCTTCCTCCCGACTGTTTCTATAGAGCCGTTCAATACGTTTCAATTCAATATCTAAGACTTTTCGTCCCAAGTCTGTAATCTGATAGATTTTACGCTTCTCCTCTTCTCGGACAAAGGAAATCAAACCATCCTTCTCCATCTTTGACAAGGTTCCATACATAGTCCCAGGACTAATCGAAACTTGCGAATCTGTCATCTCCTTGACCTTTTGCGTAACACTATAACCATGACCTTCCTTTTGCAGACAGAACAAGATATAAAAACCTGTTTCCGTCATCGGAAGATAAACTCGACGAATCTTATCCGTTAATTCCATTTATAGCTACCTCCTATCCAGTTCGATATATCGCACTTCGTTATACAAAATATATCACACCTCGATATAAAACACAAGAAAAAAGATTACCCACAGGCAATCTTTCTTCTATATTAGTATTAGTAAAGGTCTAAATAATTATCAATTTCCCATTGTGAAACGAAGGTTGCATAACTTGCCCATTCGATTCGTTTAGCTTCAAGGAAACTAGTATAGATATGTTCTCCAAGAGCCGCTCTGACAACTTCATCTTCAGTCAGAGCTTTCAAAGCGTTGTGAAGAGTTGATGGAAGGTCTGTAATACCAGCTTCCTTACGCTCTTCTGCTGTCATGATGTAGATATTTTCTTCGATAGGAGCTGGTGCTTCGATTTTGTTTTCAATACCATGCAAACCAACTTCCAACAGAACTGCCATAGCGATGTACGGATTAGCCATTGGATCCACTGAACGCAACTCAAGACGAGTTCCCATACCGCGTGAAGCAGGCACGCGCACAAGTGGCGAACGGTTACGACCAGCCCAAGCAATGTAAACAGGCGCTTCATAACCTGGAACCAAACGTTTGTATGAGTTAACCGTTGGGTTCATGATAGCAGTATAGTTGTAGGCATGTTTGATCAAACCACCAAGGAAATGGTAGGCCGTTTCTGACAACTGCATTCCTTTTGGATCATTTGGATCAAAGAAGGCATTATTTCCTTCAGCATCAAACAAGGACATATTACAGTGCATACCTGATCCAGCAATACCAAATTTTGGTTTGGCCATAAAAGTTGCGTAAAGGCTATGTTTGCGAGCAATGGTTTTAACAACAAGTTTAAAGATTTGAATCTTATCACAAGCACGGAGAACTTCATCGTACTTGAAGTCAATCTCATGCTGTCCAACCGCAACCTCGTGGTGACTCGCTTCTACTTCAAATCCCATTTTGGTCAAGACATTGACAATCTCACGACGTGTATTGTCCGCAAGATCCGTAGGTGCCAAATCAAAATAGCCACCCTTGTCATTCACTTCAAGTGTTGGGTCTCCATTTTCATCCAACTTAAATAGGAAGAATTCTGGCTCTGGTCCAAGGTTGAAGGATTTGAATCCTACTTCTTCCATGTGACGAAGAGCACGTTTCAAATTGCCACGAGGGTCCCCTGCAAATGGTTCACCTTCTGTTGTATAGACATCACAGATCAAACCTGCAACACTTCCATTTTCATCTCCCCAAGGGAAGACTGTCCATGTATCCAAGTCTGGGTACAAGTACATATCCGACTCATTGATACGTACAAAACCTTCAATAGAAGATCCATCAAACATAGCCTTGTTAGCCAAGACTTTATCTAACTGTTCATCTGTAGCAGGAATTTCGACGTTTTTCATGGTTCCCAAAATATCTGAGAACATAAGACGAATAAAGGTAACATTTTTTTCCTTGACTTCACGACGAATATCTGCAGCTGTGATTGGCATGGTTTTTCTCCTTATATATGTATATGACGACTAGCGGTTGCCTAACCGCGACCAAAAGGTGATTGTTGAGAAGCAAAGCGACTTTGTTGAAGAACTTCATTCCGAAGAGCTCTACGCACCTCAGTCTGACTGACTGGCTTCTTAGATTTCGCCTCACGTTCAGCATATTTTTTCTTAATGGCAGCGATATTATAACCTTCAGAAATATAATCTTTGATTTCAAGCAGACGATCCATGTCATTCAAGGAATACATGCGACGGTTTCCTTCGTTTCGATCAGGCTTGATCAACTCTTGATCTTCATAATAACGAATCTGACGTGCCGATAGGTCGGTCAACTTCATAACACTGCCGATAGGAAAAACAGCCATATTTCGGCGAAATTCTTTTTCCTTCATTTACAATTTCCTTCTTTCTGTCTATTATAGTTTAAAAAAAGACAAACGTCAATTGATAATGTTATAAAATGTAACATTATTTTTCTTTTTTTTCTAAAAAGAGTCGAATGTGATTGATATCGTAATTTACGAGAATTGCGACAAAAACTCCCATGAAAGTTTCTGATACACGCGCAAATACGTACAAAATTGTTTCACCGCTCGGAATTGATAAGGTAATAATTAACATAGCTGCTACACCACCAATAACCCCCGCTTTGTTATTCATGGCTACATTTGTCATAATAGTTAACATGGTGCAGATTGGAACAACAACTAAGGTTACCCAAAAGGCTTCGTGGAAAAAGGTATTTAATAGAAAGAAGACCAGGGCATAGAGGCTACCGATACTATTTCCTAGAATACGCGAAGTCCCGAAATGAACACTCTTATCAAAACTCTCCCTCAGGCTAAAAACGGCTGTCAAAGCACCGATTTGAAGACCTTTCCAGCCAAAAAAGCCAAAAATCAAGAGAACTAGAAAAACAGCAATACCTGTTTTAAAGGTTCTCATACCAAGTTTGAACTGTGATTTATCGAATTTATATTTTTTGAAATAACTCATAATCTCAACTTTCTATTTCCATTTTATCATAATTTGGATGATTTTATGAGCAATAGTTAAGAGGAAGCGTTTTTATTTCAAGCAAAAGAAAAGAGGAACTTTCATTCCTCTCTTCTTTGACTTATTTATAAAATCTTATTTTTCTGTCAAGGCTGCAAGTCCTGGAAGAACTTTACCTTCAAGAAGTTCCATTGATGCTCCACCACCAGTTGAGATCCATGAGAACTTGTCTGCGCGACCAAGGTTAATCGCTGCGGCAGCTGAGTCACCACCACCGATGATTGATTTAACGCCTGGTTGTTTAACGATAGCATCCATGACACCAATCGTACCAGCTTGGAAGTCAGGATTTTCAAACACACCCATAGGTCCGTTCCATACAACTGTTTTGGCACCAGTCAAAGCTTCGTCAAATTTAGCGATAGATTTTGGACCGATGTCAAGACCAAGGAAGCCTTCAGAAACTGCTTCACCTTCAGTGTCACGCACTTCAGTGTAACCAGCAAATGCGTTAGCTTCTTTTGAGTCAACTGGCAAGATCAATTTACCGTTTGCTTTTTCAAGAAGAGCTTTCGCAACATCCAATTTGTCTTCTTCTACAAGTGAGTTACCGATTTCGATACCTTGTGCTTTGTAGAATGTGTAAGTCATACCACCACCGATAAGAACTTTATCAGCTTTTTCAAGCAAGTTTTCGATAACACCGATCTTGTCTGAAACTTTTGAACCACCAAGGATAGCCACAAATGGACGTTCTGGAGCTTCAACTGCTTCTTGGATGTAGGCAATTTCGTTTTCAAGAAGGAAACCAGCAACTGCTTTTTTTCAACGTTTGCTGAGATACCAACGTTAGATGCGTGTGCACGGTGAGCTGTACCGAATGCATCGTTTACGAAGATACCATCTCCAAGTGATGCCCAGTATTTACCAAGTTCAGGATCGTTTTTAGATTCTTTTTTGCCGTCAACATCTTCGTAACGAGTGTTTTCAACCAAGAGAACTTGTCCATCTTCAAGAGAGTTGATAGCTGCTTCCAATTCAGCACCACGAGTGACACCTGGAAGGAAAGCAACGTCTTGACCCAATTTAGCTGCCAAGTCAGCAGCTACAGGAGCAAGTGATTTACCAGCTTTGTCTGCTTCTTCTTTTACACGGCCAAGGTGAGAGAAGAGGATAGCACGTCCACCTTGTTCAAGGATGTACTTGATAGTTGGAAGAGCTGCAGTGATACGGTTGTCGTTGGTAATCACGCCATCTTTACAGGTACGTTGAAGTCAACACGAACGAGAACTTTTTTCCCTTTCAATTCAACGTCTTTAACAGTCAATTTTGCCATGTTACAAAAACCCCTTTATTTATTTTAACAGAAACTATTATATCACACTTTGGAAATATAAGGAAATATTTCACAAGATTTTTCGATATTTAATCTCTGTGATATGCTAGAGTGTATTATTTTTTTCTTTGTCTCACGAATTTTCTTTCTAAAATCTTAGCTTAACACTTGTTAGATTTACTTTTATCCTTTAAAATAGAATAGGAGAAATTCCGTTATTATTTTTCGGAGGAAAAAGAAATGTCCATTAATTGGCAGGAAATTTTATTTCACTTTTTAGGTGGTCTGGGACTATTCTTATATAGTATCAAGACCATGGGAGACGGTTTGCAACAAGCTGCTGGAGATCGCCTTCGTTTTTACATTGACAAGTACACCAGCAATCCCTTTTTAGGTGTTCTAGTTGGGATTGTCGTGACTGCCTTGATTCAGTCGAGTACAGGGGTTACAGTTATCACGGTTGGACTGGTCAGCGCTAGTCTTCTCACTCTTAGACAGGCTATCGGAATTATCATGGGAGCTAACATCGGAACCACCGTTACTTCCTTTATTATCGGTTTCAAGCTTGGCGAGTATGCTTTACCCTTGATTTTCCTTGGAACCATGTTCCTCTTCTTTACAAAAAACAGAACAGCAAACAATATCGGGCGCATCCTGTTTGGTGTAGGAGGAATCTTTTACGCCCTCAACCTCATCAGTGCCGGTATGAGTCCTCTTAAAGATTTACCACAATTCAAGGAATATATGGTAACCTTGGGACAAAATCCTGTGTTGGGAGTTTTTGCTGGTGCGGTGATTACTGTTCTCATCCAAGCTTCTTCTGCAACAATCGGGATTTTGCAAGGTCTCTATGCAGGTGGATTCCTTGACCTTAAAGGTTCTCTACCAGTTCTCTTCGGGGATAATATAGGGACAACCCTAACTGTTATCATCGCGGCAGCTGGAGCCAATATCTCTGCGAAACGCGTTGCTGCAACCCACGTTACCTTTAACGTTTTAGGAACTATTCTTTGCTTAATCTTATTAGGTCCCTTTACGTCTATGATTGAGTACTTCCAGGCACTCCTTAATCTCTCACCTGAGATGACCATCGCCTTCTCTCACGGTGCCTTTAATGTAAGTAACACCATTGTACAATTTCCATTCATCGGAACCTTGGCCTACTTTGTAACCAAGCTCATCCCTGGTGAAGATGAAGTTGTCAAGTACGAGCCACTTTATCTTGATGAGCATTTGATTAAACAAGCTCCATCAATCGCTCTCGGAAATGCGAAAAAAGAACTCCTCCACCTAGGAAATTATGCTTCTAAAGCCTTTGACCTTTCTTATAACTACATCATTGACTTTAATGAAAAGGTTGCTGAAAAAGGCCACAAGACGGAAGAAGCTATCAATACCATTGATGAAAAATTGACTCGTTACCTCATTACTCTTTCAAGTGAAACCCTTAGCCAGAAAGAGAGTGAAGTGCTGACCAACATTCTGGATTCATCCCGTGATTTAGAACGGATTGGGGACCACGCAGAAGCTCTTATCAACCTAACTGACTATCTTCAACGTAAAAATGTTGAGTTCTCTAAAGCCGCTTTGAAAGAATTAGCTGACATCTATCAAAAAACCACTGACTTTATCAAGGATGCCCTTGTTAGCGTGGAAAACAATGATGTTGAAAAAGCTCAAAGTCTAATTGAACGCCATAAAGAAATCAACAATATGGAACGTGTTCTCAGAAAAACTCATATCAAACGCCTCAACAAGGGTGAGTGTTCAACGCAAGCTGGGGTCAACTATATCGACATCATTTCCCACTACACTCGTGTATCTGACCACGCTATGAATCTTGCTGAAAAGGTCATCGCTGAACAAATCTAAGAAGAAAAAAGCTATCCTAAATGGGCTGGCTTTTTTCTTCTCCTAATCAGGAATTGCTTTTCCACCATATAGAAAAATGCTTTGATTCACAATGGAATCAAAGCATTTTAAAGAGTTCCCCATACATAATCGCAGAAGCTGCGGTTCCTCTGTACTTGACTTCTTCTCTTTTAATAAAGCGAGCCAAGTTGAGCAACTCAGGTGCTGGATGTTTGGGATTTAGGAGCAATTCACGATTGAGTAAAAGTATGAGAGACGAACTGCCAGCAATTGCTCATTTGTAGTAGGCAGTTTTTTTAGCAGTCTCTAGGAGAGCGACAACTAAATCTTCACTCAAATCATGTCGAGCATGATTGTAAAGATCTTTATAAGGTTTTCTAGTTTTGGTTCTACCATCCCTACCACCTCCCTTATGTTTAATAATTTTTAATCAAATCAACCGTTGAACGATCCAATTTTTTCACCAAGGCTTGCAGGAAAGCTTGAGCTTCTAGGAAGTCATCCATTGCATAGAGGGTTTGGTGAGAATGGATATAACGAGCGCAAACACCGATTGTTGTTGATGGGACACCACCATTTCAGATGGGCTGCGCCAGCGTCTGTTCCGCCTTTACCACAGTAGTATTGGTACTTGATACCAGCTTCTTCAGCCGTTGTCAAAAGGAAATCTTTCATTCCTGGGAGAAGCAAGTGACCTGGATCGTAGAAACGAATCAAGGTTCCATCTCCAATCTTGCCTTGACCGCCATAAACATCACCAGCAGGTGAGCAGTCAACTGCTAGGAAAACTTCTGGGTCAAACTTGGTTGTGGAAGTATGAGCACCACGAAGACCAACTTCTTCTTGGACGTTAGAACCCAGATAGAGTTCATTTCCGAGTTTTTGACCTGACAGAGCTTCCGCCAACTCGCTAACCATAAGAACACCATAGCGGTTGTCCCAAGCTTTTGATATGATATTTTTTTCATTGGCTGTTAAGATTGCAGAACTATCTGGTACGATGGTGTCGCCAGGACGGATGCCAAAGCTTTCTGCCTCCGCCTTATCCGCAAAACCGCCATCAAAGACGATATCTGCAATAGCTGGCATAGTTGGTCCACCCTTTCCGCGAGTCAAATGTGGAGGGACAGAACCCGAAATCACAGGAATTTCACGACCATCACGAGTCAGGAGTTTGAAACGTTGGCTGCTGACTACCATAGGATTCCAACCACCAATTTCAACCACACGGAAGGTACCATCTGGCTTAATCTCGCTGACCATAAAACCAACTTCATCCATGTGAGAAGCGACCAAGACGCGCGGCGCATCTGCAGCTTCTGAATGTTTAATTCCGAAAATACCACCCAAGCCATCTGTCACCACTTCATCCACGTGCGGTGTCAACTTTTCACGAAGATAAGCACGGACAGGTGCTTCATGACCTGAGATCGCAGCAAGTTCTGTTACTTCTTTGATTTTTGAAAATAATGTTGTCATTTCAATTCCTTCTTTCTTTCATCCATTTTACCACTTTTTATAGGAGAAGGATAGCGAGAAGGTGGATTTCTAAATTAGTATCTTAGTCTTACTGTATCTTAGAAAAAGCTTGTATTTTCTTGCATGTGAGGTAAAATCTACTAACTATTCCAAGACCAACCAAACTATTAATTCACAAACAAAAATCAATCCAATGCTATATTTGTTCATTTTTTCATGAAATTTGCAGAAAACAGTTGACTTCGCCTTCTTATTTTTTTAAAATAGTACAAAACTAGGAAAAGGAAAAAATCATGACCAAAACAATTCTTGTTACAGGTGGAGCTGGCTACATTGGCTCCCATACCGTTAAAGCTCTTTTAAATGCTGGCTATCAGGTGCATGTTCTCGATAATCTCTCTACAGGAAATCGTTCGGCTGTGGATAATCGTGCTAGCTTTAAACAACTGGATGTTTATGATGCTAGTGCCTTAAAAACTTACTTGGAAGAAAACAAGATTGACGCTGTTCTGCATTGTGCAGGTGAAATTGTTGTGAGCGAAAGTATTGAAAATCCAAGTAAATACTTCACTGCCAATGTTGCTGGTATGAACCAAGTTCTCAAAGTCTTGTCTGAAGTTGGTATTCAAAAAATCATGTTCTCTTCGACCGCTTCTCTCTATGGCAATAACTGTATTGACAAGCCAGCAACTGAAGATACCCTGCTCGACCCTGTCAACCCTTATGCAGAAACAAAATTGATGGGTGAACGAATGATTTACTGGATGGCCAATCGCTACGATTGGAAATATGTCATTTTCCGTTACTTTAATGTAGCTGGGGCTGAAATGGATGCTTCAAACGGTCTGCGTGTGAAAAATCCAACTCATATCATTCCAAATATCAACAAGACCGCACTGGGACAAAATGATAGCTTGAAAATATTTGGAGATGACTACGATACACGTGATGGTTCATGTATTCGAGATTACATTCATGTCTTGGACCTTGCACAGGCTCATGTTAAAGGAATGAACTACCTATTTCAAGAAAACAGTTCTTCTCAAATCTTTAACTTAGGGACTGAAAAAGGCTATACCGTCAAAGAAATCTTTAAAACTGCTGAAGAATTACTGAATCAAAAAATACCACACGAAATTGTTGCTCGCCGTGCTGGTGACCCAGCTAGCGTCCTAGCAGACGCATCAAAAGCTAAAAAATATCTTGATTGGAAGGCTAGCTACTCTCTTGAAGATATTATTTTATCGGATTATCATTGGCGTGTTAAAGAAGGTAAAAACATTTTGGAATAAATAGCAGAAACATCAATAATAAATAAAAACACAGATAGATGGCACTTGATAAAGATCAAGTATCATCTATCTGTGTTTCTACGATAGAATCAATTTATTTTTGAATTTCTCTTTAAAGAAAAAAATGATCTGGGACGGGGTCCTTGCCTGTTTTTCGATAAGGGATGGCAACGTAAAATCCGAGCCAAGCCCATCAAAACACCCTTGAAGCCATGTTTTTTTCAATAGCCTGAATCATATAGTTTGAACAGGTAGGCTCAAAGCGACAAGAGGGTGGAAAGGCTGGGGAGATAAAACGTTGGTAAAAGCGCACAGGCGCTATTAAAATTCGTTTCATTATTTCTTGGTTACAGCCATGGTGTGTAGTTGGCTGATTTCTTTTTTATTAAGACGACGGGATTCTCCTGGACGGAGTCCTGTCAAGTCTAGATGTCCAAAACGGGTCCGTGACAACTTGTCCACTTGGAGACCGACAGCTTCAAACATCTTTTTAACCTGGTGGTTACGCCCTTCATGGATGGTCAACTGCACCACAGAGCGGTTTTTGACTGGATCCACTTTGAGAATCTCATAGACAGCCGGCTTGGTTTTCTTACCATCAATCTCGAGTCCACGGGTCAAGGGGCGGAGATTATCCTTATTGGCTACACCTTTAACACGCGCGACATAAACCTTGTCAATCTCATTACGAGGGTGAATCATCTCATCCGTAAAATCCCCGTCATTGGTCAAAATCAAGACTCCTGATGTATCCCAGTCCAAACGACCTACAGGATAGATGCGCTCCTTCACGTTGGGCAAGAGGTCGACAACCGTCTTGCGGCCCTTGTCATCTGTCACACTGGAAATCACCCCGCGTGGTTTGTTAAGCAGATAGTAGACCTTTCTTCGTTGTAGATAGGTTGACCTTCAACTTCGACCTTGTCGCCTGACTTGATAGTCGTTGCTAGTTCACGCACCACTTGGCCGTTAACCGTCACCAAGCCTTGCTTGATCAGCTCTTCTGCTTTTCTCCTACTGGCCACACCTGCGTGGGCAATATACTTATTGATTCTCATCTTCTTCTATCCTTTCACCAAATAATTGGCTTTCTTGGGCTTGAATCTCAAGCTCATCAATCACTGGTAATTCTTCCAAATGGTTAATTCCCATGTAATCTAGGAAATAATCCGTTGTCACATAGAGGTTGGGGCGTCCCAACACTTCTTTTTTCCCGTCTTCTCGTATCAAGTCAAAGGCCTGCAACTTTGCCAAGGCCCCACTCGAGTTAACCCCTCGAATGGCATCAATTTCTATCCGTGTGATGGGTTGTTTGTAGGCAATGATGGACAAGGTCTCAAGGGCAGCCCGAGATAAACTCTGGTTGATAGGTGCCTTGGAATATTCCTTCAAAATCTCTGAAAACTGAGGCTTGGTCACCAATCTATAAGCTCCCCCTGTCTCAATCAGATCCAAACTGGAATCTAGGTCATTTTCATACTTCTGGGCTAATTTTTCTAAACTCTGCTGGATGCCTGTCGGTGGTAGAGAGAGGAGTTCAGCTAACTGGCGGACTCTAATCCCATCTTCACCCGCTACAAACAAGAGCGCTTCTATTTTTGCTAAAGTACTCATCTTTCCTCTCTATCAAGTCTAGCTTTGGGCCACTTGACTTTCTTCCTTCTTTTCCATGAGATAAATATCTCCGAAACTTTCTTCTTGCACGAGGATCAGCTCCTGGGTTTTGATTAACTCTAGGGTTGCCAAAAAGAGGGTGATGACCTCTTGGACATTCTGAGCTTCCTTGAACAAATCCTGCAAGCGCAATTGATCTCGTCCAGCCAAGGATTCTTTCACGATAACCATCATGTCCTCAATCTTATACTCATCCCGCAAGATAGTCGTGTGATTCTGTGCAAACTCCTCTTTTTTCTTGGCTAAGATATTTGAAAAAGCCAAAAAGAGATCAATGGTCGTCTTGTCGTGCACAAGCTCCGCATCTTCGTAAATCAACTCTACCGGCGCTTTAGAATAGTACTGGGCCCGTTCTTGGTGCTTGGCTTCCAAATGCTCACCCAAGAGCTTGAACTTACGGTATTCTTCAATTTGAGAGAGAAGATCCTGCTCTAGGTCATCCTCCAAGTCAGTCACTTCTGCTACCTTTGGAAGGAGTTTGCGGCTCTTAATCAGCATGAGCTGACTGGCTATAACCATGTACTCACCCGTCACTTCAAGGCGCATAGCCTGCAGGGTTGAGACATAAGCTAGATACTGTTCGATGACTTCCGTAATAGGCACATCGTAGATATCCATCTGGTACTTAGAAACCAGGTGCAAGAGCAAGTCCAGGGGCCCTTCAAAATCTTTTAGTTTAATATCCATTATCTATATTTTTCTATGGTCAGGACTGTTTTTAATCCTAATTTTTTTGCAATTTCGTACAAATCGACCTTGTTTTCAATTTGTCGTAGAATGAACTGTTCCCGCAAGGCTTGGGCTGATAAGGCTGGAAAACCTTTCTCCTTGACAAAAACCTCTAACTGACGAAAGGCCCACTGACGAGAATAAGCTTTCCCTGCCCTTTCAAAGAGGTAGGTCTGCACCATCAAGGGTTCCAATTCTAAAAAGTAAGGGCGTGGGAATGCTGACAATCCTCTGTTGGGAAGCCTTCTTAATTCGCAACACCTGAAAAATCCAGATTGATATCCTCAACCTTGAGAGCCAAAATCTCACTCGGCAAGAGCCCCATTTCTAGGATAAGAAGAGCCAGTAAACGGCCCTCTGGATAGGCACTTTCCTGCCAAAAAGAGTCTAGATCTAAAATTCCTGGCTTTTCTGTCTTCTTTTCAGCTTGTTTAGCTAATTCCAAACGATAAAAACTGTCCACTTCTCCTTTTTGATAGAGAAAGTAGAGAAATTGGTTACAGGCTGAAATCTTTCGCTTCTGGGCGCTAATTTTTAGATTGGCTAGCTGGGCTTGGTAAATCTTGAGACTGGTCTCAGAAATCCGCTCGCCCACGACGTCTAACAATTGCTCCAAATCATACTTATAGGACTGCTTGGAATTGGTAGACAAACCCTGTTTTTCCTCTAAAAAGGCTGAAATCCTGTCTCTCATTTGCATCGAATCTCATATTCCTTACTAAAGTCATGCAAGAGGGCATTGACTGCCTTGAGGATAGACTTGCGCGTGATAATTCCTTGGAAAATACCAGACGAATCCACAACCGGCAAGAAGGATTCATCTACCAACTTGTGCAAGACCTCCGTAATGGTAAAATCAGGCGAGACGACCGCTACGTCCGTTCTCGTCATATGAACGATATCCGTATCTGCCATATTTTCTTGACTCAAATCATGCTCCATCTGATAAGCCATAATATCTCTGAGCCCAATAGTTCCAACAAAGTGTTTTTCATCTGTCACAACAGGAACACGGGTATAGGTCATCTGACTGAGCAAGAGAGTCGCGTGATCTGCATTGTGGGTATCAATAAACACAGCTAGATTTTCAGCAGGAGTCAAAAAAGTTTCTTCTTGCCCCAACAAGAAAGTCTCAAACTCCTTGGCAATCATCGGCTAAACTCCTTGGACAAGCCCGGATACACCTCATGGTTTCGTGTCAAAAAGTCCACTTTGAAATAACTGTCATCAATCTCCACACGAGCATAGAGATATTCTCTGACGGTACCACGTGGCTGACTGATAGAACCTGGATTTAGAAAGAGGGTCTTGCCTTCCATCCAAGCACTTGGCACATGTAAGTGACCATAAAGGCAGATATCGGCCTCTTCTTCTTGAGCCCAGTAGTCCAACTTTTGAAAGTTGAAATTGATGTCAAACAAGTGACCATGGGTTTGAATAATCTTGATCGAACCAAGCTCAGTCACCAAACGTTCTGGGTAACCTGCATAGAAGTCCATATTCCCTTTAACAACACGGATGCCTTCCCAAAGGGGAGAATCAGGACGCAGTTCAGAATCGCCATTATGAAAAACGGCATCAACTTTGCCCACATAGCGATCACGGATTTCTTCCACAATCAAGCTATCGCCATGAGAATCGCTCATTACAATGATGGTTTGCTTTGCCATGATGGAAATACCTCCAAAAGTTTCTTAACGGCTAAGGCACGGTGAGATTGGCTATTTTTTTCTTCAAGGGTTAATTCAGCTGAGGACTTGCCTGTCTCTCCTACAAGGAAGAGGGTCATAGCCAAAGCCATTTTCACCCTATAGGTTCAAAAGTTAATGTAGCTAAAGTAGAGTCTGCTTCAACAACCAAGCTTTCCTTGTTTGGACTGGCTACGACTAGGGTTGTATGGAATTGAGCCGAACGATCCTTGAGTTCAAAGACCATAGTAAAATTCGTGCAAGAGTTTGGCATTATTTTTCACGGTCAGTAGCTCCCACTCCTGCGAAACGAGGCTGACCAGACACCTGGCAAGCCACCAAGGACATCGACTTTGAGACCTGAGTCATCTGCCAAAACCATCTTGCCCGTTAATTGAGAAATAGTTTCTGCCTTGAGACGGGCATTTTTCTTCGAAGGTCATGCCTGTTTCAGCTACTTCAGGCAGGTCAGGATAGTCATTAAGATTTTTCCACATCGTAGCCTAGCTTGTCAAAGATAGCTCGGAATTCCTTGGTCTTACCTTCATTACGAGTCGCAATTAACAGGGTTTCTCTGACCTTGCTTGTCTCAAAGAAATCATGAACATTGACCCCTTCTTTAGGCAATTCTACATGCAAGAGTTGCCCATTTTCAACCAGGAGCAGGGCTCCCTGACGTTGGATGACTTCCACATTTCGTCCCATTTCTTGGTTGAGGATATCTACCACAAAAGACAATAAACGGTAGAGAGAACCATAGCGTAAAACAGTAACAGAAACAGGAAAACCTCGATCCTCATCTCGAAATCTTTGGGCAAACTCCAATAGAGGAAAATCCAAGTCATCATCCGTCAACGTCCGGACGCCACCAAAAATACCATAGGACCCGACATACCAGTCCTGTTCATCCTTGTATTCATAAATTTTATTTGTCATAATTCTACATGCTCCACATAAATCTCTTTTTCCAGCCATTCTTCACCAATTTGTGCAAAACTTTGGCTGCTGGCTGTTGTGTAAAAAAGGTGATGAAGTGGTCCAGCATCGCGACCACGATTGATTTCAAAATAATTGAGTAAGACTGAAATGTCCCGTACGCACTCTGCTCCACTATCGATAAGTTGAACCTTGGGCCCCATGACATTTTGAATAATAGGTCTGAGAAGTGGATAATGGGTACAACCCAAAATCAGGCTATCCACCTTTCCAACCAAGGGTCGCAGGGTTTCATAGACCACTTTCTTGGTTACACTGGTTGACAGGGCACCTGACTCCACCAAGGGAGCAAACTTGGGACAGGCCAAACTCTCCACCTGTAAATCCGGATCCAGATCGTTAATTTTCTGACGATAAATGTCAGATTGGACCGTCATGGGCGTTCCAATCACTCCGATTTTCCCACCTTGACTGGACTTGATGGCTGCCGAAGCTCCTGGCAAAATAACACCTAGGACAGGAATATCTAGTTGAGCCTTGATTTCTTCCCAGACAACCGCAGTCGCAGTATTACAAGCAATGACAATCATTTTGACATCCTTGGTCAAAAGAAAGTTAACCAACTGCCAAGTATATTCACGAATTTGCTCAGCAGGACGGGGACCATAGGGCGCCCGTGCCGAATCTCCAATATAGACGATTTCTTCATGGGGAAGTTGGCGCATGAGCTCGCGCACAACGGTCAAGCCCCCGACACCCGAATCCAAAAAACCAATTGGTCGATTATCCATACAATCTTCTTTCTAGTTTTTTATGATTGATAGTTCATTATGATTATTGATACTTATGAACTGAAAAACAGCCTAATCAATAACTATCTCTCTTAATCATAATCAAATATCAATAGAATGCAAGGAAAAAGTCTCATCCCTAAACATAGCCAACATAGTGAGAAGTCTGGAACTTTCATCCCAGACTTTTCCTTATTTATTTTTTCTTTTTATTGTTAGCAAGCGCTGCCTTTTGTTGGCGTATGATTTGGTGGTAAACTTGTTGAACCTTGGCTTCGCTTGGTTTTTGACCATTTGCACTCAAAAGAGTACGTACTGCTTCAGCATTCAAACGTGGGTTGTCGGCAAATTCTTTTTCGATTTGCTTACGAACCAAGTACATTCCTCCCAGAGCTCCTCCTAGAAAAGCTAGTACAATCAATACAATTGCTAATAGTAAATCCATCATATTTCTCCTGTTTCTTTTTGAGTCTCTTTCATT